>ERZ1645192.2970-NODE-2970-length-13989-cov-12.677767_pt1 | contig 13989 bp, 12 predicted proteins | sample MGYA00575354_ERZ1645192 | MGnify/ENA primary metagenome ERZ1645192 (study PRJEB40844, sample SAMN11349763) | freshwater sediment metagenome | isolation source: river sediment | host: Sediment | place: India: Faizupur Khadar , New Delhi | collected 2017-02-21 ... | reverse complement strand
CGGTCAAGCGCCGCATCTCGCTCGGCCTCAAGCAGACCCTGCAGAACCCGTGGGAAGCCTTCGCCGAGAAGCATCCGATCGGTTCCGAGGTCGAAGGCGAAGTCAAGAACAAGACCGAATTCGGCCTGTTCATTGGCCTCGACGGCGATGTGGACGGCATGGTCCATCTCTCCGACCTCGACTGGAACCGTCCGGGCGAGCAGGTGATCGAGGAGTTCAAGAAGGGCGACATGGTCAAGGCCAAGGTGCTTGACGTGGACATCGAGAAGGAGCGCATCTCCCTCGGCGTCAAGCAGCTCGCCTCCGACCCCTTCACCCAGAAGGCCGAAGGCGAAGGCGACATCCGCAAGGGTGTGGTCGTCACCTGTGAAGTGCTGGAAGTGAAGGACGGCGGTCTTGAAGTGAAGATCGCCGGCACCGACCTCGCCGCCTTCATCAAGCGCAACGAGCTGGCGCGCGACCGCGCCGACCAGCGCCCCGAGCGCTTCGCCGTTGGCGAGAAGGTCGACGCCCGCGTCACCCTGTTCGACCGCAAGGCCCGCAAGGTCGCCGTGTCGATCAAGGCGCTGGAAGTGGCCGAAGAGAAGGAAGCGATCGCCCAGTACGGCTCGGCCGATTCGGGCGCCTCGCTCGGCGACATCCTCGGCGCGGCCCTCAAGGCCCGCGAAGGCGACAAGAAGGGCAAGTAAGCCCTTTCCGGCTGACGCCGCTTGAAAAATCGAAGCCCGCGCGAGCTGTCTCGCGCGGGCTTTTGCATTGCCGGACGGCGGCGCTTGCCTCGGTCCGGCGCGCGCCCTACCAATGCTCCTAGCTCGTTCAGGCCCTTGCGCGCGGGAATTCCATATGTCCGACATGCTCTCGTCCGACTATCAGGTCGACCGCCGCCAGATGCGGCGCAAGATCACCTTCTGGCGCGCCGCGGCCTTTCTCGTCGCCGTCGCGGCGATCGTCGTCTTCGGCCTGCGCAGCGCCGGCACGGATGTCGCGACCTCGCTGACGCCGCATGTCGCCCGCCTCAGCCTCGAAGGCCTGATCACCGGCGACAAGACGACGCTGAAGCTCATCCGCGACATCGGCGAGTCGAAGGCCGCGGCGCTGCTCGTCTCGATCGAAAGCCCCGGCGGCACGACGACCGGCTCCGAGCGCGTGTATGAAGAATTGCGGCGGCTGGCCGAGAAGAAGCCGGTCGTCGCCGTCGTCGGCACGATGGCGGCGTCGGGCGGCTATATCGCCGCCATGGGCGCCGACCGCATCTTCGCCCGCGGCAATTCGCTCGTCGGCTCCATCGGCGTGCTGTTCCAATATCCCAACGTCGCCAAGCTGCTCGACACGGTCGGCGTGAAGATGGAATCGGTGAAATCCTCGCCGCTCAAGGCCGCGCCGAGCGGCTATGAGCCGACGAGCCCCGAGGCGCGCGCCGCCCTCAACGCCCTCGTCGTTGATTCCTACGACTGGTTCAAGGCGATGGTGAAGGAGCGCCGCGCCCTGAACGAGGCGGAGTTGACGGCTGTGACAGATGGTCGCGTCTTCACCGGCCGCCAGGGGCTCGGCCTGAAGCTCGTCGACGCCATCGGCGGCGAGCGCGAGGCGATCGAATGGCTCGAGCGCGAGAAGGGACTGGCCAAGAAGCTGCCGCTGCGCGACTGGAAGAAGGACCGCTCGCTCGAACGCCTCGGCCTTCTGGGCGCAAGCGCTGAAATCGCCGGGCTATTCGGATTGGAGGCGCTGGCCGGGACGCTGCGCCGCGCCGCCGCCGCGGGTGAAGCGCCCTTGCTTGACGGTCTTCTGGCGATTTGGCAGTTTGACCCTGCTCAATGAGCTCTATTTACGCCCGGCGTAGGGCCTGCGCCGGGGTCTCTATTTTTGAAGGTTTGCTCTCGTGATCAAATCGGAACTTGTCCAGCGAATTGCCGACCGCAATCCGCATCTCTATTTGCGCGATGTCGAGAACATCGTGAACGCCATTCTTGACGAAATCACCGACGCCCTGTCGCGCGGCGACCGCGTGGAGCTGCGCGGCTTCGGCGCCTTTTCGGTCAAGCGCCGCGACGCGCGCCTCGGCCGCAATCCGCGCACCGGCGCGCATGTCGACGTCGAGGAAAAGTCCGTGCCGTTCTTCAAGACCGGCAAGGAGATGCGCGAGCGTCTCAACGACAACGGCGCGGCCTAGTCGCAGCGCCGCCGCAGGAGGAGCCGATGAAAACTTTCTTGCGTTGGCTCGTTCTCCTGCCTGTGGCCATCGTCGCGCTGCTGTTCGCGCTGGCCAACCGGCATAACGTCACGGTTTCGCTCGATCCCTTTGCCTCCAACGACATTCAGGGGCCGCAGATCACTGCGCCCCTGTTCATCATCGTCATTCTGGCGGTGATGCTCGGCGCCGTACTCGGCGGCGCGGCGACCTGGCTGCGGCAGGGCCGGCACCGCAAGGCGGCGCGCGCCGCCAACACCGAGGCCGAACGGTTGCGCAGCGAGGCCTCCGGCCTGCGCGCGCGCCTGGCTGCGGCGTCCAGCCCCGCCCTGTCGGCCCCGCCGCGCTCCGACCAGCCGCGGGCCTGAGGCCAGATGCGCGTTTTCGACGCCGATGCGATCGACGCCGCGCTGGAATGGCCGGCGATGATCGACGCCCTGCGCGACGCCTTTCGCGGCGCGCTCTTCGCCCCGCCGCGCCATCATCTTGACGTCGCCCGCGCCGGCGCGACCACCGCGACGCAATTGATCATGCCGGCCTGGAGCGCCGACGCGCCGGGGCCGGGAACGTATCTGGGCACGAAGATCGTCGGCGTCTTTCCCGACAACGGCCGCCTCGGCCTGTCGTCGATCCAGGGCTCCTATCTGCTGCAATCGGGCGAGACGGGGCAGGCTCTGGCGGCATTCGACGGCAATCGCCTGACCGCCTGGCGCACGGCGGCGACCTCGGCGCTGGCCGCCTCCTATCTCGCCCGGCCCAACGCCAGCCGGTTGACCATGGTCGGCGCCGGCGCGCTGGCCCCGCGCCTCGTGCGCGCCCATTCCGCCGTGCGGCCGATCTCGCATGTGACGATCTGGAACCATCGCCGCGACAGCGCCGAGCGTCTGGCGGTCGAACTGGCCGATGGACCGTGGCGGGTCGAGGTGGCCGACGATCTCGAAGCGGCCGTGCGCGCCTGCGACATCCTCTCCTGCGCAACGCTGTCGCGCGTCGCCCTGATCAAGGGCGCGTGGCTGAAGCCCGGCCAGCATGTCGATCTCGTCGGCGCCTTCAATCGCCGCATGCGCGAGGCCGACGACGAGGTCATCCGCCGCGCCAGCGTCTTCGTCGACACGCCAGCCGCCATCACCGAGGGCGGCGACGTGGCGCAGGCCATCGACGACGGCGTGATCTCGCCCGACGACGTGCGCGCAACGCTTGCCGACCTCTGCCTTGAGCGCCATGAGGGCCGCGACGCGCCCGACGAGATCACCCTGTTCAAGTCCATCGGCGCGTCGATCGAGGATCTCGCCGCCGCTATCCTCGTCTGGAAACGGGCGGGCGACGTCTGATCGAAAAACTGGACATGTGACCGCCGCCCGTGCGAGGCAGGGCGCATGTCCATCCTCGTCAAGATCTGCGGCCTGAAGACGCCGGACATGGTCGATGCGGCCATTGCAGCCGGCGCCGACATGCTCGGCTTCGTCTTTTTTGAAAAGAGCCCGCGCCATGTCAGCCTTGCGCAAGCCGCCGCCCTCGGCGCGCATGTGGCGGGGCGTGCGCAGAAAGTGGCGCTGACGGTCGACGCCGACGATGCGGCGCTCGACGCCATCATCGCCGCGCTCAAGCCCGACCTGCTGCAAGCGCACGGCAAGGAAAGCCCCGCGCGCGTCGCCGAGATCGCCGCGCGCACCGGCCTGCCGGTGATGAAGGCGCTCGGCGTCGAGACGAAGGCCGACCTTGCCAAAGCCGACGCCTATGCGCCAGTTTGCGACCGCCTGCTGTTCGACGCCAAGCCGCCGAAGGGCGCGATTCTGCCCGGCGGCAATGGCGCGCCCTTCGATTGGGAAATTTTGCGCGGCTTTGATCCCGGCCGCCCGTGGATGCTTTCGGGCGGACTTTCGCCTGAAAACGTCGCGCAAGCTGTGCGCATTGCCGGTGCGCCGGGCGTCGACGTCTCGTCCGGCGTCGAAACCGCGCCGGGCGTCAAGGATGCGGGCCTGATCCGCGCCTTCGTCGCCGCGGCGCGCGCGGCGTGACGAGCTTGGGTTTCGCGCTGTTTGGGTTTATGAAGTCCGGCCCCCCGAGGAGGATGTTTTCGCGGTGAAGCCCCAAGAGCTCAATTCCTATCGCACCGGCCCGGACGAGCGCGGCCATTTCGGCATTTTCGGCGGACGCTTTGTCGCCGAAACCCTGATGCCGCTGATCCTCGAACTGGAAGCGGCCTACGGCGAAGCGCGCAACGATCCGGCCTTCCATGCCGAATTGAACGACCTGCTGACGCATTATGTCGGCCGCCCCTCGGCGCTGTATTTCGCCGAGCGCATGACGGCCGAACTTGGCGGCGCCAAGATCTATTTCAAGCGCGAAGACCTCAACCATACCGGCGCGCACAAGATCAACAACGTGCTCGGCCAGATCCTGCTTGCCCGCCGCATGGGCAAGAAGCGCATCATCGCCGAGACCGGCGCCGGCCAGCACGGCGTCGCCACGGCGACCGCCTGCGCCCGCTTCGGCCTTGAATGCATCGTCTACATGGGCGCGGTCGACGTCGAGCGGCAGAAGCCCAACGTCTTCCGCATGAAGATGCTCGGCGCGACCGTCGTTCCCGTCCAGTCGGGCGCGCGCACGCTGAAGGACGCGATGAACGAGGCGCTGCGCGACTGGGTGACCAACGTCGATTCGACCTTCTATTGCATCGGCACGGCGGCAGGCCCGCACCCCTATCCCGCCATGGTGCGCGACTTCCAATGCGTCATCGGCGAGGAAATCCGCGCGCAGATGATGGAGCGCGAGGGCCGCAACCCGGATTCGCTCATCGCCTGCATCGGCGGCGGCTCCAACGCCATCGGCATGTTCCATCCCTTCCTCGACGACAAGGATGTCGAGATCTACGGCGTCGAGGCGGCGGGCCATGGCCTTGACGTGCCCGACGGCCATGCGGCCTCGCTCGCCGGCGGCAAGCCCGGCGTGCTGCACGGCAACCGCACCTATCTGCTGATGGACGCGGACGGCCAGATCCGCGAAGGCCATTCGATCTCCGCCGGTCTGGATTATCCCGGCATCGGCCCGGAGCATTCCTGGCTGAAGGAGACGGGCCGCGTCACCTATCTGTCGGCGACCGACAAGGAAGCGCTCGACGCCTTCCAGGTTTGCACGAAGCTCGAAGGCGTCATCCCGGCGCTGGAGCCGGCGCACGCCATCGCCAAAGTGATCGAACTCGCCCCGAAAAAGCCGAAGGACCATCTGATGGTGCTGAACATGAGCGGCCGCGGCGACAAGGACATCTTCTCGGTGGCCGAACATCTCGGGGGGATGTGAGCATGACGACCCGCATCGACGCCCGTTTCGCCAAGACCCGCGCTGAAGGCCGCGCCGCGCTCGTCACTTTCGTGATGGGCGGCGATCCCGATCCGGCGGCCTCGCTCGACATCGTCAGGGCGCTGCCCGCCGCCGGCGCCGACGTCATCGAGATCGGCATGCCCTTCACCGATCCGATGGCCGATGGCCCGTCCATTCAGGCGGCCGGCCTGCGCGCCCTGCACGCCGGCATGACCCTGACGAAGACGCTGGCGCTGATCAGCGATTTCCGCAAGACCGACAACGACACGCCGATCGTGCTGATGGGCTATTACAACCCGATCTACGTCTATGGCGTCGACCGTTTCCTTGCCGACGCGATGACGGCCGGCGTCGACGGCCTGATCGTCGTCGACCTGCCGCCGGAAGAGGACGAGGAATTGTGCCTGCCGGCGCTGAAGGCCGGGGTCAATTTCATCCGCCTCGCCACGCCGACGACCGATGACAAGCGCCTTCCGGCCGTTCTGTCGAACACCTCGGGCTTCGTCTATTACGTCTCGATCACCGGCATCACCGGCGCGGCCACGCCCGATTATTCCAAGGTGTCGACGGCGGTGGCCCGCATCAAGAAGCACACGAACCTGCCGGTCGCGGTCGGCTTCGGCGTCAAGAACGCGCAGACGGCGCAGGCCATCGCCGCCCATGCCGATGGCGTCGTCGTCGGCACGGCGCTGATCGACGCGTTGAAAGCCTCGCTCGACGCCGACGACAAGGCGACGGCCGGCACGCCGCAGGCGGTCGCCAGCCTCGTCGCCGACATCGCGCAGGGCGTGCGCGCCGCGCGCCGCGCCGCGGCGGAATGAAAGAAAAGGAACGAAAGCCGATGAACTGGATTTCCAACGTCGTTCCGCCGAAGATCCGCTCCTTCCTGAAGCGCGAGACGCCCGAGAACCTCTGGGTGAAATGCCCCGAGAGCGGCCAGCTCGTCTTCCACAAGGATCTGGAGACGAACCTCTTCGTCGTTCCCGGCTCCAACTACCACATGCGCATGAGCGCCAAGGCGCGTCTCGATTCGCTGTTCGACGACGGCGTCTATACCGAGCTGGCGACGCCGGAAGTGCCGCTCGACCCGCTGAAATTCCGCGACGTGAAGAAATACGCCGACCGCATCAAGGAATATCGCGCCAAGACCGGCGCGCAGGACGCGGTGCGGCTGGCGCAGGGCAAGCTCGAGACGATTCCCGTCACCGTCGCGGTGCAGGATTTCGACTTCCTCGGCGGCTCGCTCGGCATGGCGGCGGGCGAGGCCATCGTCACCGGCATGACGGCGGCGGTCGAGAAGAAGACGCCCTTCATCATCTTCACCGCGTCGGGCGGCGCGCGCATGCAGGAAGGCATGTTCTCGCTGATGCAGATGCCGCGCACCACGGTCGCCGTGCAGCGCCTGCGCGCAGCGCGCCTGCCCTATCTCGTCGTGCTGACCAATCCGACGACCGGCGGCGTCACGGCTTCCTACGCCATGCTTGGCGACGTGCATATCGCCGAGCCGGGCGCGGTCATCGGCTTTGCCGGCGCGCGCGTCATCGAGCAGACGATTCGCGAGCGCCTGCCGCCCGGCTTCCAGCGCGCCGAATATCTCAAGGCGCATGGCATGGTCGACCTGGTCGTCCACCGCCACGACATGCGCGCCACTCTGGCGCGTCTGTGCGGCCTGCTGCTCAACCTGCCGGCGCCCGAAGCCGCCGCCTGATTGCACGCGAGGCGCGATGGACCGCTCCGACGCGATTCTGTCGCGCCTGCTCGATCTGCATCCCAAGAAGATCGACCTGTCGCTTGAGCGCATCGAGCGGCTGCTGACGGCGCTCGGTGCGCCGCAGACGCGCCTGCCGCCGGTGATCCATGTCGCCGGCACCAACGGCAAGGGCTCGACCATCGCCTTCCTGCGCGCCATGCTGGAAGCGGCCGGCCGCATCGTCCATGTCTACACCTCGCCGCATCTCGTGCGCTTCCATGAGCGCATCCGCCTCGGCGCGGAAGGCGGCGGCAGGCTCGTCGCCGAGGACGTGCTGAGCGCCGCGCTGGCGCGCTGCGAAGAGGCCAATGACGGCGCGCCGATCACCTTTTTCGAAATCACCACCGCTGCGGCCCTGCTGCTATTCGCAGAACATCCGGCCGATGTCGTGCTGCTCGAAGTCGGCCTCGGCGGCCGCGTCGACGCCACCAATGTCATCGACGCGCCGTTGGCGACGGTGATCACGCCAATCTCCATCGACCATGTCGAGTTTCTCGGCGGAACGCTTGCCGACATCGCCTTCGAGAAGGCCGGAATCATCAAGCCCGGCGCGCCGCTGATTGTCGCGCCGCAGCCGCCCGAGGCGCGCGACGTCATCGCCCGCGAGGCCGCGCGCAAACGCGCGCCGGCGCTCTTCGCCGGCGAGGATTTCGGCGCGCATGACGAGAACGGCCGCCTCGTCTACCACGACGCGGCCGGATTGCTCGACCTGCCGCTGCCGCGCCTTGCCGGCCGTCACCAGATCGACAACGCCGCTGCCGCCATCGCGACGCTGCGCCGCGTCATGCCGCACATTCCCGAAGCCGCGATCGAGCGCGGCCTCGTTGCGGCGCGCTGGCCGGCGCGGCTGCAACGCCTGCCGCACGGCGCGCTCGCCCGCCTCGGCCCGTCCGGCGCGGACGTCTGGCTCGACGGCGGCCACAACGAGGGCGGCGGCCGCGCCTTGGCGCAGGCCGTTGCCGACTTGCAGGCCCGCGATCCGCGCCCGCTGGCGCTCGTCTGCGGCACGCTCGCCAACAAGGACACGGCCGGCTTCCTGTCGCATTTCGCCGGCCTCGCCGCGACGGTCGTCGCCGTGCCGATCGGCGGCGAACACGCCGGACGCCCGCCGCAGGACGTCGCGGCGGCCGCGCGCGGCCTCGGGCTGGCGGCTGCCGCCGAGCCGGGCCTGACGGAGGCCTTCGAAGCGCTCGCGGCGCGCCACTGGCCAAGCCCGCCGCGCATCCTCGTCTGCGGCTCGCTCTATCTCGCCGGCGAGGCGCTGGCGCTGGACGGAACGCCGGTCGATTGAGCCTCGCTCAGCCGCGCGGCGGCCGCAGCAGGATCAGCACGTCGAGTTCGCGCGTCGGCGTGAAATGCGTCTTGCGCATCTCGAATTGCGTGGGGCCGATCTTCTTCACGCCGTCGCCGCAGAAGCTGACGAGCGCGTCGGGCGCGCCCTTGTCGACGACGAGGCGGAAGGAGCGGATGGGTTTGGCCCAGTTCGCCCCGGTCGTCAGCACATAGGCGATGCGCTGCTCCATCAACGTGCCGTTGGCGGTCTTTTGCGCTCGCGCCGCCGCCGCCATGAAGTCGCGGTCCATGCAGAAACGGCGCTGGTAGTCGCGGGCGAAGTCGAACGTCGCCCATTCCGGCTGGCCGATCATCGAGCCCACCGACGCGCCGAGGCTCGGCTTGTAGCGGTGCTCGACGAGGGTCTCGCCGGGCGGGAAGACCTGCGGCCAATGATAGGTCGTCTTCAGCGTCCAGCGCGCGACGACATGTTTTTCCATGCCCTTGCCGATGTCATATTCCTCGATGTCGGTCAGGCCGAGCGCGGCGAGTTCGGCCTTGGCCGCCGCCGGCAGCCGGTCGAGCGCCGCGTTCGTCGCCGCCAGATGCGGCGCCAGCGGCACGCCATGGCGGCGCAGCGCCTGCGTGCGCTCGACGCCCCTGGCGAAGACCTTCTGCTCGACCTCGGCGCGCACCGGCGCGCCGTTCACCCGCGTCGAGAAGGCGAGCAGGTTTTCCGGGTCTTCCGTCGGCACGGAAATGTTTTCCTCCGGCCCCGTCACGCTGATGTCGGGCATGGGAAAGGCGACGCGCGTCGTCACCGCCGCGCCGCTGTCGTTGACGAAGCGATAGCGCACGCGGATCTCCTGCGCCGAAACGTAGAGATCCTCCTCGTCCATCGCCAGCGCGTCGCTGCGCGTCAGGACGAGCCCGCCGGTGCGCAATTCGGCGGTGGAATCATTGCCCAGCGCCGGCGTCGCGCCGGCGAGCGACAGGGCGAGAAATACGAGTGTGTGGCGCATGACGGAGCTCCTTGAGCGCGCCAGCATGGTCCATTCGCGCGCCCGCGCAAGCGATTGTTGCCACAGCCGCAACACCCTGATGAATGCGAACGGCTTGGCGAATGCCGCCTTCTGCCCCCATATCCACGGCAACAGGCTGAAGGCCGTCAGGATAAGGACCAGACATATGCGCAAGCTCATCGCCGTCACCGCCGCGCCGCCCGGCCATTGGGTCGGCGACGGTTTTCCCGTCCGCACGCTGTTCTCGCATCATTCGCATGGCCATCACGTCAGCCCGTTCCTGATGCTCGATCATGCCGGACCGGCGCATTTCGAGCCGACGACGCAGCGTCGCGGCGTCGGCGTGCATCCGCATCGCGGTTTCGAGACGGTGACCATCGTCTATGACGGCGGCGTCGACCATCTCGATTCGGCCGGCCACGGCGGTCACATCGGCCCCGGCGACGTGCAATGGATGACGGCGGCCTCGGGCGTGCTGCACCAGGAATATCATTCCGACGATTTCGCCCGCGCCGGCGGCCGCTTCGAGATGGCGCAGCTCTGGGTCAACCTGCCCGCCAGGGACAAGATGAGCCCGCCGCGCTACCAGACCCTGCTCGACAAGCAGATCCCCGAAGTCGCGCTGCCGGACGGGGCCGGCAAGCTGCGCGTCATCGCCGGCGATTTCAACGGCGCGAAGGGGCCGGCGCGGACCTTCACGCCGCTCGACATCTGGGACGTGCGGCTTGTCGCGGGCAAGTCGGCGGTTCTGACCCTGCCCGAGGGCCACACGCTGACTTTGGCCGTGCTCGACGGCGCGGTGAAGCTGAACGGCGAGGCGATGGCGCAAGCGCCGCAGGTCGCCGCGTTCGAACGCGAGGGCGGCGAGATCGCGCTGGCCGCGCAGAGCGACGCCAAGCTGCTCGTGCTCAGCGGCGCGCCGATCGACGAGCCGGTGGCCTGGCATGGGCCGTTCGTCATGAACACCAACGACGAATTGCGCCAGGCGATCCGCGATTTCCAGACCGGCCGTTTCGGCGAGATGCCGGCCTGAGCGACAAGAAAAAGGGCCGCGCGAGCGACCCTTTTTTTATGGTTGGAGGACGAGCGGCTCAGATCGCGCCGTTGATCCACTTGATCAGTTCGCCCTTCGGCGCGGCGCCGACCTTCTGCGCGGCGAGCTTGCCGTCCTTGAACAGCATCAGCGTCGGGATGGAGCGGATGCCGAGCTTGCCCGACACGCCGGGATTCTCGTCGACGTTGAGCTTGGTGATCTTCACCTTGCCGGCCATCTCGTTGGAGATTTCCTCGAGCGAGGGGCCGATCATCTTGCACGGGCCGCACCATTCAGCCCAGAAATCGACGACGACAGGTTCGGAGGAATTGATAACGTCGGCTTCGAAGCTGGCGTCGGTGACTTTGGTGGTGGCCATTGCGTCCTCGCTATGCGGCGGGCTGATTCTAAATTCGGAAACGTGAACGTAGGAACGCGCCCCCGCCCCGTCAAGGCGCGGCCATGGCGGCCAGCGCCGCCTCGAGCGCGGCCGCGTTCAATTCCACGAGCGCCGGGCCGCCCGTCCAGATCAGCAGCGCGCGGATCGGCTTGTCCGGCCACAGCGGCTGCAGCGCGGCGCGGTAAAGCGCGAACTGGCGCAGGATGCGCGCCGGCGTGTCCTCGGCCGCGCGCGGCGCGCCGGTCTTGAAATCGGCGAGCAGGATGCAGGCGTCGGTCTCCGCCAGCCGGTCGATCTGGCCGGAAATCTCGATCTCGCGGCCATCGGCCAGGCGCACGCGGCCGGCAATGGCGGCTTCCGCCCGCGATTGCGGTCCGAACAGCGCGGCGATCTCGCCGCTGTCGATGACGGCCAGCGCCTCGCGCGCCATGGCGGCGCGCGCGTCGGCGTCAAAGGTGCTCGCCCGCGCGGCGAGGAATTTCGCCGCCGCCTCGGCGCGTCGGGCGGGCGCGACGTCGGGCAGGCGTTGCAGCAAGGCGTGCATCAGCTTGCCGCGCGCAAAGCCCTGGGCGCGGCCGGCCGGAACGCCGGGTTCCTCATCGCCCGCAAAGGCGTCGGCGGCGTCCAGCGCGTTGGACGGGCGCACCGGCGGCGCGGCGGCCGCCTCGCGCGGGGCCGCGCGCGACAACCAGGCGGGCGGGGCCGCGCCGTGCGCCGGCGCGGGTTCCGAATCCGGCGCTTGCTGCTGCGGCCCGCCGTCTTCGACGCGCCGCCAAACCGATTCGCTGGCGTCCCAGAAGGCGGGCGCGGCGACCATGCTCGATTGCAGCGCGTCGAAAATCGCCGCGTGCCAGTCGAAGGCCGGCCGGTTCTTGCGATAATGTCCGGCGACGTAGAGCTGCTCCTCGGCGCGCGTCATCGCGACATAGAGCAGGCGATGATATTCGTCGTCGGCGGCGCGCACGGCGCGCGCGCGCGCCGCCGCCACGGCCGCGCTGTCGTCGGCCTGGCGCGACGACCAGACGCGGGGGGCGTCGTCCGCGTCGCCGAGCGCGTGCAGCCTGGGCGCATGCTGCGCGCTCGGCGCGGAACAGGCGTCGGGCAGAAAGACGATCTTGGCCTCGAGCCCCTTGGCGGCGTGCACGGTCATGACGCGCACGGCGTCGCCGGCGGCTTCCATGTCGCGCTTGATTTCAAGATCGGCGCCTTCGAGCGCGTCGAGAAAGAGCGACAGCGAGGGGGCCTCATGGGCCTCGTGATCGAGCGCCAGCGCGACGAATTCGTCGATGGCGTCGGCGGCCTCCGGCCCGAGGCGCGCGGCCATGGCGCGCCGGCCGCCGTCGGCCTCGATCATGCGCATGTAGAAATCGAACGGCGTCAGCGTCCGCGCCCGCGCCCGCCACAGCGCGACGCGGGCGAAGGCGGCGCGATGGCGCTCCTCGCCCGCGGCCGCCAGCGCATCGATCAGCGCGCCGGCGCGGTTCGGCGCGAGCGCGATCAGGTCGTCGTCGGTAAGACCGATCAGCGGCGATTTGAGCGCGCAGGCCAATGTCAGGTCGTCGAGCGGCGACAGCGCGGCGCGGCCGGCGGCGATGAGATCCATCACCGCGATATGCTGCGTCAGCGCCAGCCGGTCGGCGCCGGCGACGGGGATGCGCTTTTCCTTCAGCGCGCGGATCATCGCCTCGAAGAACGCGCCGCGCGTGCGCACGAGGATCATGATGTCGCCCGGCCGCACGCGGCGCATCAGGCCGCTCTTGCCGTCGCTGACGCGGGCCGGCGATTGCGCCGCGGTCAGCTCCGCGATCTTGCGGGCGACGCGCTCGGCGAGCCTGGCGGCGGGGTCGTCGGCGCGCAGCGCGTCGACCGGCAGGCGCCATTCGGCGTCGTCGTCCTGGCCGGTGGCGGAAATCGGCGCCCACACTTCGACAAGTCCGGGCAGGTCGGACTTCCACGCCTCGTGCACCGGCCGCTCGGGCTCGGCGCCCGCCGACAGGCCGCGATGGCGCGCGACGGGCGTGAACACGTCGTCGACGGCCGAAAGCACGGCGCGCGTCGACCGGAACGACAGATTGAGCCGCACCGGCGCGAAGGCGAGGCCGGCCTGTTCGACGCGCCGCTGAAAGCGCAGGCTCATGGCGTGGAAGAGATGCGGCGCGGCGCCCTGGAACGAGAAGATCGATTGCTTCTCGTCGCCGACGGCGAAAAAGCTGCGCTGCATCTTGCGCTGGCCTTCGCCGGAGGTGAATTCGCTCGTCAGCTCTTCGAGAATGCGCCATTGCGGCGCGCTCGTGTCCTGCGCCTCGTCGACGAGAATATGGTCGATGCCGCGATCGAGCTTGTAGAGCACCCAGCGCGCGTCGGTGCGTTGCAGCAGCGCCAGAGCGCGCGCGATGAGATCGCCGAAATCGAGCGCGCCGCGCCGCGCCTTCAGGGCGGAATATTCGGCGAAAACCGCGCCGACAATGCGCGCCAGCGCCACCGTGCGGTCGAAGGCGGCGACCGCCTTGCGCGTCTCGCGCAAGGCGATGAGCCGCTTCTGTTCGTCGTCGAGGCGCTGCTTGATCGCGGCTGGAACGCCGTTGGTCGCGAGCGTCTTGGCCGGCTTGTCGTCGCTGGCGTTGAAGAACGCCGAAAGGTAATCGGCCAGCAGTTTGTCGGTCGCCGGCGCGGCGTCGTTCGCGCCGCGCGCGGCAAAGGCCTCGCGCACGGCGAAGAGTTTCTCGGCGCGCCGCGCGTCGGTCGTCTTGCCGCGCGCCAGCGCGTCGCCGACCTCGCGCCAGCCCTCGCGCAGCAACCCGTCCTCCAGCATCGCCCGCTCGATTGCCGCGACGTTCGCGCCGCGCGCGACGCCGAGCGCCGTCCGCAACGCCGTCTCGCCCGCCTCGTCGCGCGGCAAGGCGTCGCGCGCCCGCATCGCCTCGCGCAACAGCTTGTCGAAATCGTCCGGCGAGGTTTCGCCGGCGAGGCGGCGCAGCGCCGCGCCGAGCGCGCCGCCGTCGC
>ERZ1645192.2969-NODE-2969-length-13990-cov-11.049946_pt1 | contig 13990 bp, 13 predicted proteins | sample MGYA00575354_ERZ1645192 | MGnify/ENA primary metagenome ERZ1645192 (study PRJEB40844, sample SAMN11349763) | freshwater sediment metagenome | isolation source: river sediment | host: Sediment | place: India: Faizupur Khadar , New Delhi | collected 2017-02-21 ... | reverse complement strand
ATATGGTGGAGCTGAGGGGATTTGAACCCCTGTCCAAAATAGTCAATCATTTAATCTTCTACATGCTTAGTCGACTAATGGATTTCAGTACCCAGCTGCTAGTCAACAAACTACCAGATACCTAATCTTATTAAATTTGCTTGCTTATCTTAAGATGGCAGACGAACAAACTATCCCATATTCTGAAGTTCATTAAGGCCTATAGGCAAACCTAGATGAACCCGCGGCTTCTTCTTAAGCTGCGAAAGCGTAATTTTGGTTTCCGGTTATATTTAACCTGCATTTTTACATCTGCCGATGGCATGCTTATTAAACTTGAACTACCCCGTCGAATCCATTAACAGCCCCATGTTAATATTGTACCATTTTTTCCAATCTTTTAGAAGCGTCTTTCTCTTTTTCGCTTTCACGTTTATCGTAAAGTTTCTTTCCCTTGCAAAGAGCGATTTCCAATTTGCATAAACCTTCATTCAAATAGACCATTGTCGGCACTAAAGTCAATCCTTCTAGTTTAAGCTTTTGAGATAATTTTATAATCTCCCTTTTGTGCAAAAGCAGCCTTCTGTTTCTAATTTCTTTATGATTAAAGATGTTTCCTTGTTCATATTTGGCAATATGCATACCGACAATAAAAGCCTCAAAATTACTAGCAATCTTAACATAGGCTTCTTTAATGGAAAATTTACCCAAGCGGATAGACTTGATTTCGGTTCCGGTCAAGACAATGCCGCATTCGTATTTTTCCAATATATAGTAATCATGCGCAACCTTTTTATTGTTGGCCAAAATTTTCATGTTTTTCGCTCCTCTTTTTATGTTAAAACAAAATCAATCCTACCCAGAAGTTTATTGACTTTCGTTACTTTGACGTTGACAACTTGACCTATGGTATAGGTTAAATCTCTTTCAGTTGATTTTAAACAAATATTCTTTTCATCATATTCCATTTGATCCTTGAAGGTTGAGATGTGAATTAAACCTTCAATGGTATTTGGCAGTTCCACAAACATACCGAATCTCAACACCGAAGAGATGACACCTTGGAACTCTTCACCTAAATGACGTTCCATATATTCAGCTTTTTTTATGTCCAAAACTTCTCTCTCAGCTGACATTGCCTGTTTTTCTGTATCAGATGCTTGCTTAGCAATTTCGTCAAGCTTTAAGATAACATCTTCATTGTATTGTTTATTGTTGAGAAAAACATACTTTCTCAAAAATCGGTGAACAATCAAGTCCGGATATCTTCTGATTGGTGATGTAAAGTGGGTATAGTTATCAAAAGCCAAACCATAATGACCCTTGTTTTCTCTTGAATATCTGGCTTTTGCCATAGATCTTAAAAGCAGTGTAGTCACTACTTTTTCAAAAGTTGTATTTTCTACTGCTTTCAATAATCCTTGAAGATTCTCTTGAGAATAATCACCTTGATAATTATCATAACCTAACCGTTTGACAAATTCAAATACACTCTCCAATTTTTCAGCGTTTGGCAATTCGTGAATTCTATAGATAAAAGGCAAATTTTGATTAAAAACATGAGTGGCAACTACTTGATTGGCTACCAACATGAATTCTTCAATCAATCTTTCTGCAGTTTGTCTTTCCCTGATGACGATATCGTCAAGTTTTCCATGTTCATCAAACAAAAGCTTAGGCTCTAAGGTTTCAAAGTCAACAGAACCCATTTTTTCACGAATGTCAAAAAGAATGTTTTGCAGCTGTCTCATCATTTCAACATCATTATATATGTCTTTATACTCGTTGATGACTTCGGTATCACCGTCCAACATTTTATTGATATTTGTATAGGTCATTTTATACTTTGAATTGATGACTGAAGGATAAATAGAATATTTTACCACTTCGCCTTTGGTAGTAATTTCCATTTCGCAAGTAATTGTGAGACGGTCAACTTTTGGATTCAATGAGCAAATACCATTAGATAATGCCTTGGGCAACATTGGAATTACCGAATCAGCCATATAGACACTCGTACCACGATTAAAAGCGGCTTTATCCAGGATAGAATCTTCTTCAACATAGTGACTCACGTCAGCTATATGAACGCCTAGAACAAAGTTGTTGCCTTTTTTTCTGATTGATATCGCATCATCAATATCTTTGGTTGACTCTGAGTCAATAGTAAAGATTGTTTCTTTCCTCAAGTCTTTCCGATCAATAAGTTCTTCTTGAAGAACTTCCTGACTGACATTTTTAGCGAAATCTTCCTCTTCTTTAGTAAATTTGTGGATGAGATTATACTTATGGATGACTTCGAGGATTTCTATTCCTTCATCATCGACGTTGCCGATGATTTCCAGGAGTGAACATTCCTTGAAATAATGATGTTTGTAGTTAGTGATCTTAACCTTGATTAATTGATGGTTCTTAACCTTTTTTTGGTCTTCTTTTACCAGTTTCAAGGCGATGTCGTCGCGAAAATCCTTAGGGAAAATCTGACCGTTGTAATATTCACCAACGATGACAGATAAACTTCTTTCCAGAACCTTTTCAATCTTTCCTTCTAACCGATCTTTATTGCGATAATCAGTGATTTTAACCAAACACAAATCATTGTCCATCGCTCCAGCAAGATTGTTTCTTGCGATATAGATATCAGCCATTTCTTTTTCTTCAACGATGATGAATCCATAACCTTGAGCTTTTAAATCAAGTCTACCGGTGACAATGATTTCCGATTCTTCCATGATATTGTAATGACCGGATTTGTCACGATAGATTTTTTTCTCTTTTACCAACTGATCCAAAGTTTTGGTTAAACTTTGGAAGTCTTTTTTACTTGTCAGATGGAGGTTTTCCGCCATGCTGATAAGAGTCCTTTCCTTATAAGGAGCTTTGTTTATTATGTTATAGATTATTTTTTTCATAAATCAATTTCTCCTTTCAAAGAAGAAAAAAAGAACACGCAATGTGTTCTTAAATAATGACTAATGCTAAAATTGCAAAAACCGCAAACACTATTGATACTCCGGCTGTAAGTCTCGCGATGAAGAGTTCCGAGCCTCTTTGCTTTTGGTTTTTGAAAAGGTCTGATTTTTCACCAGAAAACGTATTTTTAACATCATCTTTAGATTCTTGAACCATCACTAAAGTGATTAAGATTATTGATATTGCAAACAATACCCAATGTAACCAAGTCATATGTCTACCCTCCTTCGAGATAACTTATATAGTCAGCGTAAATATTATACCATAAAAAAATGTTTTTGGAAGAGCCAAAAACATCTTTTTTATTCTAGCGTAAGTTATAGAAAGAATCTTTTCCTCTGTATTCAGCTACATCGTCCAATTCTTCTTCAATTCTCAGCAATTGATTGTATTTAGCAATTCTGTCGGTTCTTGAAAGTGATCCGGTTTTAATTTGACCTGCATTTGTAGCTACTGCGATTTCAGCAATTGTAGTATCTTCAGTTTCACCTGAACGGTGCGATACAACTGCAGTATAGCCAGCACGTTTTGCCATTTCAATTGCGTTGAAAGTTTCTGTCAAAGTACCGATTTGGTTAACTTTGATAAGGATTGAATTACCAATTCCCATTTCAATACCTTTAGCAAGTTTTTCGGTGTTGGTAACGAATAAGTCATCACCAACCAATTGAATTTTCTTGCCAAGAGCGTCTGTTAAAGCCTTCCAGCCTTCCCAATCATTTTCATCTAGTCCGTCTTCGATTGAGATTATTGGATATTTTTCTACCAAACCTTGATAGAATTCAACCATTTGTTCAGCATTGAGAGTTTTTCCTTCGCCTTTTAGTTCATAAAGTTTAGTTTGTTTGTTGTAGAATTCTGAAGCTGCAACGTCCATAGCCAAGACAACGTCTTTTCCTGGAACGAAACCTGCTTTTTCAATAGCTTCAAGAATAACCTTGATTCCATCTTCATTTGACTGTAAATCTGGAGCGAATCCACCTTCATCGCCAACTGAAGTGTTGAAGCCTTTGCTTGAAAGAACTTTCTTTAAATTATGGAATACTTCTGCACCCATTCTTAAAGCTTCTCTAAAACTCTTTGCACCTATAGGCATAATCATGAATTCTTGGAAATCGACATTATTGTCAGCGTGTGATCCGCCGTTGATGATGTTCATCATCGGTGTCGGAAGTTGTTTGGCATTGAAACCACCCAAGTAAAGATAAAGCGGTAGACCAACGTAATCAGCCGCTGCTCTAGCTACTGCCATGGAAACACCCAAAATCGCATTTGCGCCCAATTTTGACTTGTTTTTGGTTCCGTCAAGTTCCAACATAATTTTGTCGATTGAGGTTTGGAAGGTAACATCATAACCGATTAGGTTAGGAGCGATAACTTCGTTTACGTTCTTAACCGCTTGTAAAACACCTTTTCCGAGGTATCTGGATTTATCTCCGTCTCTTAATTCAATTGCTTCATGTTCGCCAGTTGATGCTCCGCTTGGAACAATAGCTCTACCAAAAGCGCCTGATTCTGTAAAAACTTCTACCTCGATTGTTGGATTGCCTCTTGAATCCAATACTTCTCTTGCATAAATGTTGCTAATGTTTGGCATTTAAACCATCTCCTTTTTTATCTATATTATATCATTAATAAGTTTGTTTAACACCTATATAAGTACCTATTGCAAAAACAAATACAGTCAACCATAAATTAAAATTAAAACTTCTGAAAAGATTTCTTGCAAAACTTTCTAATACAAACCAATAAAGCCTAAAATCAAAGACCAATTCAGGAGCGTTGTTAGCTTTAACCACTGTGAAAATATAGGGTAAGAAAAAGATAATAATCGCTTGAATAATCAAAAACAGGGCAGTTAAGACGATATAGACAATATGAGGAAATTCATATTGTTTTCTTACCATTCTTCCAATCTGCATGCTACTGACGAGGAATAAAATACCCGCAAATGATAAGCCAATGAAATCGCCAATAAAATAATCAATAAATCCCAACAAAATTCCAAACAGGACTGACAAGACTCCACCATAGAGAATAACGAAGAGCAGATCCTTGATTTTGATTCTTTTTAAATCCGTGTCAAATCTATTCAATGATTGATACTCCTGTCATGGCATGAGGTTGTTCTAGATTGAGTAACTTCAACATTGTTGGAGCGATATCACCGAGACTTCCGAGCTCTCTTAATTTAACTTTCTCATCAGTAACCAAGAAAGGTACTAGATTGGTCGTATGAGCAGTAAAGATTGTGCCATCGGTGTCAAGCATTTTTTCACAGTTACCATGATCGGCTGTTATGAGTGCTATACCACCAACTTCTTGAATCTTTTTAACAACTCTTCCTACGCAATCATCAACTGCTTCTACAGCTTTTACAGCTGCCGGGATGACACCTGTATGTCCAACCATATCGCCATTGGCAAAGTTCAAGATTACAACGTCGTGAACACGTGAATCTAATTCTTTGATTACTGCTTCAGTAATTTCATAAGCGCTCATTTCCGGCTTCAAGTCATAGGTTGGAACCTTAGGCGAAGGTATCAGGACGCGTTTTGCATTATTTATTTGTTTATCAACGCCACCATCAAAGAAGAATGTAACATGCGCATATTTTTCGGTTTCGGCAATTCTTAATTGATTCAAACCTTTTTCAGCAATATAATCACCGAACATATCGGATAAATCATTTAATTCAAAAGCTATTTCTCCAGTTACGGAATCTGCATATTTCATCGTTGAGATGAACATGATATTTTTCGGGCCACTTTTTGTGTTCAAATCAGGTAAAGCTTTTGGATTTGAATAAGCGGTGGAAATTTGTATTGCTCTATCAGGTCTGAAGTTCATGAAGATAATTGAATCGTTATCTTTGATTAACCCTTCTTCATTTACAACAAATGGAATGACAAACTCATCGTTTACTCCAGCTTTGTATGAAGCCAAGACACCATCTCTAGCTTTCGCAAAATGTTGACCCACTCCGTAAGTCATTGCATCATAAGCTTTTTGGATACGATCCCAGTTTTTATCTCTATCCATGGCATAATAGCGTCCAGATACAGTAGCGATTGTGCCATAGTTGATTTCTTTCATGTAGTTTTCCAAATCATCAATGAAGCCAACGGCTGACTGCGGTCCCACGTCACGTCCATCCAAAAACGCATGGATATAAGTCTTTTCCACACCCACCTCTTTGGCTGTTTTGAGCATTTCCTTGAAATGAAGGATGTGAGAATGAACCCCACCATCGGACAATAAACCAAAAAGATGAAGTTTTGAATTATATTTCATCGTATTCTTAAAAGCTGCCAAATATGCATTATTGGTTTTGAACATTCTTTCCTTGGCGGCCTTATTGACTCTTGTCAATGATTGATACACAACTCTTCCGGCACCAATATTCATATGACCGACTTCAGAGTTGCCCATTTGCCCTTCAGGCAAACCGACAGCTTCTCCTGAAGCATCTAATAGTGTATGAGGATATTTGGTAAATAAAGCATCCAAATTCGGTTTCTTAGCAAGGCTAAAAGCATTGCCTGGACCGGCTTCTGTAATTCCGATTCCATCCATGATAATCAATACAACTGGCTTTTTCAAAATAATCACCTCATGATTTTCTAAACCAACGTTATTATACTATAAATAGACAATTTTTAAAAGTCAAATGACTGAATTGTAAACACTTACATGTTTTAAAAAATACGTTCCAAATGCGGGGATTTTGATATAATTAATATGAGGTGATAAAATGCCATTATCAAAAATCGAAAAACTAAGAAACATCTTAATGAGAAAAATAGATCAAGGAAAGATTAATTACACTGTCCCAGATCTCTGGAATGCTTGGGATTATCAGGGAGAAGAAATGAGAAAACTACCTTCTCAAGAATTACTGGTCAATCCTTATCGTTTTTTTTCATCAGTAATTGATAAATATATATTGCCAAACAAAGATGAAAAATCTAATTATCTCAATTCACTTTCCCAAATCAAAGACATTAAAATTAAAAAAAGTCAAACTGGTGGTGATTGGGTAAGAAAATCAGTGCTTTATTCGACAATGATCAGAACCAGTTCCGCCTGGGATCATGATCGAAGTTTTTCTTTGGATATTGAAAACTTCGATGGTTTAAAAGAGACAGGTACTTTTGTAAAAATGCTTGCAATTTTGCCATTGATGAGAAAAATGGGCGCTGATACGCTCTATCTTCTTCCGCTTTCAAGGTTTTCACTCAAAGATAAGAAAGGTGAATTGGGTTCACCTTATGGTGTAGCTAATTTCTTTGATCTGGATCCAAATCTTAAAGAAACAATGACCGGAAACCTAATGACTTTGGAAGAGGAGTTTCAAGCTTTAGTTGAGGCTTGCCATATGCTCGACATCAGAGTCATTATCGATATAATCCCGCGCACCAACGCCGTAGAAAATGATTTGATCAAGGATCATCCAGATTGGTTCTATTGGATTAAGGCTGATGAGGCTCATCTGTTCAAAGTACCTATGGTCAAAACATTGGAAAACACTTTACCTCCAGATGCCAAATATATGGATGAAGTTTATGGTTGTGAAGACGTTCAAAGACACATCAAAATGTTCCAATTCGATCCAAAAACACAGAACCCGGAATTATTCGAAAAATTAAGAGCTGAATCCAAAGACTTGATGAACGACATCGAGAAAAAATTCAATTTAAAAATCGCTCCTGCTTTTTCTGATCATATAAACGACGTACAACCACCGTGGACTGATGTGACTTTCTTCAGAATGTTCATGGATCATCCGAAAGAAACAAAAAAATATTTAAAGAATCCTAACACTCCGCCATATATATTGTTTGACACTATCAAAGCTAATCTTTTTCCTGGTGAAAGGCCAAATATCGAATTATGGAACACTTTAAAAAATATCATTCCTTTCTATCAAAAGACATATGGTATCGATGGTGCACGAATTGATATGGGCCATGCATTGCCTAACGAACTGTTGGCAATGATTATCGAAGAAGCCAGAAAAATCGATAAGGATTTCGCCTTTATTGCTGAAGAACTTAATCCTGATAATGCGCTTAAAGCAAAAAAAGCAGGTTATAATATCATTATCGGCAACGGTTTTTGGATGGAACCAAGAATTTGGGAAAAGAAACTTCACAAATTCGTTTATGGAGCCTCAGATATTGCCTTACCGATGTTTGCTTGCGCAGAAACACATGACACCGCAAGAATCGCTGGCAGAGATGGCGGTAGAACTCTCGCAAGAATGACTACAGCACTAAATATGATGTTGCCTAATTTAGTGCCATTCATCAACAGCGGTCAAGAAGTTTATGAAATTCAACCTATGAATACCGGTATTGACTGCACCAGCGAGGATAAATTCAAATTACCAGCTGATGATTTATTCTATGGTAAACTAGCTCTATTTGATAAATACGCTATTCACTATCTCAACCATAATCGTTGGGAACTGGCAGATCATCTCGATGGTGTCAAACAAATACGTAATGCTTGGCTGGATGAAATTACAGATCTAAGTCAATATGAACCTATTTACTTCAATGAATTTGATTCTCCTGCTATCGGTGTTTCATACTTTAACAAAGCAAACGGAAAATGTTTATTGGTTGTTGCCAATAGCAATGTCTATAAAGATGTGCATTGCAACGCTGATATTCACAAACTCCGTGACAAAGCCAAAAATTACAACAATTTCGGTAAACTCTTATATTCAACCTATGAGTTTGGTAGAGATTATCATGATTTCGCTCCAGATGGAAAAGTTTATTTCCATTTAGGTTCAGGTGAAGTTAAAATAATTGAGTTTTAAGAAAAAAAACGAGCGAAATAAATCGCTCGTTTTTCATATCTTGTAGTTCTTGAAGACCTTGATGAGTCTTAATAAAAGTACAGTGTAGATAAAAACCTCTAATGGAGTTTTTATGATTCTCAGCGGCAGTTGAGGCAAAAATGTAGCACTGGAATAAAGAATGGTAACCCAAAGCGGTGTCAAAACCAAAGTCACAACAATCTGTAAGATGATTACTGAAAAGATGATTCTTTGCGATGAATCATCTTCATTGCGATTGATGTATAAGAATATATAACCGGAAAGAACTCCCAAAATACCCATTCCCAGCATTGAATAAATAATCCAAGGATTGAAACTCATGTCGACAGAAAGTTTGTTTTCGATGATTTCGATAATGAAATCAATCTCAATCAAACCCCATATTCCAAGAATTAACATCACAGTCATCAATATGAAATTCATGTACAGGAATAGATTTTTTCTCTTAATTTTTAAGTTATAAATCAGACCAGGTACTACACCATATAATATCGAATTAAACGTAAAACCCGGGAAAAATGGCCCAGAGGCAAAGCCATATATCAGCATGTAGACGAAATAGCCGAGAATATCCTGAATAATCGCCGCAACCAAACCTACTTTCGGACCGAGAATTATCGAAACGATAATCAATGGTAAATAGCCAATGCCAAAACGGATGATGGTTGAATTTGGCGGATAGGATATGGAAACAAAGTTTGACAAAACTATGCCGATTGCGACCATTAAGGCGGTGAATATTAATCTTTGAAGTTGTTTGTCTTTCATATTCTTATTCCTTCAATCTGAAGTCAATCATTTCTTGATTGGTCAGTTTTAAAAAAGCGTTGATTTTACTGAATGGTTTGGAACCGAAAAAACCTCGATAAGCTGAAAGGGGAGAAGGGTGGACGTTTTCTATCACAAAATGTTTGAGGTTTGTGATTAAAGGTTTCTTGCTGCGAGCATAACTTCCCCATAAAACAAAAACCATTGGTTCTTCTTTTTTATTTAGTAGGGAGATGACGGTGTCGGTAAACTTTTCCCAGCCCAAGCTTGAATGTGATAAAGGAGAATTTTGTCTTACGGACAAAATGGCATTAAGCAAGAGAACTCCGTTTTTAGCCCAAGGAGTTAAATCTCCGCTCGATGGTTGAGTGATGTTTAAATCATCATGCAGTTCTTTGAAGATGTTGATCAATGAAGGCGGTAATTGAACACCTTCATTTACTGAAAATGCAAGTCCCATCGCTTGAAGTGGATTATGGTAGGGATCCTGTCCCAAAATTAAAACTTTGGTTTTACTGTATGGCGTCAAACAAAAAGCATTGAATATCTGTTCTTTAGGAGGGTAGCAAGTGAAATCACGATACTCCTTTTCAACATCATTCAATAGCTTGGCAAAATATGGTTTCTGGATTTCATCTTTCAATAAGATGTCCCAGTCGTTATTAAACAATTTATCTGCGTGTAGCACAGTTGTCAACCGCACAACCTGAACAACTTACGTCTTCGCAGCCTTCAGGCTTTTCGGTTTTGGCATTGATGGCGTATGACCACAAGTACAAACCGACAATCACAACAATAATCGCTATCGCAATTACATATTTTAACACTTTAATCAACCTTTCTGGTGATGTCATATACTTCTTCCAGCAATGAATCAACCAATTCATGAGAATTGGCTAGAGTATCACCGATGACACCTGCATAGATTTTGAGTTTTGGTTCCGTACCAGAAGGTCTCAAGACAAACCATGACTCATCATCCAAATAATATTTTAATACATTTGACTTGTCCAAGTCAATCGTTTCGATTTTACCTTTAGCATATCTTTCGGACAAGAGAAAATCTTCTATTTTAGCAATTGGTCGAGAATTGATTCTTTGTGGTGGATTATTCCGAAAATAATCCATGATGCGAGAAATCTGTTCTTGTCCTTCTTTCCCCAACAGATGAATATTTTTCAATCCTTCGAGATAGTAGCCATACTCCTCATATATTTCCAGTAATTTATCATACAAAGTTTTACTTTCCTTAGTTAAATAATAGTTAGCAGCTTCAGAAATCATCAAGATAGCCTGAAGCGAATCTTTATCCCTGACACCGTCGTTGATGACATAACCATAAGACTCTTCATAACCGAAGATAAATTCTCTATCTTCTTGTTCAAGATATCTTGCCTGTTCACCGATAAACTTGAAACCGGTAAGGGTAGAAATGACGTCCATACCAAAACTTCGGGCAATTTTAGCTCCCAAATCACTTGTGACAATGGTGTTGAAAACAACACCTTTGTCAGGTAGAATGCCCTTTTTTTGTTTTTCATTCAGAATATAATATATCAATAGTGCACCGGTCTGATTACCATTCAAAAGAATATAATCTTCCTTATGCCATACGGCTATTCCCAGACGATCCGCATCCGGATCGGTGGCTATCAATAAATCAGCGGCTTTTTTATGTCCCAATTTAATGGCATACTCAAAAGCGCTCTTTTCTTCGGGATTTGGAAGTTTTACAGTCGGAAAGTTAGGGTCGTTGACCATTTGCTCTTCAACCGGGTAAACAATATAACCCTCTTCTTCCATCAGTCTTTTACCAAGATAACCGCTTGTTCCATGGAGTGGTGTAAATACGATTTTAAGCGGTTTCGGTAAATCTTTATTGATAGTGATGGATTTTACTAAATCCAGATAAGCTTTATCTATTTCTTCATCAATGTACTCGATAAGTTTATTTTTTTCTAATTCTTTCAGACTTTGAGTCTTTATTTCAAATATGTCACCTGTCTTGTTGACATAATCGACAATTACGTCAGCATAACGAGGAGTATATTGGCATCCGTACTCATCATAGATTTTGTAACCGTTATAGTTAGGCGGATTATGGCTGGCCGTGACAACTATGCCAGCTAAAGCATTTAGATGCCTAACCGCAAAGGATAACTCTGGTGTTGGTCTTAAATCAGTGAATAAATAACTCTTTATTCCATAAGCACCAAGGACTTTTGCGCTCTCTCTGGCGAATTCTTTGGACATATAACGGTTATCGTGAGCAATGACAACACCACGCAAAAGATCTTTGGATTCATAGGTATTGATTAAGTACTGCCCTAGGCCATTATTTGCTCTTCTGATTGTATAAATATTCAATCTATTGATTCCTGGTCCCAAAATCCCTCGCATCCCACCTGTACCAAAAGAGAGGGTAGTATAAAACATATCCTCCAAATCTTTTTCGGAACTGCTGAGCAATTCATCTTTTAACTTAGCGTCCAAATCTTTATAATCAAGCCACTTCCGGTATTCGGTTTTCCACATAAATCTTTCACCTTTAATCAATATAGTCGACTGCCTTTTCTTTTCTTGGTTTCGGTAGTGGTTCTTTACCTTTAGGATAGCCTATGCAAATTGCCAAATCGTGTTCATAACCTTCGGGAATCTTCAAAACTTTGTCCACATCGATTTTGTCGGCTTTATGATATAAATATCTGGTCTGCCCAATTATGCAAGAACCATAGCCCAAAGATTTAGCTGCTATGGCAATGTTTTCAATCACGCAACCAATATTGACTTCAGAAAATCCACCTATTTTCGAACTTAATACAATTACGCATGGTGCATGGTAGAAAATATGAGCAGCTTTATCAACTTCAATGCCAAAACGAATCATACCTTCAATTGCCATTTTATTAATCTCATCTATTTTTTCTTTATTGGTAATAACAGTCAAATGCCACTCTTGTTTATTCCTGGAACTAGGGGCGTAAAGACCACATTCAATGATTTGTTTCAAATCATTCTCTTCAACCGGTTTGTCCAGATAGGATCTAATGCTTCTTCTGTTTAAAATTGTTTCAATTGTAATATTCATCATTTACCTCCCTTGTACGTAATAATTTTTATGTAACTCATATTACTATTCTAAAATATTGGTAAATAAAAAATCAACATCAAATTTAATCATTTTCTCGGCTAATTCTTTATCGTTGACAATCCCAGTTATTACTTTTAAACCAACTAAATGCAAATTTTTAATATAGTCGCGCTTTAGTTTAGAATGATCAAGATAAAGATTTATACCATGTTTTTGACAATAGTCCAAAGTATCTTCATCAACAAATCTGGCATGATAATAAAGCACACTGCCAGGAAAGCTTTTTTTGAGAATCTGTAAATGTTTTTTGTTTTCGGCTATTAAGCTAAAATTGTCTTCTATACCATTTTCCCGTAAATAAGTTTCAAGGCCATTGATTTTCTCTGGTTCTAAAGTATCTTTAATTTTAATGAACATATACTTACGGTAAGCTTTACAGATTGATAGATAATCTTCCAGTCGAGGAATAAAGACAAATTCATTCAAATCGCCAGTTTTTCTATCTACTAAAGCGAATTTTTTTAATTCATTATATGCAAATGAAGGGATATCCAGATTCAACATACCGTATTTAAGTAGGCTATCGCAGCCGGTTACAATATATTGGTTATCTTTGGAAATAGACAACTCGCAACTGATACCGTAATAAGAGCGATTAGCCGCAGCTAGAAAAGAAAATATTGTATTTTCTGTTTCAATACCGCTCAGGCCGTTATTGGCTACCATTCCCCTGAAATATTTATCTATTTTAATTGTATTCATTTATTTCAATCCTTTTTACTAATTTTACTGTTTTTATTGTAACATTAAAATAGGATTTTATGAACACCATATTTATAAAAAAACTCTTAATTGTTATAATATATATAATGTTATTTATATCTTGTATCGTAACTGGGAAGGAAGAACATTTACATGATTGCTAGAAAATTGGGGTTTGATTTAAAAAATATTGATTACGGCCTGATTAAAAAGCGCAATAATACGGCGATATTTGTGCTTGGATTATTGTTTTCCATATTCTTTTGGGTTTTTGTTAGTTTTGTTATTCTCTGGTTGATAAAAATTCCTATTGAAATTAACGGTGTGACCAGAGAATACAATGAAATTGAATATCAAAACTTCATGATGACATTCACTACTGTTTTCGGATCGTTTTTATTGATTTTTCTGATTGGTTTAATTATTGGTTTGTCTCAAAAACCCAAGGATTTCATAATTATCAGCAAAGATATCAATCTAAATAAAATCTATTTAATTCACTATAAAAAAAACCGTCAAGCAATTATTATCGGCGATCGATTATTCTTATATAACGGCTTTACCAA
>ERZ1645192.2966-NODE-2966-length-13999-cov-5.442915_pt1 | contig 13999 bp, 10 predicted proteins | sample MGYA00575354_ERZ1645192 | MGnify/ENA primary metagenome ERZ1645192 (study PRJEB40844, sample SAMN11349763) | freshwater sediment metagenome | isolation source: river sediment | host: Sediment | place: India: Faizupur Khadar , New Delhi | collected 2017-02-21 ... | reverse complement strand
GGCGACCCCGGCAGCCTGCAGCGAATGCTTCAGGTCTTCCAGGCGGCTGCCGCCGGGCCAGCCAGAGCAGATGCCCCGGAACGGGCCCGGCTTTTTGACAATTTTCACGCACCGTGTTAAAATTTCATCGGCTTGAGGGCAGAAACTGCCGGTCACTCGGCGGCTGCATAAAGCAGGTTGCACGTTCCAGGTGGAATTGTTTTACCGGACCAAATCAACACCCCGGCCCCCTTTCAGCGCCGGGGTGCTTTGTTAACACGAAGCTCTGAAGACTTTATTTTTTGTAAGGAAGTACATCCAATGACAGATTCTGTTTTACGTATCATCCCACTGGGGGGCCTCGGTGAAGTGGGCCGCAACTGCATGGTCTATGAATATGACGGCGAAATTCTGGTGGTGGACAGCGGTCTGATGTTCCCCGAGAACGACATGCTGGGCATTGACTACATCATCCCCGATTTCAGCTACCTGACGCAGAACCGCGAGCGGGTGCGCGGCATCATCATCACCCACGGGCACGAAGACCACACCGGCGGCCTGCCGCACCTGCTGGAAGAACTCCAGGCGCCCATCTATGCCACCCCGCTGACCCGCGGCCTTATCGAGATCAAGCTGGCCAAGCGCGGCGTGGCCGGGCGCGCCGACCTGCACACCGTGCAGGCTGGCGACCGCCTGACCGTTGGCCCCTTCCAGGTGGACCTGTTCCACGTCTGCCATTCCATCCCCGATGGGATTGGCCTGGGCATTCAGACCCCCGTCGGGCTGATCGTCCACTCGGGCGACTATAAATTTGACCACACCCCCGTGGACGGCTGGCCGAGTGACTACGCGGCCCTGGCCGATTTCTCACGGCGCGGTGTGCTGGCGCTGCTTTCTGATTCTACCAACGCCGAGCGCCCCGGTTGGACGCCCTCGGAGCGGGTGGTGGATGCCGCCTTCGATCAGGTCTTCCGCGAAGCGCCGAACCGCATCATCATCGCCAGCTTTGCCTCGCTGATCTCGCGCGTTCAGCAGGTTTCGCAGGCCTGCACCCGCTACAATCGCAAGCTGGCCCTGGCAGGCGCCAGCATGGTCGATAACGTCAAGATGGCGCGCAAGCTGGGCTACCTGGATATCCCCGAAGAGCAGATCGTCTCCATCGAGTCGGCGGTCAACCTGCCCGACAGTCAGGTGGTGATCATGTGCACGGGGTCGCAGGGCGAGCCGACCTCGGTGATGGGCCGCCTTTCAATGGGCACCAACCGCCTGTTTGACGTGCAGGAAGGCGATACCATTGTGCTGTCTTCGCACCCCATCCCGGGCAACGAAGAAAACGTGTACCGCACCATCAACCGCCTGTTTGCCCTGGGCGCCAACGTGGTGTACGAGAGCCTGGCGCCGGTGCATGTCTCGGGGCATGCCAGCCAGGAAGAGATGAAGCTGCTGCTGCACCTCACCCAGCCCAAATATGTCATCCCGGTGCACGGCGAACTGCGCCATCTGCGCCAGGCCGCGCTGCTGGCCGGGCAGGTGGGCATTCCGTCCAGCCGAGTGGCGGTGATTGAAAACGGTCAGATTATCGAATTTACCGCCGAAGGCGAAATGCGCCTGGGCGGGCGTGTGCCGGCGGCCACCATCTTTGTGGATGGCTCGGGCGTGGGCGACATCAGCGAGGATGTGATGCGTGAGCGCGACGAGCTGGCCCGCGATGGCATTGTGATGGTGCACATCCTGCTGGATAAGTTCACCGGGCGGCTTTCACAGGAGCCAGAGTTTATCATCCGCGGCTTTATGATGAGCCGGGACGCCGAACAATTGATTGCCGGGGCCACTCACCGCATTGAAGATGCCCTGCTGCGCCCCAGCGGTCAGCAGCCCCGTGAGCTGGAAAAAGACCTGCGTTCCTTCCTCTTCAACGAGACGGGCCGCCGCCCCAGCGTGTTCGTCACCGTCAACCGGGTGTAACCGAGAAGTTTCAGGTTCGTGCGGCGTTCCACGTTCCACGTGCGGTGGGCGGGACGCCGCACAGCGATTCTGGTGCCGGGGCGCACCAGATGGCGCCATACCGGGCAGTTCCACGTGTGGAACACGGGCATGCCGCTTGCCAGCCAACCCGGGTCTTATTTCCCCGCAGCCTACGCAGGGGGTACAGTGCGTAGGTGCCGCCGTAATCCACCGGCGGGGGCAGTTCTGCCAACAGGGCCTCCAGCGCGGCAATATCCTCGGGGGGATGGTTGGGGTCGCCGGCGGTCTTGAGGAAGTTCATGCCGGTGGTATAGGCCAGCACATGCGTGATGCCCTGCTCCTGCCAGGCCTGCAGGATGCCCGCCGTCGTCTGATAAGTATCCCGGTCACCTTTCCAGCGGTCCAGCACCTCATCGGCAATGCAGGTGGGCGCGCAGTAATAGCCGCGCGCCTCGTAGAGCAGCAGCACCCGGGCATCTTCGGGCAGCGCTTGAATGCCCCACATGGCGCGTTGATACCAGCCCAGGTTGTCGGCCACATAATCCGCCTCGCTGCGCAGCCCCAGCGCGGCGCGCAGGGCATCCTGCCGGATCACCTGCGTGCTGACCTCAATCAGATTGAGCACCAGCGCCAGCAGCACAAAAGCGCTGACCACCCGCCCCAGCCGCACCTGACTGAGGTTCAACCGGGAGATGCCCCAGAAACCAAAGCCCGCCAGCGCGGCAAAGGCCGGAAAGAGCGCAAAATAATAGCGGGTTTGGATCAGCCGCCCGCTGTACTGGTTGCCCAGCGTCCAGATGAGCAGCCCCAGCACGGCAATCCAGGCGGCGTTTTCCAGGCTGGCGGTCTGGGCGGCGGTGCGCCGCCCGCGGCCCAGCCAGGCCAGCGCGCCCAGCCCCAGCAGCAGCGGGCCCAGCGCCACCATGTAGCCCCCGGCGCCTTCCAGCCCCAGGTAGGTGGCGCGCACCGGCAGGAAGAGAATATCCAGCCAGTTGCCATAGACCGGCACGTTCTGCCAGACCGCCATGCGCAGGTCCGTCATGGCGCCGCCGCCAAAGAAGAAGGGGTAAATGGGATTGCCGGTGGTGAGGCCATTCTTGACAAACCACGGCAGCGTCGCGGCCAGCGCCCACAGCCCAAAAGTCAGCGCCCGCGGGATGAAGGCTTCGCGGCGCTTCCAGGTATGCCAGGCCAGCGCCCCCAGCCCGGCCAGGGCAATCACCCCGGCGGTGTATTTGGCTCCCACCGCCAGCCCGGCAAAGACGCCTGCCAGCGCCAGGGTGTGCCCCCCGCCGTTCTGACGCCAATCGTCCAGCAGCACCAGCACCCCCAGGCCAAACCACAGCGCCAGCCAGTCCACATAACCGGCGGCGGTCAGCATCACCATGGAATAGCCGGCTGTCAGGGCGGCCAGCCCCACCCAGGCCGGGCGCGGCCCCAGCCGGTCAGCCAGATAGCCCAGCCCGCCCGCCAGCGCCAGCAGCCCAAAGGCCCAGCCCACCGTGGTGGCAGCCGGGCCGCCCCCCAGCAGCATGGCCAGCAGGTAGATCATCTCTGCGTTTTGCGGCATGCCCGACATCACCTGCCAGGGCAGGTAGGCCACGCGCCCATTGTCCAGATAGGCCTGCGGCAAAAGCAGGTGGGTGGAGAGCGAGTCAAACCACAGTGGGGGCGCCAGAGCCACCACCAGCGCCAGCGCCAGCAGTGCGGCGCAAAGCCCGCCCACCCAGCGGCCAAAGCCGTCACTGGCCTGCCACAGATCACCCAGCGCCCGCCAGTTTGCCAGCCAGGCGCGTGCCCGCCGGAAGAAGATCCCCAGCAGCGCAAACACTGCCAGGCCCATCAGGGTATGCACCCCCACCAGCGCGCCCACCATCAACATTACCAGGGCCAGCAGCCCTACCCCCAGCCCGGCTTGCAGTGCGGCGCGGGTCAGGGGGGGCAGGGTTTTGCCGGGGAGCAGCAGGCTGCCCAGCGCCCCGCCCAGGGTGATGATGGATGCAGCCACCACCCGCCGCCAGGCCAGCCGCCCCAGGTTGAGAACAATCTCGGGGGTAATGGGCTTGTGGCTGACGTAATACATCAGCACCACCGCCACCACCCACAGCAGCGCTCCGGCGCCGACCCAAACTTTGATTCGCTCTGATTTTTCCACAACCGGCTCCTGAATCAAATGGCTGACCTAATTCTACCCGGTTAATCCGTCAGGCGGGGCAAAAGGAGATTTGGAATTTGGAATTTTAGATTTGAGATTTGAGATTTAGGATTTCAGATTGTAGGGGGGAGCGCAGCATCCTTGCAGGACGCTACGCGGCACTGTAAGGGCGAGGCAGGCCATTTGCGGTCTAAATCCCATCTAGCTGCGCCTCGCCCGGCTTTTGATGGGGCTCGAGTCGTGGCCGCCAGGGATTTTTCTCTGCCTGGCGAGAGTCGGATGGTTCTACGCAGGGGCACGGGGAAGCCCGGACGGAATCATGATCCGTTAGGATTTCCCCGTGCCCCTACCAGGATTGTCCCGCAGCCGCCGCAAACGGAGAAGCCCAACCTGCGCTCAGTGGGGGGTAGATAACGCGGGTCCTTACAGGGTCGCGCAGCATGAGAGGCAGCCCGCGCCGCGCAATTGACCCGAACCTATTGACAGGCCTGCGTACGTTTGCTATACTCATAACTGGTCAGACCTCTTACCAGATTGGAGAACCCCCCATGGTCTGGGAACCCCAACTCCCCCCGGCAGAACTTGCCGAAACCCGCCTCATCACCGCCATCCTCGATGGCACCTACCCCATCAACACCAGCCTGCCCGCCGAGCGCGAGCTGGCCGGGCTGCTGGGCGTCACCCGCCCCACCCTGCGCGAGGCCCTGCAGCGCCTGGCACGCGATGGCTGGGTAGATATTCAGCATGGGCGCTCAACCCGCGTGCGCGATTACTGCCGCGAGGGCAATATTGCCGTGCTGGGCGCCATGGCGCGCCACCAGGCGCAGATGCCGCCCGATTTTGTGCCCAACCTGCTGCAAGTGCGCACGCTGCTGGCCCCGGCCTATGCCCGTCAGGCTGTTGAACGCGCTGCCCTGTCCGTCAGCGAATTGACTGCCGCACTGGCGGCCCTGCCCGATGAGGCCGCCGCCTATGCCGCCGCCGACTGGGAGCTGCACCACCAGCTCACCATCCTGTCGGGCAACCCGGTCTTCACGTTGATCCTCAACGGCTTTGGTGACCTGTATCTCGAAATGGGGCTGCGCTATTTTGTCCGTCCGGAGGTGCGCCAGCATTCCCGCGGCTTTTACGCCGGACTGCTGGAAGCCGCCCGCCACGCCGACCCCGCCGCCGCCGAGGCGCACACCCGCCAGATCATGCTGCAAAGCCAGGACATCTGGCAGAAGATCGCTTAACCCACCGCTGCCGCTCCCCTCAACGCGAAGCAAACCGGCAGATCCCCCCCAAGAAAGAGAGACCCACCCATGAAACGCTGGAACGGCTGGGGCCGTGAAGAATTTATCCACAAACTGCATCCTTCATCGGAGCAATTTATTGTCAATGCGGTCGGGCAGGGACAGCCCACCCCCGATGCCGCCTTTGAAGGCGTGACCGCCGCCGCGCCGGCCTCGGCACTGCCAGAACACCCTCTCGTCAGTCGTGACCCGGCCGACCGGGTGCGCTATGCCCGCGGCCAAAGCCTGGCGGACTGGATTGCGCTGCGCTCCGGTCAGATTGGGCGGCTGCCCGATGGGGTGGCCTTCCCCACATCCGATGAGGATGTGCGCACCCTGCTGACCTATGCCCGCCAGACCGGCGCCCGGCTGATCCCTTACGGCGGCGGCACCAGCGTGGTGGGGCACATCAACCCGCCCGGCGGTGAGGCCCCCGTGCTGACGGTGGCCCTGGAGCGGATGAACCACCTGCTGGCGTTGGACGAAGCCAGCCAGACCGCCGTGTTTGAGGCTGGGGTGAGCGGCCCCGACCTGGAAGCCGCCCTCACCGCCCGCGGCTATACGCGGGGGCACTTCCCGCAGTCGTTCGAGTTCTCCACCCTCGGCGGGTGGATCGCCTCGCGTTCGGTGGGCACTCAGTGCTACCTTTACGGGCGCATCGAAAATCTCTTCCTCGGCGGGCATGTGGAGACGCCCCAGGGTGCCCTGGACCTGCCGCATGTGCCGGCCAGCGCTGCCGGGCCCGACCTGCACCATCTGGTGCTGGGCTCAGAAGGCCGCCTGGGCCTGATCACCCGCGCCACGGTGCGCGTGCGCCAACTGCCCCGCCGCGATACCTTCCACGCGGTCTTCTTCGCACACTGGGAGGCCGCCTTTGCCGCGCTCAAGGAGATTGTGCGTTCACGCGCCCCCGTTTCGATGCTGCGGCTCTCCAACGCCATGGAAACCGAATCCACGCTCCAGCTTTCGGGCAAGGAAAATTTCGTCAAGCTGGCGCACAACGGCCTGGGGCTGATTGGCATTGGCCCCGAGCGCTGCCTGCTGATCTTTGGCGTGACGGGCGAACCGGCACTGGCCCGCGCCGCCTACGCCATGACCACCGCCATTGCCCGGCGGCACGGCGGGCTGGTGGTGGACCCCGTGATTGGCCCCATGTGGTACAAGAGCCGCTTCACCACGCCCTACCTGCGCAACACGCTCTGGGAGCGCGGCTATGCGCTGGATACGCTGGAAACCGCCCTGCCCTGGGCTGAGATTCCAGCGGCCATGCCCGCCATTCAAGAGGCTCTGCGCCACGCGCTGGATGATACCGGCGAGCGCACGCTGGTCTTCGCCCATCTTTCGCATATGTATAGCGACGGCGCCAGCATGTACATCACCTACCTCTACCGCCGCACCGCCGACCCGGCCGAAACCCTGCACCGCTGGACGCGGCTCAAGACCGCCGCCAGCCAGCAGATTGTGGCTCATGGCGGCACCATCAGCCACCAGCACGGCGTGGGCACCGACCACGCGCCGTATCTGGCTGCCGAGAAGGGTCCGCTGGGCATGTCTGCCACGGCGGCCGCACTGCGTCACTTTGACCCCGCCGGAATGATGAACCCCGGCAAACTCATCATCTGAGGAGACCGCCATGTGGAATGCCAAAACGCGAGAACAAACCTGGGCCGAGCTGGCCCGCCCGTGGGACGTGATTATCATCGGCGGGGGGATTACCGGCGCGGGCATTTTGCGCCAGGCTGTGATGGCCGGGCTGCGTGCCGTGCTGCTGGAGGCCAATGATTTTGCCTTTGGTACGTCCAGCCGCTCGTCCAAGCTGGTGCACGGCGGTTTCCGCTACCTGCGCAACCGCCAGTTCAGCGTGACCTACGAATCGGTGCACGAGCGCGAGCGCCTGCTGCGCGAGGCCCCTCAACTGGTCACCCCGCTGGATTTTATCATCCCTGCCCACAAAAGCAGCCCCAAGGCTGCGGCACAGTACGGGCTGGGCGTGTTGATTTACGATTTGATGGCGCCCAAGTGGGCCCACAGCTACCTGCTGCCGCACAGCCTGTCGCAGGTTTGCCCGGCGCTCAGCCGCAAAGACCTGATCGGCGGCTACCGCTATCAAGACGGGCTGACGGATGACTCGCGGCTGGTGCTGCGGGTGCTGCGTGAGGCTGTCTCGCTGGGCGGTGTGGCGCTGAATTACGCCAAAGTTGAAGGGCTGCTGACCGGCGCCGATGGACAGGTGCGCGGTGCGGCCGTGCGAGATGCGCTGACCGGTCAGACCGTTGAAGTGCTCGGTACGGTGGTCATCAATGCCACCGGGCCCTGGGCCGACGAGCTGCGTGCCGGCGTGGGCGGAGAACCTAAGCTGCGCAAGTCCCGCGGCAGCCACATTATTGTCCCCCGGCACCGCTTCCCCATCTGCTCTGCCTTCACGCTGGCGCACCCGTGGGACAGCCGGGTGCTGTTCGCCATCCCGTGGGAAGGTGTGACCCTGATCGGCACCACCGACCTGGATCACGACCCCGAACTGGAGCGCACCCAGGCCGAGCCGACCATCACATCGGAAGAGGTGGACTACCTGCTGGCCGCGGCCACCCAGGCCTTCCCCTCGCTGGGGCTCACCCGCGCCGACATCCGCTCGACCTTTGCCGGGCTGCGCCCGCTGGTGCGCGCCGGCGCCGACCAGACGCCTTCACAGGTTTCGCGGGCCTCCATTCTGCTGCAGGAAAACGGCCTGGTCACCATCACCGGCGGCAAACTGACCACCTACCGCCGGATGGGCCATGCCGCGCTGCAGGCCATCCGCACCCGGCTGCGCCCGGGCGTGCATTTTGACCCGCTCAAGCCGATGTTCAGGACGCCGCCAACGCTCTTCCCCGAGGCGCCCATCTCCTGCGAAATGCTGCAGAGCCTGGTAGGGCGCTACGGCGACGAGTCACTCCTGCTGCTGCTGGATGCCGACCCCGCCGAATTGACCCAGATTGACGAACTGCCGCTGCTGTGGGCTGAACTGCGCTGGGCTGCCCGCCAGGAGGGTGTGCAGCACCTGGATGACCTGCTGCTGCGCCGCGTGCGCCTGGGCCTGCTGGCTGAGCAGGGCGGCCTGCCCCACCTGGAGCGCATCCGCACCCTGGTTCAATCCGAGCTGGGCTGGGATGATGCCCGCTGGGAAGCCGAGGCGTCCCACTACGCCGAGGTGTGGAAATCATGTTATTATTTGGGTGTTGGGAATTAGGTTTTAGGTATTGCGATGGAGCGTTGGAATGCGTAATTTTCGCGATTTGAAGGTCTGGCAGCAAGCCCATCAACTGGTACTGTCGGTCTATCGCGAAACTACAGCCTTTCCACCTGACGAGCGCTTTGGCCTGACCGTACAGATTCGGCGTGCGGCGGTTTCCATCCCGGCCAACCTTGCCGAAGGCAGCGCCAAAGACAGTAACGAAGACTTCCGCCGCTTTCTCCAGATTGCCATAGGCTCGGCCAGCGAGTTGGATTATGAACTAGAACTGGCCCATGCGTTGCAATACCTCAGTGATACCACCTATTCGTCACTCACCGAGCAGTTGACTGCCCTGCGCCGCCAACTGACATCGTTGAATAACACCGTCAAAACCCAAATTGAAACCGCTCGAGCCCAACCCCGTCTCCCAAAACCAAATCCCCAAGACCCAAAACCTAAACCCTAAACCCAAACCGGATACCCCCATGACCGCTGAACATATTCTCGCCATTGATAACGGAAGCCAGAGCGTGCGCGCGCTGGTGTTTGATTTGCAGGGCCAGTTAATCGCCAGGTCTCGCGTGGCGCTGCCGCCCTATGCCACACCGCAGAACGGCTGGGTGGAACAGGACCCAGACGTGTTCTGGCAGACGGTTTGCGAAGCCTGCCAGAAGCTGTGGACCATGCCCGGCGTGCATAAAGACGCGCTGGCGGGCGTGGCGCTGACCACCCAGCGGTCCACGGTCATCAACGTGGATAAAGCGGGCCGCCCGCTGCGCCCGGCGATTACCTGGATGGATCAACGCCGCACGCCGGGGCTCAAACCGGTGAGCGGGCTGTGGGGGCTGGGCTTTGCCCTGACCGGCATGACCCGCACCGCTGCCTATTTGCAAGCCGAAGCCGAGTGCAACTGGATTCGCACCTACCAGCCCGACATCTGGGCGCAGACCTACAAGTACCTGCTGCTCTCCGGCTACCTGACCTACTGCCTGACCGGGCGGTTCGTCGATTCGGTGGGCTGCCAGGTGGCCTACATCCCCTTTGACTACAAAAAGCTCGACTGGTCTGCCCCCTCCGATTGGAAGTGGCAGGCGGTGCCCGTGCCGCCCGAGGTGCTGCCCGAGCTGATCCCGCCGGCCGAGACGCTGGGGGTCATCACAGCCGAGGCTGCCGCGGCCACGGGCATTCCGCAGGGGCTGCGGCTGATTGCCGCCGCCGCCGACAAGGCCTGCGAAGTGATCGGCGCGGGCTGCCTGGACCCGCAGATTGCCTGCCTGAGCTACGGCACCACCGCCACCGTCAATACCACCCACCGCCGCTACGTCGAGTCTATTCCGCTCATCCCGCCGTACCCGGCAGCCGTGCCGGGCGCCTACAGCCTGGAAGTGCAGATCTTCCGCGGCTACTGGATGGTGAGCTGGTTCAAACGTGAATTTGCCCATGCCGAGAGCCGTCTGGCCGAAGACCGCGGCATTGAGGTTGAAGATTTATTCGATGATCTGGTCAATTCGGTGGAGCCCGGCAGCCTGGGCCTGATGCTGCAGCCCTACTGGGCGCCCGGACTCAAGCAGCCCGGCCCCGAGGCCAAGGGCGCCATCATCGGCTTTGGTGATGTGCATACCCGGGCCCATGTGTACCGCTCGATCCTCGAAGGGCTGGCCTATGCCCTGCGTGAAGGCGCCGAGCGCACCAGCCGCCGCAGCCATGTGCCCATCCGCGAGGTGCGGGTGGCGGGCGGCGGCAGCCAGAGCAGCGCGGCGCTGCAAATCACCGCCGATATTTTTGGCCTGCCCGTGACCACTCCGCATGTCTATGAGGCCTCGGGCCTGGGCGCCGCCATTGACGCCGCCGTGGGGCTGGGCTTGCAGCCCGGTTTTGAGACCGCCGTGGCCGCCATGACACACCCCGGCAAGACAGTTCATCCCGACCCTGAACGTCAAAAGCTGTATAATGAGCTCTACCAGCGGGTCTATCTGAAGCTGTATGACCGCCTGCACCCGTTGTATGAAGACATCTCAAAAATCACTGGCTATCCCCCCAACGATTGAGGTCCCCCATGCGCGACATTTACGACATCATCATCATCGGCGGCGGCGTGGTGGGCTGTATGACAGCCCGCCAGCTTTCGCGGTATCAGCTCAATGTGCTGTTGATTGAGAAGGAATCGGATATTGGCATGGGGCCGTCTTCGGCCAACTCGGCCATTATTCACGCCGGGCACGACCCCATCCCCGGCTCGCTGAAGGCCGAGATGAACCGCCGCGCCAACCCCATGTGGGATCAGGTGGCGGCAGAACTGGGCATTGCCTTTGAGCGCAGCGGCAGCTATATTGTGGCGGTTGGCGCCGAAGAGCGCGCCAAACTGGATGACCTGTATGCCCGCGGCCAGCAGAACGGCGTGCCGGGCATGGAAATCCTCTCGGCAGAAGAAACCCTGCGCCGCGAGCCGCAGCTCAGCCCGGAGGTCAGCGGGGCGCTGTGGCTGCCCACCGCCGGCCTGGTAGATACCTTCGGTGCGGTGATTGCCGCCGCCGAAAATGCGCTGCAAAACGGCGTGAAGCTGCTGCTGGAAACCGAGTTTCAAGACTTTATCATGGACGGGCGGCGCATTGTAGGCGTGCGCACCAACCGCGGCGATTTTGGCTGCCGCTGGGTGGTCAATGCGGCCGGCTTGTTCTCCGATACGGTGATGCACAAAGCCGGCGTGCGCCCCGATTTCAAGATTACGCCGCGACGCGGCGAGTACTGCGTGCTGGACCGCGCCGAGTTCACCACCCGCTCGGTCTATTTCCCGGTGCCGGGTGCGGCCACCAAGGGCATTCTGGTGCTGAATACTGTGCATGGCAACACCATCATCGGCCCCGATTCGCAGACGGTGGCCACCCGCGAGGATGATGAGATCACCCCGGCGGGCATGGCCGAAATCTGGCGCGGCGCGGGCAAACTGATTCCGTCCGTCAATCCCCGGCATGTGATTGCCACTTTTGCCGGGCTGCGCGCCACCGGCAACGCCCACAGCCCCAACCCTGCCCTGAACTACGATCACGACTTTGTGATTGAAATCCCTCGCGAGGTGGACGGGCTGGTGAACCTGGGCGGCATTGAGTCGCCGGGGCTGACCGCTGCCCCTGCCATTGCCGAGCGCGTGGCTGACCTGCTGCGCGATGCCGGCGAGCCGCTGCCCGAAAAGCCCGCCTGGAATCCCATCCGTCCGACCCGCCCGGTGTTTCATAAGCTGAGCCGGGCCGAGCAGGCCGCCCTGATTGCGCGCGACCCGCGCTACGGGCGCATGGTCTGCCGCTGCGAACTGGTGACCGAGGGCGAGATTGTGGCCGAAATTCATGGGCCGATCCCGGCGCTGACCTATGACGCCCTCAAGCGGCGCACCTGGCTGGGCACCGGGCGCTGCCTGGGCTCCTTTGACCTGCCCCGCGTGGTCGAGCTGCTGGCGCAGGAAACCGGGCGCTCACCGCTGGAAATCACCAAGCGCGGCCCTGGCTCTGAATTTTTATTTCGCCAGACCAAAATGACGGATGACGCCGGTGCAGGGTAAGGCTGACCTACCCCCCGCCCTCTCCTACGGAGTGCTTCGCGATCCCTACTCCCTACGGAGCGCCGAAGCGGCGAGGGAAGGGGGCTTAACTATGGTTGGGCAATGATTTGAGAAGATAAGCCCTTAATCACGAAAGGTTCACATGATTAAACCACTTTATGACGTGATTGTGATTGGCGCTGGCCCCGGCGGGCTGGCGGCGGCGATTGCCGCCAAGCAAAACGGCGCAGCCGACGTGCTGATGATTGACCGCGACCTGGAGCTGGGCGGCATTTTGCTCCAATGCATTCACAACGGCTTTGGGGTAGAGATTTTCAAACAGGATCTGCCCGGCCCCGGCTACGCCCAGCGGTTTATTGACCAGGCGCTGGGGTTGAACATCGAGTACCTGCTGGATACCATGGTGCTGGACGTGATTCCCCCGGCCGCGCCGGACGAGCATCACCGCATCTATGCCATGTCAAAACGCACCGGGCTGATTGAGGTGCAGGCACGGGCGGTGGTGCTGGCCATGGGCTGCCGCGAGCGCACCCGCGCCCAGATCCGCCTGCCCGGCTCACGCCCGGCGGGCGTCTATACGGCGGGCACCGCCCAGCGCTGGGTGAACGTGGAAGGCTACATGCCGGGCAAAGAGTTCGTGATCCTCGGCTCGGGCGATATTGGCATGATTATGGCCCGCCGCCTGACGCTGGAAGGCGCACATGTGAACCGCGTGCTGGAAATTATGCCCTACCTGACCGGGCTGACGCGCAACTACGTCCAGTGCCTGCTGGATTATGACATCCCGCTGCACCTGCGCCACACGATCAAACGTATCATCGGGCGCAAGCGCGTCGAGGCGGTTGAGACCGTGCTGGTGGACGAACGCTGGAACCCCGTTCCCGGTTCGGAAGAGGTGGTGCCCTGCGATACGCTGCTGCTCTCGGTGGGGCTCATCCCCGAAAACGAGCTCTCGCGCAAGGCCGGCGTGAAGGTGGACCCCGTGACCGGCGGGCCTGTGGTGGATGACGGCTTCCAGACCAGCGTGCCGGGCATTTTTGCCGCCGGCAACGTGGTGCACGTCTATGACCTGGTGGACTGGGTGACCGAGGCGGGCCTGCAGGCGGGCAAGTGGGCGGCGCGGTATGCGCTGGGCCTGTCCACGGCGGCAGGGCGCGTCCCGCTGAAGGCCGGCGAGAACGTGCGCTATGTGGTGCCGCATGTGATCAACCCCGCGGCGCTGGCAAACGAGTCCATCCGGCTGCAGTTCCGCATCACCCAGCCGATTGAGCAGCCGGTGATGATTGAGGTGCGCGATGGCGAGAAGGTGATCGCCCGCAAGGGCGAGCCGTATGCCCGCCCCGGTGAAATGGTGAACGTGACGCTGGCGCCCAAGCATTATGACGATGTGCAAAAGGCCAGCGCCCTGACGGTATCGGTGGTAAAACGCTAAACGGGAGATCGGTACAATGGAAGAAATGTCAAAACTGATTTGCATTACCTGCCCCAAGGGCTGCACGCTGGAAGTAACCCGCGATGGCGAAACGATTATCAAGGTTGAGAAGAACGGCTGCAAGCGCGGCCCCGATTACGCCCAGGCAGAACTGACCGACCCCCGCCGCATGGTGGCAACCACCGTGCGGGCGCGCGGCGGCATTCACCCGCTGCTGCCGGTGGCAACTGCGGCGCCCTTCCCCAAGCCGCGCATCCACGAGCTGATGGACGCCCTGCGCCAGGTGGAGGTTCAGGCGCCGGTCAAGGCGGGCACGGTGGTGCTGGCAAACGCCCTCGGCGAAGGGATTGATATTCTGGCCAGCCGGGACATCTGAGATTTAGGATTTAGGATTGGGGGCCTGGAGCTTAAATTCACCGCGATACCAGGC
>ERZ1645192.2963-NODE-2963-length-14006-cov-7.492151_pt1 | contig 14006 bp, 11 predicted proteins | sample MGYA00575354_ERZ1645192 | MGnify/ENA primary metagenome ERZ1645192 (study PRJEB40844, sample SAMN11349763) | freshwater sediment metagenome | isolation source: river sediment | host: Sediment | place: India: Faizupur Khadar , New Delhi | collected 2017-02-21 ... | reverse complement strand
CCGGATCCGGCGAGACTGCTCGGGTCGCTCCGCGTCGAGGCCCTGTCCCTCGACGTCCTTCCGCGCAACGTCGCACGCAACGACCTCCTCGGCTACTTCGTCAGGAACGACGGCGCGACGAACGACGGGACGGTCGTTCCGTTCGAGGAGCCGGACGTCCTCCCGGGCCGACGCACTCGGTTCCTCCCGGCCGCCGTCGGCGTGACGTCGGAGCACGGGCGGTACCGGACCGAGCTGACGCTCGGCCGGAGGGAGCGGTGGGGACTTCCCGAAAAGGACCTCGCCTTCCGCGTCACCTATCGCGATGAGAAGGGCACGTCGATGTTCCCGGTCGCCATCGACCTCGACGGGTTCGTGGAGGTGCCGGATGTCGGAGCGTGGCTCGTCGCGAACGGCGTCCCGATCGACCCGAACGATTTCGCGGGGACGCTCACGTTCTCGTCGGATCGGCCGGAAGGAGCGGCCGACCTCCTCGTGACGGCGGTCGTCCAGGCGCGGGCCTCCGGCGCGGCGGGCCACTACGGCGTCAGCGTCCCCGTCGTGAACGAAGTCCGGTGGGCCCGGGAGCGCGCAATCGTTCCGGGCCTTCGGGAGGACGCCGGGTTCCGATCGAATCTCGCCCTCGCGAACCCCGAGCCCGACGGCGGACCGGACGTCACCCTGGAGGTGACGCTTCACCAGGCATCCGACGGGTCGATCATCGGGACCCTCCCGCGCGTCACGCTTCCGCCCGGACGGCGATTCCAGTGGAGCCGGCCTCTCCAGGAGATCGGGTACGGCGGCGACGCGTGGGCCGAGGTCCGACGAGTGGGCGGCCTCGGGCGGTTCGTGACCTATGGTGTCGTGAACGACAACGCGACCTCGGACGGCACGCTGCTTCCGATGGTGGAGCCGAGGTAGGGCGCGAGTAAGGGTCGCCCGGAGGGGCCCTACCTCGTCCTTCTGGGTCGTCCCGCCCCGGGAGCCCTCCCGAGGATCGCCTCGGCGATCTGGCCGAGCGGGACGACCTCGTCCACGGCGCCCAGCTCGATCGCTTCTTTCGGCATTCCGAAGACGACGCTCGTCGCCTCGTCCTGAGCGATCGTCCGGGACCCCGCCCGCTTCATCTCCAGGAGCCCTTCGGCCCCGTCGTTCCCCATTCCGGTGAGGATCACCCCGACGGCGTTCGGACCCGCCGATCCGGCGACCGAGCGGAAGAGTACGTCGACGCTCGGCCTGTGTCGCGTGACGAGCGGTCCGTCCCTCACCTCGACGACGTAGTGGCCACCGCTCCGGGCCAGGAGGGTGTGCCGGTTCCCCGGCGCCACGAGGGCCCGCCCGGCCAGGACGCGATCGCCGCTGTCGGCTTCCTTGACCTCGACCTTGCACGTCCGGTTCAGCCGCTCGGCGAAGGCCCGGGTGAAGACCTCCGGCATGTGCTGCACGATGACGAGGCCCGGAGCGTCCGGGGGCAGCGCCTCGAGGATCTCCCGGAGCGCCTCGGTCCCGCCGGTCGAAGCGCCGACGGCGACGACCTTGTCGGTTGTCAGGTGGAGCGCGTGCCGGGTCGGCGCCGGGAGGACCACGTCGGCGCTCAACCTCGGTTCAACCGCCGCCCGGCGGCGGGTCGTGCGCGCCTCCGCGGCGCCCCTCACGGCGTCGAGGAGGAGGACCGCCGACTCCTCGAGGAAGTCCCGCACCGCGAGCTTCGGCTTCGCGATGACGTCGACGGCGCCCTCCTCGACGGCCTTCAGTGCCTCTTCCGTGCCGTGGCCCACGAGCCCCGAGCACACGACGACCGGGATCGGGTCTTCCGACATGACCTTCCGGAGGAAGGTGAGACCGTCCATCCTCGGCATCTCGAGATCGAGGACGATCACGTCCGGCCGCCGCTGCTTCATCTTCTCGAGCGCGAAGAGAGGATCGTGGGCGGTCTCGACGGTCATCTCCCCCGCGTGCGCGAGGATGGCCGTGAGCGACTGCCGCACGACGGCCGAGTCGTCGACGACGAGGACGTGGAGCGGGCGCCCCCGCGGCGCGGTCGGGCCGCCGTCCCGCCCCGCGCGCCCCTTCATGAGGTCCGGTCCTCCCTCGAGTAGACGTTCGGGCCGACGCTCCGGACTCGAACCGTGAGGCCCGAAGCGCTCTCCGCGTGCCCGAGGAGGAGGTGGCCGCGAGGCGAGAGGTGCCGAACAAGGCGCTCGACGACGCGGGCCTTCGTCTCCGGCCGGAAGTAGATGAGGACGTTGCGGCAGAAGACGAGGTCGAGGGCCTGCGGGGCGGCGTACGACTCGTCGTTCAGGTTCAGACGCTGGAACCGGACGACCGCGCGGAGCTCCGGTCCCGCCTTCATGCGCCCTTCCTGCGGTCCCACGCCACGGAGCATGAACCGTTTCAGGTACTCCGGAGGAATCTCCGCCGACCTCTCGAGCGGGAAGAGGGCCGCGCGGGCCTTCTCGAGGACGCGGGTCGACAGGTCGGTCGCCAGGATCTCGACGTTCCAGCCGGGCAGGCGGTCGAGGAGGAGCATCGCGACGGAATAGGGCTCCTCTCCCGTCGAGCAGGCCGCGCTCCACACTCGTACGGTCCGGGTCCGCTCGCCGCGCTCGACTTCGGCCTGCCACATCGGGAGGACCTGCCGCTCGAGGAACTCGAACTGGCGGGGCTCGCGGAAGAAGTGGGTCTCGTTGGTGCAGATGGCATCGAGCATCCGCACCCTCTCGGTCTCGTCCTCCTGGACGAGCCTGTGGTAGGCCGCGAAGCTCGTCAGCCCGAGCTCCCGCAGCCGGCGCGACAGCCGTCCCACGAGAAGCGCTTCCTTGACCTCCGACAGGAAGATCCCGGCCTCCCGCTGAATGAGGCCCTGAAGAGCGGCGAATTCGCTCCGGCTGAGCGGCTGCACGCTCCCCGACGCAGTCGCGGTCACTCCCTCGCCTTTCGACCGGATCCGCCTCCGCCGGTACGGACCGGCCGGCTGGTGACGAGCCCCCCGAGGACGTCCTCCTCCCGCGCGACGCGTCCCGGGGACGGCTCGGTCCGAGGCCGCGGCTCCTCAGGGGCGGCGGCGGACGCGACCGGCTCGCCTTCGGGCGCGGTCTGCTGGGCCTTCGTCACCTCGAGCAGCTCGTCCAGGGTCAGGATCCGGTCGATGTCGAGGATCATGAGGAACTTCTCCCCCGACCGGCCCATCCCGAGCAGGTAGTCGATGTGGACGCGCGTCCCGAAGGAGGGAGGGGGTTGGATGTCGTCGGGACCGAGGGCGACCACCTGGCTCACGGAGTCCGCCATCACGCCCATCACGTTCCGTTCGCCGTCGACGTCCACCTCGACGATCACGATGCAGGACCTCTTCGTCACGACGGTCTCGGGAAGCGCGAACCGTACGGCCAGGTCCACGACCGGCACGACGCGCCCGCGCACGTTCGCGACGCCCCGGATGCTCCGGGGTGCCCCGGGCACCTTCGTGATCGCCGAGAACTCCAGGATCTCCTTCACCTTGAGGATGCCGATCGCGTACTCCTCGTCCGCGACGTAGAAGCTGAGGTACTGGCCTGGCTCGGCTCCCGGCTTCGTGCTCGACATGCTCGCCCCCTAGAACCTCCGGAAGTCCTGGTCCGTCTGCGGAAGAGGAGGAGCGACGGAGGCGGTCGTCCGGGCGAAGGCGACGGGCGCCGCGGCGCGGGGCGCCGGGACCGGCGACGACGCCGTCGTGTGGGGCGCGACCGTCCCGAACGAAGCCGGACCCGTCTCGGGGGCGCTGGTCCGGAAGTAGGACATGAGCTGGTTGAGCGCCTCGGCCTGCGAGGACATCTCCTCGGCCGTGGACGCGAGCTCCTCGGACGCCGAGGCGTTCCGCTGGGTTACCTGGTCCACCTGGCTCATCGCCTTGTTGATCTGGACGACGCCGGAGGCCTGCTCGTTCGAGGCCGCGGCCACCTCCTGGACGAGATCGGCCGTCTTCCGGATCGAAGGAACGAGCGCGTCCAGGAGCCGACCCGACCGTTCCGCCACCTCGACGCTCGAGCGCGACAGGGAGCTGATCTCCTTGGCCGCGACCTGGCTCCGCTCGGCCAGCCTCCGGACCTCGGTCGCAACGACCGCGAACCCCTTGCCGTGCTCGCCCGCGCGGGCGGCCTCGATGGCGGCGTTCAGGGCGAGGAGGTTCGTCTGGTAGGCGATCTCCTCGATGATCGACACCTTCTCGGCGATCTCCTTCATCGCGCCGACGGTCTGCAGGACCGTGCGCCCGCTTTCCTCGGCGTCGCGGGCGCCGCTCACGGCCATCTGCTCGGTCGCGCGGCTGTTCTCCGCGTTCTGCGTGATCGACGCGTTCATCTCCTCGAGGCTCGAGGTCGTCTCCTCCACGGAGGCCGCCTGCTGCGAGGTCCCCTGCGAGAGCGACTGCGCCGTGGAGCTCACCTGCGCAGAGGCCGAGGCGAGGCCGGTCGCCGAGGTACGAACCTCCCCGACGACCTGGCCGAGGCGCTCGACCATCGCCTTCATGGCCTGGAGCAGCTGGCCGATCTCGTCGTGCCGCTCGACCCGGATCCGCGGCGTCAGGTCCCCTTCGCCGATCGCCGTGACGATGTCGGCCGTCTGCCTCAGCGGCCGCGCGATGATCGTCCGCGAGAGGAGGTAGATCGCCGCGATGAGCGCGAGGCCGATCACGAGGCTCGCGCTCATGACGAACTTGCGCGCCTTCGCGTTCTCCTCGCCGAACTCGTCGACGTACATCCCCGCCGCCACGATCCAGCTCCAGTTGTCGTAGGGGACGTAGGAGACCGACTTCTCCCGCGGCCGCGTCTCCTTGGCCTCGGCGTTCAGCCAGGCGAACTCGGTCTCGCCCTCCCTCTTCTCGAGCATCTCGCGGATGAACTCGCGCCCGGAGGAGTCCTTGGAGTCGGCGACGTACTGGCCTTCCTTGAAGGGGTCGACGACGAGCTGCCCGTAGGTGTCGCCCTTCTGGGCGTCCAGGATGAAGACGTAGCCCGTCTTGCCGATGCGGAGCGCGCGGATCTGCTCCTTCAGTGCCTTCAGGTGATCCGTGAAATCGAGGCCGACGAAGAGGATCCCGATGACGGCCCCGCGGTCGCTCTTGATGGGGACGTACCGGGTCATGTAGTCCTTGCCGAAGAGCGTCGCCTTCCCCGAGTAGCTCTCGCCCTGAAGGAGGCTCGCATAGGCGGGGTGCTCTTTCCCGAGGGCCGTGCCGAGCGCCCGCGACCCGTCCTGCTTCTTCAGGGACGTGGCCACCCGAACGAAGTCGTCCCCCTTCCGCGCGAAGACCGTGGCGACGGCGCGCGTGACGAGCGTGAACCGGTCGATCCGGTCGTAGCGGAGGTTCAGGACGACGCCCCCCGCCGACAGGACGGGCGTGTCCGTGTCGCCGACGCGGACGGTGCGCCCCGGGTCGATCGTGATCGTCTCGGGGTAGTACGACGCGAGCACCTCGGAGAGGTCCTCCACGTGCCGCCGGAGGCTTCCGTCGTACGTCGCGATCATGTCGCGGACGAGATGCGCCTGGGTCCGCATCTGGGCGAGCCGCTCCTGCTCCAGGAGCGAGACGGTGAACCGTCCGATGAAGATCGTGGACGCGCCGAAGGCGAGGACCACGATGGCGCCCAGGATGATGGACAGCTTCGTCCCGATCGACGTGTTCCAGGATCTCCTCAGGTCATCCGTGAAGGCGGCCATGGCTCCTCCTCATCTCACTCTGCGTGCGATACGTCTCGAATACGGCGGACCGGGCGCCCGCCGCCTCATGCCGGCTCCGTGTGGCGCGGCTCGGCCGCGCGTCCTCCGGGGCGGGCGTGCTCGCGGCGCACGATCGCCCCAACGTCGAGGATCAGTCCCACGCGCCCGTCCCCGAGGATCGTCGCCCCGGAGACGCCGACGGCGCCCCGGAACACACGTCCGAGCGGCTTGACCACGGTCTGGCCGTCGCCGTAGATGGCGTCGACCGCGAGGCCGGCCGTCCCCTCTTCGGTCTTCACGACGACGACCTGACGCTCCGAGCCCGACGAGGGAGCGTCGGCGCCGAAGAGCCGCGAGAGGGACACGAACGGCAGGCTCCGGCCCCGCAGGTTCACGACGCCCCGCCCATCCTCGTGCGGCCGATCGCCCGGGGAGAGCTGGAGGCACTCGACGACGGCGTCCAGGGGCACGACGAAGGTCTCTCCCCCGATGCCGACGGTCAGGCCGGCAATGACCGCGAGGGTGAGCGGGAGCCGCATCGTGATCCTCGTGCCGAGGCCGGGCTCACCCGCCGCCGTGACCGTCCCGCGGAGCGATGCGACGTTCCGCTGAACGACGTCCAGACCGACCCCCCGGCCCGAGAGGTCCGTCACCGTGTCGGACGTCGAGAAGCCGGGCTCGAAGATCAGGCGAAGCACGTCCGCATCCGAGGGCGTGACGCCCTCCGGGAGAAGCCCGGTCTCGCGGGCGCGGGAGAGGATCTTCTGCCGGTTCGGGCCGGCCCCGTCGTCCGCCACCTCCAGGACGAGGCTGGCGCCATCCCGGAACGCGCGAAGCGTGACCGTTCCGATCGGGTCCTTCCCCGCGGCGGCGCGCGCGGCGGGGCTCTCGATGCCGTGGTCGATCGCGTTGCGGATCAGGTGCGTCAGAGGATCGCGAACGTGCTCGACGAGCGTCGTGTCGACCTCGACGTCCTCCCCTTCCGTCACGAGACGGGCGAGCTTGCCGTGCGCGGCCGCGGCGTCCCGTACCGTCCGGACGTGCGGGCGGAAGATCGGCCAGAGGGGCACGAGTCGCGCCTGCATGACGAGCTCCTGCAGGGCGGCGAAGAGGCGCTCGGCCTCCTCGTGCGCGGCGGAAGCCGGCGTCACCTGGCCGACCGTGCCACAGAGGGTCTGCCGGAGGCGGCCGTGCGCGATCGCGATCTCGCCCGTCAGGTTCGTCATCCGGTCCAGGAGCTCGGTCGCCACGCGGAGCGTCTTGTCACGCGCGGCGTCATCCCGCCGTCGTCCAGCCGCTTCCCTCCGCTCGGGACGCGGCCCCGCGGTCGGACCCGCCTCGGCGGTCCCGCCCCCCGACCGGACGCCGCGGAGGCGTTCGAGGAGCGCGAGGGCCTCCGCGTCCGGGTCCTCCTCGCCCGCGGCGGCCGCCGGCACCATTCGGCGCAGGACGTCCACCGTCCCGAGGAGGAGGGTCACGAGGGGAGGGGTCAGGAGAAGGGTGCGGCTCCGGAGGCCGTCGAGGACGTCCTCCAGCACGTGCGTGAGCTCGGCGACGCGTGAGTATCCGAGCGAGGCGGCGTTCCCCTTCAGGGTGTGGGCGACGCGGAAGACACGTTGGAGAGCCTCCGCGTCCGACGGGGCGGACTCGAGCTCGACGAGCGTCTGCTCCATGGCGGACAGTCCCTCGGAGGTTTCCGCCAGGAACGTGTCGACGATGGCCTGAAGATCGACCCCGAGTCCGTCGAGCTCTGTCGTCACGTCGCCCTCCTAGATCAGCCGCACGAGAGCGAGGCCGCTGTCCGTCCGGTAGAGGACCTTCCGGCCGCGGCTCCCGCCGACGTCCTCGGCCACTACGGGGATCGCGAGCTGCTCGAGCTGCTGCCGGGCAAGCGTCACGTTGCGCGCGCCGAGGTGGTCCGGCCGGGTCCGAAACGCCTCGATCACGGCGGCGCCTCCGAACAGCTTGGCCTGGAGGTCCCGCCGACGCGCGCCGAGCTCCTCCATCCGCTGGACGAGGCTCGCGATCGCGACGTTCCCGTAGCGCGCGGTCCCGGTGCCGCTCCCGGCCCAGTCGGGGAGGAGGAAGTGGTTGGCCCCTCCGGCGCGCGTGCGGGGGTCCCAGAGACAGACGGCGACGCAGGACCCGAGGATCGTCGACGCCTCGGCCGGCTCGGCGGACGCGAAGACCTGGCCAGGAGCGAGGTAGACGGCACGGCGTTCCGGTTCCGAGGCCTCCCCCGCGGCCCCTCTCGCCGGTCGGTACCGTGCCACGCTCATGCCGGGTTCGCCGCCGCCGTGAGGCGGGCGTGCAGCTCGCTGCAGTAAAGGGCGACCGCCCCGTGGGTGGCGAGGAGCTCGAAGAGCTCGCGGTCCATCGCCTCGATCCCGTTCGATTTCTGCGGCAGGAGCCGGAAGAGGGCGATGGCGCCCGTCACCCTCCCGTTCAGGCTGAGCGGGATGCAGGCCGTGAGGTCGGTCTCCTCCGGCCGACGCGCGGCGGACGCGTCGTCCGACGCCACCCAGGTCTGCCCCTCGCTCACCGCGCGACCGATCACGCCCTGCCCGGCGGGAATCCGCCGGAAGGGCGTCGCGTCGATCCCGGTGGAGGAGAGGAGCGTGAGATGGCCGTCCGCCGCGTCGACCTCGAAGACCGCGACTTCCTCGGACCCGATGAGGTAGGTGGCGATCTCCTGGAGGATCTCGAGGACCTCGCTCCGCTCGACGGTGCCGTGCAGCCGGTAGCTCGCCACGTAGAGGTTCGCGAGGTTCGCGTTCTCCTGCTCGACCTGGACGAACCGCTCGGAGAACTGGCGCGAGTCGGCCTCGACGGTCGCGAGCTTCTCTCTGAGGCGTTCCTCCTGCTCCGCTCGCCGGGAGAGGTCCTCCTCCGCCCGGTCCAGCCGACCGCGAAGGTCGGCGTTCTCGGCCTCGAGGCCGACGAGGAGGGTGCGCGTCTTCTCGTTCTCGGCGAGGAGCTCGCGGGTGTACTGCAGGGTGTCGTTCCGCACGCGCTCCACGTAGGAGCCGCGACCCGACGGATCGATGCTCATGACGACTCCTCTACGCTTCCGTGACGTTGCGGATCTTCGCGAGCAGCTCGGCGCCGTTGATCGGCTTCGTGACGTAGTCGGTGCAGCCGCTCGAGAAGCCGACCTCCACGTTCGACTCCTCGCCCCGGGTCGTCACCATGATGATGGGGACGTCGCGGATCTCCGGGACGTCGCGAATCGCCCGGCATGCCTCGAACCCGTTCATCTTCGGCATCATCACGTCCATCAGGATCGCGTCCGGGCGTTCGGCGGCCGCCTTGCGGACCGCTTCCTCGCCGTCGCAGGCCGTGATGACCTCGTATGGACCCCGGCGTAGGATCGTCAGCTCGATCTGGAGCGCCGTCTTCGAGTCGTCCACGACGAGGATCTTCTTCTTGCTCTGTGTCATCTCCAGCCTTCCGTTCTCTCGTCTCTCACGCCGCAGGAGAGGCGAGCCCATTCACCAGGCGGACGACCTCGGCCAGGAGCACCGGCTTGTGGAGGTAGAGGTCCGCCCCCAGACGGCGCGCCTCGGCCTCGGCCGCCGGGTCCTCGATGGCGGTGAGGACCACGATCCGGGTCCGAGGCGACGCGGCCCGCGCGAAGCCGATGACCTCGAGCCCGTCCGGACCGCGCCCCTGCGTGAGGCAGATGTCGGCGATGAGGCAGTCATACGAGGAGCGCTCGAGGAGCGCCTCCGCCTCCTTCGGCTCGCGCGCGCAGTCGACCCGGAACCCGACGTCCTGAAGGTAGCGACGCATGCCCGTGAGGACGTTCGGCTCGTCGTCGACGACGAGGAACCGCGGAGAGCAAGTCGCGCGATCTGATTTCTCGACCACGACGCTACGTCTTGCAACGTGGCTGCCAGAACCGATCGCCCCGCCCGACGGCGGAACGGCCGGCTTCGGCGCCCTTCGCCCGGCAGAGCGCCCGGGACGTCCGTCCGGATTCCGGACCTCCGTCCGGATTCCGGATTCCCGGACCGCCCCGGCAGCACCCGGGAGAGCGGCCCGGGCGTCGCGCAGGACTCCCGTACTGGGGGAGAATCGTGACCGCGAGAGGGCCTGAACAGGCCGATGAGAGCAGGGACGGAGCGCCCGGAGAGTCCGCATGGCATCGCGGAGACGCTCCCCGAGGGCGAGACGCTCCCCGAGGGCGAATCGCTCCGGGGCAGCCTTGCCGTTCCTCACGACGAGCCGCAGGAAGGAAAGGCTTCCGCTCTCCTCCGCGCGCTCGCAGCCGGCACGGCTCCTCCCGCCGGGGAGGCCCTCTTCCCGAGCCTCGTCCGCCACCTGGCCGACGCGCTCGGTGCGCGAAATGCGTTCGTGGGCGAATGGGTCCCGGAGACCGGCCGCGTGCGGACGCTCGCGGCGTGGGACGGTGACCGTCGCGGTGCGGCCGCCGAGCTCGACCCTGCCGGGACGCCGTGCGAGCGCGTCCTGGCCGGGGACGTGCTCCTCCACCGCTCGGAGGAACGGGACCTCTTCTCCTCCGATCCGCAGATCGCACGACTTCATGCCCGCTCCTTCTGCGGCGCGCCGGCCCGCGCCGCTGACGGCGAGGTCCTCGGAATCGTCGCCGTGCTCGATCCCCGGCAGCTCCACGAGCCCGCGGAGAACGTGCGAAACCTGCTGGCCGTCTTCGCGGCGCGTGCGGGAGCCGAGCTCGAGCTCCTCCGCCGACGGGAGGCTCACAACGACGCCCGCCGGAAGCTCTCGAAGCTCTTTCGCGAGAGCGCCGTGCCTCTCGCCCTCGTCTCGATCCCGGACGGGCGTTTCGAGGAGTGCAACGGAGCGTTCGAGCAGCTCGCCCGGCTCGGGCGCGACAGGCTCCTCGGACAAACCGCCCTGGAGCTCGGCTTCTGGCCCTGCGCCGAGGAGTACGCCGCCGTCCGGGAGGCTCTCGCGAGGGACGGGCGGATCCACGACCGGGAGATCCGCGTCCGGGCCGGGGACGGGACGCCGATCATCGGCCGCCTCTCGGGCTCGCTACTCCCTCTCGAGAGCCCCCCGCGTGCCCTGGTCACCGTCCTCGACGTCACCGAGTCCCGGCGCCAGGAACGCCACCTGCGGACGCGTCTCGAGGTGGCCCGGCTCCTGTCGGGCGCGAAGTCGCCCCTGGGCGAAGGGTCGGCTCTCCTCGAGGTCCTTTGCCAGGAGCTCGAGTTCGCACGAGGGGAGCTCTGGGCCGTCGGGACGCCGGGGAGCCGGTTCGATCGGGTCGCCTCCTGGCCGGCCGACCCGGGCGCACCGAACACGGGACCGGACGAGTCCTTCGCGGCCCACGTCCGCGAGACGGCCGTTCCGGGCTGGAGCGACGAGCTCCCCGGCGACGACCGCGCGATGGACGGCGACGGAGCCGCGCCGCCCTCACGTGTCTTCGGCGTCCCGGCGCTCGCGGAGGGACGGGTCGTCGGAGTCTTCATCCTACGGCCCGAAGCGGGCGTGGTTCCCGCTCGGGACGACCCGGCCCGGGACGCCCTCGTCGGCGACGTCGCGAATCAGGTCGCCACGTTCCTGGAGCGCCGGCGTTTCGAGGTGGAGGAGGGACGCCTGCGGGACCGGATCATCACGGCCGCCAACGAGTGGCGTCTCACGTTCGACGCGATCGACGCGCCGATGCTGCTCGTGGACGGAGACGGCCGCATCTCGCGGCTCAACCAGACGGCGCTCGCTCTCGCGGGCGGTGGCTCCTACGACGAGGTCCTCGGACGGAGCCTCGACGAGCTCGGGGCCGCGGAGCCGTGGCGCGGCGCGATGGCCCTCGTCGACATGGTTCTCCGAACGCGGCTTCCGGCATCGGCCCAGGTGCAGGACCCCGTCACCCATCGGACATGGGACATCGCCGCCACGCGGCCCCGGAGCGCGAACGCTCCGGAAGAGCGGATCGCCGTCGTCGCGCGAGACCTCACGGCCCACGTCGAGCTCGAGGAGTCGCTCCGGCGCTCCGAGCGGACGTCCGCTCTGGGGACGCTGATCGCGGGTGTCGCCCACGAGGTGCGCAACCCGCTCTACAGCATCAGCGTCAACCTCGAGGTGCTCGAGTCCGAGGTGACCTCCGGCAAGCCGTCCGGAGAGACGCTCCGGATCATCCGGTCCGAGGTCGAGCGGGTCAGCCTCCTGATGAAGGACCTCCTCTATCTCGGCAGCCCGCCCGCGCGGACTCCGTCGCCGGGGAGCCTCTCGAGCGTCGTCACGGAGGCGCTTCTCGTCTGCGGCCCGCTCGCCGCCGAGCGCGGCGTCCGGCTCGTCCGCTCGTTCGGTGAGGACCTGCCACGTATCCGGATGGACTGGGGCCGGCTCGTTCAGGTCTTTCAGAACGTCCTCCAGAACGCCGTCCAGCACTCGCGGCCCGGGTCGGACGTGACCGTCTCGGGGCGCGCGGTGAAGGACGGTGAGTGCGTCTTCGTCGAGTGCACCGTCGAGGATGGCGGCCCCGGCTTCCCTGAAGGCGAGACCCACAGGGTGTTCGAGCCGTTCTTCACGCGGCGGCGAGGGGGGACCGGACTCGGCCTCGCGATCGCACGGAAGAACGTCGAGGAGCACGGCGGCTCGATCGCCGCCGAGAACCGTCCCACGGGCGGCGCCCGAGTCGTCGTCCGGCTTCCCGCGGACGTCGCGGAGCCGGTCCTCGAGGAGCGCGGATGAGGCCCGCGCGCATCCTCGTCGTCGACGACGAAGCCGGCATCCGCCGCGGCCTCGGACACGTCCTCGAGTCGAACGGGTACGTGACGGACCTGGCCTCCTCCTGTGCGGAGGCCGAAGCCCTCGTCCAGGCCCGGGCGCCGGACGCGATGGTCCTCGACCACCACCTCCCCGACGGCGACGGCATCGAGCTCATGGCGCGGCTCCGGAAGACCTGCCCCGGCGCCCCCGTCGTCATCCTCACCGCGTTCGGCTCGATCGAGCTCGCCGTCCAGGCCATCAAGGAGGGCGCCGAGCAGTTCCTGACCAAGCCCGTCGACAGCCCGGCCCTCCTCCTCCTCCTCGACCGGGCGCTGAAGGGTCAACGCAGCCGGCGGCGTGAGGCGGCAGCGGGATGGGGCCGCGGCGCCGGGCGCCTCGACCCTTTCCTCGGGACGAGCGGGGCGATCGGCGCGCTCGCGGCCGAGTGTCGTTCGGTCGTCTCCGCCGAGGCCGCGGTCCTGATCCGCGGCGAGACCGGTTCGGGGAAGGGCGTCCTCGCGCGCTGGATTCACGAGAGCGGTCCTCGCGCGGAAGAGGCCTTCGTCGACCTGAACTGCGCCGGGCTCTCCCGGGAGTTCCTGGAGAGCGAGCTCTTCGGCCACACGGCGGGCGCGTTCACAGGGGCGACCGCGAACAAACAGGGCCTCCTCGAGGTGGCGCACCTCGGGACCGCGTTCCTCGACGAGATCGGGGACCTCGACCCGCTCATCCAGCCGAAGCTCCTGAAGGTGATCGAGGAGCGCAGGTTTCGAAGGCTCGGGGAGGTCCGGGACCGGCAGGTCGACGTCCGTCTCCTCTCAGCGACCCATCAGGACCTGGAGGCCCTCGTCCTCGAGAGGAGGTTCCGCCAGGACCTCTATTACCGCGTCAACACGATCGAGCTCCGTGTGCCGCCCCTCCGGGAGAGACCCGAGGACATACCCGTCCTTGCCGCGCACCTCATCGCCCGCTTCGCCGCCGAGCTGGGCCGCGCGGAGCCGCGCCTCGCTCCGGATGCCGAGCGGGCGCTCGCCGCCCATTCCTGGCCGGGAAACGTCCGCGAGCTGAAGAACACGATCGAGAGGGCGCTCCTCGTCAGCCGGGGCCTCGTGCTCGAGGCGGCACATCTCCGGCTCGCGACGGCGCCCGCTCCGCCCACCCCGCCGCTCGGGACGCTGAGCCTCGCGGACGTGGAGCGCGAGGCGATCGAGCGAGCCTTGCGGGACTGCCGCTGGCAGGTCGCCGACGCGGCCCGCGCGCTCGGGATCTCGAGGACGACCCTCTACGAGCGGATTCGCCAGTACGGCCTCAAGGCCCCGACCTGAGGCCGTCCGATTCCGAATCCGCATACGGGACGACACGCCGGGCTCGTCGGGACCTCTGGTTCATCGCTCGAGGGCCGGGTGCTGTCCCCGGGCGACGGGCGCGATCGTTTCACCCCCAGCTCCTTCGACGTCGTCATCGGGAACGACTCCGGCCCCGCCCGACAGCTTGAGATCGAAACCGTGAGGAACGGCGTCAGCTCCCGACGCTCACGACGCAGCTCCCGCTCTCGCTCCTCTCGACGTCGATCGGGACCGGGAGGAACGCCCGGATGACCTCGATGTTCGTCGTGGCGTGGCGCGAGAGAGGCGTCG
>ERZ1645192.2961-NODE-2961-length-14008-cov-4.608041_pt1 | contig 14008 bp, 12 predicted proteins | sample MGYA00575354_ERZ1645192 | MGnify/ENA primary metagenome ERZ1645192 (study PRJEB40844, sample SAMN11349763) | freshwater sediment metagenome | isolation source: river sediment | host: Sediment | place: India: Faizupur Khadar , New Delhi | collected 2017-02-21 ... | reverse complement strand
TGAGGCCCATGTGAAGACCCCAGTTGTCGTTGTAGAAATACCCGCCGTCAAGGCTGCCCACGAAGCAGCTCTCGACTTCGCTGGAACTGAACTGGTAGCCGGGAAGGATCGCGAAATAACCCGTACCGCCCTGGGCGAGGGCCGGGATGGCCAAAAATGCGACGGTCAAAGCGATCAGGAAATATCTTTTCATTTAATCACCTCCATAAGCATTTCAAGATTTTTTATACATCATAAACGGGCGGTTGTCAAGGAAACTTCTATATGTTGTGCTACCTGTTGTCCTTTATCTGGATTATCCTGGCCTTGAGCCGGTCCACCTCGTCGAGCACGGATAAGAGCTTCTCCTGGAGCTGGGCGGCGGTCTCGACAAGCTCCTCCAGTTCTGCAAGCCCGGCGCCGCCTGAAGCCTCAGGGGTTTCGGCAAGTTCGAAGGAACCGCTGCCCGATATTTCGGCATCTTCTTCCTGCTCGGGAACGGGTTCCGGCACCGGCGGATCCCCTCCGATCGCGGTCCTCTCCGTGGCCGGTTCTTCCTCGACAACCTCCATCTCTATCTGTTCTTCTTCGCGAGCCTCGGTTTTGACCGGTTCGGGTTCGGCAGGAGGAGGTTTCGGAGTTTCTTTTTTCGGAGGAGGAGCAGCAGGAGGAGTTGCCGGTTCTTCGGCCTTTTTCTCGGCGGGTTTTCCCGGTTTCAGCGTGGCGTCCTGTTCGTGGATCTTCCTTATGACGAGCTCGATGATCTTCTTGAGCGTCTCGTTGACTCCGGTCCCCTTGATGGCGACGGCGGTGAACGACGGGACGTTCCTCCAGTTGAGAACCTTGTCCATCTCGGCGGGATCCGAAGCTCCTGGAAGGTCGCGCTTGTTGTACTGCAAAACCAGGGGGACCGTCTCCGGGTCGAGGTTGTTCAGCTTTAGGTTTGTGACCAGGTTCTCAAGGCTCTCTATGTTCGCGTCCATCATGAGCTTCTGGGAATCGGCGACGAAAACGAGGCCGTCCGATCCCCTGAGGACGATCCTCCTCGTGGCGTCGTAGAACACCTGCCCCGGAACGGTGTAGAGCTGGACTCTGAGCTTCATCCCCTTGACTGTGCCGAGCTCCATCGGCAGGAAATCGAAAAACAACGTCCTGTCCGTTTCAGTGGCGACGGTCAGCAGCTTTCCCTTTTTCTCGGGAGTGGCCGTCTGGTATATGTATTCGAGGTTGGTCGTCTTCCCGCACAGGCCCGGGCCGTAGTAGACGATCTTCATCGTCATCTCTCTGGTTGCGTGGTTGACCATAACCATCAGGACTCCTCCTTATCGATCTTCAGAGAGGCCATTTTGCGGTAGAGATGCCTTCTCTCGATTCCCAGGACCTCGGCGGCCCTGGAGATATTATAACCGTTTTGCTTCAATACCCCAATAATGTACTCCCTTTCGAAACCTTCCTTGGCGTCCCTGAGCGTGCCGGCCGCGGAAACCGCCGCGCCGGATGAAGAACGGCCCGCCGGTGAAGCGGCCTCGGGGAGAAAAAGGTCCCCCGCCAGAATCTCCCTTCCCTGGTGCATGATGATTACCCTCTCGGCGACGTTCTTCAGTTCCCTGATGTTCCCGGGCCAACGGTAACTCCTGAGAGCCAGCCCGGCCTCACCGGAAACGGCCTTCGAGGGTTTCCGGTATTTGCCGGAGAAGTAATCCAGATAGTAGGAGAACAGGAGCGTGACGTCGTCGCCCCGATCCCTGAGGGCTGGCAGGGTGATCCTGATGACGTTCAGCCTGTAGTAAAGGTCCTCCCTGAACCTTCCCTCCCTGATCTCCTGCTCGAGGTCCTTGTTCGTGGCTGCTATGACCCTCACGTCGACCTTCACGGATTCGCTCCCCCCGACCGGCTCGATGGTCTGCTCCTCGATCGCGCGAAGCACCTTCGCCTGGGTCATCAGGCTCATGTCGCCGACCTCATCGAGGAAAAGGGTGCCTTCGTCCGCGAGGAGGAACTTCCCCTTCTTGTTCTCCAGCGCTCCCGTGAAGGAACCCTTCCTGTGCCCGAAGAGCTCCGACTCGATCAGCTCCTGGGGGATCGCGGCGCAGTTGAGTTCGATGAAGGTCTCGGCGGCCCTGCGGCTCTGCTGGTGGATGCTCCTCGCGACGAGCTCCTTGCCTGTCCCGTTCTCGCCGCATATAAGGACCCTGCCTTCGCTCGGAGCGGCGAGTCGGATCTGTTCCTTGAGCCTCAGCATTACCTGGCTCTCTCCGATCAGGTCCACGTCGGTTTTGAGCTCGTTCCTGTAAAAGCTCTCCCGTTCCAGGAGCTCCTTCTTCTTTTTCGCGTTGGCTACCGCGACCACCACCCGTTCCAGCGACAGCGGTTTCTCCAGGAAATCGAACGCCCCCATCTTCGTGGCCTTGACCGCCTGTTCTATCGTCCCGTGGCCCGAGATGAGGATCACCTCCTCATCCCTTCCGCCGGCTTTCATCTGCTCGAAGAGCTTTATCCCGTCCATGTTGGGAAGCCATATGTCGAGAAGGACGACGTCGAACTCCTCCTTTTCGAACAGTTTCACTGCCGATTCGGCGTCGGAGCAGCACTTCACGCTGCATCCCTCGTCGCCGAGAATGCTGGTCAGGCTGTTCTGGATGCTCTCCTCGTCATCGATTATCAGGACTCTCGTACGGCCCATCGGCTGTCACCTCGGAAGAAAGATCGTAATCCCGGCCCCGCCGGAGTAATCACCGTCCACTTCTATCCTGCCGCCGTGCTCTTCAAGTATCCTCACGACGATGGCCATGCCAAGACCCATCCCCTTTTTCTTGGTCGAAAAATAGGGCAGGAACATCTTATCCCGTATGTCGCTCGGTATCCCTGGGCCAGTGTCCCTTATGGATATCGCGGCCCATTTTTCCCTGAGAGAAAGGGAAACCATTATCTCGCCCGCCATCTTCATGGCCTCGATCGAGTTCTCGAAAAGATTCTTGATGACCCTCTCGAGCTGTTCCTGGTCGAACATCACCATCGGGAAATCAGCCGGCATGTCGAAGGAGAACTTCACTTTCGGGTAGGCGTTCTGGTAGGGGGCCGCGGAGTTGAGGACAAGCTCGCCCAGGCTGCCCGACTTCATACGCACCTCGGGAAGCCTTGCGAACCTCGAGAACTCGTTGACCATGAGCATCATGCTCTCCACTTCTTTCTCGATCGTCGTGGTCCCCTCGAGGATGACCTCCTGCAGGTCCCCCGCCCCCTCCCTGGCTTTTTTCCTGATCCTCTGGGCGCTGAGCCTTATCGGAGTCAGGGGGTTCTTGATCTCGTGGGCGAGCCTTCTGGCCACTTCCTGCCACGCCGCGATCCTCTGCGTCCGGCTCAGGTCGGTCACGTCCTCGAGTATGAGAATGCTCCTCGACACGCCTCCCTCGGGGTCCGCTATGGGGACCAGCGAAGCCATCAGCACCTTGGTCTCGTCCCTCTGTGAAAGCGATATCTCCCTTCTCTCTTCGGGATGGCGGCTCAGGTCCCGGATGTTGTCCTTGATCGCCTGCCAGACGGGAAGGGTCACGATCTTCGCGGGCAGGTCCTTTTTAGTCAGCCCCAGGAACTCCCTTGCTTTGTTGTTGGCTGTAAGCAGTTCTCCCTCCCTGCCGATAGAGATTATGCCCACGTTCAGCGATTCGACCAGGGTCTCGATATAGTTCCTCCTGCGTTCCGCCGCCTCAGACGCTTCGCGGAGCTCCTCGTTCGACTTGACGATCTCCCGCTTGCTCTCCTTGAGGTCGTCGACCATCCTGTTGAAGCTCGACACGACCGTGCCGATCTCGTCCTTCGCCTCGTAGGGGATCGTCAGGTCAAGGTTCCCCCTGGAAACCTCCTCGGTGCCTTCGAGCAGGAGCTGAAGGGGTTTGCTGATCTCCCGCGTCAATTTCATCCCTATCCACACTGCGGCGAAGATCACGGCGAGAGTGAGGGCGAGGAACGAGGAGATCATGCTGATCTTGAAGAATTTCCTCTCAGCCTTGGCCTGAAGGTATAGTTTCTGGTTCTCCGCGATGAACCTCGCCTCCGCGAGAAGCTTTTCAGGCAGGAGGTAACCAGCGACCACCGCCCTCGAAGGACCTACCCTGCTGCCGCTCAGGACGTAGCTGGGATTCCCGAGGACTATGTAGCCTTTGAGCCCCTCACTGGAAAAACATTTTTTCCTTTTGAAAGAGTCTATTTTGACGGCTTCCCGCGGCCATTCGAATATGGTGTTTCCGTCCGAGTCGAAGAACCAGACGGCGTCCATGTCCCCGTCATCAGCCAGGTGCGAAACGAAGGATGCCTGAAGGTCTTCGGGAACGGACGCCAGCTGTTTAGAAACGGCTTGAGCCTTCCTCGCGCTCTGGGCCCTGAGCAGGTCCAGGGAAGAATCCACGAGCCTCTGACCGGCCTCGTTGATCGTGTGAACCGGGAGCATGAACCACCTGTCGACGGCGGATTCGATCATCATGACCGCGCTTATCAGGAGCAATGTCGACGGGATGAGGCCCAGGAGGACGAAAGCCGTCAGCAGGCGGGTCCTTATCCTCGCCCCTTCCTTTACCCGACGCCATTGAAGGTACCCCTTCACCAGCTGTCTCAACAGGAGGTAAAGAAGCGTCACCAGGAGGAAAATGTCGAACACGGCGAGGACTATGAGCGGGTTCTTGAAAGGGTGGCCTTCGTTCGACCGGATGAAGAAATAGATGATGCCGATCGCTGAGACCAGCAGGAAAGCGGGCACGCCTATCTTGACCCACAACCGCTTCCGGTCCTTTATGGCGTCTTTAGCTCTTTTTCCTTCCATCCGGTATCTTCGTCCGAGGGGATTATCCACAAGACAAAGTTCTTGAGGAGCGTCACCCTGACCCTTATGTAGTAGGCCTTTTCTCCCGGCATGAGGTCCACCACCGAACCCATGTCGACCCTTTCCACGCCGCCCAGGACAGCCGCCACCTCGTCGATCGAGGTGAGGCTGAACCTCTCCTTCTCCTCTCCGTCGAGGATGGTGATAACGTCATACTGCCGGGTGAGGTTGTCATAGGTCACCGTTTTTTCTACGACCTTCCTGAGAACGGTCTTGTCGAACCAGCCGATCCTTTTTTTCGTCACCTCGACTTCGTACGTGAAGGTGGTCGGCTTCGTCGATTCGAGGGATTCGAGGACGTCCGGCGTCAGGAATCCCTCCTGCATTGAGAACGAGGCGAAAAGGTGAAGGTTCTCGAAGGCGCAGGAGATGTCACCCACCTTCGGGCTTTTGGCAAAAACGGAAAGGCCTGCGGCCAAAAGGGCAATAAGAACGAGGCGCTTCATAACATGTTCGCGGCCGCTTCCGCCAGCCCGGACCTCTCGCCCTTCGTGAGGGTTATGTGCCCGGCCAGGGGATGGTCCTTGAATTTTTCCGCGACATAGGTCAGTCCGTTGGATGAGGCGTCCACGTAAGGGTTGTCTATCTGGTAAGGGTCGCCGGTCAGGACGACCTTGGTCTTTTCCCCCGCGCGGGTCAGGATCGTCTTCACCTCGTGCGGGGTGAGGTTCTGGGCTTCGTCGACGACCATGTACTGGCAGGGTATCGACCTCCCCCTTATGTAGGTGAGAGCTTCAATCTGGAGGATGCCGTGCTCCACCAGCTCCTTGTGGGGTGATTTCCCCTTGCCGCCCTCGGTCAGGTGCAGGAGAAGTTCGAGATTGTCGAAGATCGGCTGCATCCAGGGCTTGAGCTTCTCCTCGAGCTCCCCGGGAAGGAACCCGATGTCCCTCCCCAGGGGGAATATGGGCCTGGTGACCAGCATCTTCTTGTAAACCTGGAGGTCCGCCACTTTGTATAACCCGGCGGCGATGGCCAGGAGGGTTTTTCCGGTGCCCGCCTTCCCGACGAGCGTGATGAGCGATATCTTGTCGTTCAGCAGGAGGTCCATGGCGAAACGCTGCTCCTTGTTCCTGGGAGTTATCCCCCAGACGGGTTTCTGGTCGTCCAGCAGAACTATCCCGTCGTCCTTGTCGAACCTGGCGAGCGCGCTCTTGGAAGTCCCGTCGTCGGCCTCGAGGTGAAGCATCTCGTTGACATGGAAAGATAGAGGCGGGTCGCACTCCGGGACGGGGATCCTCCTGTCTTTGTAAAGCCTGTCTAGCGAGGCGCTTCCCACTTTGATGGGGGTCCATCCGGAGTAAAGCTCGTCGAAGTGTATCTTGCCCCGTTCGTAATCCTGCGCCTCCAGCTCGAGGGCGTTCGCCTTGATCCTCAGGTTGGTGTCCTTCGACACCATCACGACCTTCTGTTTCTTTTTCTTGAGAGAGAGAGCCACCCCCAGGATCAGGTTGTCTCCCTTGTTGTCCATGATCGTCGGAGGGAGATCGTCCTGGACGCGGTCCATGGATATCCATAGCTTGCCCCCGGTCTCGAGTTCTACGCCTTCCGCGATCGGGCCTTTCAGCCTGAGGTTGTCCAACTCGCGCGAGGCCTTCCTGGCGTTCCTTCCTATCTCCGTCACGTCCCTCTTGAAATGGTCTATCTCCTCGACGACCCATATGGGGATGACGACGTCGTTCTCTTCGAACCTGAATATGGCTTCCGGGTCATGCAGCAGGACGTTGGTGTCCAGGACGAATGTCTTCTTCATACGATCTCCTCCAGCACCCGCGCTACGGCCCTCATGGAAGGCGGCCTCTTTTCGGGCGTTTTCGAAAGGCAAATGTAGACGAGCTTCTGGAGCTTTTCAGGGACGGCCGATTCTTCGCCGAAGGGGGGCGGATCGTTCTCCAGGTGCGCCTTTATGATCTCTTCGGACGACCTGCCCGTGAAAACTTCCTTTCCCGTGAGGGCGAAATAGGCCAGCAGCCCGAAAGAGTAAATGTCGCTTTTCGCGTCGAGAGGCCTTCCCTGTATCTGCTCCGGGGATACGTACTTGGGGCTTCCGACGAACCTTCCCTCAAGCGTGAGGTCCGCGCCCTCCTCGGTGAACGCTATGCCGAAATCGACTATCTTGGGGGACAAATCCCTGGCGAGAAGGACGTTCTGCGGCTTCAGGTCCCTGTGGATCACTCCCAGGAGGTGCGCCGCTTCCAGCCCCTTCGCCACCTGCTGAAGGATCGAGACCTTTTCCCCGATGGAAGCCTTCTCGGCGTCGCCGTCCCTGACCCAGTCGGCCAGAGTCGGGCCGTCGATGTACTCCATGGTGAGGAAAGTGATGTCCTTGTAGCTTCCCAGGTCGAACACTCTTATCACGTTGGGATGCGATATCTTCCTCGCAACCTTGATCTCTCTCAAGAACCTCGCCCTGGCGACTTCGGACATCCCGCTCTTGACCCTCAGCATCTTGAGCGCGACGATCTCTTCCAGTTCGAGGTCCTTCACGCGGAATACCTCGCCCATCCCGCCTTTTCCGATCTGGTTCAGGAGTTCGTACCTTTCGGCGATTATCGCTCCCGGGAGGAGTTCCAGCGGTTTTATCTCCTGCAGGACCTCGCTCGCATCCCTGAACCGGTTGACGGTCGAGAAAGAGAACAGCCCCTTCAGAAGCCTTTCCACCTGGGCGGGGAAAGTCTTGAGCTTTTCCATCGACTTCGGGGGCAGCCCTTCGAAACCTTCTACGGGAGGCTCTTCGCCGAAAAGGAAGGTCGCGAAGAGGGCTCCGGCCGAGTACAGGTCCGAGGACGGCGAAAGTGCGGCGCCCCGCCTGGCTTCGGGCGATAGGAAGGGCGTCAGCCTCTTCCGTTCCGCCATGTTCGCCTCCGACGGTACGGGCATCCCGAAACCGGAGATCTTGGCCCTTCTCTCGCTCTCGAGCAGTATCGATTCCTGCGTGAGCTGCCCATGCAGCACGCCCCTGCGGTGAGCCTCGTAAAGGCCTTCGACTATCTGCCTCAGGAGATCGACCGCGACGAACAGGGACGGGTTGAAACCGCCGCTGAGCAAGGTTTGAAGAGGCGTCCCTTCGAAAGGCTCATAGACCAGGAGGAGCTCCTTGTCCGCGTAAATGATGTCCCTGAGGGTAAGGATATGCGGATGGGAAAGGCTCAGCATCGACTTGAGCGCGTTGGTCGAGTCCTTGAGCTCCCCTTCGGTGAAGATCTCCCTCCTGGCCCTGAACAGAAGGAGCGGGATGTTGAGCACCTGGTCGTAGCCCGATATCCAGACCCCGTTGACGCCTTCGTAGAGCGTCTTGGTCGTTTCATAACGGGAGAGCGCCTTCGGGGATTTTTCGGCGAGGGCCGCGAGCCGTTTCTGCGTGTCCTGGAAGGCGTAATTCTTCCTCAGGGCCTTGTTGTAATGGGCGACGGCGTCCTTCATCTTACCGGAGACCTCGAAGACCCTTCCCTGAAGGTAGTCGGGCCAGGGCTCCTGCTGGAACAGGGGATCCGCTCCGACGTTCTTCAGCAGTTCGGCGGCGCCCTCCAGGTTCCCGGTCTCGAGGCGCAGGCGCGCCAGCGCAACCTTGACCCTCGGATCTTTCCTGGTCTCCTCGGAAAGCGTCTCGAACTTGCTGACGATCCCGTCGATCATCTCTCTCTTCGAGAGTATCAGGCCGACCGACTCCTCCCATTTCTTCGCCTCGAAGGCCATGGCGGACGCTTCGTAGAAGAACCCGCCCTCCCTGAACGCCTGCATGGCCATCTGATACTCGCCTATCTGCGCAAGCGCGGTGCCCGCCTCCTGGTACTCGCCGGCCTTGTAGAACAGGTGGGCCGCCTTGTCTAGTTCCCGGCTTTCCTTGTAAAGCTGCGCGGCCTCGGCGAAGCTGCCGAGCAGCTCCTTGCACCGCGCGGCGTCCTTCTTGGCTCCCGCTTTCAGGTAAATCTCCAGCGCTTCCCCGGTCTTCCCCTCGCTCTCCAGCCTGTTCGCTTCGCCGAGCAGGTTCTTGTTCTCCTCCCTGCCGAGAAGTTCCGACGCCTTTTCGAGGAATCCCAGGTTCTTGTAGAGTCCGGCGGCCTTCTCCGTATCCCCCGCGAGCTCGCGGCATCGCGCCGCCGCTTCGAACAGGCCCAGGTTTTCGTAAAGCTGGGCGGCCTTGTCGTAAACGTCGCCCTCTTCGAAGATCCTGGCCATCTCTTTTTTCTTTTCGCGCCAGTTGATAACCTCATGCTTGGGTATGGTTTCTTCCAGGGGCAGGTCTCTCATGGCTTTGACCAGAAGGAACACCGCCTTTTCCTTCATGCCGCCCATCAATGCGGCGAACCAGGCCTCCAGCTACCTTCCCTTCAGTTCCTAGAACAGCGCGGCGAGCGGAAAGGCGCCGCCCTCTTCCGCTATCCTGGCGGCCTCCCTGACCATGTTGGCCCCGGCGAGTATCTGGGCGGCCCTCTTGAAATTTTTGCGGCTTATCAGGAGACGCGCGGCAGCTTCGGCCTCGCCGGCCCTCATCAGATGGTCGACGGCGGTATCAGGATGCCCGAGAGCGGCCTCGACCTCGGCGGCAGCGACATAGTCCTCGGCCAGGAGATACATCTTGAGGGCCTTGTCCAGTTTGCCCTTGCGCTTGTATATGTCCCCGGCTTTCTTGTAATCGCCCTTTATAAAGGCTTTCAACTCTTCCGGAATGATCTCAGGCAATTTGCCTCCGCCTCTTTAAAATTACCACGCCTGTTGAAAACCGTCAAATCCAAAGATACAGCTTCCCGTTAGCGCTCACGCCCCGGAAAAGCCTGGTCCGACGCTAATCCAGAACCTCGGCCAGGCGCCCCTGGAAGCCGCCCCTGACGCGGAGGGCCTCGTGTATCTCCCTCCTGACGCGGTCCTTGTCGAGACACCACGCCGGCGCGAGCAGGACACCCTCGGGCCGCTCCCCGGTGATCCTGTGGAAGACCGTCTCCCTTCCCGTCATCTCTATCAGCGACGCGGCGAGCCGGGCGTATTCCCGCAACTCGAGCAGATTCAGCCTGCCCCCGTTGAACCATCCCTCCAATGCCGATCCCCTTACCACATGCAGGGGATGAAGTTTCAATCCCCAGGGCTTCATCCCGGCCGCCTCGGCGAAACTCTCCATCATCATATCTTCAGTTTCCCCGGGAAGCCCGGCGATGAGATGAAGGACGGTTCTTATACCCAGGTCGCGGAGCCGGCCGAAAGCGGCCCTCGTCTCCGAGTGGCGGTGACCCCGCCCGCAGAGCGCGAGAGTAGGATCGTGCATGGTCTGCATTCCGACCTCCACCCACAGGAAGGTCCTCCCGTTCAGCCGGCCGAGAAGGTCAAGGACCTCCCCGGAAAGACAGTCGGGCCTTGTCCCTATCGCGATGCCCAGAACGCCCGGGACCGAAAGGGATTTTTCATAGGTTTCCTCGAGCCGAGGTATTTCCCCGAAAGTGCCCGTGAATGCCTGAAAATAAGATATCGCCCCTGCGTATCCTTTGTCCAGAAGTTTTGCCGCCTCCCGCCTGAGAGCGCTCTCCCAGTCCGCGTCCGCGGGACCCGGGCCGGAACCGTGCGGGTCGCACCACAGGCATCCGCCCTTCCTCTCCGCGCCGGTCCTGTTGGGACAGGAAAAACCGGCGTCCAGCGCGACCTTCCTGACCTTTCCTCCGAAGTTTTCCCTGAAAAAGCGCGAAAGCGTGTGGACGGGGATTTTCGGGCCGGGTACGAACCCGTTCATTTGGAGGTTTTCGGAGGCTCCTTGCTTTCGCCGCCCCCCTTGTCGCCTTCTTCCTCGGGGTAGAACATCTTCGTGACCCTCATCCTGAAGCTGCTTTTCATTCCGAGCACTTTGAACGCTTCATCCTGCCTCGGGTCCGGAAATTTCTCTCCCGGAAGGAGGAGTTTCTTGTTGTCCGCGGCGGCCTGAAGCATCTGGACCGCTCCTTCCTCGTCTCCCAGGTCTCCGAATATCCTGGCCTTGATCCAGAAGTACATCGGGTAGGCCGGGTCGTGCGCCAGCCCGTAATTCAGGACCTCCAGGGCCTTGCCCCTGTCGTTCTTCATGCGGAGGGCGTTCCCGTAGTTCTGGCAGAGCGCTATCCGAAGCTCCCTCGAAAGCGAGGGGGTCTTTTTTTCGCTCTCGAAAGCAGCTCCCAGGCAGCTCAGGCAGTTGTCGCCGAAGCCCGAGTAACAGAATAGGTTCCCCATGAAGACGTTGTCCTCTGCGGACGGTTCGAACGCGCCGACGACCCTTACTGACCGCAGGAGATCCGTTACGGTTCTCTCGTCGCCCTCCGCGGGATAGGGCTTGGTGAACCTAACGTCGACCCAGGTCGATCCCTTGCACAGGTACATGTCCCCGTTCAGTTCGTCGCCTTCGGGCTCCTTCCAGACTTTCCTGGCGGTGTACACGAGGTAGGCGGCCGACGGGGTCTCCCACCTGGAGATCTTTTCCCTGGAAAGGCCGGCCCGGTCCAGGTTGGCCTCGTAAAAATCCCTCACTTTTTTGCTGTCATGATCCCGCGCCCCCGGCTCGAAATAAATATCGAAATATATCCCCCTGCTTTCGTTGACGGCGGTCACCTTGAAATTCTTCTCCTTGTACTGATCCGAATCCAGGATCCTGAATCCGCTGAAAGGGACCTCGATCGCCCACCCGTGGTTCGGTTTGAAGAACCGGACTTTCTTTTCAGGCTGCTCGCACGCGGAGGCGATACAGAAGCATGACAGGAAAAACGCGAACGCGACCGTTTTTTTCATTTCGGAACTCCTCCGGATCGTTTTTCATTGAAAAACGAGTTGATCTCCTTCAACGCCTCGACAAGCCTGTCGGCCTCCTCCACCGTGTTGTAGAAATAGAAAGAGGCCCTCAGCGTGTTGTCCATGCCGAGGTGTTCCATCAGGGGCTGCGCGCAATGGTTGCCAGACCGGACCGCGATGCCGAGCCTGTCGAGCATCCCGGCCGCGTCATGAGGATGTATGCCCTTGAGGTTGAAAGAAAAAACCGCAAGGTGTTCGCCCTCTTCGTGGCCGTAAAGGTCGACGAACGGAAGCTTTTTCAGCTCCTCAAGGACGTAGGCCCCGAGCTCTTTCTCGTAGGAGAGGATCCTCGTCATCCCGATCCCTGACAGATACTTGACGGCTTCGTGCAGGCCGACAGCCTCGCACACCGCAGGGGTCCCGGCCTCGAACTTGAAGGGAAGGTCGTTCCATGTCGCGCCTTTCACGGTGACCGTCGAGATCATGTCCCCGCCCGTCAGGAACGGCGGCATGTCTTCGAGGATATCCTTCCTCGCGTAGAGTATCCCGATGCCCGTGGGCCCGAGCATCTTGTGGCCCGACGCCGCGAAGAAATCGCAGCCCAGTTCCGATACGTTGACGTGCATGTGCGGGATCGACTGCGCCCCGTCGACGAGGAACCTTGCGCCCTTTTCCCGCGCAAGCTCCCCGAGGCTCTTCAGGTCGTTAACCGCCCCGAGGACGTTGCTCGCGTGTATCGCCCCGACCAGCCTCGTCCTGCCCGTTATAATTTCAGCGGCGTGGCCGAGGTCCAGTACACCGTTCTTCTTCACGCGGATGAACTTCAATACTATGCCCAGCCGCTCCCTGGCCATGAGCCAGGGGACGATGTTGCTGTGGTGCTCCATGAGCGAGACAACCACTTCGTCTCCAGCCGAGAGGTTCTTCGACGCCCACGAATATGCCACGAGGTTCAGCGCTTCCGTCGCGTTCCTGACGAAAACGACCTCCCTCCAGCTGCCGGCGCCGATGAACTTGGCGACGGCCTTGTGCGCGTTCTCGTAGGCTATCGTGGATTCGTATCCGAGGGTATGGATCGCCCTGTGAATGTTCGCGTTCGATGTTCTCAGGAAGCGGGCCATCGAATCGATGACCGCGGCCGGCTTTTGGGTCGTGGCGGCGTTGTCGAGGTAAATGAGCTTCTCCCCGTTGACCACTCTTTCGAGGATAGGGAAATCTCCCCTGATCCCGGCCAGCTCCTGCGGAGTGAAGGTCGTCACCCCGGCCGTCATTCCTCCTCCACCAGAACGTCACCGTTCTCCAGCGTCACCCTGTAAACCTTTATATCGTCTACGGCCGGCATCGAAAGGGCCCTGCCGTCCCCCAGCCCGAACCTTGCCCCGTGATGCGGGCAGACCCAGGACCCGCCTTCTAGCTCTCCGCCACGCAGCTCCATTTCCTGGTGGCTGCAGACGTTGGCGATGGCGAATATCTCGTCGCCTTTCTTCACCAGAAGGACGGGCTCTCCGCCGACCGTCACCGCGAGCCCTTCGGGCCCGATATCGTCCGCTTTCGAGACTTTCACCCAGCTACTCATCTTCGTCCTCGTTCCAGACGGCCTTTCCGTATAGCCCCCGCTTCAGGACCTTCAGCGCGAGAAGGGCGCACTTCAACCTCATCGGGCCTATCGGGATGCCGATGTTGTCGATCATATCCTCCCTGGTCAGTTCCTTTACCTCCTCGACGGTTTTGCCCTTGACGAGATCCGTGAGTATCGAAGCGGCCGCCTGCGAAATGATGCAACCCTTTCCCTCGAAGGCTATCTCGTTTATTTTTCCTTCCCTCAGCCTGACGAACATCCTGATCTGGTCGCCGCACGACGGGTTACCCTCTTCGTGCTCGACGTCGCACGGGGAAAGCCTGCCGGAGTTCCGCGGATGGCGGTAATGCTCCAGCAGGACATCCATCATCAGGGGGTCCACGTCGGTCAGCTTGTTCCTGTAGCTTTCGTTCATATGATCTCCGATCTAGATATTCTCTTCCACGAGGGCCGAGATCTCAGGGTTCTCCCGGAGGAGCGACGCCAGGAACCCCAGGCAAACCTCTTTTTCCGCCTCCGCGGGGGACATTCCCCTTGCGCCGAGGTAGAAAAGCTTCTCCTCGTCTGGGGGCGAAACGCTTGCCGCGTGTGAAGCTTCTATGTCCAGCGCTTCTATCTCGAGGTTGGGCTCGACGTGGGCGCGGGAATCCGAGGAGAGCTTCAGGCAATGCCCCGAATACCTGGACCTGCTCTTCGCAGCGGTCTTCTCGACCCTGATCAGGCCGTTGAGTCCGACCTTCGAGAAATCCCTGGTTATCGCCCTGACGTCGACCCGCGCCTCGGCGTTCCTCGCGTTCTGGATGACGGCGCTTCTGAAGTCGGCCCTCTCCCTG
>ERZ1645192.2960-NODE-2960-length-14009-cov-6.013974_pt1 | contig 14009 bp, 12 predicted proteins | sample MGYA00575354_ERZ1645192 | MGnify/ENA primary metagenome ERZ1645192 (study PRJEB40844, sample SAMN11349763) | freshwater sediment metagenome | isolation source: river sediment | host: Sediment | place: India: Faizupur Khadar , New Delhi | collected 2017-02-21 ... | reverse complement strand
TCTCTATTTGCGGAAATGCGTCTGGCTCTCCGCCTTCAAAAGTGAGTGTCAGCGTGGCGCTTTCGCCTACGATAACGGTGTCCCGGTCCAGGGTTGCGGTCAGGGTGGCCGCCAGAAGGGGGGTGCCTGTGAGCAAAAGAAAGAGCAGCGCCAATCGCGCTGCGCGAGCGCAAAGCGCTCCTGTTTCGGACGGATGTATGCTGCCTACAAACATCGGACGGTAAAATATCCAATCGCGGTTAAAGATAAAGAGTGAAGCTCCGTTGGAGATTACTTCACGATTCCAAGCATCCCTTTGAACTCGGGGCGGCCCGAAGTCTTGAGAAGTTCGAACAATGCCATTTCGACGGACACCGTCACCGCTCCGGCCGAGCGCATGCGCTCGATGCCCGCGCGCCAATCCTCCGGGCTTCGAGAGGAGGTTGCATCGGAGGCGACGAAGACCTGGAATCCGTCGCGCAAGAGGTCAAGGCATGTCTGAGTGACGCACACATGAGCCTCGATGCCGCACAGGATGACGCTGGAAGCATTTAGAGTGCGGAGTGCGGGAACAAAAGCCGGTGCGCCGCATGAGCTGAAATCGAGTTTTTCCATCGGGGCAAATGTTGGAATGGCGCTTGCGACCTCTTTAATCGTGGGACCAATACCTTTGGGGTATTGCTCCGTGGCCACTGTCGGGATATTCAGCAAGCTACAACCGCGAATCAGTTGAACGGCTTTTCGAACCAGTCGTTCGCGTTCGAACATTGCCGGGACCAGGCGTTCCTGGATGTCCACCACGGCCAGTGCGGCACCGGACACATCGAGTCTATTGATTGGTTTATTCATAACATTGTCAGGCGCTTTTTCGTTTGAAGAGCCTCTCGCAAAGATTTGAGGGGCATTGTATTCGCCACATCCTCGCGCGTTAGACCCGCTTTGCGAGCGATGGCGGCTCCGAGCCGCAAGAAGCCTGCATCTTCGAGCCGGTGCGCATCGCAATTGATCACGCACTTGACGCCGCGACGCTTCGCGAGCGGCCAGTAGCGCCAATCCATATCGAGACGCGAGGGGCTTGAGTTGAGCTCGATCCATGTGCCGGTTTGCGCACAGGCATCGATGACCGCATCGTGGTTGATCTTGTAACCTTCGCGCGCAAGGAGCAGGCGTCCGGTGGGGTGGCCCAGGATGTGCACGCAGGGGTTCTGTGCCGCTGCAACCAGGCGAGCCGTGTTCTGCTCTTCCGGCAAGTTGAAGGATTGGTGGATGCTGGCGATCACCACATCCAGCTCCGCCAGAAGTTCGTCGGCGCAATCAAGCCTTCCATCCTTGAGAATGTCCACTTCGATGCCGGTGAGCAGGCGGAAATTGATTCCTTCATCTTCGAGCTTCCTGTTCAGGGCGGCGATTTCCTCTAACTGCCGCCGGAGCCGGGCGGGGTTCAGCCCGTTTGCCTGGAAGGAGCTTTGAGAATGATCTGTGACACCCCAATACGAGAGGCCAAGCGCGGCCATGGACCTTGCGATCTGCTCCGGCGTTTGCCGGCCATCGCTCCATGTCGAGTGATTGTGAATCGAACCTTTCAGGTCCGTCCATTCGATAAGACGCGGTACCGGCGTCTTTTCGGCCAAAGCAAACTCTCCCGCGTCCTCGCGCATCTCGGGAGGGATAAAGTGCAGGCCGAGCGCTTGGAAAATATCGTGCTCCGTCTCGGCGGGAACCTTCAATGAAGGGTCGCGCGTCTCGACCTCGGACTGAAAAAGGCCGTACTCGTTCAGCCTCAGTCCGCGCGTGATGGCCCTCTGGCGCATGACGATGTTGTGCTCCTTGCTGCCTGTGAAATACATGAGGGCTGCGGGGAACTCGGCATCGCTCACCACGCGCAGATCCGCCTGCATCCCCGTCTCGATGATTACACTGGCCTTTGTGGGGCCCTTGGCGATGACCGTTTGAATTCCCTGCAAACTGCAAAAGAAGTCCAGAACGGCTTCGGGATTTTTTGAGGAGGCGAGGAGGTCGATGTCTCCAATGACCTCTTTTGAGCGCCGCACGCTGCCGGCGACGCTGCAACGGATTACCGCGTCGTGCGCGCGGAGCGCCTCGATGAACTCTTCCGACATGGATAGCGCATCATGGAGCAGGCACTTCGAGGCATAGGAGCGCCGTCTTTCGATGCCATCGAGAATGTTTGCCTGGCTTTTGGACCCGAAACCTTTCAGGCTCGCAACCTTGCCTGATTTGCAGGCTTGATCGAGGGCTTCGATCGTTTCGACTCCAAGCTCATCATGCAGGGCTTTGACCTTTTTGGGTCCGAGGCCTGGAATGTCGAGCATCAGCAGCAGCCCGGGAGGAGTTGAGGCTTTCAGTTGTTCGTGGTAAGCCAACTTGCCGGTCGTGACGAGTTCGTGGATCTTTTTCTGCAAGGCTTCGCCGATGCCGGCAATCTCGCCGAGGCGGCCCTCAGCCACGATCTTGTCCAGCGGTTCGGGGAGCATCTCGATGGTGCGCGCCACGTTCGAATAGGCGCGCGTTTTGAAGGGGTTTTCCCCTTTCAATTCCAGCAACGTCGCTATATTAAGCAGGATTTCGGCTGCCGTGCCATTGTCCATTGGACAACTATGTGGCGGGTCGGGTAGTTCGCAAGCATTTCCCTGCCTCCGGTTCTGTGAGGATTCTGCTTCAGGTTTAGCTGGTGCAGTCGTGGTCATGTTGTTTCGTGACTGGAAACTGCGAGTCGACAGAGCCAAGCTTGTTGGAGTGGCGCTCGACTGGATCCATTCTGGTGAGGGGGCGCAGGGGCGCCGCCGGCAGGCTGAACAACGATTGGGCTTTCTGAATGGCCGGAGCGCGCCTTATCACAGCTTGGCGAGGCATCGATCCAGCTTTGCAATGAGAAGATCAATATCGGCCATAGACACACTCAGATTTGGACGAAGACGAATGCTGGCGCTGCCGGCGGGCAGGAGCAGGAGAGATTCGTTTTCGAGAGCGAGATCAGCGAGTTGACTGCGGGCCTTTGCGGATTGCATGGAGAAGCCCTGATAAAGACCCATGCCACGAACGTTGCTCATCGATCCGGCATGTCTCTGCGCCAGGCGGACCAGCGATTCTTTGAGGTATTCACCTTTCGACGCAGCGCCCTCCACCAATCCCTCGCGCTCCACGATTTTTATTTCCTGCACGAACCGAACCATGTCCGCGAGGCAGCCGCCCCAGGTGGAATCCAGCACCCCTTTGTCCTGCATGGGGTAGAGCATATAAACGACTCCGGCGCCAAATTTCTTTGCGGTGGCAACAGCCTGAGGAGGGAACGGCAGATCGAGCTGATCGACCATGAACATGGAGCCGGTCGGGCCGCCTGCGGTCTGCACTTCGTCGAATCCCAAAAACACATTGAACTCGTTTGTAAGACGGCTGAGCCCCTGGAAGAACTCCGGCTCGGCCATGCGGTGGCCGCCGGCGCCCTGGATTGGCTCGATAATGATCCCGACGATCTCGCTTCCGTAGCGGATAAGGAGGTCGCGGACTTTTATCAAAGCTTCGTTCGTCCTTTGGCGGTTGGTTGCGGCGGGTTCAGATGTGTTGATGGCGGGGAAGGGGACCTGAATGTTTCCGGAGACAATTCCATGGAAATCCTTTGTGGCGACCGGATCGAGGGTTTGGGTCACATTGAGCGCAAAGATGGTCCGGCCATGGAAAGCCTGTTCGAAGTAGATGAACCGCCGAATATCGCCCGGTTGCATCGGGGTCGGATTTTGATGACGAAACAGGTTGATGAGGTATTTCATCATGTTTTCGACCGCCTCCGCGCCGGAGTTCACCGAATAAACCTCGAGGCGCGGGTTGCGCATGCATTTGGGCGCGAGCCTGTGGATGGTCCTGTAATACTCCAGGCACTCGGCTGTGAGAAAATCCGGGTTGGGGGTTTTGTTATTGGCGGCTTTGAGCAGGCGGTTGACGTATTCGGGCTCGCTCAGACCCGGGTGGTTGTGCCCCAGCAGCTTTGAGGCGTAATAGCCGGACCAGTCGAAGATTCGCTGTCCGTCCACCGTGCCGAGCCACATTCCGTCGCAACGGTCGAGATCTATCACGAACGGGTAGAGATCCGCGATGACGTAGCGGCTGAGTTCCTGGATCATCGCGGCGCCGATCGGGCCGGGAAACGCAGGCGCGTTGCCGTCCAAGCCTCTGGACGGTTTTGAATGTTCGGAATTCATGCGCGGGTTATAACAATACCGGCAGGTGCACTCAAGGCCGAGCAGGCCTCTCTCCGAAGGTGTGTCCGGGCGAAGGTGCTAAACGTTCGGGAAAAGGTGGTCCCACTGCCTCTGGTCGCGGAGGTGGCTGTCTTTGAGTCCATGTCTGGGATCCACGATTCCGAGCCTCTGTTTTATTCTGAGAAGGTCGCGCACCTGGCCCGGCTCGAGGTGATTCGGCCGCCTTCCCAGTTGAGACGCCACGAGCAGCGTGCGGCAATAGGCTTCCAGGATCTCGATTTTGAAGTACGCGTCCTCGAGAGTTTCATGGCTCCAGGAAACCACGCCGTGATTCGCCATGAGGATGGTGTTGTGCTTGTCCACGAGCCTGGCGATATGTTTTCCCAGTTCGGGCGTGCCGGGCGTGTGATACGGCGCCACTGCGAGCGAGACGAACAATTCGTATTCGGTGACCAGGCAGGTCGGCGGCGCAACGCCCACGACGGAGAACGCGGTTCCGTAAGGCGGGTGGGCATGAACGGTTGCGACGGCTTGTGGCTGCCGTTTCATGATTTGGAGGTGCATGAGGATTTCGCTCGTTCGCTCCCTGCCGCCTGCGATCTGGCGTCCTTCAAAATCCACCAGGATTAAGTCATCGGGCTTCATGAAGCCTTTTGAGACGAGCGTGGGGGTGCACAGGGCGAGGTCTTCGCCCACCTTGATGGCAAGGTTGCCCCCGTTGCCGTCCACATACTCGCGCTGCCACAGGCGCCGACCAATATCGCAGATCTGCAACTTCAGGCCATGGAGGGCAGGGCCGTGGAAGAAATCGTGGATCTCTCCGCTCGAACTGCGCGAAGTGACGTTTCCCGGGTTGATTGCTTCGCTCATTGTAGCCTCGGACGAGGCTGTCTTGTGCTTACTTCAAGAATGGCTGCAATGCGCCGCGCCAAATTGCGTAACCTTTTTCATTCATGTGCAGCCTGTCGCTGAGGAAGATTTCCGGACGCGGCAGGCCGTCGTGGCCGAGCATCAGTGGGAATACGTTGATGAAATCCATGTTATGTTTAGCGCAGTAATTCTGAACGAGGGAATTCAGCCGCTTGACTTTTTCCACCTGTTCCCACCGGCGCGGGTTTGGGGCGCTGGAGATATATCCGATTCGGGCGCCGGGACTTTCCTTGCGAATGGCTTTAACGAGTGCGACGAAGTCGCCATAGACGAGATCGGGGTCTTTGCCGCTGTTGATGTCGTTGCCGCCGGAATAGATGATGACCTGACGGGGTTTGTAAGCGGTGATGATCCGGGGGGCGAATTTAACCGCGTCAGCCAACTGGGAGCCGCCGAAGCCACGATTGACGACTGGCAGCCCTGGGAAATCCTGCTGGAGCGATTTCCACATGCGGATACTCGAGCTGCCAACGAAAACGATGCAGTTGTCCGGCGGGCGGTTCGTGGCATCGATGGCCGCGAAAGTGGCCATGTCTTTTTGCCAGCGATCCGAGTTATGCGTTGCGAGAGTGTTCGGGGGGGTGGTTCGACAACCCGCCAGCAAGGCAATGCCAAGAACGCACGACAGGACCAGTGGGCACGAAAGACGTTTCATCATGGGACTGAAAATAGCGGCTGGTTCATTGCTGGCAACACTTCTCTGATGAGCCGGCGGCGAGTTGAGATCTGGACTTTTTTTTAACTCTCCGCAATAGTCAGCCAATGTCAAATGTCTCCGCAGAGAACCGGTTGGCATCGTTGGACGTGTTTCGCGGCGCGACCATTGCCGCCATGATCCTTGTCAACAACCCCGGAAGTTGGAGCGCGGCGTATGGTCCATTAAAGCACGCGGCCTGGCATGGGTGGACATTCACGGACCTGGTCTTTCCGTTCTTTCTTTGGATTGTGGGCGTGGCGATCCCGTTGTCGATTGCCCGGCGGTTGGCGGCTGGAGAGCGGCGGGGCGACCTTTTCAGGCATGCGATTCGCCGGGCGATCATTATTTTCGCGCTGGGCTTCTTTCTTAACTCCCTTCCGTACCTGCTTGACGGGTCGCTGTTTCGCGATGGGCTTTCCGCGTGGCTTCACAGCTACCTGACCACCGTGCGGATTCCCGGGGTGCTCCAGCGGATAGCTGTTTGCTATCTGGTGGCCATTGGCATTTACCTGACGGCCGGGTTGCGGGCGCAGATTGCCTGGACGGTTGGTTTGCTGCTGCTGTATTGGGCGCTGATGATGTTTGTCCCGGTGCCGGGCTTCGGGGCGGGTGTGCTTGAAAAGGAGGGGAATCTTTCTCAATACATTGACAACGCGGTTCTGAACGGGCCGATCATAGGCACGCACGTTTACCGGAGCGCGAAGATCTATGATCCCGAGGGTTTGCTGAGCACTCTCCCGGCGATTGCCTCCTGCATGTTTGGGGTGCTTACGGGCGCGCTGGTGAGGTCGGGTCTTAACCGCGAAACCAAGACAGCCTGGATCTTTACAATGGGCGCCCTGTTATTGTGGATCGGGAGCATAATGGATATGTTTTTCCCGATTAACAAAAACATCTGGACCAGCAGCTACACCGTTTTTATGGCGGGGATGGCTGCCACATGTTTTGCCGTGTGCTACTGGCTTGTGGACGTGCAGGGCTGGCGCAAATGGAGCAAGCCGCTCAGCGTGTATGGCATGAACGCGATTACGGTGTTTGTGCTGGCGGGTGTGGTTGGGCGCGTGTCGCTGGAGATTAAGGTGGGCGGCTCGCCACTCAAGACATGGTTGTTCCAAAATGTCTTCGAAAACATCCCCGACTCGAAACTTGCGTCCCTTTCGTGGGCCCTCACGTACGTGCTGCTGCTTTACCTGGTGGCGTGGGCAATGTATCGCAAGAAATGGTTCGTTAAATTTTAGCTCTGCCTCGCGGGAGAGGGCAGCCCAGATCAAATGAGCTTTTTGACGCTTGCGATTTCTGCGGGCGGAAGCCCCCGGAGCAATTCCGAGATTGTCTTTGTATGGCCGGGAAGGACCAGCATCGGCGCAATCTCGGCGATTGGCGCCAGGACGAAAGCGCGAAGGTGGGCTCGTGGATGAGGCACTACGAGGTCCGGGGTATTTCGCAACTCCGTTTGGAAAGTGATGATGTCCAAATCGAGCGTGCGAGGTTCGTTCATGCAAGTCTTGGCTTTACGTCCGGCGCGGGCCTCAATCTTCTTGAGTTGAGCCAAAAGCGATTCCGGCGTGAGGCGGAGCCGTGGCACGAGGCCGACTGCAGCGTTGAGGAACACGGGAGAACCAGGAGGGCAATCTACGGGTTGGGTCTCCCAGATCGATGAGCGAAGAAAAATGCGTTCAGCGAAGCCCGCGAGCCGCTCCATGGCGGCGGGCAGGATTTGGCGCGAATCACCCAGGTTGGAGCCGAGGGCTAGGATGACCAGGTTTTGCGGTGCTATTCTCACAAGGCGCTTAATCCGAGCACGTCTTCCATGCTGTAGAGGCCCGGTTTTCTGCCCGGCAGCCACGTGGCGGCGCGAAGCGCCCCGTTCGCGAATGTTTCGCGATTCGAGGCTTTGTGCGTGAGTTCGACCCTTTCACCTTGAGCGGCGAAAAGGACGGTGTGATCGCCCACAACGTCGCCTGCGCGGATCGAGTGAATGCCGATTTCGGTGGGGGTGCGTTCGCCGGTGATGCCCGAGCGACCATACCGCGCCGATTCCGGAAGTTGGAGCCCACGCACCTGGGCGAGGATTTCCGCGAGGGTTTTTGCGGTGCCGCTCGGCGCATCTCTCTTCAAACGATGATGCGTTTCGATGACCTCCATATCGTAGGATGGTCCGAGGATTTCCGCGGCTTTGCGAGTAAGCCAAAAAAGCGTGTTCACACCCGTGGAGAAGTTCGAAGACCACACCATCGGGATTCTTGCCGCCTGCGCGAGAACAGACTGGCGCTGCTCGTCGGAATGCCCCGTTGTGCCGATGACCAGGGGTTTTGCCGCGGCGGCGCAGGCGGCGGCGATGTCCGCCGTGGCTGAGTGTGTGGTGAAGTCAATGACGACATCGGCTTGAGGGAGCGCCTTTCGGATATCGTCGCCCTGGTCCACGCGCGCTGCCACCGTGATTTCGGGGATATTGGCGGCGCGGGCGATCAGAGCGGCGCCCATGCGGCCTTTGTAACCGGCTATGATGATACGGACCATGTTGCCTTCTTTCAGTTCACGATTTCGATTTCAGGATGCCGCATTGCTTCAGGGTTGCGCGCAGCAGTTCCTTGTTCTTCGCGCTCATGGGCACGAGTGGCAGCCGGCATTCCTCCTCCATCCTTCCGAGCATGGCGAGAGCCGCCTTTACCGGAACTGGATTCGTCTCGATAAACAAGTTTTTGAAAACGGGGTAATAGGCCTCGTGGAGTTTGAGGGCACGGCGCAAGTCACCTGAGGCAAACGCGCGGACCATGGCCGAAACCTGCCTGGGAATGATATTGGAGGCGACACTGATTACGCCCTGGGCGCCGACAGCCATGAACGGGAGCGTGAGCGAGTCGTCTCCGCTAAGGATTACAAAGCCTGGTTCTGTGGACGCGCGCAACTGGCTGACGCGATCGGCATTGCCGCCGGCTTCCTTGATGGCGACGATGCTTTTGCAGTCGCGCGCGAGCCTTGCCACGGTATCCACGGCGATCTCCACGCCGCAGCGAGCGGGAATGCTATAGAGAATGATCGGCAGCTTTGTGCTTTCCGAAACCTTCCGGAAATGCTGGTAGAGCCCCTCCTGCGAGGGCTTGTTGTAGTAGGGGGCCACCTGGAGTGAGGCGTCCGCGCCGGCTTTGGCCGCGCGCTCCGTCAGGTAAACCGCTTCCGTTGTGGAATTGCCGCCGGTCCCGGCGATGACTTTGATACGTCCGGCAGCGATTTTGACTGACTGTTCGATCACGTAGGAATGCTCGTCGTAATCGAGCGTGGGCGACTCGCCGGTGGTTCCCACGGGGACGATGCCATCCACGCCGCCCTTGACCTGCGCGCGAATAAGGTTTGCGAGAGCGCGTTCGTCCAGCTTCCCGTTTTTGAACGGGGTTACGATTGCAGTATAGGTTCCTGTAAACATTTTAGATCTCAATGGTTCCTTCAAAAACGAATTCGGCCGGGCCGGAAAGTTGAACATTGTGGAGGCGGGCGCCGTCCTTCTCAAAAGAGACGTCGAGCTGCGCCCCGCTTTGGACTCGCACTCGAACCGGCGAATCAAAACCGTGGACTTGTGATGAGACCAGCGCTGCTGCGCTAACCCCTGTGCCGCAGGCGAGAGTCTCGCCCTCGACGCCGCGCTCGAAAGTTCTCACGCGAATGGAATTCCGGGCCAGGACCTGGGCAAAATTGACATTCGTTCCGCGTGGGCCGAAGTGGGGGTGCCTGCGGATTTCAGCGCCCAATTGCCGGACCATAACCTTTTCCACATCCGGGACAAACAACACGGCGTGAGGCACTCCGGTGTTCACGAAGTTGGCTTTTTCGACGCCAGTGGAGAGCGGCAGGTCAAAACCTGTGCGCAAATCTTTCGGGTCGGTCAGGTTGACAGTGACGCGGCTGCTTTGGAAGAGGGCGGTGATAACACCCGCACCGGTCTCAAAGGAAAGTTTGTCGCGTGCGCCGGTCAGTCTCTGAACGAAACGGGCGAAGCAGCGCGCGCCGTTGCCGCACATTTCGCCGGGGCTACCATCGCTGTTGTAAAACTGCCATGCCCAATCCGCTTTGCCGGAAGCGCAGGGGACAAGCAGGATCAACCCATCCGCGCCGATGCCGTGGTGGCGATCGCACAGCCTGACGATCCGCGCGGTCGAAAGCTCGATTCCGCGCTGGCGGTTGTCCACAAGCACGAAGTCATTTCCGGCCCCGCTCATTTTCACAAAATTCAGAGTCATCTGAGTCCAACATCCTAAGCAGGTTTAAAACCGCTGAAAAGCGCAAATGAAAGTGGCTGAGCGCGCCGGCTCGCCAAGCGGGTTTCGCGCAGATACTTGGGGTGAAGGAAACGTCGTGACGGCCGTCCGGTCAGGAAGCGGATGTCAGCACCAGGACCTGTTCGAGGGTGGAAATCCCGTCTCTTGCGCGATCGAGTGCCACCATGCGCAAGGTGCGCATTCCCTGGCCGATGGCGACTTTCGCCAGTTCACGCGTATTGGCGCGGGCAATGATCAGTTTACGCAATTCGTCGGTGATTGTCATGGCCTCAATGACTGCGAGGCGTCCGGAGTAGCCCGAGTTTTTGCAACGATCGCAGCCACGTCCCCTATAGAGGGTTACACCATCAAAGATGCTCGGGTCGATGCCCAGGTCCTGATACATCTTGTGGGGGTATGTCACGGGCTCTTTGCAGTGCGAGCAAATGCGCCGCATGAGCCGCTGAGCACACGAGAGGATGACGGAAGAAGAGATCAGGAACGGCGCGATGCCCATATCGTCCAGGCGCGCGATGGCGCCGGGTGCGTCGTTACAGTGCATCGTGCTGAGAACCTGGTGTCCGGTCAGGGCGGCTTCGACTGCGATTTCGGCCGTTTCAGTATCGCGAATCTCACCGATCATGATGATGTCCGGATCCTGGCGGAGAATGGATCTGAGGGCATTGGCAAACGTGAGGCCGATTTCCTTTTTTGTGGCGACCTGATTGATGCCGGGAACCTGGAACTCGACCGGGTCTTCAACCGTGATGATGTTGTAAACGGGGTTATTGAGTTCGTTCAGGGCTGAGTAAAGTGTTGTGGTCTTGCCTGAGCCGGTTGGTCCTGTGACGAGGATCAGTCCGTGCGGCGCGTCCACTGCCGCCTTGAATTGTTGGAACGTGTCCGGGTCCAGTCCGAGCTTGTCGATGCTGGCTGACAGATTCGATTTGTCGAGTACGCGGAGCACGATCTTTTCACCGTGGACTGTCGGCATGATCGAAACGCGCAAGTCGTAATCCTTGCCCGCGACACGAATGCGGATGCGTCCGTCCTGGGGGAGGCGGCGTTCGGCAATGTCGAGGCTGCTCATGATTTTAAACCGGGAAACCAGCGCGAGTTGCATCTGCTTGGGCGGCGGGGTGGCGTCCATAAGTACGCCGTCAACGCGGTAACGCAATCGCATTGTCCGCTCGAATGGCTCAATGTGCACATCGCTTGCGCGATCCTTAATGGCCTGCAGCAAAATCAGGTTTGCGAGTTTGATGACCGGCGCCTCTTCGCTGGAAGCCGCGAGCTGGTCGAGGTTGACCTCTTCGTTGAACTCGCGTGAGACCTCGAGTTTGTCGGCATCCTCGTCAATATCACCCTGCTTTTTGGCATGGTTGATGATGTCCTCCATGCTGCCGCTCTTGGAGGCGTCAATCGTGTTAAGTTTTTCGATGATGGCCTTTTCGGAGGCGATCAGGGGGGCGACCTCGAGTTTGGTGATGCGCCGGACGTCATCGATGGCGAGGACGTTTAGCGGGTCGGCCATCGCGATGAAAAGCTTGTTGTCGAGCCTTGATACGGGCACCACCTTATGGTTGTGGGCCACTTCGCGAGGGATGAGGTCGGAGACCTCCGGGGGCACGGACAGGCGTGTGAGGTTGATGGGCGGAGTATTCAAGACGCGGCCCATAGACACGGCCATGTCCTGTTCGCTGACGTAGGCTTTATCCAGGATCAGTTTGAGAAGGCGTGTGCCCTCCTTTTTCTGCTGTTCAAGCAACTCCTCAATCTGGCGGGCTGAGAGCAAGCCGTCTTCAACCAGCGCGTCTGCGATGCGTTCACCGAAAGTCTTTGGAGTAGCCATGATGTTACCTGAAAGCTTTCCGAAGGTTTTTTAGGAGTTCGGATGGTGGAACCACGTACCAGAGGAGCCGATTGGGAGTGGCCTCGGCCAGTTCTTTGCCTGCCTGCTGGTTATAGGGGTTACAGGTGGCGACAAGTATGGATTTGCTCATCCGGTCGATGGGCAACACGCACCAGCGGCGGCATGTGGCTGCTGGAAATGTTCGGGCAAGATCAATGTCGATGTCGTAGTTCTGTAGTGGCAGATAAGCCACACGGGACCTGTCACTAATGAGCTTCAGCGATTTATCGGTGGGGCAAAGGCCTTTTTCATCGAGCAAATAAATGAAAGGCTCGATCGGGGCGGTGGGGGGGTGCGCAAGATCAGGCACTGGCCAGCATAGATCAAAATCTCCGGCAGTGATGATCTTGCTGTCCACGAAGAGTTTGTACATCGCTCTTCTGCCGTCTTCGACTTCGGCGGCGCCCGCCCCGGGGACGACCAACTTGGTGAAACGTGTGGTGTTTCCGTGCCTGGTGGTTGTACTGGCAGTTTCAATCGGGGATTGGTCTGGCAGGCTGCCCGCTCTGTTCTCAATGTCCTTGAGAGCCTTGATGACGTCCGCGTCTTCGGGTGCGTGCTGGAGAATGGTTTCGTATTCGAGAATCGCCGAGGAGAGTTGGCCCAACTGGACATAGGCTTCTGCGATCTTCTTTGAGGTGCGAATGACATCGGGCTCCCGCCCGAGCTTCATGTACGCTTCCTTAAGGATCTCAAGCGATTGGTAGTCCTGGGGCTGTGATTGAGTGATCACTTCGAACATCTCAATCGTCTGCGCCAGTTGTGCTTCTTCGTTTGGACTCGCTACTGTGGCCATGTCAAAATTGTCTTCCTGAGTTGTTTTTAGACCTGTTAAGCGACCATTGTGCATAGATGTAGCAATCTTTCGGCCATTTGGATGGCAGAGGGCAATTTCCGCAGAGTTGCATTTTCATAGTTGATTCGGGTGACTACAGGCTGGACAAATCCGCCTCGTTTTTACACATGCAAGCTTCGATTCAGGAACGATTTGCCAATTTGGCGGTGAAATGGGACGCTCGAGAGAGATTTCTGATGGAACACTATGTCCCAACAATGAGACCGGCCCCGGGACAGCGCATGCGGCGCTTCGTGGGCGATCGGATTGTTTTCGAGGTCAATGACGTTGCGGGCAGGAGCCCCGGCAAGGGCTGGCGGGCTCTTCTTCGGACCAACCTGGGCCGAGGGGAAACCCTTCGAGCTGAAATCATAGAGTCCCACGCCAAGGGGATGCCCTTTGCAGGGAGATCGTGGCGGGACATTCCGATGGAAAGCACGCCCAGCGGTTGGAGGCTCGATCTGACCCTTGCGGAGCCGGGCTTTTTCAAGGCAAAGGCTTACCTGCTGGATCCCAAGGGTTGGCAACACTGGCCCGATGGGCCGGATTTTGGACTCGCCGTCCACCCGGATCATTCGCGCACGGCCAACACGGTTTACTGCGCTTTTCCGCGCATGTTTGGAGAGACCAGGACTACCGAGAAGCTTGAGCCGTCAGCAGATGTGGCAATCGAGGTGCTGGATGGCTGCGGCTACGCGGTAATTCCTCCATCGGGAAAACTGCGGGATTTGGCGGCGCAGATTCCACACATCTTTGGGCGCCTCGGTTGCCGGGTGCTGCACCTGCTCCCGGTGAACCCGGTGCCGACGCCCTACGCCCGATTTGGCCGGTATGGCAGCCCCTATGCCGCACTGGACCTGGCAGGGATCGACCCGGCGTTGGTGGTTTTCGACAGACGTTCCACCGGGGCTGAGCAGTTCCAGGAACTAACCAGCGCCGCCCACTTGCACGGGGGCAGGGTCTTCCTGGACATTGTTGCGAATCACACAGGCTGGGGTTCGAATTTGCAGGAGAATCATCCTGAATGGTTTCTGCGTGCCGGCTCGGGAGAGTTTAAGAGCCCCGGGGCATGGGGGGTGACATGGGAGGATCTCGTGGAACTCAAGCACACAACCGTCGGACTGTGGGATAACCTTTCGGAAGTATTTCTGACCTGGTGCCGAAGGGGGGTGGACGGTTTCCGATG
>ERZ1645192.2959-NODE-2959-length-14010-cov-12.097814_pt1 | contig 14010 bp, 15 predicted proteins | sample MGYA00575354_ERZ1645192 | MGnify/ENA primary metagenome ERZ1645192 (study PRJEB40844, sample SAMN11349763) | freshwater sediment metagenome | isolation source: river sediment | host: Sediment | place: India: Faizupur Khadar , New Delhi | collected 2017-02-21 ... | reverse complement strand
GAAGAAAAGTCAACCGCGCCCGCCGCCTCAACCCGAGGCAGCGCCGCCGTCGATGTGTGCTGTATAAGACCCGACTTTCCGCCCGTCAACACGACTTTTCATTTTTTTCAAAAAAACTTCAAAAACCCCGGAAAACCGCGCGTTTGCGCGCGACTGCGCCTCGCCCTGCCGCCGTCTGCGGCCAATTTGCCGGAAACAGGCGCCCTCTCTTTCTCCGCATGCGCGGTCTTTCGCATCGGTTTTGGCCCGCGCGACATGCGAAATTGCGCTTTTTGCGCCATCCGCCACGGCCCGCGCCGCATTGACGCCACGATCACGCCCTCTGGTCCGCGCCGAGCCGCCAATGGTGCAGACATTTGCCTGCGCCTCGGGTAGAGCTTGCTTCGCTGACGACCCGCCGATGGACCTGAGATTTTGACGGTAGCCCAAAAGCCCGCCGATTTTCGCGCCGAGCGCCAATGGGGCGCGGTCGATCTCGGCCACGAACCGCCGATCGAGGCCGATGGCGCCAGCCATACGGAAGACGATCGTCGTCGCGTATCGTTGCGCTGGCTGTCCGGGACCATACTCACCGGCCTGTCCGGCGCACTTCTGATTGGCGCGGCGATTTACGTGGCGCTCGACCGGCAAGCCCGCTTCGCCGAGCAGCCGTCGCTGGCGACGGTCAAGCAGCGTGATTCCAGCGGCGACGTCGGCGTCAACCCGCGAAAGGGCGACCGCCTGGTCAAATCGGTCGACATCGTCGCCGCCAAGCAATCCTTCCGCACGCCGACCACCGTGCGCAGCGGCGACAAGGAAGTCGTGCGCACGCGGGCCTTCACCCGCGTCGCCACCGCCCTGACATTGTCGAGCGTCGGCTTTGCCGACGACGTGCCGCCCTTCAATCCGCTGAAGCTCCTCGCCGACGCGCGCAATCCAATCGATGCGCCCGGCGAGGCCGAGACGCCGGCCGAGGACGCCGACGTCTCCTTCCAGACCCGCGACCTCGGCAAGCTCGGCGCGCTGACTCCGACGTCAGCCCTGAGCGCCGCCGAAGCTCTGGCGCAGGTGTCGGAGTTCGTGAAGAGCCAGGCTGCCGCCGGCTCCAAGCCGCCGCTGCCGCTGCCGCCCCAGCTCATGCTGATGCGCACCAGCCGCGCCGGCTACAATCCGGTCGGCGGGCTATCTTATGCGCGCGCCGGCGACGCCATCATCAATTCGCCCTTCTCCTCCATTGAAGTGCGTATGGTGCCTGAAAACGTCACCCTGGCGCCAAAATCGGCCGATTCGCAGCCGACCCAGATGAACGAGAAGCTGGTTCTGTGCCGGCGCGGCGAAAGCCTTGAGGACATCCTGCGCGCCAATGGCGTGGCCCGCGAGGCGATCGCGGCCGTCGTTGCGGCTTTCGCGATGCGGCGCGGCGAAAATCCGGTATCGGAAGGCCAGAAGGTTCGCCTGCTGTTCGCCGATTTTCTCGGCGACGGCGTCATGAGCCTGGCGCGGATCTCGATCTACGCCGACGAAAAGCTTGTTTCGACCGTCGCCGCCACCGACCGCGGCGCTTTCCTTCAGGTCGCCCGCGCCGAACAGACCAAGCCTGCCAGGCCGAGCCGCAAGGCGGCGGACGACGAGGAGGAAGAGGAGGAGGAAGATTCGGGCGCGATGCGCCTCTACAATTCCTTCTATGAAACCGCGTTGAAGCAGGACATTCCGCGACAGGTCATCGACGACCTCGTGCGCGTTTTCGCCAATGATGTCGATTTCCAGCGCTCGGTCGCCGGCGGCGATTCGTTCGAGGCCTTCTACGACGAAAACGAAGACGGCGAGCGCTCGGAGCTGCTTTATGCGTCGATCACGACGCGCAACGAGACCTATCGCTATTATCGCTTCCAGACGCCGGACGAGGCGCTGGTCGATTATTATGACGAGAACGGCCGCTCGACGCGCAAATTCCTGATCCGCAAGCCGATCGCCGCCGGCGAGACGCGCTCGGGCTTCGGCATGCGCCGCCATCCGATCCTCGGCTATTACAAGATGCACACCGGCGTCGATTGGGCCGCGCCCATCGGCACGCCGATCTTCGCCGCCGGCAACGGCACGGTGATCAAGTCGGGCTGGACCTCCGGCTACGGCCGCCGCGTCGAAATCCAGCACGCCAACGGCTACATCTCGGCCTACAGCCACATGTCGGGCTTCGGCCGCGGCATCAAGGAAGGCGTGCGCATCCGTCAGGGCCAGGTGGTCGGCTTCCTCGGCTCGTCCGGCCTCTCCACCGGACCGCATCTGCATTACGAAGTGATGGTCAACGGCCATTTCGTCGATCCGATGCGCGTCAAGCTGGCCCGGACCCGCGAGTTCGACGGCCGCCTGCTGGCCGAGTTCAAGCGCGAGCGCGACCGCATCGACGGCCTGATGGCCAAGGCGCCCAACGCAACGCGCGTCGCCGAGCGTTCGGGCCGCTGAAATGGGCGATCTCGTTGTCGTCGTCCTGCCGGTCTTCGGCCTGCTTGGCCTCGGCTATGTCGCCGCCCGTTTCGAACTGCTGAGCGCGCGCGCCGGCGACGGCCTGTCGGAATTCGTCTTCGCCTTCTGCATTCCCCCGCTGATTTTCCGCACCATGGCGACGGCGAGCCTGCCCGAATCGCAGCCCTGGGGCTATTGGAGCGCCTATTTCATTGGCGTCGCCGGCTCCTGGGCCCTGGCCATGCTCATCGGCCGCGCCGTTTTCCGCCTGAAGCCGGGCGAGAACGTCGTCGCCGGCTTTTCCGCCGGCCAGTCGAACACGGCGCTCGTCGGCATTCCGCTGCTGCTCAAGGCCTTCGGCGAACCGGGCGCGGTGCCGCTGTTCCTGCTGCTGGCCATCCATCTGCCGATCACCATGACCAGCGCGACGCTGCTGATGGAAGGGCCGCGTGGACTGCACCCGCTGCAGCTCCTCAAGCGCCTGCTGCTCAATCCGATTCTGCTGGGACTGATGGCGGGGCTGGCCTTCCGCGCCGCCGGCCTGCCGCTCAATGGGCCGCTGCGCACGATCGTCGATTATCTCGCCAATGCCGCCATTCCCTGCGCCCTCGTCGCCATGGGGCTGGCGCTGCGCCGCTACGGCCTGCGCGCCGACGTGAAGCTGAGCGCGGCCATCGTCGCCCTCAAGCTGATCGTCCACCCCGCCATTGTTTATGTGCTGGCGTTCAAGGTCTTCGCCATGCCGCCGGTCTGGGCCGGCGTCGCCGTGCTGTTCGCCGCCATGCCGTCGGGCGTCAACGCCTATCTCTTTGCCGAGCGCTACAAGATCGGCGTCGGCCTGTCCTCCAGCGCCATCGCCCTGTCGACTGGCCTTTCCGTCGTCTCGACCATGTTCTGGCTCTGGATGATCGGCGTCGGCAATAGATAAATATCGCGATTTAAGCGCAAATCACCAATAACTCTTAATTTTGTTAATCATGTTCCCCGCCTTCCCCTGCGTTTTTGCTCGACGTAGAGACCGACAGGAAGGAGGGAATACATGACAACAACGCGAATTTGGGCTGTGCGCGCCGGCGCGGCCAATCAGGTCGACCATATCTTCATGGGCCGCAACCAATTGGCCGTGAATTTTTCCGATGTCGGCGGCGACGTCAGCGCCCTGCCCGCCAACCGCGGCGCGTTCAGGGCGGTCTTCGACCGCGCCGCCGTGCGCCCGGAGGCCGCGCCGATCCAGGCCGGGCAATTGTTCCGCTTCGTCCACGAAATGCACATCGGCGACCGCGTCGTCTATCCGCGCAAGATCGATCGGATGCTGATGTGGGGCGAGGTCGCCGGCCCCTATGTCTATGATCCGGACGGCGCGCCCGACTACGCCCACCGGCGCAGCGTCCGCTGGCACGGGCAATTGAGCCGCGACGCCTTCTCGCAGGGCGCGCTCTATGAACTGGGCTCCGTCCTCACCCTGTTCGAGGTGAAGAGCTTCGCCGACGAATTCCGCCTCAGATTCGAGCGGGGCAACGGCGAAACGGCGCATGACGACGATGAAACCGCCCAGGTCGTGGTCAAGGACATCGTCGAGACCACCCGCGACTTCATCTTCAAGCGGCTGAAGACCGACCTGAAAGGCTTTCCGCTCGAAGGCTTCGTCGCCGACCTGTTTCGCGCCATGGGCTATCGCGCCCATGCCACGCGCAGCGTCCACGACGACGGCGTCGACGTCATCGCCCATCGCGACGAACTGGGCATCGAACCGCCCATTCTCAAGATCCAGGTCAAGGGGCGGGAGGGCAATATCGGCGCGGATCCGGTGAAAGCCTTCTGCGCCATGGTGCAGGAGCGCGACGTCGGCCTCTACGTCACCATCGGCGGCTATACAGCCGCGGCGCGCGATTTCGCCCGCACGCGCGGCAATCTCAAGCTGATCGACGGCATCGAGTTCATCGATCTGATCCAGAAATATTACGACCGCCTGGACCGCCGCCACCGTCAGCTCATTCCGCTGCGCCGCCTGCTCGTGCCGGACGTGCCCACCGACGAGGACTGAACGCGCGGCAAACGCAAAAAGGCCGGCGAAACGCCGGCCTCACGCGTCCGAACCTTGAAAAGGCTCAGTCTTCGTTCTTGGACTTGATCGTCAGGATCTGGCGGCCGCGATACATGCCGGTCTTCAGATCGACGTGGTGCGGACGGCGCAGCTCGCCCGAATCCTTGTCCTCGACATAGGTCGGGGCGGCCAGCGCATCCGCCGAGCGGCGGAAGCCGCGCTTCATCGGCGAAGTCTTTCGTTTCGGAACTGCCATGTCACTCTCCGGATCGGTTGCGCCGCCGGCCGCATGGCGTGGGACGCGAAAATAGAAACTGGAGGCGGGCTAATACAATAGATCGCGGGCGCTGGCTACCCCCTCCGCGCTCAATTGTCGAGACAGCGCAAAAGTCCGCCTGCGGCGCGCGCCCGCGCCGCGATCGCGCCCGCATAGGCCGCCTGCCGCGCCGTCGGCCGCGCCGGATTGCGCTTCAGCGGCAAGGGCAAGGCCGCCGCCATCAGCGCCGCCTCGCGCGGCGAAAGCGCCGCCGCGCTCTTGCCGAAATAGCGCCGCGCCGCGGCTTCCGCCCCGAAAACGCCGTCGCCCCATTCCGCGATATTGAGATAGACCTCCAGCACCCGGCGCTTGGGCCAGGCGAGATCGAGCGTCAAGGCCAGCGGAATTTCCAGCCCCTTGCGCAAATACGAGCGCGACGGCCACAAGAACAGGTTCTTGGCCGTCTGCATGGCGATGGTCGAGGCGCCGCGCGCCGGGCCGTCCTCGTCGGCCGCCTCGATGACGTCGCCGAGCGCGTCCCAGTCGACGCCGCCATGCCGGCAGAATCGGGCGTCCTCGGCCACCACCACCGCTTCGATCAAGGACGGCGAGATGCGCGACAGCGGCGCGTACTGGCGCTGCGCCTCCTGCAAGGTCAGGTAGCGCGCCAGCATCAGGGTCGAGACCGGCGGCGCGAACCGCCAAAGGGCGACGAGGCCGGCAAAGACGGCGACAAGCGTCAGCGCCAGCGCGCCGAGCGCGCGCAGCCATCCGCCCCGTCTGCTTTTGCGTCCGACCTGCATGGACCCCGAGCCTTGACCCAACCCCGCGCCTGAGGCAAGCCCGTAAAACCCCTGCGAAAAGGACGCCCCATGCCCTCGAGCCAAGACTTCGCCGCCTTTGAACGCCGGCTCGCCGACGACGCCGCCGCGACGCAAGCCATGCTCGACCGCCTGCTGGGCGAGGCGGCCGAGGCCGGCGAAATCCACCGCCCGGCGCGGCTCGTGGCCGCCATGCGTCACGCCGCGCTCGGCGGCGGCAAAAGGCTGCGCCCTTTCCTGATGATCGAGACGGCGCGCATGTTCGGCGTCGAGAACGACGGCGTCGTCCGCGCCGCCGCCGGGCTCGAACTGCTGCACTGCTATTCGCTCGTCCATGACGACCTGCCGGCGATGGACGACGACGACCTGCGCCGCGGCCGTCCCACCGTGCACAAGGCCTTCGACGAGGCGACGGCGATTCTGGCCGGCGACGCGCTGCTGACGCTGGCCTTCGACGTCATGGCCGCGCCCGCCACCCATGCGAACGCCGAAATCCGCGCCGACCTGACCCTGCGGCTCGCCCGCGCCGCCGGCCTCGGCGGCATGGCCGGCGGGCAGGCGCTCGATCTGGCGGCCGAAGCCGCCGATGCGCCGCTGTCGCATGCCGAAATCGCCCGCCTGCAGGCGATGAAGACTGGCGCGCTGATTCTCTTCGCCGTCGAGGCCGGCGCGATTCTCGGCCAGGCCGACGCCGCCGCCCGCGCGGCGCTGTCGCGCTATGGCGCGGTGATCGGCGAGGCCTTCCAGATCGCCGACGACATTCTCGACGCCGAGGGCGACGAGGCTGCGCTCGGCAAGCGCGCCGGCAAGGACGCCGAGCGGAACAAGGCGACCTTCGTGTCGGTTCTCGGACTGGAGGGCGCGCGCCGCCGCCTGTCCGACCTCGTCGCCGAGGCGCAGGCGGCGCTCGACGACCTCGGGCCGCAGGCCGCGACCGGCGTGCTGCGCGCCACGGCGCGCTTTATCGCCGAACGCCGCAACTGACGGGGGCCCGCGATGGCGCAGCATGGAGCGACCTTTCTGCGCCGCCATCTGCTGCTGCGCATCGTCTCCGGCCACTGCCTGCTGTTTGCCTGCATCACGCTCGGCGTCGCGGTGGCGCTGCTGACGCCCGATTCGCTCAGCCCCGTCTCGCGCGCGCTGATCGGCTGGAACCTCGGCGTCTGGACCTATCTCGCCGGCTCGCTGCGCCACCTGAACGAAACGGGCGACATGATTCGCCGCCGCGCCGCGCGGCAGGACGAGGGCGGCTTTGCCATTCTCATCCTATGCACCTTGGCCGCGACCGCCTCCATCGCCGCCATCGTGATGGAGATCGCCGGCGTCAAGGACATGCGCGGCGCCGAGCGCCTCATCCATGTCGGCTTGGCGCTCGCCACCATTCTCGGGTCGTGGTTCTTCATCCACCTGATGTTCGCACTGCATTACGCGCACGAATTCTTCACCGAGCGCGATCACGAAAAGGCGCTGCCGCCGGACAAGCGCGGCGGCATTGCCTTTCCCGGCGGCGAACAGCCGGATTTCAGCGATTTCCTGTATTTTTCCTACATCATCGGCGTCGCCGCGCAGACCGCCGACGTCGCGCTGACGTCGAAGGAGATGCGGCGAATCTCGCTGCTGCACTCGATCGTCGCCTTCTTCTTCAACACGGCGATCCTGGCCCTGACGATCAACATCGCCTCGAGCCTCGTGTCGAATTGATCAGGCGCCCGCCCGCCCGCCGAAGCGGCGCTCGACGTAATCCTGCACGATCTGCTTGAATTCGGCGGCGATGCCCTCGCCGCGCAGGGTCATCGCCTTCTTGCCGTCGATGAACACGGGGGCGGCCGGCGCCTCGCCGGTTCCGGGCAGCGAAATGCCGATGTCGGCGTGTTTCGATTCGCCCGGGCCGTTGACGATGCAGCCCATGACCGCGACGTTGAGCGCCTCGACGCCCGGATATTGCGCCCGCCAGCCCGGCATCGAGGCGCGGATATGGTCCTGAATGTCGCGCGCCAGTTCCTGAAACACCGTCGACGTCGTGCGCCCGCAGCCCGGACAGGCCGCGACCAGCGGCACGAAGGTGCGAAAGCCCATGGTCTGCAACAATTCCTGCGCCACCTGCACTTCCAGCGTGCGGTCGCCGCCCGGCTCCGGCGTCAGCGACACGCGGATCGTGTCGCCGATGCCCTCCTGCAGCAGGATGCCCATGGCGGCCGAAGAGGCGACAATGCCCTTCGAGCCCATGCCGGCCTCGGTCAGGCCGAGATGCAGGGCGTGATTCGAACGCGCCGCCAGCATGCGGTAGACGGCGATGAGATCCTGCACCGCCGACACCTTGGCCGACAGGATGATGCGGTCGCGGGCAAGGCCGATCTCCTCGGCCCGCGCCGCCGAGATCAGCGCCGAGCGCACCATGGCCTCGCGCATCACGGCGCGGGCGTCGACGGGCGCGGCCGAGCGGGAATTCTCGTCCATCAGCGCCGTCAGCATCTCCTGATCGAGCGAGCCCCAATTGGCGCCGATTCGCACCGCCTTGCCGTGGCGCGCCGCCAGTTCGACGATGGCCGAGAACTGCCGGTCCTTCTTGTCCCTGAAGCCGACATTGCCGGGATTGATGCGGTATTTGTCGAGCGCCTGCGCGCAGGCCGGATGATCGGCGAGCAGCTTGTGGCCGATATAATGGAAATCGCCGACCAGCGGGGCATGGCAGCCGATCTTCAGCAGCCGCTCGCGGATATGCGGCACGGCCGCGGCCGCCTCGTCGCGGTCGACGGTGATGCGCACGAATTCCGAGCCGGCGCGCGCCAGCGCATCCACCTGTTTGACGGTCGCCTCGATGTCGGCCGTATCGGTGTTGGTCATGCTCTGCACGGCGATCGGCGCGCCGCCGCCGACCATGACGGCGCCCGGTCCTGCGCCGACGCGCACGCCGATCGTGCGGCCGCGCGCCGCGGGTTCAGCGGAAAGGGCGTCGGCAAGCGGGGCTTCGAGGATCATGCGGCAAGGTCTCGAACAGAGGAAGATGCGAGGTTAGGTGGGCGAGAACGCCTGCCCCGTCAAGCGCCCGAACATGTGGCGCACAGGCCCGACACTTCGACGATCTGGGCCTTGGCCGTGAAGCCGGCCTCGTGCGCCAGCGCCGACAAGCCGGCGCGCAGGCCGTCGGACGTCGCCTCCGACACGGCCCCGCAGCAGGTGCAGATGAGAAAAGCCACCGGCTCATCGCCGCCATGCCCCGCGCCGCAGGCCATGAAGGCGTTGCAGGACGCCAGCCGATGCGCCAGCCCCTGCTCCAGCAGGAAATCGAGCGCGCGATAGACCGACATCGGCGCAGGGCGCTTGCTGGTCTGGACGGCGACCTCCTCGATCAGGTCATAGGCGCCGAGCGGCCGGTTGGCCGCCGCGAGGATGTCGAAAATCCGCCGCCGCGCCGGGGTCAGGGCGACGGCGGGCGCGGGCGGGGGATGGTGCGGGCCATGGTCATGGCCGCATCCGCCATGTCCGGGCCGGGCTGCGCGTGTCTGCGTCATATCGCGCATTATAAAGCCCTGCCTGCGCCCGCGTCATGCGAAAGCGTCATTTCGCTGCAACGCCCGACGCCCTATACCTTCCCCGTCCCAACGCTTCAGGAGAGGCCGCATGTCGCTCAAGTCCCGCAACGCCGTCGTCACCGGGTCCACCTCCGGCATCGGCCTCGCCATCGCCCGGGCGCTCGCCGCCGAGGGCGTCAATGTGATGATCAACGGCTTCGGCGAGGCTTCCGCCATCGAGGCCGAGCGCGCCGGCATCGAAAAGGACTTCGGCGTCAAATGCCTCTACAGCGACGCCGACATGAGCAAGGCGGCCGAAATCGCCGCCATGATGGCGGAAGCGGAGAAGACGCTGGGCTCGGTCGACATTCTCGTCAACAACGCCGGCATCCAGTTCGTTTCGCCGGTGGAGGATTTCCCCGTCGAGAAATGGGACGCGATCATCGCCATCAACCTGTCGTCAGCCTTCCACACGATTCGCGCCGCCGTGCCGGGCATGAAGGCGCGCGGATGGGGCCGCATCATCAATACGGCGTCGGCCCATTCGCTCGTCGCCTCGCCGTTCAAGTCGGCCTATGTCTCGGCCAAGCACGGCATCGCCGGCCTGACCAAGACCATGGCGCTGGAGCTGGCGACCTTCGGAATCACGACGAATTGCATCTCGCCCGGCTATGTCTGGACGCCGCTGGTCGAAAAGCAGATCCCCGACACGATGAAGGCGCGCAACCTGACCGAAGAGCAGGTCAAGCGCGACGTGCTGCTCGCCGCCCAGCCGACGAAGCAATTCGTCACCGTCGAGCAGGTCGCCGCGCTCGCCGTCTTCCTGTGCTCGGACGCCGCCTCGCAGATCAACGGCGCCAACCTGTCGATGGACGGCGGCTGGACGGCGGCGTGAGCCGGTGAAAAAGCCGATCGACTGGGGCGGCCGCAAACGGATCAATCTGGCGCTGCAGGGCGGCGGCTCGCACGGGGCCTTCACCTGGGGCGTGCTCGACGCGATCCTCGAAGACGGCCGCCTCGACATCGAAGCCATCACCGGCGCCAGCGCCGGGGCGATGAACGCCGTCGTCTTCGCCCAGGGCTATCTCGAAGGCGGGCGCGAGGGCGCGCGCGCCGCGCTGGCGCGGTTCTGGGAGGCGATCAGCACGCGCGACGCCTTCCTGCCCGCCTCGCGCGACATGCTCGACATGTTCTGGAAGGCCTGGGGTTTCGACGGCTCGCCGGCGGCGGCGCTCGGCCACGCCGTCAGCCAATTCGCCTCGCCCTATGATTTCAACCCGCTCGACGTGAACCCGCTGCGCGACCACCTGAGCCAGATCGTCGATTTTTCCAAGGTGCGCGCCTGCGACGAGATTCAATTGTTCGTCGCCGCCACCAATGTCCATAGCGGCAAGGTGCGCATTTTCGAGCGCCATGAGCTGACCGCCGACCATGTCATGGCCTCGGCCTGCCTGCCGAACCTGTTCAAGGCGGTCGAGATCGACGGCACGCCCTATTGGGACGGCGGCTATACCGGCAATCCGGCGCTGTTTCCGCTGTTCTACAAGACCGCCTGCCCAGACATTCTCATCATCCAGATCAACCCGGCCGAGCGCGTGGCGACGCCGCGCAGCGCCGCCGAAATTCAGGACCGGCTGAACGAGATCACCTTCAACGCCGCCCTGATGAGCGAATTGCGCGCCATACATTTTGTCGATCGCCTGATGGATCAGGGCCTGCTGCCGGCGGACCGCTACCGCCGCAATTTCATCCATCGAGTCGACGGCGGCGCGGCGCTGCTGCCCTTCTCGGCCCGCTCGAAGCTCGACGCGAGCTGGAGCCTGCTGACGCAATGGCGCGACATCGGCCGCACGGCGGGCCGCGAATGGCTGGCGCAGAACTACGACGCCATCGGCGAGCGCGACACGATCGACCTGCGCCTGTCCTATTCCTGAAGCGGCGCGTGAGGGAGAGGCGTCAACGTCTCTACCCCCGGAACCTCCAGACCTGGGTCTTTTTGATTTCGCTGTCCTCCAGCGCCCGCGTCACCGGCACGCGATATTCGACGATAGGCTCCAGCCGCGCCCGGTCGAGATAGGAGCGGCCCGGATCGCCGACGAGCACCGTCGCGCCCCGGCCGGCGAGATCGCAGAGCCAATCGGTGACGCGCCGCGCCATGTCGCGCTCGTAGGAGACGTCGCCCGCCAACACCACGTCCCACGGCTCGATGCGGCCGATGACGTCGCCGGCCAGAACCTCGACGGCGACGCCATTGACCGCGGCGTTGAGCGCAATGGCGTCGAAGGCGAAGGGGTCGATCTCGCTGCCCTCGACGCGGGCCGCGCCCGCCTTCGCGGCGGCGATCGCCACCAATCCCGAACCGGAGGCGAAATCGAGCACGCGCTTGCCCGCGACGATCTCGGCATGATCGAGGATATAGCGCGCCAGCGCCTGCCCGCCCGCCCAGGCGAAGGCCCAGAACGGCGGCGGCAATCCCATTTCGCCGAGATCCTCCTCGGTCTTCAGCCAGAGCTCCGTCGCCTCGTCGGCCAGATGCAACGCGATTTCGGGGGCGTGTGGCACGGCAAGCAGCCGCGTGTTGGCGCGAATGAAGGCGGCGCGGTCGCCGACCGGCGCGACGATGGGGGATGCGGACAAGGGGCTAGCCGGCGACGGCTGGCGACGGCGCAGGGCAGAACGCCTGCTGCAGGGCGCTCATCACATGCACGACATTCTTGTCGGCCAGCGCATAAAAGATGGTCTGTCCATCGCGGCGCGTGGAAACCAGCCCGTCCTTGCGCAGCAGCGCCAGATGCTGCGACACGACGCTCTGGCGCACGTTGAGCGCCTCGGCAATGTCGCCGACGGAAACTTCACGATCGCAGATCAGGCACAGGATGCGCAGCCGCACCGGATTGGCCAGGGATTTGAGGAATTCACTCGCCCGATCAGCCGCCGCGGCGAGATCATCGGCATTCAGTTCGGCCACGAAAACACCCTCTGTCAAAATCCGCCTGTCATGCATTCGTGCGAAGGTTAGCATATTCTTGCGCACAATGGCACGCCCCGCTGCGACGCAGGCGCAAGGGCGAACGCGGGCGGCTAGGCTGCGGTCGGCAGCGACCAGCTCTTGACGATGGCGACGGCGCGCAGCGCCAGTCCTGCCGCCAAAGCGCCGCCAAGCGCGAAATCGCGCTCAACCCCGATCATCACCAGGATCACATAGGCGCTCGCCCCCAGCGCCGCCGCCGTGACATAGACTTCGGAAGACAGCACGGTTGGGCTCTCGTTGCCGAGGACATCGCGGATGATGCCGCCGAAGCTCGCGGTAATCACCCCCATGGCGATGGCCACGACTGGCCCCGCGCCAGTCAGCAAGGCCTTTTCCGCGCCCGTCACGGCGAACAGCGCCAGGCCGACCGCGTCGAGCCACAGCAGCACGCGAAAGCCGCCGTCGGAGATCCGCGGCAGGAAGAACATGGCGGCGGAGACGACGCCGCATGTGATCAGATAAAGCGGCTCACGCACCCAGAACACCGGCGCAAGCCCCAGCAGCAGGTCGCGCAACGTGCCGCCGCCGATGCCGGTGACGGTGCCCAGGATGATGAAGCCGACAATGTCCATCTTCTTGCGCGAGGCGACGACCGCGCCCGAGACGGCGAAGGCGACAATGCCCAGCCAATCCAGAACGCTCGTGACGGTAGCGACAAACATGCGTCCAATCCCCTACCCGAGCGGCCCGGCTTTGGCTGCGACGAGCGGCGCTTTCTCGCTCTCGCCCGGCAGCACGACGACCTGCGCCCCGACGGGAACGCGGCGATAAAGGTCGATGATGTCCTGATTGAGCATGCGAATGCAGCCGCTCGACACCGCCTCGCCGATCGTCTGCGGCTCGTTGGTGCCGTGTATCCGGTACAACGTGTCGCGGCCGTCCTGATGCAGATAGAGCGCGCGCGGCCCGAGCGGATTTTCGAGCCCAGGCGGCATGCCATTGGCCCAGGCGGCGTTGCGCTGCGGGTCGCGCCTGATCATCGCCGCCGTCGGCGTCCAGCGCGGCCATTCGGCCTTGCGCCCGACCTGCGCCCGTCCCGACCAGCGCATCCCTTCCGCGCCGACGCCGATGCCGTAGCGGATGGCCTGACCGTTTTCCATCACGAGATAGAGGTGACGATGGCGCGTATCGACGACGATCGTGCCGGGGCGCTCCGACGTCGGATAGGCGACGATCCTGCGCAGAAACGATTCGTCGATCCCGGAAATATCGGACGCCGGGATCGGGAATCGCTCCTCCTTGTCGGCTTGATACAGCGCCAGGAATTCGGCGTTGGGAACGACAGCCGCGGCCTCGGGGAGCTGACGGGTTGCGCCGCACCCGGCCAGACCGAGGCCCAGCAGGACCAAAACGATCATGCGCGGCGCGATGGAATGCGTGGAAAAAAACATTCAGGGCCTTTTACTGCGCCGCGCGAGCGACGACGCCAAAGCCCCCTCTGTCATTGGCCTGAGAGTTTCATCGCCGCCTCGGTCATCGAAGCTGCGACTTACACCGTGGGCGGGAGCTGCCGCTCCGCTTTTCAGAGTGTCAAAAAAACGCGGCGGTTCGGGTGCCTGAGAGTTTCCGAGGCGGTTGCTCCTTCGGCGGTCAGGAGGCTGACGCTCTCCCGCGACGTTCAAGCGGCTTACAACAAGGCGGTGTGGCAAGAATGGGGCGCAGACCGGCGCGATCCGGCCTTGTCCCCAACGGCAAGGCGGATCCCGGCGCATTCGCGTCGCGCACCGCCCGCCGCGCCGATGCGCGACGCCCCCGCTCGCGCGCGTTCGATTCGCGCTCGACCGGGGGCTGGACGCAACGGGACCGTCAATCCAGAGCGTCGTTGAGCTCGGGCAGGGCCGTGTAGAGGTCGGCGACGAGGCCGTAATCGGCGACCTGGAAGATCGGCGCCTCTTCGTCCTTGT
>ERZ1645192.2958-NODE-2958-length-14011-cov-18.251433_pt1 | contig 14011 bp, 15 predicted proteins | sample MGYA00575354_ERZ1645192 | MGnify/ENA primary metagenome ERZ1645192 (study PRJEB40844, sample SAMN11349763) | freshwater sediment metagenome | isolation source: river sediment | host: Sediment | place: India: Faizupur Khadar , New Delhi | collected 2017-02-21 ... | reverse complement strand
AGAGGCTGCCGTCGGTCAGCACGCCGTCGACGTCGAAGACCACCAGCCGCACGCGTGCGGCCCGCTCCAGGACATCCTTCACGCCTGATCCCTCACCGCTCCGGCACCTCCGTCACAGCGCGTCCCTCACAGCACGCCCGCGCGCAGCAGGTCGTGCGTGTTCAGCGCCCCCAGCAACCGGCCGTCCTCGGCGGTCACCAGGAAGCCGTTGATCTTGTGCTGCTGCATGCGGTTCAGGGCCTCGACGGCGAGGAGCCCCGGCGGGACGGTCTTCGGATTGCGGGTCATCAGCTCGGCGATGCGGGCCTCGTGGGGGTCCACCCGGCGGTCGAGCGCCCGGCGCAGGTCGCCGTCGGTGAAGAGGCCGAGCACCCGGTCCCCGGCGTCCACGATGGCGGTCATGCCGAGCCCCTTGCTGGTCATCTCCACCAGCGCCTCGCTCAGGGTCGCATCGGGGCCGACCCGGGGCAGCGCGGCGCCCGTGCGCATGACGTCGGCGATGTGCAGCAGCAGCCGGCGCCCGAGGCGCCCGGCGGGGTGCGAGCGCGCGAAGTCCTCCGCGCTGAAGCCCCGCGCCTGCAAGAGCGCCACCGCGAGCGCGTCCCCCATGGCGAGCGCCGCCGTGGTGCTCGCGGTCGGGGCGAGCCCCAGGGGGCACGCCTCGCGGGCCACGCTCACGTCCAGGTGCACGCTCGCCTCGCGGGCGAGCCGCGAGCCGGGGTTGCCGGTCAGCGCGACGAGCGGGACGCCGAGGCGGCGGATGATCGGCAGGATGGCCAGGATCTCGTCCGTCTCGCCGGAGGTCGAGAGCGCCAGGACCACGTCCGCGGCGGTGATCATCCCCAGGTCGCCGTGGCTCGCCTCGCCCGGGTGGACGAAGAAGGCGGGGCTGCCGGTGCTGGCGAGGGTCGCGGCGATCTTGCCGCCCACGTGGCCCGACTTGCCCATGCCGAGGACGACGATCCGGCCGCGGCAGGCCAGCAGGTATTCGCAGGCCCGGGCGAAGTCCCCGCCGACGCGCGGCACGAGGTCGCGGATGGCCGCCGCCTCCGTCTCCAGGACGGCGACGCCGAGACGGACCAGGGCTTCCGGGTCGGGGGCGGTGGGGGACATGGCGCGTGCGTTCGGCAGCCGTCTCGCGGGGGCGGCGGACATTCTAGCCCGGAATCTGACGGCGACGGGGCGCCCCGCTATACTGCCGGCCGCCCGTGAGACAAGCCCCGTGAACACCCCCACCGACGCCCGTCTCGACCTCGCCCGCCGCTGGCTCTCCGAGGAGCTGAGGTTCGGGGATTTCACCCTCGCCCCCGCCTCGAGCGACGCCAGCTTCCGGCGCTACTTCCGCATCACGCGGGACGCAGAGTCGCTCATCCTGATGGACGCCCCGCCCGAGCGCGAGGACTCGCGCCCCTTCGTCGAGCTCGCCGCCCGCTTGGCCGCGGCCGGCGTCACCGTCCCCCGGGTGCTGGCCACGGACCTCGCGCGGGGCCTGCTGCTGCTGACCGACCTGGGCAGCACCCACTACCTCGCCGCGCTCGCCGGGGGGGCCTCGGCGGAGAGGCTCTACGGGGATGCCCTGGACACCCTGCTGCGCATGCAGACCGCGGTCCCGACCCGGGGTCTGCCCGCCTACGACGAACGCCTGCTGCGCCTCGAGCTCGGCATCTTCCGCGAGTGGTATCTCGGCCGGCACCTGGGCGTCACCCTGACGCCGGACCAGGAGAGGGGCCTCGCCGCCGCGGAGGACGTGCTGGTGGCCGGGGCGCTCGAGCAGCCGCGCACCTTCGTGCACCGGGACTATCACTCCCGGAACCTGATGCTTCTCGCGGAGGGCAACCCGGGCGTCCTGGACTTCCAGGGGGCCCTGGTGGGGCCGGTGACCTACGACCTGGTGAGCCTGTTGCGGGACTGCTACGTCGCCTGGCCGGCGGAATTCGTACGGGAGACCGCGCTCGGCTACGGGCGCCGTCTCGAGGCCGCCGGCGCCATCCCCCGGACCGACCCCGAGGTGTTCCTGCGCTGGCTCGACCTCGCCGGGGCCCAGCGCCACCTGAAGGCGGCCGGGATCTTCGCTCGCCTGCACCACCGGGACGGCAAGCCCCACTACCTCCCCGACATCCCGCGCACCCTCGGGTACGTGCGGGAGGTGGCGGGAAGGCAGGGGGAGCTGGGGGGGCTGCTGGGCGTGCTGGACCAGGTGGGGGCATGAAGCTTCGTGTTAACCACGGAGACGCAGAGACACAGAGATTGATCGATAAAATATCCTCTGCGCCTCTGTGCCTTTGCGGTTCATCGGACTTCTCTTCGTGAGGGCCATGATCCTCGCCGCCGGGCGCGGGGAGCGCATGCGGCCGCTCACCGACACGGTGCCCAAACCGCTGATCCCTGTGGCGGGAAAGCCACTCGTTGTGCACCACCTGGAGCACCTCGCCGCCGCCGGCTTCCGGGAGATCGTGGTCAACCACGCGCACCTGGGGGCCGAGATCGAAAAGGCCCTGGGGGACGGGTCCCGCTGGGGGCTGCGGATCCGCTATTCGCCCGAGGCGCCCACCGCCCTCGGGACCGGCGGAGGCATCCACCGGGCGCTGCCCCTGCTCGGCCCCGGCCCCTTCCTGGTGGTGAACGGCGACGTCTGGACGGACCTCCCCTTCGCGGACCTGGCCCATGCGCCGGCCGCCCTCGCCCACCTGGTGCTCGTGCCGAACCCGCCCCACAACCCGAAGGGTGACTTTCCCCTGGACGGGGACCGCGTGGGCGACGGCCCCGGGGAGCGGCTCACCTTCAGCGGCATCGGCGTCTACCAGCCCGCCCTCTTCGCGGGCCAGACCCCCGGCGCCTTCGCGCTCGGCCCGCTGCTGCGGGCGGCGGCCGCGCGGGGCCAGGTCAGCGGGGAGCTCTACGAAGGCGCCTGGTTCGATGTGGGCACCCCGGACCGGCTGGCCGAGGCGGAGGCGTATCTCCAGGGCCGGTGACAGCTGGAGCCTCTTGACGGCTGAGGCCGCCCAGTCCCCCAACCTAACGCGTGCCTCCCACCATGCGCACGAAGTCCATCGGCCGAACGATGGGGATTCCCTCGTACGCTTTGAGACGTAGCAGGTCGCGGTCGCCGCTTACGATAACGTCGGCGCGTCCCGACACTGCACACGCGATGATGTGGTTGTCGTCAGGGTCGTCAGGAAGGACGTCGGGAATGGTCGTGGGCCGCACAATGACGGCTCTCCGTACGAGCGTCCGCAACGTCCGCTGGAGCTCGGCTTCGTCCCACCCGAACTTGCCCCGGAGCTTCTCAGCCAACTCAGAAAGAATTGCAGGCGAAAGGATGAGCCGCACCTGGCCACCGAGCAGCACCCAGATGCGGGAAAGCGCACCGTTTGGGAAGTGAAGCGACGAGATGAGAACGTTGGTGTCGAGGACGACGCGCAGGCTACCGGGGCGATCTTTTCCCATAGAGCATGTTCTCGAGTTCCTTCTCCGAGTTGATGCCAAGGGCCTTCGCCCGTTGCGCGCCATAGATCTGTGAGCGTTCCATCTCGGCGCTGTATTCCTTCGCGTTCAGGGGGCCGCGGCGCTCCGCTTCCTGGGCCTCCAGGATCAGACGTTCTACCCACGCATCTGGCGCCTGCGTTCGATTCACAAGCGGCGCACGGTAGGTCTGGTACAGGCGAAACATCCGGCGAAAGAGCTCGCTCTTCGTGCTTCCCTCCTCCTCGGCAACCCGTTCAAACTCATCCGCCATGCGCGGCGGGACAGTAAAGCCCAGGTTCCGGCTGGTGCGTGCCATAGCAACCCTTCAAGCAAGTTGAACTCTACTGAATAAAGTTTAGCATGCACGCGCGTCACGGAGGCCATACCGGTCGGGACCGGCACGCGGGCCAGCGTCCTCGCGGCACTCTCCTCAATGCTGAGCGAGTAGCCCGCGCCGGACGTCGTCCCAGTCGAGGGCCCAGCACGTGATGTCGAGACGAAAAGCTGCGGCAAGCCCCGGCGCGTTCAACGCCCTGGGGTGAAAGGGAAAGGTGGCCGGCGGGTCACCCGTTCCGTAGCCAACCCGCCGACCGAAGTGCCGGCCGTCCCTGGCCGGTGCCCGCTGCCCCACGCGGAGGCAAGCGGGTCTTCAGCGGGCGGCGGCCCGTGCCGGGGCGGGCATGGGCGCGGCCGGGGCGCCGACCGGAGCGGTGGCCGCCGCATTGGCGGGGGCCGGGGCCGCGGCAGACGCCGCGCCGACGGTCAGCCGGTCACGGTTGCGCTCCACGGTACGCTCTCCGATCCCCTTGACCGCGGCCAGCCCTTCCACCGACTGGAAGGGGCCGTTCGCCTTCCGGTAGTCCACAATGGCCTGGGCCTTGGCGACGCCGATGCCGTCGATGACCTTCGCCAGCGTCTCGGCGTCCGCGTTGTTGATGTCCACGGTCTGCCCCGCCTGCAGGGCAAACGGCGCCGCGAGAGCCACGGCGAGGGCGATGCTGCGCATCCGTTGCATGTGAGTTTCCTCCTTCCCTGGTTTCGAGCCGGCTCTGCCCCGGAGCCCCTTCGGGCCTCCGGAGTCAGCGAGGGAACGCTACCACGCCCCTTCGCCCGCCGGCCGCTTCAGATTTTCGATCCGCGCGCGGGAGTTTCTTGACAGTTCCCGGGTCCGGCGAGTCGTCGAGCGCACAAAAAAGACGGGGCCCGAAGGCCCCGTCCGAGTCACGTCACGCCTGGGAAGCGATTAGAACTTGTGGATCACGCCCAGGGAGTAGCCGTTGACGTTGTGGCCGTCGGCCTTGTAGGCGCTGTTCAGGCCCTGGCCGCCCCACAGACCGTAGTCACCGTTACGCTCGTTGTTGATGCCGGCGTACATCGCGTACAGCGTCGTCCGCTTGCTCAGGTTGTAGTCGTACCCGACGCCGTACATGTATGCACCGGTGTCCTTGTTGTCGTCGATGTCGTCCGCCATGCCCCAGAAGCCACCGATGGCGCTGTTGCCGAAGGCATACTTCGCAGTCACGTAGTACGCATCACGGTCAACGCTCTTGTTGCCCTTGCCCGCATCGGCATCGATATTCTCGTAGATGCCGCCCAGGGTGAAGCCGGCAAAGGTGTAGCCCAGACCAAACTTCATGGAGGTCAGGTTCGGCTCGTCATACGTGCCGGCAGGCAGGAGCCCAGGCGCCAGAGCCACGGCAATCCGGTTGCCCTCGCCGTACTCGTAGGCAGCGCTGGCGAAGAAACCGGCGTTGTCGTACATGACCATCGCGCTGACGGCCTGGTCACGCTCGTCGCCATCAATGGCGCCCGCCGCCCCAGCGGCAGCCTGGTCTGTATAGTAGTGGCTGACATAGGCGATGGCGCCGCTGAAGCCGGAGAAGTTCGGGCTCACGTACGCAATCGTCTGCGGGGCGCGCTCGTCAGAGGTCACGATTCCGTTGAACGAGCCAATCACGATGTTGTAGTCGCCGATGCGGTCACCGAACGGATCCAGCTTGCCGGTGGCCAGCTTGTACGGGGTGTCGTGCCGACCGGCGAGAACGGTACCGAAACCACCCGAGAGCCCGACGAACGTGTTGCGCCAGTCGACGCCGTTCTCGTTGCCGTTGACCTCGGCCTCGACCTGCCACACACCCTTCAGACCGCCACCCAGATCCTCGGCGCCCTTGAAACCGATGCGGCTGTTGCGGGACACACCCGTCGCGTCCTCGGTCACCTTCTTGCCGCTAACGCCGGAGGTGTAGCCGTCAACCCAGTCATAGCTGTAATGGGCCTGGCCGTACACCGTCACGTCGGCCATGACCGCAACCGGCGCCGCGAGGGCCGCTGCAACTGCGATGGTGAGAAGCTTCTTCTGCATGTGAACTCTCCCGATGTCGTGTTGAAACAGTGAACCTCTAGTCGACCAATCCCCCGATTGTCTGGCCGGAGGCACAAGCCCTCTGTGCGAGTAGCTGTGGGCAGTCTGGCACACCCGAGAAAGAAATGCAACACCCCGTGTGCAAGAACAACATCGACATCCAGATTGTTGCAGATTCACAACGTTCAGGCAAGACCCGGGGGCAACGCCTCCAGCGCCGGGGCGGGGATGAGCTGCCCGTCCAGCCCCGCCTCCCGGGCCGAGCGCCCGAAGGCGACCGCCATCAGGCTCGTCGCGCAGACGACCGGCATCGCGGGCCGCGTGCCCCCGCTCCGGGCGAGGCGCTGCTGGTAGACCTCGAGGTGGAGCTGGCAGAGGGGGCAGGGGGTGACGACGAGGTCCACCTCGTGGTCGCGGGCCGCCTCGAGGATCCCCCGGAGGAGCCCTTCGCTGCGGGCGGGCTCGGAGAGGGCGAGCGCCCCGCCGCAGCACTGCACCTTCTTCTCGTACGAGGGGACGGGCTCGCCCCCCAGGGCCTCCACCAGCCGGTCCAGATGCGTGGGGTTCTCGGTGGAATCACCGGCGACGCCCACCGGCCGGCTGCTCTGGCAGCCCACGTAGCCCGCCACCTTGAGCCCCTGGAGCGGCCGGCGCACGTGCCGGCCGATCTCCTCGTAGCCCACGTCCTCCACCAGGACGTCCACCAGGCGCCGGACCCTCTGCTCGGCCCGGACCCGCAACCCCCCGGCGGCTAACGCCTCCTGCGTGTCGCGCATCAGGTCCTCGTCCTGGCGCAGGCGCTCGCTCGCCTCCCGGGTCGCGAGCCAGCAGCCCGGGCAGGCGGTGACGAGGTCCTGGCCCGGGTGGGCCTGCTCGGAGAGGGCCAGGTTGCGCGCCGAGAGCGCGATGCGCGGCAGCTCGCCGCCGCCCACGTGGCCGAGGGAGGCCCCGCAGCAGTTCCAGTCGGGAATGGTCTGGAGCTCGATGTCGAGCTCCCCGCACACCGTCTCCACGGAGGTGAGGTAGTGCGAGGCGGAGGCCCCGGGGCGGGAGGAGCAGCCGGGTAAGAAGGAGTACTGGCGCTTCGCCATGCCTGTCGCCTCCTCAGTCCTCGAGCGCCGCGGCCTTCGCGAGCTCGATGGCGCGGGCCTTCTCGAGGATCGCGCGCAACTCCGCGGGGTCCTTCACGCCGTCACCGGCGACGGCCGCGAGCCGGCTCATGCGCCCCGCCTTCAGGAGGCCGAGACCCGCGTCCCTCGACCGCAGCGTCCGCCGCACACCCTCGGCGAGGCCGTTTGCGAAGAGGAGCGAGAGGGCGAGCCTCGGCTCGTTGACGCGCCCGGTCCGGACCACGTTCTCCCAGAAGCGCTCGGCGAGCCGGCGGGTCGGCGGGTCCGCGGGAGCGAGCCCGCGGCGCACCGCGTAGTGGGCGAGGCCGTGCATCACGTGGGCGACCGGCACCCCGCGGGGACAGCGCACGACACAGGCGTGGCAGGAGGTGCACATCCACACCGAGGGGGAGCCCAGGACCTCGTCGCGCCGGTTGGCGCGGATCAACTGGAAGATCCTGTGGGGCGGGTGCTCCCAGTCGGGGCCGAGCGGGCAGGAGCCCGAGCACACCCCGCACTGCGTGCACATCGTCACCCACTCGCCTTCCTCGACGCGGGCCTCGACCTCCGCGAGGAAGTCGCCCGAATAGTCCTCCCCCCGGTCCTCGACCGCCTCGATCATGACCTTCCCCGCCTCACCCATGGCGCCCCGTCCTCAGAACTTGAAGGGCGACAGCCCGACCCGCGTGACCGTGGCCGCCATCTCGTCGATGAGGCGGGCCGCCTGCCCGGCGTCCGTGCCCGAAACCTCGGCGATGACGACCCGCTCCCGTTCCAACCCGAGGCGGTCCAGCGTCTCGTTCACGGCACCCATGCGCTGCGCGGCGAGCTCCGGGCCCCGGCCGAAGGGACACTGGGGGTCCGAGCCCGAGGGACAGCCCATCAGCACGACGCCGTCGTAGCCGGCCTCGAGCGCGCCGCTCACCCACGCGGGGTCAACGGCGCCGAGGCAGCGCACCGGCACCACCCGCGCGAAGGCGCTCTGCTCGATGCGGCCCGCGGCCGCGAGGTCGAGCGCCGGAAGGGCGCCGTTCTCGCAGGCGAGCGCCAGGATGCGCGGCTTGCCCTCGGGCTCCCCGGGCATCGCGACGCTCCGGATCGCGCCTCCCACGCTCTCGACCGAGCAGTCCGCGAAGGAGATGACGCGCTCGGGGCAGGCCCCGAGGCAGATCCCGCAGCGCCGGCAGCGGCCCTCGTGGATGACGGGGTAGCCCTGGGCGTCCTCGTCGATGGCGCCGAACGGGCACTCCTGGGCGCAGCGCCCGCAGCGGGTGCAGCCCTCCAGGCGCACGACGGGGAAGGACGGGTCGCCCGCGCGCGGCGGCCCGGAACGCCCCTGCGCCGCGTTCTCCACCGCCTGGATGGCCTTCAGGGCGGCACCTGCCCCGTCCTCCGCGGCCTCGCTCGAGTCCATGGGCCGGCGCACCGCACCCGCGGCGTAGATGCCGGTGCGGCGGGTCTCGCAGGGGAAGAAGGGGAAGGGCGAGTCGGGGAAGCCGCCGGGCTGGTGGGGCAGTTCGGGACCCTGGAGGTAATCGAGATTCAGGACCGGTGAGTCCGCACCGGAGACCGGGACCATGCCGGTCGCCAGCACCACCAGGTCCGCCTCGACCGAGACGTCCTCGTTCAGGACCTGGTCGTGGAAGCTCACGAGCGCGCCCAGCGGGCGGGGCACGACCCCGTCGACCCGGGCGCGGACGAAGGTGACCCCCTTCTCCTGGCCGCTCCGGTAGAAGTCCTCTCCGCCGACACCGGGGGTGCGCAGGTCGTCGTGGAGCACCAGGGTCTCGACGCCGGGGTCCCGGTCCTTGAAGTACATCGCCTGCTTGATGCTGGTGACGCAGCAGTGCCCGGAGCAGTAGGGCAGACGGCCCTCCTTCCCGCTCCTCTGGCCCGCGCACTGCACGAAGATCACGCGCCGCACCTCGGCGTCGTCCGAGGGGCGCCGGATGGGAGCGCCACCGGCCTTCTTCGCGAGCGTCTCCAGCTGGAGCTGGGTCACCACGTCCGGGCTCTCACCGTAGCCGAGCTCGGGCAGCCGGCGGGCGTCGTAGGGCCGGAATCCGCTCGCGAGCACGATGGCCCCGACCTGCGTGGTGACGCGCCCGCCGGTCCCCTCGGCAACCACCACGGTGAATCGCCCGGGGGCGCCGGAGACCCGCGCCACGCTGGCGGCGCGGTGGACTCGGACGCCCGGGTGCGTGGAGACGGCGTCCGCCAGGGCGTCGACCCCGGTGTCGACCGGGTGGCGGAACGGGGAGCGGGCCGGGGCCCGCTTCCAGAGCCCGGCGAGCGCGCCGCCGAGCTCGGGACCCTGCTCCACCAGGGTCACGGGGTAGCCCGCCCTCGCGGCCTCGAGGGCGGCGGTCATGCCGGCCACGCCCCCGCCGACCACCAGGATCCGGCGGCTCAGGCCCTCCTCGCGGCGGGGCACGGGCGGGGCGACGGCCCGTGCCGCGGCACAGCCCATGCGGACGGAGTCCTCGGCCATCTCCTGGGTGCTCTCGCGCGCCTCCTCCGTGTCCGGGCGCACCCAGACGACGCCCTCGCGCAGGCTCACGCGGGTGAGGGCGACGCCCTCGAAGGCGAAGGCCTCGGTCTTGGCCCGACGCGAGCAGGCGGCGATGACCACCCGGCTCACGCCCTCGGCGTCGAGGTCCTCCCGGATCATGGCCACGCCGTCGGCCGAGCAGAGGACGTCGTGCTCCCGGCAGACCGTCGCCCGGCCTTCGCGCACGGCGATGTCCGCGAGCCGCGCCGTCGCCAGGCGCTCCCCGATCCCGCAACCCCGGCAGACATAGGCCGCGAGCTTCCGCCCGGCCACGGCTCAGCCCTCCGCCCCGCCCACGCGGCGGACCACCTGGAGGGCCCGGAGCGCGGCGGCCGTCGCGTGCTGTATGGAACGGCCCACGTCGAGGGGCTCCGCGGCGCACCCGGCCGCGAAGATGGCGCCGTTCGCGGGGTCGGGCGCGACGAAGCCCCCGGCGTGGGTCACGAGGCGCGAGGGCAGGGCGTCCTCCGGCACGCCCGGCTCCATGCCGACGGCCAGCACCACCAGGTCGTGCGCGTGGGCGTAGCGCTGACCGCCGTCGGTCGCCACACCGTGGAGCACGGGGCTGGCGCTGGCGACGTCCCGGGTCATCTGGGCCACCTTCGAGCGGACGAACTTCACCCGCGGGTCCGAGCGCACCTTCCGATAGAAGTCCTCGAGGAAGTCCGTGACGCGAATGTCCACGTAGTAGAGGGTCACGTCCGCCTCATCGCCCAGGCGCCCGGTGACGCAGGCCGCCTGTTTGAGGGCGGCGGCGCAGCACACGCGGGAGCAGTGGCGCAGGTGGTTCTTGTCGCACGACCCCGCGCAGAGCACGAAGGCGACGCGGTGCGCCTCGCGCCCGTCCGAGGGGCGCAGCAAACGGCCGCCGGTGGGCCCCAGGGGGTCGGCCAGGCGCTCGAACTCGAGGCTCGAGACGACGTCGGGAACCCGGCCGTAGCCGTAGGGCTCGATCTTCGCCGCGTCGTAGGGCCTCCAGCCGGTGGCCCAGATCACCGCCCCGGCCTTCACCCGGGCCTCCCGCTCCCCCATCTCCAGGTCGACGGCGCCCACCTTGCAGGCGGCCTTCGCCCGTTCGGCGTCGGGGGTGCCGAGGATGCGCGGGTCGAGGACGTAGCGTTGGGGGTAGGCCATGGGGAAAGGCAGATAGGCGCCCCTGCGCGTGCCGAGGCCGCAGTCGTGCTCGTCGGGGAACTCGGCCTCCACCGCCCGGGCGCAGTCCCCGCAGGCGGTGCAGCGCTCGTTGACGTAGCGAGGCCGCAGACGCACGGTCGCCGTGTAGTCACCGGGCTGGCCGTCGATGCGCACCACCTCCGCCAGCGTGAGCACGCGCAGGCGGCGGCTCGCCCCCAGGCGCCGCAGGTCGATCTCCAGGCCGCAGGCCGGGGGGCCGAGCGTGGGGTAGTGGCGGGAGAGCTGGCTCACCCGCCCACCGAGCGAGGCGTCCTTCTCCAGCAGCAGCACGTCCGCGCCGGCCTCCGCCGCCTCCAGCGCCGCCGTCGTGCCGCTGATGCCGCCGCCCACGACCAGGATGGTCCGGGTGGTAGCGACCACGTCGCTCATCGACCCTCCTCGGCCCCGGGCACCGGCCCGCGAGGCCGGGCGCGGTCAGGCCCAGCGCCTGCCCCGCCGACCCCGGGAACGGCCTCCCGGACTCCCCCGGACGATACCGTGCGCGCCGTGGAGTTGCCACCCGCGGCACGCGACGGTGGACGGCAGGCGGAAGCTGCCGTACAACGTCGGGCGAAACTGCCGGCGCCCGATCCGGTAGTCTTGGCATCCGACTCCCCTCGAGGCGGCTCGAGCGCCGGGAGGGGCCACGGGCAACGGGACGGGGACCATGGACCATCATTCCCTGCTGCAGAGCCTTCTGGGGGCCGTCGGCGACTTCTTCGCCTTCCGCACCTTCATCGCCCCCGGGGTCATCTACATCACCTACTACGTGGGCGCGGTCTCCGTGCCGGTGCTCGCCTGGCTGGTCGCGCGCCAGTCCAGGACCCGGTTGCTGGAGGAGCTGCGGACCCGGGCACCGGACACCTGGAGCGAGACGAGCGGGCTCGGGTGGAAGGGCTGGGCGCGCGTCGCCGGCGCCGCGCTCGCGACCTTCGTGATCCTCGAGATCAGCTGGCGGATGCTGTTCGAGTTCCTGCTCGCCTACTTCCAGATCCGCGAGGCCCTCGTCAGCGGGGCGGGCTGAGCAGGGGCCGCATCGCGGCCAGCAGGTTCGCGAACAGCCGGGGATTGAGCGCCTCCTCGCGCGCCAGGAGCTCCTTGGCGTGCTCGCGCTCGCTCGGGGCACGGAAACAGGCCGGGCAGCTGTCCGGCACCACGGGGAGCCCGGCGGCCTCCGCGAACGCGCGGAGCTGGCGCTCCCGGACGTAGACCAGGGGGCGGATGAGCCGCAGGTCCCCGGCGTCGATCACGTAGTGCGCCTTCATCGTCTGCAGCCGCCCCTCGTGGAAGGCGGACATCAGGAAGCTCTCCGCCAGGTCGTCCAGGTGCTGCCCGAGGGCCAGGACGTTGTAGCCCTGCTCCCGGGCCACGCGGTACATCACCCCCCGCTTCATTCGGGCGCAGAACGAGCAGAAGGACGGGTGGCGCAGGTGCTGGCGCGCCTGCTCGAGGATGTCCTGGGACTCCAGCACGTAGGGAACCCCGAGGGCGGCCATGTAGGGCACCAGGGGGCCGGGGTCGAAGCCCTCGGCCTGGGGGTCCACGGTGAGCGCCCCCACCTCGAAGCGCACCGGGGCGTAGGTGGCGAGGTGCAGCAGCAGGTGCAGCAGGGAGAGGGAGTCCTTCCCCCCCGAGACCCCCACCAGGATCCGGTCCCCCTCCCGGATCATGTCGAAATCGCCGATGGCCCGCCCGGCCATGCGGAGGATCGACTTCGGCGGCACCGGGCGCGCCGGCGTGGAGGGCTGTGGGGGGGTGTCGGTCACGGGGTGAGTGTAACAAGCGCTATACTGAACGACGCGCGGCGCCGACCGCGCCGTGCTCGTGTGCCCCTCGACGGGGCGTCGGACATCAGAGGTCTCCCGCGTATGGAAGGTTTCGCCCTGTTCGTACTGGCGGCGCTCGCGTTCGCCATCGTGGTGGTGTTCATGGGCGTGAAATCCGTGCCCCAGGGGACGGAGTTCACCGTGGAGCGGTTCGGGCGCTACACCCGCACCCTCACCCCGGGCCTGAACCTGATCGTCCCGTTCGTCGACCGGATCGGGGCGAAGATGAACATGATGGAGTCGGTCCTGGAGATCCCGTCCCAGGAGGTCATCACCCGGGACAACGCCATGGTCACCGTGGACGGCGTGGTCTTCTTCCAGGTGATCGACGCGGCACGCGCGGCCTACGAGGTGAGCCAGCTGCGCAACGCGATGATCAACCTGACCATGACCAACATCCGCACCGTCATGGGCTCCATGGACCTGGACGAGCTCCTGTCCAAGCGCGACGAGATCAATCACCGGCTCCTCTCCATCGTGGACGACGCCACCACGCCCTGGGGCGTCAAGGTCACCCGGATCGAGATCAAGGACATCGCTCCCCCGCGCGACCTGGTCGACGCCATGGCCCGGCAGATGAAGGCCGAGCGCGACAAGCGCGCGGCGGTGCTGGAGGCCGAGGGTCTGCGGCAGGCAGCGATCCTGCGCGCCGAGGGCGAGAAGCAGGCGACCATCCTGGCGGCGGACGGGCGCCGCGAGGCCGCGGTACGCGACGCGGAGGCCCGGGAGCGGCTGGCCGAGGCCGAGGCCAAGGCGACCCAGCTGGTCTCCGACGCCATCGCCCGGGGCAACGTGCAGGCGCTGAACTACTTCATCGCCCAGAAGTACACCGAGGCGGTGCGGGAGCTGGCGACGGCCCAGAATCAGCGGGTGATCCTGTTCCCGGTGGAGGCGACCGGCCTCATCGGCTCGCTCGGCGGGATCGCGGAGCTCGCGAAGGAGACGTTCGCCCGGCGCGAGGGAGGCAAGGGCGGTGCTGCCTGACATCCATCCGGAATTCTGGCACTGGCTCGTCCTCGGGCTGGTCTTCGTCACCGTCGAGCCCTTCGTCCCCGGGACGTTCTTCCTCTGGATGGGGATCTCGGCGGGCATCGTGGGCCTGCTGGTGTGGGTGCTCCCGGCGGTCGCCTTCGACACGCAGGTGCTCGCCTTCGCCGTGCTGTCCGTCGCGACCATCCTGGTCTCGCGCCGCTACCTTGCGCGCCACCCCATCGTGAGCGATCAGCCGCTGCTCAACCGGCGCGCCGAGCAGTACGTGGGCCGGGTGTTCACGCTCCAGGAGCCCATCGTGAACGGGCGGGGGCGCCTGCGGGTGGACGACACCGTCTGGCGCGTGGAGGGTGAGGACTGCCCCGCCGGGACGGCCGTGGAGGTGACCGGGGTGGACGCCACCCTGCTGCGGGTCCGCCGGCGCGAGAGCGGCACGGTGCGCCCTGGCGCGGGGGCCCCGTGATCGAGAACTTCCGCAATATCGCGATCATCGCGCACGTCGACCACGGCAAGACGACGCTGGTCGACCAGCTGC
>ERZ1645192.2957-NODE-2957-length-14012-cov-6.636168_pt1 | contig 14012 bp, 13 predicted proteins | sample MGYA00575354_ERZ1645192 | MGnify/ENA primary metagenome ERZ1645192 (study PRJEB40844, sample SAMN11349763) | freshwater sediment metagenome | isolation source: river sediment | host: Sediment | place: India: Faizupur Khadar , New Delhi | collected 2017-02-21 ... | reverse complement strand
CATCTCTTCCTTGCTTTTCTTTCAGGTCTTGCTATCACGCTGCTGGTCCAGTCCAGCTCCGCAACTGTAGGTCTTACGATGGCAATAGCTTCTCAGGGAATAGTTCCGCTCCAGACCGCGATAGCGATCATTCTTGGTGACAACATCGGTACGACTATCACCGCAGTCCTTGCATCGCTTGGGGCAAACAGATCAGCAAAGCAGGCAGCTGCGGCTCACGTAATGATCAAAGTGCTTGGAACGGTAGTAATAATGATGATCCTGCCTTTCTACACCTCTCTTATAGAGATCACTGCAACTGACATATCCAGACAGGTGGCAAACGCCCACACGATCTTCAACGTGATAATCGCATTAATGTTCCTGCCCTTTGTGACCCAGTACTCAAAGTTCATCAGAAAACTTCTCCCGGATGACAAGAATGAGAAGGTGCTTGGGGCCTTGTTCCTTAACAGGACTCTCATCACTGCATCCCGGGCCGCTGCTGTTGACGCAGTGCGCAAGGAGATGATACGCCTGGGGATATCCGCACTAAGGATGATAGAGGCATGCCGGACCATGTTCCTCTCTGACAATGAAAAGCTTGTTGCAGAGATAGACAGGATGGAACGAAACGTGAACGAAATAACGCACGATATCGTAAGATATGGTACAGAAGTTGGCCAGGCCGGTCTCTCTTCGGACCTTTCAATGATCCTAAATTCATGCATAAGCGGTGTGGGGGATATCGAAAGGATAGGGGACCACGCGACCAACCTGGTAGAGATGTATCAATTCCTGCAGGATCATAAGCTGAAATTCTCCCCAAAGGCGCTTGAAGAGTGCAAGGAGATGTTTGATCTGGTCGTTTCCGCTGTTGCCAAGAGCATTCAGGCTCTTGAAGAGGAAAACTCCAAGATCGCTCAGGAAGTGCTTGATCTTGAAGACAGGATAGATTACATGGAAAAGACGCTCAGGGCAAGGCACATCGCCAGGCTTAACGCGGGAGGATGCAGCCCGGATGCCGGAGTAGTATTTATAGATATTCTCAGTAATCTTGAACGTGTCGGAGACCACGCGCATAATATCGCCATGGTGGTTTTTGACATAGAGCGCATGCACAGCCACGGAGAGTAGGCATCAGCCGGTCTTCCAAAGCTCGTTGACCCTGAATGATCTATCGGATCATTTAAAAAATTGACTGTCCCGTCACATGAATAAGATCGACAGAAGAGGTGCATCATTGTATGGATCATAATGTGGTGTTATTAGGCTTTATTCAGGGTCTTACAGAATTTCTTCCGGTCAGCAGTTCAGGTCATCTGGCACTTGCAAAGATATTTTTAGGGGTGGAAATGCCGCCCCTTTCTTATGATCTTGTGCTTCATGCAGCTACGATGGCGGCAACGATCCTGTTCTTTTTTAATGATATTATTAAGCTGTTTATCGAATGGGTATCGGGCATTTTCTCAAAGGACAAGAGAGGGCTTGCCGGATGGTCGGTAGGATGGGCCGTATTTATCGGTACGATGGTAACAGGCGGTGTCGGAATGCTGATAAAAGATTTTGCCGAAGAAGCCATGATGAACTCTCTCTTGGTAGGTTTTGGCTTGGTCTTTACAGGTATTGTGCTCATATCAAGCCGCTTTATCAGAAAAGGGTTTGGCAGGGTGTCGCCCTTTGACGGATTGATGGTGGGTTTGGCCCAGGGCATTGCTGTAATGCCTGGAGTCTCACGTTCGGGAATGACCATGATGGCAGGTACAGCCGCTGGCATCAGCCGTGAAGATGTATTCAGATTTTCATTCCTGCTCTCTATACCGGCTATTGCGGGTGCTGCTCTCTTTCAGGCAAGAGAAGTCGGAGGGCTTGACTCATTTGTCACCTCACTTCCGGATGGGTGGTATTTAGGAGCTGCAGCAGCATTTGTCAGCGGACTTGTATCGTTATTTGTTTTAAGGAAGCTGGTCATAGCATCAAAATGGTGGGTTTTTGGAATATATTGTCTCGCTCTTGGTTCATTATCGGTAATTACTTCATTTTTGGGGGTGTGGTGATGGCTCTTGTGAAATCTGGCAGACTGAGATGGGGAATAATATTTCTCTTTCTTATACTTGGTACGTGGCTGGGTATTTTTCTTCAGCGTTTTAGTGCTTCAGCTGCTCTCTTTTCAAATGTGATAGATTTAATGATAGATGTTAAACAGGTAGACCTGATCATGCTGAGGTTCGGTTTTCATTTTGCCCTCAAAATGAATCTGGGAACGCTTATTGGTGCTGTTGCAGGCATCGTGGCCTCAAGGTGAATATGGAAATTATCCTGGCTTCGGGAAGCCCGAGGAGACAAATGCTCCTTAGGGAACTGGGCTGGAACATTAACGTAAAGGTACCGTCGACGGAAGAATATGCAGTGCCCGGAGAAAGTCCGAAAGAAATGGTCTGCCGACTTGCTCACACAAAAGCGCTTTCTGTCAACAAAGAATTCCCCGGTAGTTGGGTAATAGGTGCTGATACTGTAGTCGCAACAGAAGATCAGATACTGGGCAAACCATCGGGACCCGAAGATGCGCTTAATATGATCAAAATGCTGCAAGGGAAGACGCACGCTGTGCTTACAGGTGTTGCCCTCATAGCACCGGACGGAAGGAAACTGGTAGAGGCTGAAAAGACGTTTGTCAAATTCAGGCCGCTGGACGAAAAAGAGATCACTTGCTATGTTGACAGCGGAGAAAGTTTTGACAAGGCCGGCGCATATGCCATACAGGGACAGGGCATGCTGCTGGTCGAAAGCATAGAGGGCTGTTACTTCAACGTTGTTGGACTCCCTCTGATGAGACTGAGTCGAATGTTTGCCGATCTCGGATGGCCTCTCTCTGAACAATGGAGGAAAATGTCATGATCGACCTTAAAGCCAGGAAAATAATAATTGCAGCAATGGCAGTGGCAATGTTGCTGGCATGTCTGGGCATGATCCCCAGGCTGAGGACTGAACAGTCGAACAAAACTGTGGCATTCGCTATGGAATACAGAGATCTGATGACTCTTTCTCTGCAGACAGGTTCTTCTGCTGAAAAGATATGGAAAGAAATAAATAAACTGGGGGTAATTGGCCTTTCTGTCTCAGAATTTACCGGTGAAGAGATATCTTTGATTAACCCGCTGTCTCTCAAGTATGGTCCGGCAGAGCAGTTTGGGCTTAGCTCAGAAAATATACTTCCTGACAGAGCAGTTATTCTCATGGATAGATCTTTGCCGCACTTTGGAACTCTTTATGGATACCTGAAGCTTAAGATCCCCGCTTTGGAAATTAAGGAGACCGCGGCCGGGTCTGCAATGATACTTCCCGGCAACACCTCTGATTTTAAAACTTCATCTTTTGTACCGGACCTCTATGGTCTTGATTTTTGCCGTGAAAACGGGATACCTGTTCTTTTTCGGCCGGGATCGTGCCCTGTATCAGGGGCTTCAGATACAGCCGCAGCTTTTGACTATCTTACTTCGACCTACAGTGATATAAAAAATGTTACCGCCTCCGGAATGATAATGGCAGGCTATCCTGACTTTAAAGCACTTGCAGATGTAATGAAGCGGAAAGGAATAACTTTTTCACAGACGGAGTTTGTCAAACAAGTCGGTGCTGCTGGATTTGCAAAAGCCATGTATCCGATGGTGATACCGCTACACAGTCTGACACGCGAAGAAGTCATATCAAGGAGCATATCGAGGCTTCAGATATCCGAACGTTTTGTGAGAGCTGTCCATGAACGTTCGGTGAGGCTGATAATGGTAAGGCCGTACGATTTGAATATGGGGGGGAGACTTGATGTCTTTATCGAAGACCTTGAGTCTACGTCGGGATCGATCAAGGCCCGCGGTTACGAATTTGGATGGCCCTCAAACATTGGCATCTGGCCCGACAGCCTGCCGGGCGCACTGGCATGCGGCATAACGCTCATATTTTGCGGCTGGTTTTACATTGTACGTCTCAAAGCCGGCGAGGACGAAAGGACAAGCATCAAGGCCCTTTCTTTCCTGATACTTGCGTCTTTGATCGTCTCTGCCGGGATGTGGAAAGTTTCGCTTTTGGCCCGTGTATTGGGAGGTTTATGCGGAGCTTTGGCTGCTGCAGAAGCAGCCCTGTCTGCTCTTGAGAGTTACAAAAGACCCATGCTTGGAGCTGTAAAAGGACTTTTCATTGTAACGGCAGGGGGACTGGCTATTGCCGCATTCTACGGAACAACTATGGCGGCGCTGAGGCTTACTCCCTTTTCCGGAGTAAAACTGACGTTGCTGCTGCCGCCCCTTCTTGTGCTGGCCCATGACCTCAGAAGGAGGGTGCACCCTGAGTCTCTGCCTGAGATCATCAACAGGCCCGCAGTCTGGGGAGAGCTTTTTCTGATAGGTATAATGATGCTTGCTATGCTTGTCATGGCGCTCAGAAGCGACAATGTTTCCAATGTCCCGGCCCTGGAAGTTGCCTTCCGAGAATTCATTGAGAGGGCTCTGCTGGTGAGGCCGAGGACAAAAGAGTTCCTTATTGGATACCCTGCACTCGTCTTTTACTGGTATGTAGTCAGAAAAGGATGGATCCCCGGTTATCGTGAGGCTGTGAGGATAGTCTCAGTACTGGCTTTCAGTTCCGCAGTAAACACATTCTGTCATTTCCACACGCTCCTTTCTCTCAGCGTGATCAGGACCGTCAATGGCTGGTGGCTTGGTATGCTGATAGGTGTCATTACAGTTGCAGTTATAAATTACGTGTTGCTGCCGATGTCGAAAAAACTTACCGGAGAGGTAAGCAGTTGAACCGTACATACGATGTTCTGCTTGCCGGTTATTACGGTTTTGGCAACCTGGGCGACGAACTTCTTGCAGATGCCTGTGTAAAATTGCTTGTAAACAATGGAGTTCCCAAAGAAAGGATCGCAATTCTGACTGCTGATGCGGAAGGCACTAAAAGCACACTGGGAATAAGTGCTTTCGACAGATGGAATATGTCAGAGATCCATAAAGCTCTTAAGGAATCGAATACTATGCTCCTTGGCGGAGGGGGACTTTTTCAGGATCAGACGAGTCTCAGATCATGCATTTACTATTGGTCCCTGGTCCAGATGGCCCGTTTTTGTTCGGTAAAGACATGGGCGGTGGGACAGTCACTGGGTCCCCTCAATACCGCACTTGGTTCGTATTTTGCAAAAAAGTCCTTCAGCAGATTCCTTTACAGGAACGTAAGAAACAGAAGTTCTTTGGGAATGCTGAATAATTGGGGTTTTTTCGGCACACAGTCTCCCGACCTGGTAATGTCCCTGAATGTCAAAAAAGATTTTGAGAGAGGCGACAGGCTTTTACTCAACCTCCGCACTGGGTATGATAAGGTCTCAAGGCTGGCAGTCAGTTCTGCCATGAAAACGGCCGATGAAAGAACACTGAAAATATCAGCTATAGCTTTTTCGGATGATGATCTCAAGGAGTTTGAAAAGTACGTTTACGACGGCACTTTAAAATTAGATCAAATTACTGTTGTGAAAAGCCTTTCTCAGTTTGAAGATATATTAGGCAGAAGTTGTTGCGCGATAGGCATGAGACTTCATTTTATCATCCTTGCATTTATTGCCGGACTACCTGTTCGCGGAGCTCCATATGATCCAAAGGTAGTATCGTTCTGCAAGGAATGGGATATTCCTGTTGTAGGATCAGCAGGAGCCGAGTTTTCTTCATTACCTGAAGCAGGTATACTTGAAGAGACAGCAGACAAAGTGTCCTTATCTTTCAGAGAGGGCCTAAGAACTGTTTTGGGAGAAGCTTATGGAGACAGCCAGGATAAATGAACTGGAACAGATAGCCTCTGAAGTAAGAAAAGATATCGTGCGGATGGTTGGTGTCGCACGATCGGGTCCCCTTGAGTTTCCCCTTCTTATTTCAGATGTACTTGTATACCTCTACTGGGAAGAGATGCTCCTTATTTCACAGAACCCGAAGAAGAATGACAGGGACAGGTTTATCCTTGGAACAGAAGATGGAGTGCCTGCTCTCTATTCAATACTTGCAAGGCGAGGATTCTACGGTAGGGAAGAACTTTGGCACTACAGAAGACTGGGTGCAATGCTCCAGGCTCTGCCGGATTTCAGAAGGACTCCCGGAATAGATGCTCCATGTGTTACATCAGGTACTGAGCTTGCCGTGGCTGCGTCTCTTGCCCAGTCACTAAGCATGGAAAAACTTCGCACAAGGGTCTTTTGTCTTTTGGAAGAAAACGATTGTGGTTTCGAGGATTTCTTTCATGAGGCCGAAAGATGTGCGAATAAAAAAATAAAAAACATCATTGTTATTGCAGTTCATAAACAGAGATCCGGACCTGATCCAAATGGTCTGCAGCTGAAGTGCAGGGATCGTCTTTCCGGATACGGGTGGAAAATTCTTGAAATGGATGGAAGCGATTTTGCCTCTATGGAGGAGGTCTTTGGCAGGCTTGACAATGATGGTACAGAGCCTGCGATAATCTTTACCTCGATCAGAAATGGAAGAGGGCTTTCATTTGCAGAAAACGATCATGCCAGAGCAAAAAAGGGCCTGAGCATTGAAGCAATGGACAGGGCTTTGGAAGAGCTGGAGGGTAAATCAAATGGGTGACAGTACAAAAACATGCACGTGGAATGATTTTTGTGAATATCTGGCTTCATTTGCGGCAGATGAAGATTTCATTCTGGTCGCCCAGGAAATGGACATAGACCTGGGACCTCTGAATGGCCTGCCGGAAGAAAAAGTTTTCTTGTCATCTGCCTCAGACCCGAACATGATACTTAATGCCGCCGGACTTGCACTTAACGGCAAAAAACCATGGATCGCAGGCATATCTTCAAGGATACTGAGCAGGAGTTATTCACAGATCAGAGAAGCGCTGGCACTTCCGTCGCTTCCCGTGAGGATAGCTGTGCCTGACGGCGGCCTTTCCTGTGGTGAGGAGGGTGCATCCAGAATAATGACAGAGGATCTGGCTCTCATGAGGGCGATGCCGAACATGAGCGTGGCCGTTCCTTCTGACAGGAACTCGGTCAGGGGAATAGCAGATGCAGCGCGCAGGTCTGAAGGTCCTGTTTATATAAGGCTTGGACAAACTCCGCTTTCACAGCTGAATGACGATCCTGAAGGTGATTTTAGTTTCGGAGGGGCCAGGCTTTTACGCGAAGGTACATCCGTAACGGTATGCACCTGCGGCATTATGGGCCATCAGGCCCTCAAGGCTGCGGATATACTTGACCAGCAGGGTATAGACATAGAGATCCTGGACTTTTACAGCCTCAAGCCTTTCCCGGAGCAGGCTCTCCTGGCCTCTGTAAGAAGGACCGGTTGCTGTGTCGCAGCAGAGGAACACAGCTGTATCGGAGGTCTGTCCAGCGCTACGGCAGAATGCCTCAGTACCACCTATCCGGTACCTGTAAGGTTTGTAGCGATAGATGACCGGTTTGTCCACAGCGGAAATCCTGAAGAGCTCAGGGAGTATTTCGGGCTGACATGGAAAGAGATAGTTAACGCCGCGGCGCAGGCATGGGCGCTTCGCAGGAGGTAGTTTTTCAAAATGGAAATAAAATTTTCCGGAGTAACAAAGATATTTGAGCCGGACATAGTAGCGTTGGAAGATATATATCTACAGGTCGAAAAGGGAGAATTCGTTTACCTGGTCGGGGAGACCGGATCAGGCAAAACTACACTTATGCGCTGTGTTACACGCGAGGTCATCCCTACCAGGGGACAGGTAAGCGTAGGAGGACACCTTCTGAGGAAGATCAACAGATTCGACCTTGCCCTTTTCAGGAGGGACATAGGAGTAGTCTTTCAGAGCTTTCTTCTTCTTCCAAATCTTACAGCATTCGAGAATGTTGCTTTTGTTCTGGAGGCGATCGGACTTCCCCCGCGTGAGATATCCGAAAGAGTGGCTGAGGTCCTTAAGCTTGTAGGGATATGGCGCAGGAGGAACTTATATCCGCCGCAGCTTTCAGGAGGAGAACAGCAGCGCCTGGCAATTGCAAGAGCTATAGTAAACAGCCCGTCGCTATTGATCGCAGATGAGCCAACCGGAAATTTGGATACAAACACCGCAGATGAGATAATGCAGCTGATACTTGGGATAAACGCTGCAGGAACAACTGTTGTTATAGCTACGCATAACCAGTACCTTGTTGACACATACCGGCACAGGGTCGTAGAGATACACAGGGGACGCATCGTAAGGGACGAAGATCAGGGGAGGTATGAACTTCATGGCGGCTGTTAGGTATGCGTTCAGGGACGGCTGGAGGCTTATTGTTCGCCATTGGGGAATGAGTCTGTTGACAATATTCACCGCCATGTCTGTTTTTTTCATAATAGGAGCCAGTACACTGTTTGTTCTTAATGTCAGAAATATTGTCAGCTCACTTGAGAACCAGATGACGATCCAGGCTTACATTAAACCGAAAGCAGACATCAAAGAAGTTGAAAAAACTGTTAAAGCGCTTCCTCAGGTCAAAGAGACGAAAGTAATTACTAAAGATATGGCTCTTGAACGTCTCCGCTCCAGAATTGGTGAACAGGCAAAAGCTGTAATGCTGCTGGGAGAGAATCCACTGCCGGAAAGCATTGAGATAAAGGTGAGAAGGGCATCGGACGTAGCCGAAACGGCGCGTCTGCTTGTCGCAGTGCATGATATCGAGGATATAGTTTACGCCGGACGGGTCGCTGAAAAACTAACCAGAGTGTCAGGTTTTGTTGAAAAGTTTTCTATCGTCATGCTTCTGGTAGCCATAGCGGCAAGCGGAGTAGTACTTTTCAACACAATAAGGATATCGGTATATTCAAGGGAAGAAGAGATAGGTGTAATGATGATGGTAGGAGCAACGTCGACCTATGTGACTCTTCCATTTGTAATTCAGGGCTTTATCCTTGGCCTGACAGGAGCATTTTTTGCTTCGCTCCTGTTGGGAGGAACATACTATGCTGCGGTGACCAGACTTAAAGACATGCTTCCTTTTATACCGTTCATAGAATCAACAAAATTAACAGGTAAACTTGCATTTATGCTTATTTGCTGTGGAGCAACGGTTAGCCTTATTTCAAGCCTGATGGCTGTGGAAAAATTTATCAGGAAAGCATCTAAACCGCTTTAAAGGGTTTTTCGGAGGGTAAAAATGACTTTGTTCCGCAAGAGGATCACAGGTATATTAATTTTCTTCTTCTTGACCGCGTCGCTCATTCTCTTTTTTACAGGAGGACTGATTTACGCTGCCGAAAAAAAAGAGGATGATCTAGACAGGCAGATCAAAAAACAGGAAGAAGAGTATCAGAGGATACAAAGACAGATCTCAACTACAAAGAAAAAACTCACGGAAACAACTAAAAAGGAAAAGACCGTGACACAACAGATCGAAGTTCTGAGCCAAAAGATAACGATAACCCAGCAGAAGGTCAATGTCGTTTCGCTCAGGATCAAGAAAATACATAACAATATAGTTGGTCTCTCCAAGGAAATAGTTAATAAAAACAAGAGGATCGCAGAGGTAGAAGAACTTTTGAAACATCGGCTCGTGTCGATATACAAGTACGGAGGAGTGAGCGAGTTTAACCTCCTGCTCTCTTCTCAGGGTGCGGAAGATGCGATGGCAAATTCTTACCTTTTATCTAAGATAGCAGATCAGGACCAGCAGCTTATAAATGAACTTAAAAAGGAAAAGGCGGAGCTGACTGAGACACAGGAAAAGCTTAAGGTTCAGAAAAACAATCTTGAGTCTCATGGTAAAGAGCTGAAGACACAGACCCACGAGCTTAAAGGAGCGGCAAATGAGAGAAATGCCATACTTGCGAGAGTTCGCAAAGACAAAGATCTCTATATGGCTCAACAGAATGAACTTCTGAGGGCTTCAAAGGAACTACAGGCTACAGTAAAAAGGCTGCTTGCGGAGAAAAGAAAGCTGGCTGCCCAGAAACACCCGGGAAAGCCTCAGACAGTCTACTACAGGGGAGGAAGGCTTGCCTGGCCGGTACAGGGTACAATAACAAGCACCTATGGAACAAGGATACATCCAATATTCAAAACCAAGATAACCCACACAGGGCTGGACATAAGTGCACCCAACGGGACACCGGTCAAAGCCGCTGATACAGGAGAGGTACTCTTCACCGGATGGCTAAGCGGGTACGGCAATGTAGTAATTCTGGACCACGGAGGAAATCTTACTACTGTCTACGCGCATCTTTCAAGGATAGAATGCTCTGAGGGTGCAAAGGTAAACAGGGGCAGCGTAATAGGCAGGGTCGGAGCAACCGGAGTTGCGACAGGCAATCATCTTCATTTCGAGACCAGGGTAAATGGTGACGCTGTCAATCCAATGAGATACCTGCAGTAACAAACGCATTTCAAGAACGAAGAAAGGTTCGTGGTCTTAATGTTTAATAAATACAGGGATTTAGCTCTTGGCATTGTTTTAGGCCTGTTAGTGGCTGCAGGTATCTACATGACTCCCCAGGCGATCAGCGCCGACTGGCCGAAGGGGCTCCCTTTCTCACCTCAGCAGCTCGCAATAATCAAACAGACCAAGATGGCTCTTGAGACGTACCAGGTCGACGGAGACAAAAAAGGTACCATAGATGACACAAAGATGTATTACGGCGCCATGAAAGGGCTGGTAAGCTCTGTGGGCGATCCCTTCACACGTTTTGTGGAGCCAAAGGAACTTGAAGAAGAGAATTTGGAGATGGAGGGAGAGTACGGGGGACTCGGGATATATATCACATCCCGCGACGGACGCACCATAGTTATCGCACCCATAGAGAATACTCCCGCAGACAGAGTTGGATTGAAGCCCCTTGATGAAATAGTCAAGGTCGATGAAAAGAACGTTATTGGGATGACCAGCGATGAGGTCGTCAAGCTTTTGAGAGGTCCCGCCGGAAAGCCGGTCAAAATTGGCGTGAGGCGAAAAGATGAAGAAAAAATGCTGGAGTTTGAGATCATCAGGGAAATTATAAAGATAAAGACAGTAAGGCTTGAGATGCTTGGCGGAAGGATCGCCTACATTAAGATCAACCAGTTCAATCTGAAGACAGATGCAGAACTTGAAGCCATGATAAAGTATGCAAAAAAGAAAAAGGCAACAGGCATCCTTCTCGACCTCAGAAACAACCCGGGCGGCCTTCTTAATTCCTGTGTTGATGTAACGTCCCAGTTCATTAATGGTGGCGTTGTTGTAGGAATGAAGGGGCGTTTTGAAAAGGCCAACGACACGCTTTACGCTGTTGAGGGAAGGGCGGTCAAACTGCCGGTCGTAGCGCTCGTAAACGAGGGCAGTGCAAGCGCAGCAGAAATACTTGCGGGAGCACTTAAAGACCACAGGAGGGCTAAGATAGTCGGAACAAAGACATTTGGCAAGGGCTCAGTGCAGTCGCTCTTCAACCTGCCTGACAACTCAGGCATTTACATAACCATCGCACGCTATACCACACCTTCCGGTTTTGTCATCGACCACAAGGGTCTTGAACCAAATGTAAAGGTCGAGGGCGAGATAACAAAAGAAAAGAAGCACGACAAACAGCTCCGGAAGGGACTTGAAATACTGCGCAAGGAAATTGCAACAAAGAAGAAAACAAGTTAAACAGAAAAGGTGGATCGGATGGGACGCCACTACAAGAGCAAAGGGAGCCTTATAAATAGTCTTCTCAGACTGGCTTTGCTTGCAGTCCTGTCTTTGGCATTGCTCTTTTTCTTTTGCAGGCTCTATCCTGAAAAGTTTTCCCCTTCTGTAGTAAGCAGGGTAGAAAGCATATCAGCCACGGCCGACAGATTCAAAACTAAAGCAATATCTCTCTTCAGAGGGCATAAAGATGATCAAAAAGTAATATCGGGTGCGAAGACTAAGGACGAAAAAGAAGAGCCTTTTGTCAAGAGCAAAGATGTGACAGCAGAGGAAGAAGCTCCGCCAAAAGTGACCGTAGACAAAAAACCTATATTGGCAATAGTGGTTGATGATGGTGGAAATAGCCTCGATATGGCAAAAAAAATTGCATCATTGGATCTGCCTCTGACGTGGGCGATACTTCCCTACACAAAATACGCCGGTGAAACAGCAGCCATAGCTGACAAAGCCGGAACACCCTATCTGCTGCACCTGCCAATGCAGGCGGAGATAGACAAGGACCCCAAAGAGTATCTGGTGGGAGAGGGAATGGACCGAAATATGATAAGGGGCATCACGGTCAAGGCCCTGGATTCACTTCCCTCGCCTATAGGGATAAACAACCACAGAGGCTCTCTTGCGACTTCAAAATGGGACGTAATGGTACCGATCATAGACGTACTCAAAGAGAGAAAACTGTTATTTCTGGACAGCAGGACCTCAAACAAAAGCGTTGCTTATGAGGCAGCCAAGGCTGCGGGTATAACTGCCTTACGAAACAGGGGGTTCCTTGATGGAACACCGGACAAGGATTCAATAAGAGCAAGGTTTGACCAGGTCGTAAAAACAACACAGCAAAGAGGAGACATGATAGTAATATGCCATTTCAGGCCGGCCACACTCCTCTTTCTTGAAAAACTGAATAAAAATCACACTGAACTTCCCGTCCGGCTGGTGACACTTCCGGAGATGGCTGAAATACTGAGAACAAATGAGGAAGAAGATCAAGAATAATGATCACGGGCTCAGAGACGAAAATGGTCATTGGAACTCAGTGGGGCAATGAGGGAAAGGGAAAGATAGTAGACTTCATTGCAAACAGGTCTGATGTCGTTGTCCGTTTTCAGGGTTGTTCAAACGGCGGAAGGACTATATTAGCCTGCGGTGAAATATTCAGAGTAAGTTATCTGCCGAGCGGCATTCACCATGACGGCAAAAACTGCCTTATCTGCGGCGGTGTTACGCTGGATCTTGAAAAAGTGTCAGGCGAAATAGCGATGCTGAAAGAGGCCGGAGTCCTTAAAGCCCGTCTCACAATAGGCAAGTCATGCCACCTTATACTGGACTATCATAAAAGACTTGATGTGCTTGACGGCCGCATGCTTGGGCACTACAGGAACAGGACAATGGTCGAACAGGGATTCGGGCACAGCTGTTCTGACAAATACAGAAGGATGGGGATAAGGGTAGACGATCTTCTTCATCCTGACATACTCCACGACAAAATAAAAGAAAACCTCAATGTAAAAAACGAATATTTCACAAAAATATATGGTGAAAAGGCGATGGATCCCGACGAACTCTTTACAAAATGCCTAAGTATGGGAGAGAGGCTTATACCTTACATAGGAAACCCTGAAGAGATAGTTGAAAATGCTGTCTCGAAAAACCTAGGCATCCTCTTTGAAGCATGCGACGGAGCACTCAACGACGTTGAACGCGGTCTTTATCCTTACGTCATGCCCATATCCTCTTTATCAGCGGCAGCTCTTGCGGGGACAGGACTAAGATGGAATTCTCCGATGCGGATAATCGGTGTTGCCAAGGCTTACTCTACAAGAAACGACAGCGGCCCCTTTGTTACCGAAGAATCGAGCGCAGTGACAGCTTTTATAAGAAACAGAGGCAGGGAATTTACAGGAGTGAATATGGAGCCAAGGAGAGTCGGCTGGCTTGACCTGCCTGCCCTAAAATTCGCGGTAAAAGACAACGGAGTCCATTCACTTGCGCTCACAAAACTCGATGTCCTTACCGGGATCGATGAACTGAAGGTCTGTACCGCATATATTGTCGATGGTGAAGAAAAAAAGTTCCTGGATCTGACAAGCAGAGATACATGGAAAGCTATTCCTGTCTACAGGACCTTTGAAGGATGGAAAGAGGACCTCTCTTCATACAATGATTTCAAGACACTGCCGATACAGGCACAGGAATACATAAAATTTATCGAAGAAGAGGCAGGAGTTCCTATAATTTGGGTCGGAGTCGGATCCGACTGGGGAAAGGCTATCTTCATCAGAAGGTAAGTAAGGTCAGAAAAATAGATTTCAAAAACTGTTGACATGTCAGGCGAAATCGGTATAATAGCTAACGTTGTTGCAGATGCGGT
>ERZ1645192.2956-NODE-2956-length-14014-cov-11.447883_pt1 | contig 14014 bp, 12 predicted proteins | sample MGYA00575354_ERZ1645192 | MGnify/ENA primary metagenome ERZ1645192 (study PRJEB40844, sample SAMN11349763) | freshwater sediment metagenome | isolation source: river sediment | host: Sediment | place: India: Faizupur Khadar , New Delhi | collected 2017-02-21 ... | reverse complement strand
CCCAAAAAGCTTGCCCATTCCCCGGCTTTCGTCTAAAATTCGCTTATGCGATTTGACGTTTTCAGCCTCTTTCCTGAGATTTTTCAACCATATCTTGAGATAAGCATCCTCAAGCGTGCCATACAGAATCGCCTGATTGACATCCAAACCCACAACATCCGCGACTGGGCAACCGACAAACACCACACCACCGACGACACGCCTTACGGCGGCGGAGGAGGAATGGTGATGAAACCCGAGCCCGTTTTCGCGGCAGTTGAAAGTGTCCTGGGGGCTCCGCCAACCTGTCCGGTTATCCTGCTTTGCCCTCAAGGCAAACGTTTCGATCAAAAGATGGCGCGTGAGCTTGCCAGGTATGATCAGCTGGGGCTGATCTGCGGACGCTACGAAGCGTTCGACGAACGCATCCGCCAGCACCTCGCGACCCACATCGTTTCCATCGGCGATTTCGTGCTCACCGGCGGCGAGCTGCCTGCCCTGATCCTGATGGACGCCGTCGGACGGCTCGTGCCCGGCGTGCTTGGCGATGACGACGCAACCCAGGACGATTCTTTTTCAACCGACGGGCTGTTGGAATATCCTCAGTGGACCAAACCACTTGAGTTTCGCGGTTGGACCGTGCCTGAGATCATGCAAAACGGCAACCTGGGCTTGCAGCTTAAATGGAAGCGGCAGCAGTCGATCATCCGCACCCTCGAAAACCGCCCCGATTTGTTACGAAACGCTCATCTTAGTGAAGAAGAGCTGGAGTTCATTAACAGATACATCAATCAAAAGCTTGAGGAAGACCAGTCATCGGAGGAAATATAAATGGAAGAACAAAAATTCAGTTATGGAAAAACGTTTTTATTAGGATTTGGCTTTTTTGCAGTAATGATTGCCTGGGCGGTATACAACTCGTTCGTACCGCTTTTCCTGGCAAACCGCTTCGACCTAAACCCCGCCCAAATCGGCTTTTTTATGACGTTGGATAACATCGCGGCACTTCTGCTGCAGCCTGTGATCGGTTCGCTTTCAGACCGCACCCGCACAAAGATTGGTCGTCGGCTGCCCTTCATGCTGGTTGGCGCCCCAATCGCCGCGCTGGCTTTTTTCTTCGCCCCGGTTGTCGCGGTTCCTTTGCTAGGTATCGCCCCTGAAGCCCGGCTCCCGCTGTTTATAACTTGTACCATGACCTTCATGCTCAGCATGGCAATCTGGCGCACGCCTGTGGTCGCGTTGATGCCGGATGTGACTCCCTCAAAGTATCGCTCGCAGGCAAACGGCGTAATAAACTTCATGGGCTGGATTGGCTCCATCATCGCCTTCCTGATCGGCGTCAATCTATACGCCATACAACCCCAATATCCTTTCTGGTTGGCGTCTGTGCTGGTCCTGGTTGGCGTGCTGTTGGTCTTCATCTTTGTCCGGGAACCAAAAATCTACGAAGATAACCCCAACCTCGAAAAACCAAACCTCTGGAAAAGCCTGGTCCAGATTTTCCGCGACAAACAGCATAATGCCATCCGCATCTTCCTGGCGATATTTTTCTGGTTTGTGGCAATGAACGCGATCGAAACCTTCATCACACTCTATGCCAACCACTCTCTCGGCATGTCTGAATCCCGCAGTGTTTCCCTCATGACCCTCAACTCGCTGGCTTTCGTGATCATGGCGCTTCCCGCTGGGTTTATCGGCGGTGCCATCGGGCGCAAACGCACAATCAGCATCGGTCTGGTTGTGATGATCCTCGTCATGACTTCGATCTTCTTCATTCCGGCAGAAACCCTGACCCTCGAGCTTTTCAAACTCCCCATGCTCGGCGCGGTTCCTGTTGTAGGTTTGCTGCTGGTTGTGGCGGGGCTTGGATGGGCATTGATCAACATCAACTCCCTGCCCGTCGTAGTGGATCTGACGGACGCAACCCAAATCGGCACGTTCACCGGTCTTTACTATCTGTTTTCCACCATGGCTGCAATTGCCGGACCGAATATTAACGGCTGGATCGTGAAATTGACCGGCAACAACTATTCCTCGATCTTCATCATCGGACCAATCTTCATGATTGCCGCTTTGATTTCGATTCTTGGAATGAAGTCGGGCGAAGCAAGCTCCACGCCTGCCGTCAGTAAGAATTGAGGATAAAAAAGTATTCAAGTCACTTGCAGTCTACTATTGGGTGTCTTATACTTAACATATTCTATTGCCGGTAAATGCCGGTAACTATCGTTATCTACAAAGGAGATAAGAGAGAGATGACCAAAAAGCTATTCGCCATTTTGTCCGTTCTAATCGTCGCCAGCATCATGCTTGCAGCCTGCGCGACCACTACCCCAACTGAAGCTCCAGTAGTTCCCGAAGAGCCCACCGCCAAGGTCAAAGTCTGCCAGATCACCGACACTGGTGGTATCGACGACAAATCCTTCAATGCAACCGCATGGAAAGGTATTACCGATTCCCAGGAACAGCTCGGGATCGAGGGCAAATTCCTCGAGTCTAAAGAAGTCGCTGACTACGAGAAGTTCCTCAATGCCTTCATCGAAGAGGATTGCGACCTGATCGTGACCGTCGGCTTCCTGATTGGTGATGCAACCAAAGCTGCTGCCGAAGCCAACCCCGATGTCAAGTTCTCCATCGTCGACTACAACTACGATCCCGCCATCGCGAATGTGACTGGTCAGATCTTCGAAACCGATGAAGCCGCCTACCTGGCTGGCTACCTCGCCGCTGGCGTCACCAAAACTGGTATTGTCGGCACCTTCGGCGGACTGCCCATCCCCACCGTCACCATCTTCATGGATGGTTTCTACAAGGGCGTCGCCAAGTACAACGAAGTCAAGGGCACCAACGTTCAGGTTCTCGGTTGGGATCCTGCCGCGCCTGATTCTGGCCTCTTTAGCATGTCCTTTGACGATCAGCAAAAAGGTAACGAACTTGCCAAGTCCCTGATGGACGAAGGCGCGGACATCATCATGCCCGTTGCGGGACCTGTTGGCTTGGGTGCTGCTGCCGCCATCAAAGAACGCGGTAATGCCTACCTCATCGGTGTCGATTCCGACTGGTTCCTCACCAGCCCCGAGTATGGCGATATCACCCTGACTTCCGTCATGAAATTGATGGATGCCACAACCATGCAGGTAATCAAGTCCGTCATCGACGGCACCTTCGTTGGTGGTGATGTGGTCGGTACACTCGCCAACAATGGCGTAACCATCGCCCCGTTCCATGACCTCGCCGGTCTTGTCCCCGCGGAACTCGCGGCTGAGATCGATCAGCTCCGTGCTGATATCATCGCAGGGAAAATCACCCTCGACTAACGCGAACTTTCAATAAAAAATAAGGCTGGATTTTTCCAGCCTTTTTTTTATTGTCGGCTGTGGTAAGATTGGAAAAATTATTGGGAAGGAACGGTATCAACTATGCCCCCAATTCTTGAACTAAAAGGAATAACCAAGCGGTTCCCAGGGGTTTTGGCTAACGATCAGATCAATCTCTCCCTCAACAAGGGTGAGGTTTTAGCTCTATTGGGAGAAAATGGCGCTGGGAAATCCACCTTGATGAACATCCTTTATGGGCTATACCAACCAGATGAAGGGGAAATCCTGATAAATGGTCAGAAAGTGACGATCAGCTCCCCAACAGACGCCATAGCACAAGGCATCGGCATGGTGCATCAGCACTTCATGTTGATTCCAGTTTTTACGGTAACCGAAAACGTAATGTTGGGCGACGAAGACGTAAAGAAAGCAGGCTTCCTCGATCGAAAAAAAGCTGCTGACCGAATACTGGAAATTTCCAATCACTATAACCTTGAAGTGAACCCGGCTGACTATATCCGTGACCTGCCGGTTGGTGTGCAACAGCGGGTTGAGATTATCAAACTTCTCTATCGCGACGCGGAAATCCTGATTTTTGACGAGCCCACCGCCGTATTAACCCCACAGGAAGCGGACGAACTCTTCAAAATTATCCGGTCGCTGGTTGACCAGGGGAAGTCCATAATCTTTATCACCCACAAATTGCGTGAAGTGTTGGATATTGCCGATCGGGTTATGGTGATTCGGCGCGGAGCAGTGGTCGGCGAAACCACCCCAGCTCAGGCGGACAAGCAGTCCCTGGCAGCCATGATGGTAGGTCGCCCGGTGAATCTTGAAGTCAACAGAACCGAGAGCAAGCCGGGTGAGCTGGTTTGTTCGGTGGAAAACCTGACAGTCGTGGACAAGTTCAGTAACGTCATGGTCGATGACGTCTCACTTGAGGTTTATTCCGGTGAGATCGTCGGCATCGCAGGCGTGCAGGGCAACGGACAAACCGAATTGGTCAACGCGATCACGGGTCTGCAAAAATCCCTGTCCGGGAAAATTACGCTTTTAGGTGAGGATGTAACCAAAGAAACTCCGAGGAAAATCACCGAGTTAGGCTCAGCCCACGTGCCGGAAGACCGCCAGGCGGATGGTTTGGTGCTACCTTTCCCTGTAGCTGAAAACCTGGTTCTGTGCACATACTACAAAAAACCTTTCGCGAAAGGTGTGCTCTTGCAGTATCCAATGATCCTGAAAAACGCGGAAAAACTGATTGAGGATTTCGACATCAGGACGCCCAACGCCTTAACTCCGGTAGGCTCACTTTCCGGCGGAAATCAACAGAAGGTGATTATCGCGCGGGAGCTTTCGCGCCCGATCAAGTTTTTGGTGGCTTCGCAGCCAACGCGAGGTCTCGATGTGGGCTCGATTGAATACATCCACAAACGCATCGTCCAAAAACGGGATGAGGGTTGCGGAGTCTTGTTGGTTTCGCCCGAGTTGGATGAAATTATGGAACTGTCGGACCGGGTGGCGGTTATGTTTCGGGGCAAAATTATCGCGGTCGTGCCCAACAAGGGCATTTCCAAAGCATACGTCGGCTTGTTGATGGCGGGAATTGTGCCGGATCAACCGATTCAGTTCGATGAGACGGTAGTCGCGGAAGCGACACTGTAAATCGTCCGGATGGTGATTGAATGAGTAAACAAAAGAAAGATATTGGGCAAGAGATCCTGAAAGAAATCAACCAGGATGACCTGCAATCCGAGCATCACAAGAAACCGTTCCTGGGCAAAGCCGCGATTCCGTTATTGGCAATCCTCACCGGTCTGATTATCGGCGGATTGATGATCGCGATCACAAGCCAGTCGGTTTACACTGCGTTTGGTCAGTCAATAGGCAAAGGTTTCGCTACGGCATTTTCCGAAGTTGGTACAGCCTACAAAGCGCTTTTCAATGGCGCAATTGGAGACCCCGCCCGCATGATCAACGCGTTGAAACTTGGCGATGCGAAGGAAATCCGCCAGGCATTCAATCCATTCCTGGAAAGCCTGGTCCAGGCGACACCGTATATTTTCGCGGGATTGGCTGTGGCGCTGGGCTTCAGATCGGGGCTGTTTAACATTGGCGTTGAAGGTCAGCTTTTCATCGGAGCTGCCTGCGCGACCTACGTGGGTTATGCGGTCACCGGCTTACCCGCTTGGATTCACATGCCGCTGGCGTTTCTGGCAGGCGCGCTTGGAGGCGCGCTTTGGGGCTTTGTGCCGGGATTTCTAAAAGCCAAGACCGGCGGGCATGAAGTGATCAATACAATTATGATGAACTGGATCGCCTTCCGGCTGACGGAATGGTTGCTTTCCGGACCAATGACACGCCCGGGTTCCGGCGGCATGCCCCTCAGCCCAATCATCCAGAAAACAGCGGAAATTCCACAGTTTTTTCCCTCACCTATTCGCTTCCACCTCGGGTTCTTCATCGCCCTGGCAGGGGCTTACTTTATCTGGTGGTTGCTGTTTAAAACAACCTGGGGGTTGAACCTGCGTACGGTCGGCACCAACCCACGCGCGGCACGCTACGCGGGGCTTAGCACAACCAAATCGATCATCCTGGCAATGTCGCTTTCGGGGGCACTGGCTGGCATGGCTGGTGCGGTTCAGGTTTTGGCAGTTAATCGCAGTATGGCGCTTGGACTTTCCTCAGGCTATGGTTTCGACAGCATCGCGCTGGCTCTGATCGGCAATAACCATCCCGTTGGTGTTGTGCTCGCTTCGATTCTGTTTGGCACGCTGCGCAACGGAGCCACACGCATGATGGTGGTTTCTTCCATCCCGATTGATATTGTGGACGTGGTCCAGGCGATTATCCTGATGTTCGTCGCTGCTCCGGCAATCATTCGATCCATCTATCGCCTGCGAAAACCAAAACAAGAGGAGCAGCAAGTCTTCTTGAGCGGTTGGGGAGGTCAATCATGACAGAAAATTCGCTGGTCCATAAACATCGGCGGGTAGTTGAAATCTCCCACACCAGGAAGATCGTAATTGGAGTTGTGGAAATCCTGATTGGGCTGCTCATCTACTTCATTTTTGCAGCAAAGACTTCCGGCGAGAGCCTCACAAAATTTGTAATGACCCCGGGCGGAATTGACCAGGGTCAACTGTCAGATTGGATACTGCCCTCAAAGATCACACTGATCATCCTGGCGGTGGTTTCCCTCTTGATTGGCATCTACCAGATAATCAAAGGCTTTGGTAAATGGACCAACATGCAGATTGGCATTTGCTCGCTCTTCCTGATCTTCAGCTTCTTGGTTTGGCAGGCAGCCGACAGACAGCTCAACCTTGCGGGAATGCTCTCCAGTGCCGTTCTGCTGGCAGTTCCGATCACTCTTGGCGCATTTTCCGGCATCCTCGCCGAAAGATCCGGCATCATCAATATTTCCATTGAAGGTATGATGCTGATGGCTTCCATGGCAGCAGCGATCACTGGCAGTGTCACCAAAAACCCATGGATTGGGCTTTTGGGTGGAATCCTATCCTCAGTTCTCCTGGCGCTGATCCTGGGCGTGCTTTCGATAAAATACAAAGTAAACCAGACCATTTCAGGTACAGTCATCAATATTTTCTCTGCGGGCTTAACCGCCTTCATTTCGCAAAAATTCCTGCAGCATACCCAGACCCTCAACAATCCTAAGATGTTTACACGCGTTCCGCTGCCAGGGCTGGCAGATATTCCCCTTGTCGGTCCAATCCTGTTTAACCAGAACATCTTTGTCTATCTGATGTTTATCATCCTCATTGTGCTTCAATTGGCACTATTCCAAACTCGTTGGGGTTTACGCCTCCGTGCAGTTGGGGAGCATCCCAAAGCAGCCGACACCCTTGGAATCAACGTCATTCGCACGCGCTACATGGGCGTGATCCTGAGCGGTGTGGTAGCCGGGATTGCCGGAGCGTTCTTCACGCTTGGATCGGTGGGTAGGTTCGACGAAGGCATGACGGCAGGCAAAGGCTTTATAGGCCTCGCAGCCATGATATTTGGAAACTGGATGCCAACTGGCGCCCTTGGTGCCGGCTTGCTGTTTGGTTTCGCGGACGCGATCGGCTCAAAATTATCTCTCTTGGGAAGCTCAATCCCACCGCAGTTTATGGCGATGGCACCTTACCTGATCACCATGATCGTCCTGGCTGGCTTTATCGGCAAGGGGCAAGCGCCCGCGGCTGAAGGTGAGCCCTACGAAAAAGAGTAAATCCTTTCCCAAACGCCCCGTCACCCATACGGGGCGTTTTTTTCAACATTTCCCTTGTGCATGGCAGGCAGCAAAAGTTGCTAGATCTCCATTTTCACAAAACTCTATACAAACACCATACCATTATTGACTCAGCGACGTTGCATTTATATAATGTAAGTAGTTAATCTTTTTAATTCCACAACATTCCAATACTTTTTTCTTAGATTTTGAACACACAAGGAGGTTCAAGATGAAATTAACGTTCAAAAAATCCACTGCTGTGGCGGTGGTTGTCTTACTCGGACTTCTCAGTCTGACAGTCATTGCAGTCGAAGCGCAGATTGTCTGGCCATGGTCAAGCGAACCGGGGTTTGAACCTCAAGCTCTGACCACCCAGCATGAAGGCGGTGAATTGCAACCTGATGATAACGGCTACACTGGGGCGATCATTGAAGCTAATCAGGCTGTAATTGCCCCAAGTGGAGACCAACCGGAAGAAGAAGTGAATTGGGATGCTCTCATTCCAGAGGGAGACCCCGACACTATTGAGACAAACGCTGAACCGAATTGGAGCGGTTTTTATTATTACCACGCGACAGGTTCAGCTCTTCGCCCCCGTGACAGCGCAGTCGAATGGAATAGCAGTGGAACCGGGGGCTGTTTATACCAGGTAAGTGGAAATGCGAATGTAATTTACAATCTTCATTTAGATATTCCCGATGGCGCCCGGATTGACTATCTTCGAATCTACTATTACGATACAAGCGCAAGCGATTCTTATTCCTGGGTGACCCGCTATGATGATTCGGGAGGATTAAGTGATGTCACCAGTATCGCCTCAACAGGTACTGCTGGCTACGGCACGGCACTAAGCTCATTAGTTCTGCATGTTGTTAATAATGTGGACTACAACTACGTACTAAATTGGCGTCCTTATGCGAATGGGTCGACCATGATGCTTTGTGGTCTGCGCGTTGCTTACAGGCTTCCGTAGTCACCTTTGCAGCTAACTGGAGGTGAACATGAAAAACAAAGGAACGTTCTATAAACGATTAGTGTTAGCTCTGATCTCAGTTGTCTTGTTAGGCTCATTCCTCGCGTTTAGTTCAACGCCAGATGTCCTGGCACAAAACGACACTGAAGGAGGGCAATCCATCAACGCGCTTGTTATGGGTCAAGCGTGGGTCACATCCTACGATGATGCAGGGGGACTTAATGACATTGCCTATGTGCCATTTGGGAATTACTTTGGGTTTAGCACCGAGTTGAGTGCATATTCCGGAGCAGTTGTTGATAATATATCCAACAGCTATGTCCTTAATTGGAGACCCAATTTGGTAGGAAGCTCGATGTATGTTTGCGGCTTGCGTGTGGCTTACAGGCTGCCGGATGGGGTGGGTGGTTATAGCTCCAGTTTTTCCTATCTCCACATCCCCGGCTCGGTCTTACTCCCCCGAACAAGTTCCGTGAATTGGAGTACCGACTGGACGGGAGGCTGTATTTACCTGAAAAGCGGGTCTCCCAGCGCCGTTTTCAACAAGCATATTAACATTCCAGATGGAAGTCGGATCGATTACCTAAGGGTCTATTACTATAGAGCATCTCTGGGTTATCTGCCACTTATCAAGAGGTAACACTCAAAGCATTTGGTCAACAAGAAATAGAGCCTGGGATGATCCAGGCTCTATTGATATTAAACCAACACCGAATGGCTTTATATCGTCCACTCGCCATCTTTCAGTAAAACGACTTCACTTCCATCAACCTTGATACCGGTTACCGTCACTTCTTTGCTACCAACCATGAAGTCCACATGGATTACCGAGTCGTTCATGCCCAACTTGCGGTTTTCCTCATCGCTGCGTTCGGTTGAACCTTCGAGATTCTCGCTGTAGGCTGCTCCAAGAGCAAAGTGGCAGGAAGCATTCTCATCAAAAAGAGTATTCTTGAAGAGCACGCCTGTGTTGCTGAGCGGGGAGTTATCCGCCACCAAAGCGATCTCGCCAAGGTGCTTTGCGCCTTCGTCGGTTGCCAGAAGGTCATCCAGAATTTGCTTTCCAACCGCGGCGTCATAATCCACCACTTTTCCGTCTTTGAAGGTGAAATGAAAGCCGTCCACGAGCTGCCCACGCACGGAAAGCGGCATTGTGGCACGCAAGACGCCATCCACACGGTCGGCATCAGGCATGCTAAAAACCTCTTCGGTCGGAATATTGGCGAAGAAGCGGTCACCTGCCTCGCTGTAACCGGAACCACCAACCCAAATATGGTCTTTTGCCAGCCCAACCATCAGGTCAGTGCCTGGACCCTCATAGTGCACCCGGTCGAAACGGGCTTCATTGAGGAAATCCTGGTGGGCTTTGAGTCTGGTATCGTGTTCCTCCCAGGCGGCGACTGGATCATCCTGATCAACTCGGGTCGCAAAGAAAATATTTTTCCAAAGCTCCCTCATCGCCTCTTCCTCCGACAGTTCGGGGAAGGCGGCTTTAGCCCAAGCCGGGCATGCCACCGCGGTGACACACCATTTAACTTTGTTTTGCATGGTGTACTTCATTGTCCGTTTACCTGCCATGCCAGCAACCTTTTGCCAACGGGCAATCCGGGTTGGATCAACCGGCTTGAGAAGGTCAGGGTTTGGCGCAACCAGGCTGAGAACATGGTGGTTGTCGAGAAGTAAATTCTCCATAAAATCAACCAGGTATTCCGGATAGTTGTTAAAGCTTTCTTCCGGAGCATCCAAAAATCGGTCGAGCGTGATCGAATCATCGGTAAACGTCAACTGAATGTCGCCAACGCCTGCCTTGTAGGCTTTCTTTGCAACCAGACGCGCCAGGGGTAAAGCGTCTTCGGTAAGCCGGATGATTAGATTGTCGCCTTTGTGCAGATTTAGCCCGATTCGAACGATCAGGTCAGCATATTTTTCGAGATTATTCGTCAAGTTCATAGTATTTGTTCCTCCAGTAGTTATTGTATTATCAAAAACGAAACAATGGGAGGAAATATCACACCGAAACAGATTATTGTGTTTCAAAAGGCAGGAGTTCCCCCAAAAGTCATAATGCACACTAATCCCGGAACCGGTGTCAGGAATTGAGTGTGTCCCAGGCACCAAACAGGGCTGGATTCGCTAAATCCTTAGATAATTATTGACGCTTATCGAGAGGATATGGTAATATTTGTAATTATTACGCCGTTATTGATTTCACCTGTCCAAGACAGATTAAGTAAGGAGAATAAGAAGATCAGTAGTAAACAAGAATATCGCATTAATGAACGGATCCGCAGCGATAAAGTTCGCCTTGTGGACGAAAACGGGGAGAACGTCGGAATTGTTGCCATCGAGACCGCTCTTCGCCGTGCCAACGATGTTGGTTTAGACTTGGTAGAGATTGCCCCAAACGCAGATCCACCCGTGGTCAAAATCATCAACTTCAGCAAATTCCTTTACGATAAAGAGAAAAAGGAACGCGAAGCCCGGAAATCTCAGACCAAAATCGAGATCAAGGAAATCCGCCTGCGCCCTAAAACCAGTGACCACCACCAGGGTTTCAAGGTTCGCGACGCCCACCGTTGGCTGGAAGATGGCATGAAAGTGCGTGTCACCATCCGCTTCAGAGGGCGGGAGATCACCTACCCCGAGCTGGCGTTGGAAGATCTGCGGGAAATCGCTGAAGAATTGAAGGATGTCGCAGAAATTGAGCAACCGCCTAACATGGAAGGGCGGACAATGTTCATGATGTTGACGCCTAAAAAGAATTAGGATCCGTAAAAAATAAGCCCGTTGACAACGGCTATTTTCTGGTATAATTTCCTTTTGGTTTATCGACCAACGGCTGGGTTGTTAACAGCCGTTGGATTTTCTTAGAGGAGTTTGATCGTGCCACGTAAACAGAGTAGTGGAAAGTACAAAATAAAGACTCATAAGGCTACGTCCAAACGCTTCCGCACAACTGGTACCGGTAAAATTGTACGGACCAAGATCGGTAAGGGTCACTTACGCCGCAACACATCCAAGCGGACCAAGTATTTGCTCGCCGAAACGATCGCCGTCAATGCCAACGGGCTGGTTAAGCACATCAAGCGTCTGGCGCCCTACATGAGCAAAAAGGACTAAGGACTGTCCTGTCAATTCCGGTTTAGTGTGGCTGCTGGGTGTACTAACAAGATCAAGAATCTGACGCCCAGGGGACCGCAAAGGAGCAATGAATTATGGCAAGAGTAAAGAGTGGACCCTATCGCCGACGCCGCCATCAGCGGTTGATCGCCCATAACAGTGGTTATGAGGGATCCTACAATCATTTGTTTAAACGCGCGAACGAAGCCTACCTGCACGCGCAATGGTATGCCTATAACGACCGCCGCAATCGCAAACGCGATTTACGCCGGCTTTGGATTGCACGTATCAACGCTGCAGCCCGTCTGAATGGCACAACCTACAGCCGCCTGATTGCAGCCATGCGCAAGTCTGAGGTAATCCTCAACCGCAAGATGCTGGCAGATCTGGCTGTGCGTGATCCAAAAGCCTTCGCCAGTGTTGTCGAAACCGCGTTGGCATAAACCAAACCCCTGAAACCAAAAACCCCGTGATTACTCACGGGGTTTTTTTATTGTGCGTAGGAAGCTGCGTTTGTTGATAGGAATGCCCTTGAGGGATTCACTCATAGGGTGAGGTTTCATGTCTTGACAGTGAAGGTTTTCAGTTTGTTTGGGGTGATCATTTACATTTTCATCAAACAATTAAATCAGTAATCAGGCGGGTAACCACAGGGGGTTACCTCTACATCCGGGCATTTGTGGGCAAAGTGGAGCGTAGGGGCAGACAATCACCTTGGATAACAAGTAAACAATCAAAGTTGTAGGTCAGGTTGCGCAGTTCAACCTGACAACGAAAACCTTGTTTTTTTTAGGGCATTGTTTACCAATATTCATGACTACGTAAGGGAGTCTTAGCTTCGTCGCGTGCGTTCCGTTTTTGAATGCACCAAAAACATCGCAGTTGTAGGTCAGGTTGCGCAATTTAATCTGACAACGAAATCCTATAGTCGTAGGTCAGGTTGCGCAGTTCAACCTGACAACCAAAACCGAGGTTTTTTGAGGGCATTGTCTACCAATTTTCATGACTACGTAATGGAGTCTCAACTTCGTAGCGTGTGTTCCATTTTTGAACGCATCAATAACACCTCCGATTTGATTGTTTTTCGTTGGGTTTTGGTGCGATCAGCAGAAGATCGCACATTTCTTTTAAACCAGGCTGAAATTGTTGCGATCGCCCTGAAGGTAATTCGGTACTGTGTCCCAAATTCATCAATGTCCGAATAAAATTCTGGGGTTGAGATTAAAGAATGGGCAGTTCACACGGCTGCCCATTCTTGTTTGTTTCAATAGGGTCTACCGTATAATGACCGGGAGGAAGATGTCAAGCGCATCTCCAATCAACGCGAACTCACTCAAGTGGCAGATTGGCAAGCTCAACCAGTTCTCGTCAAAGTTGCGAGTGTAAACGCCACCCTCGCAAGTGCTGACGGCATCCACCCAGGCAAGTTGATCCGTATCCCAGTAGTAGAGGAGCAGACTGTCTTCGGGAATGGAGTGCAAAGCGTCCTCACTATAATGCAGCGTCAGAGTCAACGGTTTGGCGAAGGTTGCGATTGGTGTCTCGCCGATCGAGGCGGTCAGCTTAAAGCTGTTGCCCGCAAATCTCAACACTCCGATGTTGTGGCTGGGATAGGGTCGGGGAACAAAAAACAGGGTCAGCAGACCTTCCACCGCGTCAGCGGGAATGACAATTTCGGTATTGCCATCATTTGAGTCTAGATCGCCGCCAGTCTCTCCCGGAATGTCTGCCTCCACCGCCTGTGTCAGGTACCAGTCTGGATCTTTGATTGCCAGAAAGCCGGCTGGGGGTTCTGGCGCAGGCACATTCAGATAGTTGTAACCAAGATCAAGTTCGTAAATCCCATAACATGGGTAGTCCATGTTGCCAGGTTCGCACAGGTTCACCAGGTTAGTTAAGCTGTCTGGCACATCTCCTGAGAACTGATTAACTGATAGGTCCAAGCCTATGAGAGTAGTCAGGTTGCCGAGTTCGGGCGGGATCGTCCCGCTCAATTGGTTGGAAGACAAGGATAGCTCCCAAAGGTAGAGCAGGCTGCCGAGCTCAGACGGGATCGTCCCGCTCAGTTGATTGGAAGACAAGTCGAGATACCCTAGGTCGGGAGGGTTGCCGAGTTCAGACGGGATCGTCCCGCTCAATTGATTATCACCCAATACGAGATAAACCAGACTGGTCAGACTGCCGAGTTGAGGTGGGATCGGTCCGCTCAATTGATTGGAAGACAAGTTGAGATTCCAAAGGTAGGGTTGGTTGCCGAGTGAGGAAGGGATTGTCCCGCTCAATTGGTTGTCACCCAAGAATAGCCCTCTCAGCTGGGTCAGGTTGCCGAGTTCGGTGGGGATCGTGCCGCTCAGTTGGTTCCATCCCAGATTCAGAATCGTAAGTTGCTGC
>ERZ1645192.2955-NODE-2955-length-14015-cov-8.257880_pt1 | contig 14015 bp, 8 predicted proteins | sample MGYA00575354_ERZ1645192 | MGnify/ENA primary metagenome ERZ1645192 (study PRJEB40844, sample SAMN11349763) | freshwater sediment metagenome | isolation source: river sediment | host: Sediment | place: India: Faizupur Khadar , New Delhi | collected 2017-02-21 ... | reverse complement strand
CCCAAATTGGATAGTATATACCACATTTATTATATTTTAGCCAGTTGAGTTGGTTGATCTGAACTTGCATCCGGAACCGTTTTAGTAAGGAGTTGAACATGAGAACGCCCCATCCCATCGAGTACCCCATTGATGATTTCAAGTCCGGTGAATCATGGCGCCTGTTTAAAATTATGGGCGAATTTGTTGAAGGTATAGATGAACTTCATGATTTAGGACCTGCCGTATCTATTTTCGGCTCCTCAAGAACAGCCAAGGGGCATCCCGATTATGAAACCGCAAGGAAGACGGCAGCCTGTTTTGCAGCCGGCGGTTATGCGGTCATTACAGGAGGGGGGCCGGGAATAATGGAAGCGGCAAACATGGGGGCCTTAGAGCAGAACGGGGAGTCCGTAGGGTTAAAAATCACCCTGCCCTTTGAAGAAAAGAGCAATGCCTATATGACCCGGTCTTTGGACTTTAATTACTTTTTTATCCGAAAGGTCATGTTTGTAAAATATGCCCAAGCCTATATCATTATGCCCGGAGGACTTGGCACAATGGATGAAATGTTTGAGACCCTGACGCTGGTCCAGACCCGGCGCATCCGAAAAATGCCTGTCATTTTAATGAACAAAGAATTCTGGGCCGGACTTCTGGACTGGATTAAAAATTCACTTGCCGCAACCGGATTAATCTCTGCCGAGGATATGGAACTGTTTTCATTGGTTGACACCCCGGAACAGGCCCTTAAAATAGTAAATAACTTTTACAATCGGTCTTAACCTGGGCGGGCACCCACCTTGTTGCAACCAAAGTCAAAACATCATTGAAGACCCCCGTCTTGGGATATGGAAAACAGTCTTTTCGGGCAGCTGATTTAGACCAAGCCCCATGCAGATCTGTTTTTTGACCAGTTCAAGATCCGCAGCCGGCACGTTAAGCCTTGCTGCGCGCAAAAACATCTCCTCCCAGGAATTCAGGTAGACCAGTGTAAAATCTGAAATTCTGCCGCTGGGTTTTTCCGCATAAAAATTGACGGAAACAAACAGACGGGTAATGGACGGCATCTTCCTCAATGCATCAAAGCTAACCGGTTTTGATAGTTCAGGGGTAAAAAAATCATGCATGGCCCTGTAAAGTTTTTCAATGCTGTCGTGGGAAACTTCCGTGGGATTAGGCGCCATGGTCAAAAAAGTATGGTCCGTATAAAGGTGGTTGTGAATCAGCCAGGCCCCGATCTCTTCCACAGAACTTGCCGTGAGTATGGATTCTTCATCCATCTGGGCGTGGATAGATGGTTTATGGATCAATTTCCACTGGCCATATCTTTTCCCGGGCGTGTCCAGGTATCTAAGATAAAGCCTTGAAAAATGACGGTCACCACCTGAAATTAAAAGCAGTTTTTTAATTTTACCCGGCTTGTCCTGGAACTGGATATCCACCTTACGCTCAAGGACCATACGGTCCTGCTCGGAAATAGCCAGCCCGCCGGGATCATCCCTGAAGCGGCTTTTAAGGTCCGCGTACCGTGTCATCATATACTGCTCAATGGTCAAGGAAAGGCGGTGAATGGCGGTATAAGGCCAAGATCTGAATCGGCCGACCTCAAACACCTTTTCCAGGGTCCAGCCCCATTCCCGCAGGCACCTTTCCAAAAGATTTCGTCGCAGGCCAAAAACACTGAAGTCCAGCTCCGATTGTTTTGTAATCCCCAGTTTGAGAAAAAAACAGGTGAGCAAAAGCTTGATGGAATGTGTGTCCCCTGACTTCATATAAAACTGAATCATGGTATTGATCAAAATAATATAGGAATCGTTCTGCCCAGGCTTCAGATGGGTCCCTGAATTCATCCATTCATTTTTATACTCATTGCACAGCATCGGTTCCCGGCCATAGGTATTCATGTACTTTTCGAGTAAGGCCATCTTAATAACTGATTTAAAAGGACTTTTCAGCCATTTAAACATCTGCCAGACAGACGCGCCAAAATATTCATTACGGGGTATGGCATGAATATCACCCAGGTCAATATACCGTTTAGTACCGGGCAAACGATTGATGCAGTCAAAAATCAGATTATAATAATTGCTGCTGATGCTGGTGGGAAGCGCCGTCCACAAGGGCAGTCTGCCTGCCACATAGATCATGGTCCGGTAAAACTCCTCTTTGAGCAGCCAGGCCTGGGCAGAGCCCGAACTTTCCTGGGAGGAACCGCCGAAATCATTATCCCGGGCCTTGAAAATATCCACAAGAAAAAAGGTGACCTGAATTTTAAACCGCTCCAGGGCCATGCTTTCCAGGGCATCAAGCTTCCGGCGCAAAAGGTCGGTTGCCTGACGGCCCAACTGTTTTTCATCTATACAAATCCAGTAATCAATGTCAGACTCAGCAGTTTGGGCCAAAGACCCAACACTTCCCATGGAATACACCCCAAGGATCCGGGGCTCCGGATGCCGGCGGACCAGGACATTGGCACCGCCCAGATAGTGCCGGCCAACCCGTTCAGTCTCCCTTGACGGCAGATAATCCGTTACGCCACAAGGCGTTGACGGCAGGATCTTGCTGGTTTCCGGCATGGCAATATTTTCATGGATCAGTAAAGGTAAAAGCTGAAAAAAATCCGCCTGCTCCGGTTTAAAAACATCAAAGGCCGCCAGAAGACTCAATTTATTCTGTTTAAAAAATTTTGCCTGCCCGAAATGAACAAATTCACAAAAAATGAGCATATTTATTTCATTGGCCACCCTGGGATCAATTCTTGGCAGGTCATTGAAGCTGAGTTGGTATTCCCTGTCATTATAATTGAGACCCCGGCTACGCAGATCCACGGCCGCATGTGATGCAAACCGGCAGAACCGGGCCCCGGCATGGGTAAAATCCGCCATGTGAAGGCAGGCATTGGTAAAGGAAAGACCCGATAGTCGTGCGTGTGCAAAAACAGCACAGGTCAGGTTGGTTTCATTAAATGAGCATTTTGACATTACAGCCCCAATAAACAGGGCATCGCTCATGTCTGCCCCGTTTAAATTGCAATTATAAAAAGAGGCATTCTGAAAACTGCACTGACTGAATTTTGTATTTTGGGCGGACACATTCACAAAAACGGCATTATCAAAGCAGGTCAGATCAAATATGGCCCCATCCAGATTCATATTGTAAAACAAGGTATTGTGGCATATACCGACTGACACATGAACATCGGTTAACAACGTATCCACAATCTGTGCATGGGATAGATTAAGAACGGATCGGGTCAAATCCATTCCGGACCAATCCTGGTCCCGGATAACCGCCTTGTGAAAATCCAGATCCTGGGGGACAATCCGCTGCTTTAAATCATTCAGTTTCTTTTGGACCGGATCTTTGAGTATGGATTTAAAAAAGGTGGCTATGGACTTTTTTTCAGGCATTTGCGTCTGGATATCCTTGAATTGAGCGGCAATACTCTCACGCTCCTTGAGCAACAGGTTCTGGGTTTTTACCATGAGCCTGTCCACTTCTTTCCTGATCCGGTCCGAGCCGCAAATTTCTATATTCTCCTTTAAAATCCTGACCACCCGCTCCGGACGTTTTTTGATCATGCCGAAAATACATGCCAGGTTGATATCATAATTTTCACCCTGATAGGCATCCTTGTTCAGGGCAATGTCCTGGAACGCAAAAAATGAGAGCCTGGACAACTCTGAAATTTCCATATGTATGATGGAAATAATCGAAGGGTAGGCTTCCCGAACCATCTCCATAAGCTTATGAAAAGGGTGCCTGCCGGTCAAAACAAGGGCTTTAAAGGCGCAGACAGCCTCATTTGTCCTGGCATTTTTAAACTGCTCAAACACAAGCTCGAACAACTCCGGATATTGCCCAAAGGACGAATTTTCAATCAGACTGTATACAGCCATCCTGACCTTTTTTACCGTTTCCCGGGTCAACACTTTTTTGAAAATCCGTAAAGGCACCCTTGATCGCATCATTGAAATGGCCTTAAGGCCGGCAATTCGATCTTGGGGATCCGGGGACAAAAGTTCATTGTCCTCTATGAGGGAAGGGTCCCGCAACGAGGCGTCGATATTGTTCAAACAAGGATCAACATCCCGTCCCCGGTCAAACAGGTCGGCATAGTACCAGGTTACAGCCCGGCGCTGTTTGACACCGGCAAGCACATAGCGAAACAGGCTTGCAAAACGCAGCCGAATGGCAGGGTCTGCCTGCAGATACTGGTCGGCAAAAGTCAACCGAAGCCGGTCATCCAGGTCCTTGATACATTTTTTTATGACGTCAGGGGAAACCCGTTCCAGGTAAATGGCCTTAAATGCAAAAAAAGCACCGATGCTGCCAATATTCATAAGCGCCTGGATAAGGGTGCTTTTATCTGAAAATGACATTTGAACAAAGATTTTGCGGTAAATCAGGGCCGCGCCCTGAAAGGCGTCGGCCTGAGCCTCTCTTAACGGTTTATCAACCAGCGGAGTTTCAATATTCTTCCGAATGACAAAAGTCATTGCGGTCAAACTTTTTCTTCCCGCTTCTCTTAGAGGGTAATGGGTCGAAAAAACACTGCTTAAAATAGGCAGAAGGCCAAGATAGACAGGCCATTGTGGTGCCCGAAGGAGCAAATTCTTACGCTGTTGTTCATCAAGGCCCTTCCAGTAATCATCAAAGGTCTGACGATCAAATCCAGGATTAGAGTCGTCCATGCTGCTGTACCAATCCCCATCTTCCAGGTGGTTTCAAACTTTTTTATGTCATGCCGGGCTATATTTTAATTAGAATTTGATATATAATTTAAGTTTGATTTAAAATTTCGTTACAATCTTCAATATTGCTTCAATATTGTATATCATACCAGAAACACTTTATGAACTTATTTGATGACAGAACACAGGATAAGACCTCGGACCAAAGGTATGACGCCCGTTCCATAGAGGTGCTCAAGGGCCTTGATCCGGTCAAGCGCAGACCCGGCATGTACACGGACACGTCAAGCCCGGACCACCTGGCCTTTGAGGTTATTGACAACAGTGTGGATGAGGCCATTGCAGGCTTTGCCACACGCATTGATGTCACCCTGACCCAGGACGACAGGATCATTGTATCGGACAACGGCCGGGGAATGCCCGTGGACATCCACCCGGAGGAAGGCATTTCCGGTGTTGAACTGATCATGACCAAGCTGCATGCAGGCGCCAAATTTTCAAACAAGGATTATGCGTTTTCAGGCGGGCTTCATGGGGTCGGCGTCTCTGTGGTCAATGCCTTATCCATTCATCTGCACATTGAGATTTGCCGGAACAGCAAACGGTACACGATTGAATTTCAAAACGGCACTAAAACAAAAGACCTGGAAGAGACCGGCACAGCCGCCAAATCTGGAACCACGCTGGGATTTAAGCCGAACCCGGCCTATTTTGATACGGATCAGTTCAACCGGGACGCCATCCGGGCAGCGCTTAAATCCAAGGCCGTTCTGTGCCAGGGCCTGACCACCACCTTTACCCTTGAACAAACCGGCGAAACCGACACCTGGTATTACGACCAGGGCCTGGATCAATATCTTCAAGAGAGGATCAGCAGCGCCGAGACCATTTTCCCGGAACCGTTCACAGGATCTGCCGACAATGATGAATTCCAGGCCGTATGGGCGGTGAACTGGGGGCTGGAAGACCCTCTTGACCTTGAGGAAAGCTATGTCAACCTCATTCCCACAAAACTTGGGGGCACCCATGTCAACGGATTCAGATCAGGCTTGCTGGAGTCAGTCAAAGAGTTCTGCAAATTTCGAAACCTTCTGCCCAAAGGCGTGTTTCTTACCCCCGAGGATATCTGGCAGAATGTGGGATATGTACTGTCCATCAAACTTGTGGAAGCCCAATTTTCAAGTCAGACCAAAGAACGCCTCTCTTCACGCCACTGTGCAAGCCTGGTTAATCTTCAAGTTCGGGACGCTTTCAGCCTGTGGCTGAACCAAAACGTGGCGTTAGGCGAAGCCCTTGCCCTGGCAGCCATTGAAAACGCCAGACGCCGTGAAAGAAAACGCAAAAAAGTCTCCTTGAAAACCCGGACCAGCGGGGCCTCCTTGCCGGCCAAACTGTCGGACTGCTCCAGTGATGACCAAAGACAGCGGGAGCTTTTTTTTGTGGAGGGAGACTCTGCCGGCGGTTCGGCCAAGCAGGCCAGGGACAGACGTTTCCAGGCCATCATGCCCCTGCGGGGAAAAATTTTGAACACCTGGGATTTAACTTCTTCCACCATCCTTGAATCCAAGGAGATTCAGGATATCTCCCAGGTACTCGGCGTAATCCCCGGATCAAAGGATATCTCCAAACTGCGCTATAACAAATTATGTATCCTGGCCGATGCCGACTCAGACGGTCTGCACATTGCAACCCTGTTGTGCGCACTTTTTCTAAAGCACTTTCCGGAAGTGGTCCGACAAGGCCATGTGTTTGTGGCCATGCCGCCCCTTTACCGGATCGACATGGGAAAAGAGGTGTTTTACGCCCTTGATGATTCAGAAAGAAGCGCCATCATCAAACGCCTGAGCCGCAGAAAAAAACCATCAAAAATAAATATCCAACGTTTCAAGGGGTTAGGGGAAATGAACCCATCCCAGCTTCGTGAGACCACCATTGCCCCGGACTCCCGGCGTCTAGTCCAGCTGACAATCACCAATGAACCCGGTGCCGGAGAACAAAAGAGTGACCCGGCCCGGGAAAACGATGAATCGCCATCAGCCTCACCTGAAAGCGAAAGGTCCCCTGATTCCCCGGCAACAGATGATTTCCGGACATCAAAAAAAGAGGATGTGTTCCAGGTCATGGATATGCTTTTGAGCAAAAAAAGGGCCAGGGACCGGAAACACTGGATTGAAACCCATGGAATAATCAAAGAGATTTAATACGCATGCCCCAGACCCCAATTTCCAGTGTTGAAGAATTTGAACGAATGCCCTTCCAGGAGTTTACCCAAAACGCATATCTGAACTATTCCATGTATGTCATTCTGGATCGTGCCCTTCCCCATATCGGTGACGGGCTCAAACCCGTCCAGCGCCGAATCATATACTCCATGAGCCAGTTAGGACTTTCCTCCACGGCCAAATTCAAAAAATCAGCCAGAACCGTGGGTGATGTTCTGGGTAAATTTCACCCCCACGGGGATACCGCCTGCTACGAGGCCATGGTCCTGATGGCCCAGCCGTTTTCTTTAAGATACCCCCTGGTGGACGGACAGGGCAACTGGGGTGATCCCAATGACCCCAAGTCCTTTGCAGCCATGAGGTATACTGAATCAAGGCTGTCCAGATATGCAAAAATTCTTTTGGATGAACTGGAACAGGGCACGGTGGGGTGGGTTCCCAATTTTGACGGGACCCTGGAAGAACCCTCCCTGATGCCGGCCCGTCTGCCCAATATCCTGCTCAACGGCACAACCGGCATCGCCGTGGGCATGGCCACCTCCATTCCGCCGCATAATTTAAGGGAAGTGGCAAAGGCTTTGATTTGTCTCATTGAAAACGAAAATGCCGACACCCAAGAGTTATGTAAATTCATCAAAGGCCCTGATTTTCCCACACAGGCGGAAATCATAACCCCTGCAAAAGAAATTGGCGACACCTATGAGAAAGGCATGGGGCGTGTAAAAATGCGGGCCCGTTATATCATAGAGGATGGGGAGCTGGTGTTCACCGCCCTTCCCTATCATGCCTCCACTGAAAAAATTTACGAGCAGATCGCAGCCCAGATCAGTGCAAAAAAACTGCCCATGGTGTCGGATCTGCGGGATGAATCCGACCACGAGAACCCCACACGGTTAGTGGTGATGCCACGATCAAACCGTGTGGATCTTAACGTCCTGGCAGACCATCTTTTTGCCACCACGGATCTTGAAAAATCCTTTCCGATCAACATGAACATGATCGGCCTTGACGGCCGGCCAAGGGTAAAAAATTTAAAAACGATCCTGGACGAATGGCTTGAGTTTAGAAAAGCAACCATTGAAAAAAAATTTCGATTTCGGCTGGAAAAAATTGTCAGCCGGCTACATATCCTGGACGGATTTAAGACCGTTTACCTCAACCTTGACCAGGTGATCGAAATCATACGCAGGGCAGATGATCCGGCCAAGGAACTCATGAACGCCTTTAAGCTGTCCGAAATCCAGGTCAAGGCCATTTTGGAAATCCGGCTACGCCAGCTTGCCGGAATGGAAGAGATCAAAATCACCGAAGAGATGGCCGAACTCTCCAGGGAAAAGGCGCACCTGGACAATCTTTTGAACTCGCCTGATGCATTTAAGGCGTTTATGATCAAAGAAATTGAAGAAGATGCCAAAAACTATGGTGACAAGCGCAGCTCTCCGATCAAAGAACGCAAGGAGGCCGAAGCATTCTCGGTTACGGATGTGATCGAGGTGGAGCCTGTAACCATTATCCTCTCCGCCAATGGATGGATACGGACAGCAAAGGGCCACGATATAGATCCTGCCAATGTAAAATTCAGGACCGGAGATCATCTGCTGTGCCACCTGCGCACCCGATCCGACAAACCCATTGTGCTCATCGACACTTCGGGCCGGGCATATACCCTGTTCTCCCATGACCTTCCCTCGGCCAGGGGAAACGGGGAACCCGTCACAGGGCATCTCACCCTTGCCCAGGATACCAGCATCTGCTATATGATTACCGGCGAAGATGAAGACCTGTTTATCAACGGTGCTGACAATGGTTATGGCTATATTATCAAATTCAGTGATTTTTTTACCAATTTCAAAAACGGAAAGGCAGTGATCACTTTATCCGAAAATGATCTGCCCATGGCCCCACTTCCCATCCCGGATGTGAATTCCGACAGCGTTGCCGCAATCACCACCGGCGGAAGGATGCTGATATTCCCGGTCAACCAGCTGCCGCACCTGAAAAAAGGCAAGGGCAATAAAATAATTCATATTCCGGTTTCCGGCAAAAGCAAAAATCACCCTGAAAAGCTTAAGTTTCTAAAAATATTGCCCTTAAGTTCAAACCTTGTTATATATTCGGGTAAACATCTCTTGCGGCTGACAGCAGGCAACCAGCAGGATTACACAAGCACAAGGGGGCGACGGGGAAAGCTGCTTCCCCGTGGATATAGAAATGTTGATGACCTTGAAATTATCCCCACGCGGCCGGCGACAGATGATACTGATTAATGAAAGCATTTTTAACTAAATATTTTATATTTCTGTCCCTCCTTATTGTAACCTTAGGGCTTGTAGGATTTTGTGTGCTCATACACCACCAGGAAGTCGGCAGCACCCTGAACACCGTTGAAAAAATACGCAAAAACGGCAAGTTGCGCCTGATTACCAACAAGGCCATAAACACCTATTATCTGTACAATAACAAACCCGCAGGATTTGAATATGACCTGGCCCTGGAGTTTGCCAAATTCATGAATGTGGAGCTTGATGTCATAACACCCGGCTGGAACAACATGTTCGCCTATCTTAAACAGGGCAAAGGCGATTTTATTGCCGCAGGACTTCCCATTACTGCCCCCCGCCTGGAAAATGCCGATTTTTCCATCCCTTACATGACCATACAGCAGCATATGATTCACCACAATCTCATCTTTGGCCCCAAAAACATTAAAGAGATGGAATCTAAAATTTTTCATGTCGGGCGGGGAACATCCTATCATGACAGAGTGGCAGAAATAAAAGATTCGGGCGTCAAGCTAAAATACGTGCTCCATAATAACATCCCCACCGAAGAGCTCATCGGCATGGTCCATAACAGGGAGATTAAATTCACCATTGCCGATTCCAATATTGCCCTGCTCTGCCGACGTTTTTTTCCGGATATACACATCGGGATTCCGATCCAGGAACGTGAATCTCTGGCATGGGCGGTCCGAAAAAATGATAGTGAGATGCTTAAACAGATCAACAAATTCTTTCTTTATGCCAACAACACGGGTATCCTGAAACGCATCACAACCAAATATTATGGCAATATCGACAATTTTGACACCTATGAACTGAAAAAATTTCATGAGCGTATAAAAAAACGGCTGCCTGAATATAAAGACGTAATCAAGGAAGAATCCGCCAAACACGGCTTTGACTGGCACCTGATAGCAGCCGTTGTCTACCAGGAATCCCACTTTGACCCGGATGCAAAGAGTTTTACCAATGTTCGCGGACTGATGCAGGTCACCGAAAACACCGCAAAAGAAATGGGCATCAAAAATCGCCATGACCCTCAACAAAGCATCCGCGCAGGGATCAAATACCTGGCATTAATGTACAAACAATTTAACTATATTAAAGATGAATCCCAGCGGCTTTTGTTTGCCCTGGCAAGTTATAATATCGGATATGGCCACGTCAAAGACGCCATGGGCCTGGCAAAGCAAAAAGGGGACGACCCCAATACCTGGAAAGCACTGAAGGCAGCGCTTCCTCTATTGTGCAAAGCAAAATACTATAACCAAACAAAATACGGATATGCCCGGGGCTGGGAACCGGTTCATTATGTGGAGCGTATCCAGACATATTTTGATATTCTCAAACAAAAAAAAGCGGCCATAACCCTATAACAAAAAGGTATGGCCCGCTTTAAGACATATCAATCTGCAGTGCGCTTGAAATATTTCATTTAAATGCATTGCAGATACATATCAAATTTAAACGATTATAATGAAAAATGAGATCATGAATGAGCAGAAAAATTCTAATTAATGCACTGGATCCGGAAGAAAACCGTATAGCCATGGTTTTTGACAACAAACTGGATCAATTTCATATTGAAACAACCGCCAAAGCGGCAACCAAAGGTAATATATATAAAGGTATCGTCACCCGGGTGGAACCTAGCCTGCAGGCCGTGTTCGTGGATTACGGCGCAGGGAAAAATGGATTTTTGCAGAAAAATGAGATACACCCGGACTATTTCCAGGAAATCGAAAAAAATGACAGATCCCTGTTCAACTTAATTAAAAAAGGCCAGGAGATGATTGTCCAGGTAGCCAAAGACCCAATTAATCTCAAAGGGGCCATGCTCACTACCTATATTTCGCTTCCCGGGCGCTTTGGCGTACTTATGCCGGGCAACAACACCAGAGGGGTTTCCCGCAAAATTGTTGAGGAAGATGAACGAAAGCGGCTGGTTGGTATTCTCAAGGATCTGACAATTCCTGAAGGATTCGGAATGATTGTAAGAACCGCAGGCAAGGGCGCCACCAAAACCCTTCTGACATCAGACCTTCGATATTTGATGCGCGTATGGAAAAACATCGACAAACTGGCCATGGAAAACCAGGCCCCCTGTCTTCTTTATAAGGAACAAAGCCTGGCCGTACGCTCTTTAAGGGACTACTTTACAACAGATATCACAGAGATCCTTATTGACAATCCCGACACCTACAAAGAAGTTCTGAACTTCATTGAGATGATTGCACCCAAACAGAAAAATATTGTCCGGCTGTTTAAAAGTGAAAAACCTATTTTTACAAAATACCAGCTTGAGGAGCAGATCTCTTCCATTTATAAAAGAGAGGTGGCCCTTAAATCCGGTGGTTTTCTGGTGATCGAACAGACCGAGGCACTGGTTTCCATTGACGTTAACTCCGGCAAGTCTACAAAAAAGAACAGCATTGAAGAGACAGCCTTTCACACCAATCTTGAAGCGGCCGAAGAAGTGGCGCGGCAGTTGAGGCTGCGCGATATGGGCGGGCTCATTGTGGTGGATTTCATTGACATGAAAGAACGCCGCCACAAGGCAGATATCACCAAAACCATGAAAAAATATTTAAAAACCGATAAGGCTAAAACCAAGGTAGGGGGAATCACCGCGTTCGGACTCCTTGAAATGTCCAGGCAAAGGATCCGTCACTCCATTACCTACGGAGCCTATGACACCTGCAAACATTGCAACGGCCGGGGTATGACGCCTTCTGTCGAAATCCAGGCACTGGCGCTTCTGCGACAATTAGCGCTAAAAACCCTGAAAGCGGAACCCGATCAAAAATTTATCTGCCGGGTTCCCGAAGATGTGGCCTACTACATGCTCAATACCAAAAGGGAAGAACTTCTTGAGCTTGAAACAAAACGTCAGGTCGTCATAAATATTGACATCGACAGGACCATGGTATCAGGCCAGAACAGCATTACTTGATTTGTAAATCAGGTCAACTTGACAATGTCTGACTTTTTATTGTATCTGAAACAACCTTAGGTGACTTTAGAAAGGAGGGGCTGTGCGTAGTTACAAACAAAAACAACGCCCAATGATGCCGATCATCGCCCTTGCCGTGGTTATTGCATCGGTCCTTATAGTGGTCTGGATTGTTATGGACAGGCAGTCCGGCAATAATGAGCGGACACAAGGAGAAGATTCCGAAGTCACCCAGGATAAGTCCGGGCCCCCAAAAACAGATTTCTTGCCGGGCGAGGTGGTCAAACAGATAAGCAAGCCCGCGGTCATTGACTATAACGAACTTGCAAAAAAAAGTATCACAAAGGACCTGATGGAATACCGTAAAAAGGATCTGGGTGTCAATGACAGCGTGGATCTGATTGTCAAGTCAAATGAATCCTTTACCGTGGGAGGAAATACGGTTTCCATGGAAAAAGTGATAGAACAGGCATTTGCCGAAAAAGGCAGGGTGCTTGAAAAGGAACTTGACGAATCCGGTGCGCAAAAACCCGTGGGCTTGACTACCTACGGGGTTTACGTGGTCCAGTCGGGCGACAATATTTGGAACATCCACTTCAGGATGCTTAAAGACTACTATGCCCGTAAAGGTATTCGACTGGGAGAAACCGCTGATGAACCCAAACGTTCAGGCATGAGTTCGGGTGTCGGCAGAATTTTAAAATTCTCGGAAGCCATGGTGATTATTTATAACCTAAAGGAAAAAAAGGTAACCGCGGATATAAATATTATAGAACCCTTAAGCAAGGTGGTTATCTACAATATGGATGAGATATTTGCCCTGCTTGAACAAATTGATTTCAACAATGTTGACAGACTCCGGTTTGATGGAAGCAATATCTGGATACCGGTGCATTAGATTACATAGACACTAAAAATTTAATTTACCCTAATTGAAGAAGGAGGAACATGTTGATTAGCACTGCATACGCCATGGGCGCCGCCGGTGGACAGGCCGGACAGGCCGCAGGACTGGCCGGTTTTTTACCCATTATTATTCTGTTCGCCATTTTTTATTTCCTGCTCATCAGACCCCAGCAAAAAAAAGCCAAAGAACATAAGGCAATGATCGAAAATCTTAAAAAAGGCAACCGGGTTGTAACGTCCGGCGGAATTTTCGGCACAATTGTCTCTATGGACGACACCACCCTCGGTCTTGAGATTGCCGAAAAAGTTAAAATAAAAGTTGCCAGGGCAAACATTGCCGCCCTGATCTCAGATAATGAAGCCGCGACAAAACCCAAAGAAAATAATTAACCAAATCCTTCAGGAGTGATGAGATTGAATTTCTTTACCATAAAGCGCGTATTGATTCTGGGGGTCATTGTTGCCGCAGTTATATGTCTGCTTCCCACGTTCACCAACACCTGGCCCCATAAAAAAATCAACCTTGGCCTTGATCTGCAGGGCGGTATGCACCTGGTCCTTGAGGTACAAAGTGAAGAAGCGGTTAAGACCGAACTTGACCGCACCATCAGCCAGCTCAAGCTAGACCTGAAAAACGAAAAAATACAGCATATGGGCATTGACAAGGCACCTGATCATAAAATAATCGCCCAAATATCAGGGGCGGACAACAGATCCGCTGTGGAAAAACTGTTGTCTGATGAATATGCAGGCCTTGAGATTCCTTCGGTTAAAAATATTGACGGCGGGATTATCTTTACCCTTCGTCTACCTGACAAGGAGGCGGATTCCATCAAAAAAATGGCTACGGAGCAGGCACTGGAAACCATTCGAAACCGTATTGACGAATTTGGCGTCAGCGAACCGGATATCAGAATTCAGAGCGGCAACAGAATTCTTCTGCAGCTGCCGGGCATCAGTGATCCCGAACGCGCCA
>ERZ1645192.2953-NODE-2953-length-14020-cov-5.635446_pt1 | contig 14020 bp, 10 predicted proteins | sample MGYA00575354_ERZ1645192 | MGnify/ENA primary metagenome ERZ1645192 (study PRJEB40844, sample SAMN11349763) | freshwater sediment metagenome | isolation source: river sediment | host: Sediment | place: India: Faizupur Khadar , New Delhi | collected 2017-02-21 ... | reverse complement strand
CAGAATGTGTTTGAAACGGATATCCTGTACTTGTTCTTCAAGATAGAGGAACATTTTTTTTAAGTCTGAAATAATTCCTTCGTGAGAAGTAAACAACCCATGGTCGCAGTATAAACGGGCTGTTTTTTCGTTGAAGTTTCCAGTGCTCAGATAGGCTTGATCTTTTAAATCGGGAAATCTCTCCTTATTTCGGATAACAAGAGCGAGTTTGGCATGTACCTTCAGCCCGGGAATACTGTAGATAATATGTATTCCTGCTTTGGTCATTTCAGCAGCATACTGAAGGTTGGCTTCTTCGTCGAATCGGGCTTTTAATTCGACAAACACAGTTACTTTTTTCCCATTTTCAGCCGCATTCATCAGTGCATTTACCACTGCCGACCGTTCGGCCACGCGATATTGTGTGGCTTTTATTTCGGTAACAGATTCGTCACGGGCGGCTTGTTCGAGGAACTTTAAAAAGTAATCGTATGATTGGTATGGAACACTTAATAAATAATCTTTTTTATCGATAGCATCGCTAATCCATTTGAATTTATCGAGTTCGGGGATTCGCAATGGAATCAGTTTTTCATTCTCGAGTTTTGGTGAGAGGGGGTTTGGAAAACGGAAAAAGTCCTGAATATTGTGGTAGCTACTGCCCTGTACTACAATATCGTTTTCAATTCTAAATGTGTGTATCAGGTAGTTGAGTATTTTTGAAGGCATCCGGCTATCGTATAGAAATCGGTTAGCTTCTCCCAATTTTCTCGATGAAGATATTTTTCCGATAGCATTGATGAGTTCTTCTTCTTCATATTCATCATATTCGAAGTCTGCATCTCGGGTAATCTTTATGGTGTACCAATCGAGAATAGTGTATCCGGGAAATATTTTGTTAATATGGCGCATAATTACATCTTCGAGAAACATAATGTAATGTTTGCCTTCCGTTGGTTCCAGTTCGATAAACCTCGATATGTTGTGATCTGTAGGGACTTTTATCAGCCCGTATCGTACCCGTGGTTTTAATTCTTTTGGACGTTTGGGTTCATTGATCACCATTTCGGTAACAATATACCCTTGACCGGTTTTAAGAAATGGCCGTATCCGTTCTTTTATAAGAACAACAGGCTGGAGGGCACTTAAAATTTCGGTCATGAAAATCTCTTTTACCTCTTTTGACTGCTGCTCGTTAAGAGTTGCATTTCGTTCGAGAAGCATAATGCCATTTTCTTCCAGCTCGGGAATGATCTGGTTGTCAAATATGTCGTTGAAATAATTTAGGTATCCGTTTACAATTTCATTGATCTTATGAAGAACCCTGGCTGGTTGAACTTCCTCAATTTTAGCTGGAATAAGATATGCATTTTGCAGTAGCTGCCGGTAATAGCTTACTCTAACCTGATAAAATTCTTCGAGGTTGTTTGAGTAAATTGCCAAAAATTTTATCCGCTCGTATAACGGGATCGATCGGTCTCCGGCTTCCTCAAGCACGCGGTGGTTGAACGAAAGCCAGCTAATATCGCGGTTAAAATACTTGTATGTAGCCAATTTAAGGAATCTTTAAGTTCTTAATTCTTCAAAGTTATTCGTTTTAGGCGTATTCCCGGTTTTTGTAAAGAAATATTTTGTTGCTTATAAGTCAGGTTTTTTCCTAAGCATTTTCTTTTCGCTATCCTGCTTTTTTGTTTCAAGCCTCTTTTCTACTGATGCCCTTGTTGGTGTTGTCGATTTTCTGGGTTTTCTTGGTGTTAAAGCCTTGGTTATTAAATTGTAAAATAGTTCAATGGCAAGCTCTTTGTTTTTAAGTTGAGACCTGTCTGTTTGTACGGCAATTAAAAGTTCACCTTCGCTATTGATTCTGTTCTTAAGTTTCTTTAAGATTATTTCTTTTTCATTTTCAGAAAGTTGAGCCGATTTATCGATATCGAATCGAAGTTCAACCTTTGAGTTGACTTTGTTTACATTTTGCCCGCCAGGCCCACTGCTGCGTGACGATAAGAAGGTAAATTCGGCTAGGAAATTTCGGTCTTGTATGCCCATTATCTTGAAATGTTTTTTCAAAGATAGGGAATAGAATGATAGTCCGCCAATAGAAATACATCAACAAAATGCATAGTTAATAGTGAGCATGCAATCATAAATAGAGTGAGCCGATGAGATGAGTTTAAAGTTTTATAATGGAACATTGGGCAATTGCTTGTCTTTCAATTTTTAGTTTAAATGAGTTTATTTTGCCAACACAACTAACTTTACGTTAACAACACAAAAATAAATTGCATAAAACAATATTATAAGGCTAATTGTGCTACTTTTGCGCCGCCTTTAATGAAATCTAAAGTTTTAACGTTCATTACAAAGCACTTGTTCCAGGTAAAACTTTTTATAAGGCTTTAAGTTACTATTTAGATTTTTGTGTCTCCGACAAACGTTGGAGGATCGGGTGGGAACAGTGCTGAATATTAACCGGGTTACCCTGTGTTCTGTAGGTAAAACAGGAACGGGAAGGCCCTAAAACAATTTTTTATGTTATTTACAGAAATGGGGCTTTCCGAAGATATTCTTATGGGTATCAGGGAATTAGGCTTTGAGACGCCCACTCCGATTCAGGAGAAAGTTATTCCAATTTTAATTGAAAATCGTCGTGATATTGTTGGACTGGCACAAACCGGTACCGGCAAAACTGCAGCATTTGGGTTGCCCTTGCTGCAAAATATCTCGTTGCGCGACAATTATCCGCAGATGTTGGTGCTAAGCCCAACGCGTGAATTGTGCCTTCAGATCACCCGCGACCTTGAAAATTTCAGCAAATTTAAAAATGGGATCAAAATCGTTGCCGTATACGGTGGAGCATCGATGGACAAACAAATCAGTGCGTTGAAACAAGGTGTGCATATTATTGTTGCCACTCCTGGCCGTATAAACGATTTATTGAGACGAAAAAAAGCTGACTTGTCCAGAATTAACTCGTTGGTACTCGACGAAGCAGATGAGATGCTGAAAATGGGCTTCAGAGAAGAAGTTGATGCTATTTTAGCTTCTACACCAAACGAAAAGAATACGCTGCTTTTCTCTGCAACCATGTCGGCTGACATTGCCAATATTGCCAAGTCGTATATGAACGATCCGGTAGAAGTTTCGATTGGAACAAAAAATGCAGGTGCCGACAACGTGAGCCATATCTATCACATGGTACATGCCAAAGACCGTTATGCCGCATTGAAACGTGTAGCCGATTATAATCCCGATGTATATGGTATTGTATTTTGCCGTACTCGTCAGGAAACCAAAGAGGTAGCTGCTTCGTTGATGAAGGATGGATATAACGCCGAAGCTCTTCATGGTGATCTCACACAGGCTCAGCGTGACTATGTAATGCAGAAATTTCGCGACAGGAACCTGAGTTTGCTTGTTGCAACCGATGTAGCAGCCCGTGGTCTCGATGTGAACGACCTTACTCACGTAATCAATTATAACCTTCCCGACGATTCTGAAAACTATACCCATCGCTCTGGTCGTACCGGTAGGGCAGGAAAAGAAGGAACTTCAGTATCCATTATCCACACTAAGGAGATGGGTAAGGTTCGTGAAATTGAACGGGCAATTAAAAAGAAATTCGTTCCGATGCCTGTTCCTGGTGGTCAGGAAATTTGTGAACGACAGCTTTTTAGCTTGATCAATCGCATGACCAGTGCCGAAGTTAATCATGAACAGATTGACCCGTATATGGGAAGTGTTTACGAAATGCTTAACGATCTTTCGAAAGAGGAGCTTGTAAAACGCTTTGTATCGCTTGAGTTTAACCGTTTCCTCAATTATTATAAGGATGCTGTCGACCTGACGGTAGAAGCAAGGGCTTCTAAATCGTCGAAGTTTGAGCGTTTCGAAAATGAAGGCTCCCGTTTTGAAGGTTCCCGCCATGGAGGTTCTCGTCACGAAGGGGATGATTCGTCATCACGGAGGCGGAGAAATAGCAACATCCCAATGACCCGTATTATCTTCAATGTTGGAAAAGGAAAAGAGATTTCGAAGAAAGATATAATTGAACTGCTGACTTCATCGGCTGGCCGTCGCGACCTTGATATTGGTCAGATTGAGATTTTCAAACGTGCTTCGTCGGTTGAAATTGACCGAAAACTTGCTCCGAAAATTATCAGTGAAATGAATCGCAGATTTTATAAAGGGATTAAGATTGATGCTGAAGAAAATCTTGAATTCAAAGGAAACGATTTTCGCGACCGCGATAAAGGTCCTCGTGGAAAACGCCGCGAAGGAGGAAAGAAACGTTATGAAGATGCGTATTAACCATTGAGGTATTTTGCGCTGCAAATGATATTACTAAAAAAGAGGCACTCTTGAGTGTCTCTTTTTTTTATATGTAATAAGTTGATAGACTATTTGTTGAACATTCGCAGCTTAATCGCGGTCAACACTTTTTTTGTATACAACGGAAAATCACCATTCATGATCCAACCATAATAACCCGGCTGATCTTTAAGTACTTTTTCAACCGATAACCCTTTGTTTTTCCCGAAATTGAAAATTTCAACACCATTTTCATCATAAACGATTCTGCCCATGAAGTCTACATTTCTATCAAAACTCGAGAATTCAGAAAGTTTTTCTACATCGTTTACAATAGGAGTCGATTTGCGGCCAAAAGTGTCTTCATATTCTGCCCCCTGATAGCAGTCGAGTTGGGCTTTTAATACCTCGTATGTTGCTTTGGTGTCGGCCATTGCACTGTGTGCATCTTCTAACTCCTTGTTGCAATATAATTTATACGCGGCAATAAGTGTCCGTTTTTCCATTTTGTGGAAAATTGCCTGAACGTCGACAAATTTTCTTTTTTTCATGTCGATATCGACTCCTGCCCGCAAAAATTCTTCAGCCAAAAGCGGGATGTCAAAACGGTTTGAATTAAAACCCGCCAAATCGCAGCCTTCCATAAAGTTGGCCAGTGTTTTGGCCACTTCTCTGAAGGTGGGGCAATTTTTTACATCTTCGTCGTAAATGCCGTGGATTCGTGATGATTGTTCTGGAATGGGCATTTCTGGGTTAATGCGCATAAGCTTTTCTTCTTCGTTACCATCGGGATTTATTTTCAACAGGGCTATTTCCACAATACGATCAGAGGCAATGTTGATCCCTGTAGTTTCGAGGTCGAGAAAAATTAACGGGTTTCTTAATTGTAAGTTCATAGTTGTATATTAAAAAAAAAGCGCCGTTTCGTTCAGCGCTTTCTCGGTTTTGGCTTTATGAATTTATCATCATTGGCATCAGGAGCATCAGCACGTCTTCGTCGTCGATTTCTTTTTCGGCGGGGAGCAATATGCCCGCGCGCGTCGGGTCAGAAAGTTCTACTTTGACTTCGGCTGATGATAAGTTTGACAATATCTCGAGCAAGAACGACGATTTAAATCCAATTTCCATTTCGTCGCCTTCGTATACGCAGTTTATACGTTCTACGGCTGAAATAGAAAAGTCGATGTCTTGCGCTGAAACAATGAGTTGATTGCCAGATATTTTTAATCGTACAAGGTTGCTTGCTGCATTTGAAAATACTGAAACACGACGGAGCGTATTGTACATTTCAAGTCGGTCAACTTGCATCCTGTTAGGATTATTGGTTGGTATTACCGAGTTGTAACTTGGGTATTTTCCTTCAACGAGCCGACAAATTACCTTAAACTTCGAGAGTTGGAAGAAGGCATTTTTTTCGTCGAATTCAAGTTTTATGTCGAAATCTTCTTTTGCTAATAAGTTTTTCAGTAGCGATGATGGTTTTTTAGGAAGAATGAATGATGATTCGATGTCGGCTTTAAAATCAGAACGTTTGTAACGAACCAATTTGTGGGCATCGGATGCTACGAAAGTTACATCTTCGGGCGAAATCTCAATCAAAATGCCGTTCATTACCGGGCGCAATTCGTCGTCGGCTGTGGCAAAAAGTGTTTTGTTGATACCGCTGAGGATAATGTCGTGCCCCATGCTGACCGATGTTGCCACTGATGCGTGAAGTTCGGGCAAGCCTGGATAATCTTCTCCATTTTGCCCCATAATGCTGAATTTTCCGTTCTCTGAAAAGATATCGATCGCGAAGGTTTCAGTATTGATCTGAAAGGTAAGTGGTTGTTCAGGAAATTCCTTTAACGTATCGATAAGCAATTTTGCCGGAATAGCAATTTCTCCAATGCCCTCGGTATTGTCGAGTTCGATCCATGTGATCAATGTTGTTTCTAAATCCGAAGCCGTGACAGTGAGTTTGTTCTCTTCAAGGCGGAAAAGAAAATTGTCGAGAATGGGCAAGGTGCTTTTGCTACTGATAACCCTGCTGATAGCAGTCAGATGGTTCAATAATTCGGTGCTGGAAACTACAAATTTCATTATATCAGTATTTTAACTTGTTATTTAAGGTTCGAAATAATTATCAAATATACATGAATTTCTTAAAGGAATTTTTGATTCAGTAATAAAAGTAGAATTTTTTATCAAAATTGCCAATTCCTTTTTATTCTCTTTTTTAGCGTACTTATTTTAGTGATAATACTCCTTTAATTATTTTGTCTTTTGCTGTAATAGTCAATCTATCTGGTTGTTATTATTCTTCAGGTTCGTTTTATTTTTAAAATTAACATACTTTTTCTTTCGTAGCACTGAAAAAACAAGGCCAAATATGAGGAAAAAAGTAAGAGGCAAGGCCGTGTTAATCAATTGCCACTTTATTTTTTTGTCACGAATTTTCACTTTGTCGAGTAACCTGAGTTTTACAACTCTCGAACGTAATTGCATAATTCCTGAATCGTCTGAAAGATAATCGATACAATTGACCAGAAAATCGCGGTTGCCGAATGTTTGTTTAGAATATTGGTCATAACCAAGAGGTTGTAGCTGAACTTGTCCGTTTCTTACTCTGGCTTTGTTTTTAATGATTCCACCGTCGGCAATTACAATCATTTTATTGTCGGGGCTGCTTTTTACCACTTCGCTCCGTTGAATGCCCATTTGCTCGGTCATTCGGTTTTGGAATGCCGACTGGAATTTTCCTTCAAGAAGAAGAGCTATTGGAATATTGGGTTGGTTGAAAAAACGTTGGTCAGGTGGGTTTGTCGCACTTAACAGGCTGACCTCAACAGGGGTTTGTATTGAGCGGGCATAAGGCGAGGTGCTAAGGATTACAGATTTTCGGAGTTCCGAATTTTCCCCAACCGCTTCGATTGAGCTGGTAAATTCGACCATTACATTATTAAGGTTTCGGCTTAGTATGTGGGTTGGTGAAGGTGTAGCTAATGGTGAATAATAGAAAGGAGCGGGGACCCAATTGGTGGCTTGCCCTGCCGGTGCTGTATTGACAGGGTATTGCATGCAAACAACATCTTGCAGTAAATCAGCATTTAGCCGGGCACCATACCTGAAGAGCAGGTCGCGCAGGTTCAGGTCACGTTCAAATGCAATGGTCGAAAAACCATTTGAAAGCGAATCAAGGTTGGCATATACCGGATCGATGCACCAGAGGCTCTTGCCTCCATTCATAATGTACTGGTCGATAAATAGTTTGTCTCTTTCTTCAAATTTTTCATTCGGATCTGCGACAATAAGTATATCTACTGAATCGGTGTTTTGTAACTCGGGGGCAGTAATCGTTTTTATCTTGTATTGTTCAGATAATGCGTATTTTAAATCGCCAGTTTCGTATTCATTTGCTTCGCCATGACCTGTTAGGAAAGCTACTATCGGGCGCTTGTCTTGCTGAAGCATTTTTATGGCTTTGATGAACTCGTATTCAAGAGTCTCAATAGATTGTTGCAGGTTCTCGTCGGCCGAGAGTATTGGGTTGTTTTTTAGCAGGTTGATAGCAATAATCTTGTTTGGGGTTCGTACGATAGCTCCAGGGAAAATTTGTTTGGTAGAAAGGCCTTCGTTGGTTTTATGCCCCAAATTAACCGGTTGTATTCCAGCTTCGATCAGGTCTTCAATATACTTGTTCCTTTCTTTGTCGGAAGAGATTTCATACACATCGAAAAGCTTGTAAAAGATTCGCTTAGAAGAGTATGCATTCAAGTCTTCGATTTTATCAATGATTTCTTGTTGAAAATTTCTCATTCCAGCAGGAAGGTCCCCGACAAGATACAGTTCGATGTTAATGTTGTCTTTCTGATTTTTAATGATTTCTTTGGTTTGCGGCGAAAGCGAGTACCTTTTTTCCTGAGTCAGGTCAATTCTGAAAAGCGGGATGGAAACAAGTACTATTGTTAAAGCTAAAATCCCCAATCCGGGCAATATCTTTTTGACCGAAATAGGCTGTTTTCTTATCATCAGGCCAGAAAGAAAAAGAAACAGCAGGCTGGTTAGTATAAAATAGAACAGGTCTGTCGAGTCGATAACCCCGCGGCTTATCGATATATAATGTTCATTAATTCCGGCTTCGATAAGAAATGATTTAAGCGCTTCGGATAAAGAGGTATAAACAATGAATCCAAAGCCAAGGTAAAAGAGATATGAAATGAGCAAGGAAATCAGGAACGAAATTATTTGGTTACTTGTGGTTGATGAGGTAAAAAGTCAGATCGAGATATAAACTGCAGCTAAAAATAATAATCCGATAAAGGAACCCCAGGTTGCCCCGGTGTCAATATTTCCGACCGGGTTACCAAGGCGGGCAACCGACCAGAAATAGAGCAGGGTAGGAATTAACGAAATGCAAACAAGGAGTAAGGATGCCAGAAATTTTGAAAGCACTATTCCCCAGGTGCTTATGGGGCGTGTGAGCAGTATTTCTATGGTGCCGCTTTTTTTCTCCTCGGCAAACATTCGCATGGTGATTGCTGGGATCAGGAAAAGATAAAGCCATGGTGCCAGCTCGAAAAAACCTGATAACGAGGCTTGTTGTCCGTCGATGATGTTGAAATTGCCCGGAATTACCCATAAGAAAAGGCTTGTTGCCAGCAAAAAGATAGCGATGACCAAATATCCGGTGATCGACCCAAAAAATGTATTAAGTTCTTTTTTAAGCAGATGTATCATCTTTCTTTTATTTTTTTATCGATTCAACAATGAGTTTGGCCGCCGCTTTTGCAGCTCCGTTTGTTTTTATTGTGTTTTCAATATTTCGATAGTTGTTTAGCATATTCTGTTGATATTCTGCGTTGTGAAGCAGTTGGTCAAGTTCTGTGCTAAGGTTGTGAACGCTAACCTGGCTCTGGAATAGTTCTTTAACAACCTCTTTCTCCGCAATAATATTTATTAGCGAAAAGTATTTCGTTTTCAACACTTTGTCTTTAATTTTTTCGAGGAACCAACCAAAGCCCATGCGGTAACATACTACTTGTGGCACGTAAAGCAGGCCTGTTTCGAGGGTAGCTGTACCCGAAGTTACCAGAGCCGCTTTGCAGTTTTGTAATAAGTCATAGGTTTGGTTATAAACTACTTGCAGGTTTTTTGTTAATGTTGGTTGATAAAAATTAGTGCCAAGGGCATCTACTCCGGCAATAACAAATTCATAATCGGGAAAATTGTCACTTACTTTTGCCATTATGGGCAACATTTCTTCTACTTCGTGTTTTCTGCTGCCAGCAAGGAGGGCTACAATGGGTTTGCCCGAAAGATTGTTTTTTTTACAAAATTGTTGAGAATCAACTTTCTTCTCTTTTTCTTTCTGGATAATGTCGTAAACAGGGTTGCCAACATAGTTTGCCTGATAGTTATATTGTTGGTAGAATGCAGTTTCAAAAGGGAAAATTGTATACATCTGGTCGATGTAACGCTTAATCGACTTGATTCTGCGGGTTTTCCATGCCCAGATTTTGGGAGATATGTAATAGGCTGTGGCGTATTTTTTCTTTTTAGCAAATTTAGCGATTCGCAGGTTGAAGCCCGGGTAATCGATTAAAATCACAACATCGGGGTTGAACATCAACAACTGCTTTTTGCACAGGGCTAAATTACGTTTAATTGCCCCCAGGTGAGTAAGCACGGGCAGTATTCCCATGTAAGCCATTTCGCGGTAATGTTTCAAGAGTTCTCCCCCTTGTTTTTTCATTAAATCGCCACCAAAATACATGAAATCAGCTTTTACGTCGAATTTTTTTAGTTCGGTCATTAGCTTGGCACCATGCATATCGCCCGAGGCTTCGCCTGCTATCAGAAAATACTTCATGGGCTTAAGTGATTAGTTGATACCCGGCTACGGCAAAGGCAAAGAGGAAGCAAGCCATTACGATACCTTTCGATGTTTGCCAGAATTTAAGCTGGATAAATCCATAAAACATGGGTAAATTGACTAGCACACACAAGCTTACTACTTTAAACAGCAAGCGGTATTTATGCAACATGCTAATGAAAAATTCAAATGAAATCTCCTGATGGTGCCTAATCAGAAAATACACATAGAAAGAGAGGACAGGTAAAGCAAGCCCTAGCAATAGGCCTACGTATATCTTATTAAATATTAGAAGCTTATTCTTCATTGAAATGCCATTTTTTTATTGTTTCAATTGCATGGTGGTTTGTCATATCCACCAAGATGGGCACTATGGAAATGTAGCCTTCGGCTAAGGCATGGTTGTCGGTATCATCGCTCCCGTTGTCGAGATTTTGGTAATATCCTGTAATCCAGAAATAATCTTCATTGTGCGGGTCTGTCCTCCGTTCAAATTCTTCAACCCAACGCCCGTGTCCCTGACGTCTTACGGCAACTCCTTTGGGTTCGCCTTTGGGTGCATTAACATTTAGGCAAGTGCCTTTGGGTAAGCCGTTTCGCAAGGTTTCGGCAATTATTCTCTTGAAATACTTCTTTGACGGCTCAAAGTCGGCATCGGCCAAGTGGTCGCAAAGTGAAAAACCAACCGAAGGAACCTCGTGGATACAGCCTTCAATAACGGCTCCCATGGTTCCTGAATAGTGAATGTTAACCGATGAATTTGAGCCGTGATTGATCCCTGATATTACAATGTCGGGGGTGCGATCAAGTAGTTGATGAAAAGCGAGTTTTACGCAGTCGACAGGTGTACCGGTGCAACTGTACGAAGTGAAATTTGCCGTTTCTTCATATTTTTTCAGTCTTACGGGCAAATCAACCGTAATTGCTTTTGACATTCCTGAGCGCGAAGTGTGGGGCGCAACAACCAGTACTTCACCAAATTCACGGGCAATATCAATCAGCTCTGCAAGCCCTTTGGCATGAATTCCGTCGTCGTTAGTGATGAGTATCTTTTTTTTCTTTATTTCCATTTTGACTTCTTATTGTTGCTATTTATTTGTTTATTTCCTGTTATGTCAGCGCTTTCGATTTTTTTCTTGCCTGTTAACTTAACCCTAAAAATAGGAATTGTTGCGGCAATCACCTAATCTTATCACAACTATAACAGGTAATGTAATTTGATATTAACGTTCAAATTTGAACAAAAGTTGTGTTTCTTTTCCGTTGGTTTTCCTCAAGTTATCGAAATGGGTTTGTGCTAAGAGCTTACAGCGGCCACACCCAGTAGAAACTCCGGTTGCCAACATAAGCTCGTTGAACGAAGCATTGGGATATTTGCTCGCAAATTTTTTTATTTCGTTGATGGTTATCATTTTGCAATGGCAAACTATTGTGTTTCTTTTCTCCGCCATACTATAAAATAACTTGAGTTTGGATATCTATTTCCGGAGCCCGATCAAAGTCAATCATGGCATTAATTAGCCGTATTTTGCTGAATGATTTTAAGTTATCGGCTTTTATGGTTTGTTCTTCAATGAAGCCTGTTTTGAGCAAATATTCACGTTGGGTTCCTCTGAGTAAGGGCGTATTGGGTGTTACCCATTTTTTCCCATCGAAAAGGATGATATTGGCAGCCCACGAATCGCTTATAAACCCATTTTTAACGATGATAATATCGTCGCAGCCATCACGTTTCGAAAAGGCTTCGTCAAGTTGGCTACGGTCGGTGTTTTTGAATGCATATTCGATCGTGTTGTGGTGAACAATTTTTAGCGTTTCAATTTTTCGTTGCACATAGGGATGAATTTCATACTCCGTTTTGTCAGTATGAAAAATTACCCGGCACTTGTATCTTTCGTTTCCTATGTTTGTGGGGATATTTATAATCTTTGATAAATCAATCGATTCCGTTTGTCCGAAAACAATTTTTCGAGCCTTGTTAATTCTGCAATTGTGCAGGTCGATGTGCTGTAGTTCTTTATTTTCAATCCTTATTGCTTCTGTTAGCAGGTACATATATTTTACTGATTAGTTCGTTATATTCTTCTTCTGCAATGCTTTGCGAGGTGATTCCCCCTCCACTTTTATATTGTAATTTTCCGTTGTGATTTTCAATAAATCGGATTAACACGCAGCTGTTTAAGTTTTTACCATCGAAGAATCCGGCAATACCTGTGTAGAACCCCCTATTGTATGTTTCTGCGTTTGTAATAATTTCTACCGTTTTACTTTTTGGGGCACCCGAAATTGATCCCGCAGGTAGCATAGAAAAAATAATATCACCCAGGTGGTTTTTATAGTCCGCAGGGAGTTCGCCCCTAATTTCGGAGCTCACTTGCAAAATGTTATTTTCCTGGGTTTTGATTTCTTCGAGATACCGGTAGCGGCTTACTTCAACTTGGCTCGCAACCATGCTTAAATCGTTTCGCAGCAAGTCGGTTATGGTTGCATGTTCGGCCATTTCTTTGATATTCGAAAGAATTTTTTCACGGGCATTGGGCAGGGAGGCGTCAATGGTTCCTTTCATCGGGTAAGTTGATATTTCCCCGTTAGAGATTTTCACAAATGTTTCGGGCGAAAAGGAAATAAACTGGTTGTCGAACAATATCTTATACCGTGATTTGGCTGCGAAGAACAAGTCTCTTAACGTGCCATCGAGGGTGATTGGGGTGGGGAAGGTGAGATTCACCAAGTACGAATTCCCAAGGGAAATTTGCTCTTGTACGTAGTTGAACGACTGTTGGTAGTGTGAAAAATCGATTGGTTTTTTTGAGCAAATCTTTACTTCTTTTGACGCTTGTGTTGCTTCAAAATTCTTGTCGTTTTCAAAATCGAAAAGAATGTTTTTCGAGAGGGCTTCTTCGGGTGACAGAACATGACAATTATTCATCGAAAAGTCGATGACAAATAAGAACGGCTCATTCACTGAGCCTCTTTTGTTCATTTCATATTGAGCCTCTTTTTTGTTCACACGGCAAAAATAGGTTGAAATAGAGTTGGCATGGCAATTTTTGAACAAAAAGTATCGAAGAGCTTTTAAAACACCTGAAGTTTTTTAATTTTGTGGCCGCTATGGTCCCATAGTTCAATGGATAGAATTTCAGATTCCGGTTCTGAAGATGTGGGTTCGAGTCCCGCTGGGATCACTTATGAAGTTTAAATAGCCTTGTAATTTAATTGGTTACAAGGCTATTTATTTTGGTGGTGTACAGTTTCTATTTTTCTGACATTTCTTTTTGCTGAATAGGCCGGATAACATACTCCGACCAATTGGCTCTCAACCTCAGCCTTATACCTACTCTAATATGCCTGTTGTGTTCTTTTATTATCTTATGTTGAAAAACATATTTAATTTTAGGATATTTTTTTTACTTTAGGTGATTAATTGTTGAAACCCAGTTAGTGGCTGCAAAGACAATCTCCGTTTCTCCCCCGCCAATTGGGTACTATTACCAAATTATAAACTAAAATTTTTTACGTATGAAAAATTCATCAAAGATTGTAACAATCAAACAATCAAACAATCAAACAATCATTAAAAACCTTATTGTTTGTTTTCGTTCTAATTTCTTTTAAAATGGGTTCTTATGCCCAAATTTATGTCGATTCATCAGGGAAAGTGGGGTTGCACACTTCAACCACATCTACAGGCGCAGATGTTTTTGTTTATGGCAGTTTTCAAATTGGCAATGATTATGGCACGAACATAAATTTTAGTTCCGATTACGGCAATACGGTAATTACCCCCGGAAGCAATAACCAAGGGTATATAGGCACCTCTACAAAGCAGTTTAGTACCGTAAGGGCTCAATACCATTATGCCACCACAACACTGCTTAC
>ERZ1645192.2952-NODE-2952-length-14020-cov-10.830791_pt1 | contig 14020 bp, 8 predicted proteins | sample MGYA00575354_ERZ1645192 | MGnify/ENA primary metagenome ERZ1645192 (study PRJEB40844, sample SAMN11349763) | freshwater sediment metagenome | isolation source: river sediment | host: Sediment | place: India: Faizupur Khadar , New Delhi | collected 2017-02-21 ... | reverse complement strand
CCATGGGGGTATAGCTCAGTTGGCTAGAGCGCTACACTCGCACTGTAGAGGCCAGGGGTTCGACTCCCCTTATCTCCACCCTTATCATACACATGGAACTGATCTTGAGCACTTTAACAGTGCTCTTTTTTTATTTGTGCAACCCATGTGCAACAATACGTAAGACTAAGTAATTTCGCGCAAGTGGCTATCATTCATTTACTTGCAAAAGTGAAATATTCGTATATCTTGCTTTATCAGGTTTGAACCCGATCACCATAATTCCTGAAAAAAAATATGGTCAATTTCAAAGCTTTTTGTATATTGACTTTTTAAAATCCGCACGATGAAATACCCATGTATCATTGATGCACCAACCGTAAAGATTAACCACAGGGGAAACGAAGTTCAGCGTAGCTAATTACTTGAGTTTCCAGTAATTTGCCAAATGACCGTTATAATGTAAACACATGAAAACCAAGATCTTATTTCTGTTCTCGGGAATATTATGGGCATGCAGTCTGACGGCCCAGGTAGTGTATGTGGATGACTCAAACACCACGGGAGTTGAAGACGGAACTCAAAACCACCCTTTTAAAACCCTGGAAGAGGGGATGAACGCTGCAGTCAGCGGGAAGACCCTCCTGATCAGGAATGGCAATTACACCCCGGCCGGAGGTACATTTTTCATCAAACCTGGCGTTAAACTGGAAGGAGAAAGCCAAGATCTTACGGTGATCAGCGGGGATATAAAGGATACCACCAACAGCAGCCTGGCCGTAAGAATTGAAAAGCTGCAGTTCAACGACTTCATGTTTTGGAGACCCGCCCTGATAAACGGGGATATAACAGAAACAAGTACCATTAAGGATTGTAAGTGCAGGAATATTGCTATTTCACATGGAGGCGGATTCAGTGATGAAACGAAAACGGTGGTCGGCCCTATTCCTTATTTTAGTATCTCCGGGAATGATGTTCAGGAATCAGTTAACTTTTCATTTGGGGTAGGATTGATCGTTGGTGAAAATAAAGTTACCAATAACAAGGCCGGGAGTATCGGGCTGTTGCACGGAAGAACGGTGTTTACATCAACACCACCTCTTCCTGCATCGGGATATCGGTTTGAAAACAATGAGGTTTCTGATGAATTTTCCTTCAGGCAGGGAAGCGGTCTGAATGTTCCCATCGTCGTGCATAACAACACGGCAAAATCTCTCAGTATCAAATCAGGTGCAGGCCATATTTATACATTGACTAACAATATTTTACAGGATGGTTATTTTGATTCCAGCGGAGCCAACCGGACTCTTTTTTCCGGCAATACCATCGTCAACGGAAGAATTTCCGATTCCAGCGGAGGTTGGGCCGATGGAACGGAAGATGCCATCATCGAAAACAATACCATTCATTATATCTATAATAATGACCTGGGTGGTGAGGTGATCAGGGTCACCTCTGCATCAGTCACCTTGAAAAACAATATCCTGACAGGAGAAGGAGGGGTATCCGGAATCACTATTAATTCAGGTGTGCTGACCAACATTACAGGGAACAAAATCACCCTCAACAACGGCATCCCTGTTAAAAGCACTTACGGAATCAGTACAAGTGCGGGTTATGGTGTGGTTACCGGAAATGAGATCAGCGGCGGCTGGACCGGGTATTACAGCAAAAGCGGAGCGGCATTATTTGACCACAACACCATACAAAAATGTCATACCGGTTTTCATGGCATGGGAGCCGAGGAGGTAACCAACAATACCATCACCCGGTGTAAAGGACATGGAATGATTCTCAATGGTTTGAAGGGACCCGTCAGCGGGAACACCATTACAGATAACGACAGCACCGGCATCTGGGTATTAAAGACAGTGGATTTGGGCGGAGGAGGCAATAAAGGTGCCGGCAGGAATATTCTCCAGGGAAACGGGTACTACGACCTGCGTATCAGTTCCGGGTCAACCACAGCCGACACCCTGTACATCAACAACAATGTGTGGGATCACCAGACCATCACCGACATCCTGAAATATGACATCCTGAACGAGAGTACCAACCCAAAGCTGGTCATCAGCCTCCAGTCCATCATTGCACTTCCCGGACAACCTGTGTTGTCAGCCCCGGGAAACATGGCGGTGATCAACTCTTCTCAGGTGGAGCTTGCCTGGGAAAAGATAACCGGGGCTGATTCCTGCCGGGTGCAAATAGCCAAAGATCAGAATTTTACATCTCTGGTTTCAGATACGGCAATGGCCTCCATAAATTCACTCCTGAAAAAGAATCTTCTCCATAACCTCACCTATTTCTGGAGAGTGAAAGGTAGCAATCTGGCCGGAGTGGGGAACTGGTCGGAAACCAGGCGGTTTTCTGTTTTGCTGACCGGGACTCAAATTCCGGGATCGCTCCGCGAACCATGGATCCAGGGTTTTCCCAATCCCTTTACCGGGACAACCACCATCCGTTACTCCCTTCCCTTGCCCGGTAAAGTCAGGATCATCCTGTATGATCCTTCGGGCAGAGTGCTCAAGGTGCTGGTCAACGAAACTCAGAATTCAGGCGAACACTCCATTTCTCTGGAAGGGCGGAAAATCGGCAAGGGCTTGTTTTTCTGCCGGATGGACACGGAGGGAGGAATCCATGTCATCCGGTTGGTCTCCCGTTAAAATTAACCGCTGCATTTCATACGTTTATTTGTAATTTAATGTATTGTAGTTCAATGACATAATGCTGGAAGGCATGTTTGAGCTCATAAGGCCCATGGAACTCGCATGGACGAATAAACATGGCCTTTTGTGTAAATCGTTACATGCTCGTTTCGTATGATAGTTTGTATTCAGCATCTTTTGCTGCATCAACATCTTTGCGACCGATTAATGCTTTCCGCTGGTTATCATAAGAAATTTATCTTTCTGATCAGAAATCCACTTTTAGTTGGTTTTATCCCAACTCAGATACTCAGTGGGGTCCATTTTTTACTTTTCACTTTGTCAGGTATGAGGTATTCGGGGATTATTTATTTATTGAAGTCGTGGCAGCGAGTTTTTTTTTATATTTGCCGCACAATACAGGGGTTGTTAGCTCAGTCGGTTCAGAGCGCATGCTTCACACGCATGAGGTCACTGGTTCGAATCCAGTACAGCCCACCTGCAGATGAGAGAGTCGGATCTTATTCCGGCTCTCTTTTTTATTGCGTACATTCCACTTCTGCCGGCTTCAACAAGGTTCTGAGTGTAAAAACTATGCTTAAATTTGTCCTGCGAACCATTGGGTCGTCCAGAGATGGAACGCGTCAAGCCACAGGGGAGGAGCGTTCGTAGGAAAGTAAGAGCACACTCTGCCGCCGGATAAGTATATAACTGAAATACAACAAACAACAACTTTTTCCATGGGCGTGAAGCACTTTGTTCCGCATCACCTCAATGAACTGAGATCAGATTATTAACTAACAATTATACCCGTGAAAGTCGCATGGTGCTCCGACCACATAAGGACAAGAATATTTGCCCCATGCGAAACGGAGTTCGGCGTAGCAACGCGGAGCCAATTCCATGGGCATGAAGTTCATTAACCGGCTTCACTACGTTCTATAACTGAAGAGCAATTCATTAATTAAAAAGTATACTAATGAAGAATCTGTTTCTTTCGGGGGCTGCCCTGCTGATGGTGACCCTTCTTTCCTGTTCCACGGGATCCAAAAAGTCAGGTGAACTGCCACGTGTGGCCATCTGCGGACTGGCCATTGAATCGAGTACCTTTTCACCGGCCCAATCCACCGAAGAGGACTTCAGGGTACGGCGCGGAGAGGAAGTTTTCTCCTATTATCCCTTCCTTTCGGCCGACTCTGTGGACCGGGGCAGGGCGGTGTGGTTTCCCACGTTGCGTGGTCATGCCATCCCCGGGGGTATCGTCACCCGCGAAGCCTATGAAAAACTGGTCAATGAAACCCTGGAGCTCCTGAAGGCCAACCTGCCCTACGACGGTATCTTCTTTGATATCCACGGTGCCATGAGCGTGGTGGGCCTCGATGACCCCGAAGGTGACTTTATCGTCAGAATCAGGGAGGTCGTGGGTAAAGAGCCAATCATTTCCACATCGATGGACCTGCATGGCAACGTGACCGACCGGTTGGCTGAAAACAGCGACCTGATCACCTGCTACCGGCTGGCCCCTCATGATGATGCTCTGGAGTCTAAACAACGGGCGCTGGAAAACCTCCTCGACAGACTTGAAAGCGGAAAGGGAAAGCCAGCTTACAAGGTGAAGATTCCGGTCCCGATACTCCTCCCCGGGGAGAAAACCAGTACCCGCATTGAGCCTGCCAAAAGCCTCTATGCCAGGGTGAACCCCATTACCCAGCGCGAAGGGATCATCGATGCCGCCATCTGGATCGGCTATGCCTGGGCCGATGAGCCCCGCAACCACGCGGTAGTGATGGTGACCGGCGACAAAAAGGATGCTGTCGCTGCAGCCGCCGAAGAACTGGCCTCGGCCTTCTGGACCGTTCGCAATGAATTTGAATTTGTCGCCCCCGTTGCCCCCCTCAGTGAATGCCTCGATAAAGCCCTGGCCAGCAAGGTGAAACCCTTTATCATCAGCGACATGGGCGACAACCCCACTGCCGGAGGTGCCGGCGATGTCACCTGGACCCTCACCGAAATCCTCGCCCGCCCCGAGTTTAATAACGAAAATGGCCCCTCCCTGATTTACGCCTCCCTGCCAGGCCCTGAGCTGGTCGAAAAAGCCGTTGCCGCCGGGGTGGGAAACAAGGTGGAAGGTCTGGCCGGCGCCGCTATCGATCATCGTTATGCCCCCCCTGTAAAGTTAGCGGGAACCGTCCTGTCCATTGAACATGGAGACCCCACCGCCGAAACCGAGATCGTGGTGCAGGTGGGAAGTGTGAAAGCCATCGTAACCAAAAAACGGAAACCCTATCACTACGAAAAAGACTTCACCCGCCTCGGACTCGACCCGCGTAAAACCGACATCCTGGTGGTGAAAATCGGCTACCTGGTGCCCGAACTCTACGATATGCGGGCCGACTGGATCATGGCCCTTACTCCCGGTGGTGTGGACCAGGATCTGGAAAGACTGGAATACAAACGCATCATCAGGCCCATGTTCCCCTTTGACAAGGAGATGGCCGATCCTGATCTGACCGCGAAATTTGTCAGGTCGTCAGATGAGCTGTAAGAAGGGGCTTCCCCGGTCGACGGCTGAAGAAGGGTATCCGGAACAGCCGTTCTACTGGGGCATGGGTTACGCAGGGGATCACCTCTTCCCCCATGGAATGCCGGCCAATCCTCTCCGTTCAGAAATATCCTGCCTGGTCAAGTAAGCCAATCAGGACGGCATTGCTTTCGCGTGAAAAATCATGAATGGCATACTTCCTGAAGAACTGGCGCAACTCCTTCTTTCTCTCCGGGAAAAGCTCCATGATAGCCTTCTTTCCCGGTTCCAGAACCTTTAAGTCCAATCCCCTGGCCTGCAGATAGTATTGTTTTTGGACATCGTACCTCCGGTCGTCGAGTTGGCCGATTTTATTCTTATAGAGTTCCGTCTTCCGTTCAATGATCCTGATGCGGCACAACAGGAGGGCATTCCCCTCATGGATCACCTCATAATAGTTTTCCCTGCCTGACGTTCCGCGGGGGGAGAGTTTCCTGAATTCTCCGGAACCGGCTCCGGGAAATTCAAGGGTAAAGCCGGCCACCTGCTGCCGGTCCACCACGAACATGCCGTTCACCCGGTTGTTGAAGGCTACCAGTTCATCGTGAAAGGCGTCGTACCGCAGGTCATACCCCTCAATGAGGTCGCCATAGACCGTTTTGATGGTTCCCTTCATCCAGGCGTCGTGGTAGAAGTAGTTGGGAGAGGTGAGCAAATCCAAATCAAAGCGCGACCCGGTAATTCTATGCTGGGCCGTGTTGGCTGCCCGGGAGAAATCACCCCAGGCAAAATCATCCATCTGGCCCCGGGCCCTGGATCCCAGCAACAGCAGGATCCCCATCAGCAGGTAGGTTGCATTTTTTCTCATCGGACCGAAATTTTACGGGTCAATTGAACCAGATCCCCTTCGGGGGTGAGCCCTTCCACCCTGAGCACCACGGTTCCCTTCAGGTCAGACAACCCGAAGCGGAAGTGGAGCGGTTCACCCGGTACCACCTTATCAAAGAGAAATACCCGCCGCAGATCGGGCAGATGACGGGGCCCTGAGGGAGGCACCCCGTTAACCCCTTCCGGGGAAACGGGCCACTGAAGACAGGGCAGCGTGAAACGGAATAGGTTCTTCTCCCCATGGATCCACTGCTCCATTCCGTCGTTCAACAGGATAGCCACCACCCCCTTAAAACTGATATCCCCGAAAATCCGCTCCCGGTAGATCAGATCAATAGAGCGGATATCACTGCTTTTCAATGAAAAAAGCAGGTCGTCGTCGAAAACAGGAATACCATTGATCAGGCGCAGCGGACTCTTCCCGAAATATTTATTATCTTCTTCACTGATGATCTGCAGTTCATAATGGGTACCGTGCTGACGGAACTTCACGGCGGGCAGCAGTTCCCTGGAGATCTCCCGGAAATCGGGAAGGTCGACATAATCACCAGGGATGACCCTTTGTTCGGGCTCCCCATAAAATGGAAGAGGAGGAGCGGAGAGGATTTTCAACCCGGGAGCCGTGGGCTCCTGGCGGGCGGAGAAGATTTTCTCATACGATCCTGCTTCGGTCATGTCCTTCACCAGGCGGCTCATTTCTGCGGAAAGGGGCAGGTGAGCCAGTTGACCGTCATGCTCCGGAAGGAGACCATCGGAGAGCTCTACCGTCAACACCTCATCGTTCTCAGCGATCGCCCTGAGGTATACTTCGGCAGTGCCAAAGGTCTCCCTGAGCATAAACCTGAACCGCCCGTCACTCCCCACCAGGCAATAGTCGAACCAGGGTTGCTCCCCCGGAATGGAAAGGAGCACCATGGAACGCGGAGGGAGGCTTTCGCCAGCCGGGGCAATGACCCTCCCCTCTATAAAAAATCCATTCTCTTCCGCCGGAAGCGGATCCTCAGCGCGGGCCTCCCCATTCCCGGGAAGAAGCACAAAAGGACTCTGGCCATCAAAAGGGCCTTCCCCCAGGGTGGCTGACACCACGCCCTCTTTCAACACTATCCCTTCCGGAAGGGTAACAGAGAAAAGAACCTCATCGCGGGGGGCATAACGCTCCCGCTCCACCCCGATGAGCCCCCTGCTTCCCTCAGATGAAGGCCAGAACAATAGTCCATCGGGAAGCGGCAGGGCGGTGACTTCTTCGGCAAAACGGTGGTAAACGGTCAGCAACCGGGCGATGGTGGTGTCACCCCTTTGGGCAGCCCCGGAACCTATAGCAGCCTGAAGCCGGTATACCCCCGAGGTGAGGGAATCAGGAATCACCATATACCCCTGACCGGCCCCCCCCGCAGTGAGCACCATCACCTGTGTCGCAGTCCTTCCCAGGGGCGAAAGCAGCCTGACATGCACCACCTTTCCTGACCCTGAACCATCTCCGGCACCGGTCACCATGAACCGCACCGTATCACCCGACAAGGCCCAACTCCGGTCGGCGATGAGCAGAGGCCCCCTCACCTGAGCCATGCCCCCTGCCACAAAGGCAAACATCAGAACTATTATTATATGGACTCTCTTGTGCATCATCTCCATTTTACCCTCCGGAATCTTACTCTGTTTTGGGATACTCCCTGTTGGGAATTTCCCACCAGTCCGGGGTCTCATCGGCCAGGCTCCCTTCAGACGGAATCGTAAAGAACCAGGGGATCTTTTTAAAGAAATACCCCTCCCTGCCCTGGTACTCCACGAAGAAACGGTACTCTCTGACCCTGGAGATTTCAAAATTGCCCAGAATCACCTTACCGCGGTCAGAGGTGCAGGTCAAATTACCCCGCACCTGGGTATAGAGCGGGTCAAAAAGCTTGCCCTCGGCCGACAACAGGCTGTTAAGCTCCTTGTAAAAATCGTAGCTGTCACGGCTGATGGCATACTGGTGGCAAATGTAGATCCATCCCAGGAAAAAGACGGGCCTGTCGGGAACAAATACCGAATAGCTCCGTTCCAGGAACACCAGAGGGTGACGCCTGATATCCGTCGAGGAGGAGTACTCGGCCGGACCGGCCACATTAAAGATTTCCCACGGTTTGAGGGAAAGCCAGGCATACATGGTAATGGGGGGAAACATGCCTCTCTCGATCAACCAGGAATACTGGCACACTTTCCGGCTGGTAAACCGGTAGTAATTGCCCTCTCCTTTGCTGCTGATATCGGCATAGAGCCAGGCCCCCTCCTCTTTCCGGAGTTCTCCGGTAGCCTCATCTTTACTGCCTTCCACCAGGATTTCGCCGGGAACCACATAGACCGTATCAAGGGACGGAGGAGCAGGAACCTGCTGAAAATCGGATTCAAAGCGTTCCCCTTCAGCCTGAACCACCAGCTTATAGGACTCCGTAGCAGTAAGCGCTCCTGTGAACTGGTATTTTCCACCGCCCGCATGACTCAATGGAAGTACCCCGCCATGGGTATCTACCAGGGACACCTCAGCGGTGGTGACGGGAGGATAGGAGCGCTCCACTTCGTTGAAGCCCTTGGTCTTGTAAATCATAACCTGGCTCTCGCCCCCTCCGGCAATGATCCGGGCATCCACGACCAGGAAATCTTCGCCATTTTCGAGGTCAGGCTGGTAAATATCCTCACATCCTGCCATGAAAAGCAACAAAACCAACAAAAATGCCAGGGTTCCTCTTGTCATCTCAGAATCTGAAATTATAGGTTAACGAAGGCACCGGAATGCCGATCACCGACAACTTAAACAGGGAATAGACCCGGTAGTCGTTCTCGGAAGAAGGGACCGTCTTTCGGTAGTAGACCGAATAGGGGTTGTTACGGCCGTAGACATTATAGACTGACAAGGTCCAGCTCCCCTTCCACGACCTTTTTTTCCGGAGGTTTTCATCGAGGGTAAGGGCTACGTCGAGCCGGTTGTAGGAGGGCATCCTGTACTTGTTGCGGTCAGAATACCAGATCAGGGTTTCGCCGCCATAGGAGTAGAGTTTTTCAGGCAGGGTCACCGGGCGCCCCGAGAGATAGACGAAATTGGTGGTAAAGCGCCAGCGCCGGCTGATATGGTAAGTGGTCACTGCCGACAAGTCGTGCGGCCGGTCGTATTCAGAGGGGAAATAGCTGCCGTTCCAGAGTTGCTCCTCCGGGAAGGCACTGGTGGTCCGGCGCTTGGAGCGGGAATAGGTATAATTCAGCCATCCGGTGAGGCGCCCGCTGTTTTTCCTTCCCTGAAATTCGATGCCCCAGGCGGTGCCATCAGCCGGGATCAGGCTCGTCTCAATATGGGGGTTCATGATCAGTTGGGCCCCATTCCGGTATTCCGGGAGGTTCTTCAGCTTTTTATAGTAGGCTTCGACCGAGATCTCGACCCCCCCCTGCCGGGGAGTGGTTTCCAGGCCCAGGGCCACCTGGTCGCCCGTCATGGGAGGCACATGGGAATCAGCGACTTTCCAGGTGTCAGCAGGGGCTATCACCGCATTGTTGCTGATCTGGAAAAGATACTGGGTAATGCGCTGGAAATTGAGCTTCAGGCTGGTCAGGGGTGAGAGTTCATAGCGCATGAGCAGGCGCGGCTCCAGCCGGTGAAAGGCTTTGGTGACTTCCCCTTTCCCGTAGGTCAGGGAGTCGGTAACGGAAGAGGGGGAGCGCGGTTGCGAAGGGTCGTAGAGGTACACCACCCCAGGCCCCAGGGGAGTGAACCGGCTGTAGCGCACGCCGGGTGAGAGAAACAAGGCCGGCATCACCTGAAAGTCGGCACTCAGATAAAGGGCGCCCTCCACCCCTCTTTCCCTGTCGACGCGCGTGTGTGATATGTTGGTGGAGGCCCCGGCACCCGTTACTTCGCCCGGGTCGATGGCATAGCTGATCATATGAATGCCGGCTTCAAAAGTGGTCAGGTCGGTGGGGCGGTACCGCAGGTTGTACTTCAGACTACCATACTCCAGCCGGTTGGTGAGATAATAGGATTTCAGAGGGTCACCACCCGCCAGGTCGGTGAACTGGTAGTCGTAACTGCTGTAGGCGAGGTTCCCTTCGCCAATCAGTCCGGGCCCCAACTGGTTGCGCGACTGAATGTTGCCCAGCAGAGATCCGTAACGGGTGATGGTCTGGCTGCTAGTGCTGAATTTATCATGACTGCGATAGACCATCGCCGAGAGGCGGTGGTGGGGGGTAAACCGGTAGGTCATTTTTCCGGCCAGGTCGTAGAAGCCTGTGGTACTGCCCGAGAGTTCCGGATTCGGGATTTTACGCATCAGCCAGTCGGAGTAGGAGCTCCTTCCACCCGCAGTAAGGGTCAGTTTCTTGCTTTTACCCAGGGGGCCATCCAGGGCCAGCCTCGAGTTGATGATACCCACCCCTCCCGAGATGCGCATGGTTTCGTTGTTGCCCTCCCGGAGGTCCACTTCCATGACCGAAGCCACCCGCTCCCCGTAACGGGCAGGTATGCCCCCCTTGAAAAGCCTGACCTGGTCGACCAGATCAGGGTTGATCAGCGAGAGAAAACCAAAGAGATGGGAGGCATTGAACACCGGGCTTCCATTGACCAGGAGGAGATTCTGGTCGGTATTTCCCCCTCTGACGTTAAAGCCTGACGAGAGTTCCCCGACGGATTGCACCCCGGCCTGCATGGTCATCCCCCGCATCACGTCGACTTCGCCCATCAGTGCGGGTAAATCCCTGAGTTTACGGGCTTCCATGCGCACCACACTCATCTGCGACCGCGAAAGATCGGCATTCTCCCCGGTGACCGTCACCTCACCGATCGCATGACTCTCCTCGAAAATCTCAAATTCGGCATAACCCTTCTCTATCATCCTGATTTTCTGAAATGTAGGCTGATATCCGAGGTACGAAAACTGAAGATGGTGTTCCCCTGTGGGGAGTTCCAGCGAGAAGAAACCATGGCGGTCGGAGGAGGTGCCCCGGTGGGTACGGGTCTCCTGGATGACTGCGCCAGGCAGGGGGTCCCCGGTGGTCCCATCGACCAACCTCCCCTCGAGTAGGGCACTCCTGTAACGCCCCTCATTGAGGGGATCCCCGATCACCAGAAGCTGCAGTTCATCCAAATAACGCTTCCGGTCGGCTTCAGGTATAGGGAAAACCATCACTCCATTGCCCTGGAAGGTTTTCCAGGTGAGGCCCCGCCGTTGAAAAACAGCATTGAGGAGCTGCACCAGGGGAGTGGCATCGAAATCACGCGTGACCGTCAGGGTATCGATCCATTCAGGCTGGTAGAAAAAACGAATCCCCTGTTGGTGTTCCAGGGTGTCGAGAAGCTCCAGCAGGGGCTTCCCCCGGAAATGACCCGTTACCCTGACATCACGGATATCCTGCATATCCTGTGCTTCAGCGAATAATGACAAAAAAAGCAGCCCTCCTGCCAGTACTGCCATTACCGATAGTTTTATTCCAGCCCTCTTAATCAATAGAAATGATTCAAACAGGTTTGCATTTGGACTCCACGGGTAATGGATGGTTTAACCCGGTTCTCCATAAATAGAGCGGTTTTACCGCATTATGTTGCGTTGACCCGGCAGAAAAGAGATCCACGGAGGGGGAGGCCATAGGGCTCAAGCCAATGAGGGAGCAGGATTACGGCCGGGCAGAGGAGTCAGACGACCCTGTGGAGACGCGTTCACTCTGGTCGCGCTCATCGGCTATCCTCAGCAGATTCCGCGAATCTTTCAAGTTGATGATCAACAGGGCCAGGCAGGCCAGCGCGGCAAAATAGAGGAGTGATCCGGTGACGATCACCTCCACAACCAAAATAAGGGAGATGATAATCCTTACCTCCGTGGGGCCAAAGAGTCCCGAATCAATGGAATATTTACCGGAAATGGTATAGCGTATCAGGGCAATGATGATCTCCCATCCGTAGAGGACCACAAAGATGTACCCCAGAATGCGGGACCAGGAATCAGCATAAAAGATAAAGCCCAGGCCAATGAGGAAGGTACCGAGCCAGTCGATGGTCAGGTCGAGTGAAAAACCATACCATTTCCGGGGTTTGCGGCGGTAATAGGCCATTCTGCCATCGAGGGAGTCACCAAACCAACTGATCAGGAAACCGGCCACGCCACCCAGCAAATAGCGTTTGTCGACCCAGGCCGCCAGCAGAAAGCTGGCCAGAACGAGGATGTTGCCGGCAAAACCAATGGCGGTAAGCATGTTAGAGGTCATCCAGGAGGGGATATACTGTACCAGAAAGGCAATGGCTTTTTGTTCCCCGTTCCGGAGGAGATTGGTGCGGTTTCTGTCACGTGAGATGATCCTGACGACCTCCCTGACCTGTTGATGCTCCTGTTCCTTGCTCATGGTATAGCGATTTACACGTTTTCTTTCTTATGTCAATGTCGGCGATGCGTATTCCGATGTGGAGGCAGGGAATCCTCCGGGGGGACAGGTTCAGCCATCACCCCTTCCGGTGAACTGCAGCCAGGGGCTTTCAGGTGCCCCAATGGGCCGGTGTTTCGGGGCCGCTCCTGCGCCTGTCGGGGGACAGGGTGTGAAGGTTCAGCAGGGTGCGCGGGGTCCACTCGCGGGGCAGGGGCATCTCATATACCGCCTGGCGCAGGTAAGCCTCCACATGCTCCACACGGTCAAAACCGGCCAGGCGCTCTGGAGGAATCCATTCTCCCACGGCCAGCCGGGGCGACTGATGCCTCTTGTTGAAAACCTCATGTGGCATCCGCATTAACCTTACCCTGGGATGAACCAGGCCCAGAAAATAAAAGAGAGGCGAATTGCCGTCGAAGAAGCGCAACGGAAGCACCGGCACCTGGGCCGAGCGGATGAGATTTACAATGCTCCTTTGCCATTTCCGGTCCCTGATCCTGAAGGATGGAAGCTGAAGGTCAGAGACGGCCCCCGAGGGGAAAAACCCTACCGGATGACCCTTCCGCAACCAATCCAGGGTATCCCTGATGCCAGCCAGACTGGCTGCCGTTATGGCTCCTTTTTTATTCCCTGCAGGATAGACCGTGATGAAATTCTCCTTCATGGTTTCCACCAGGGCAATGACCTTGTTAACCATCAGCCGGTAGTCAGAACGGATCCCGGCCAGCAGTTCAATCAGAATAATGCCGTCAATACCCCCGTAAGGATGATTAGAAATGGTGATAAACGCCCCCTCCGGAATTTGAGCCAGCCTTTCGGCATACCCCACCCGGTAATTTACTCCCAGGTCCGCCAGCAGATGGGATGCAAATTCAGGCCCCCTGAATTGCCCTGAATTCTCATAGACCTGGTTCACCTTGTCAAAAGCCACCAGGTGCATCAGGAGCTGAGCCAGCCGGTTTCCCAGTCTGCCACGGAAAACCGGCGAAACCTTTTCAAAATCTTTGACGTCAATTACTTTCATAACCTCCCCCAAAGTTAACAAATGTTTTGACCTTTTATTCCTGCAGGTGAGGTTTGCCGGTGAGGGCTACCTCTTTTTAATGCCGATTAACCGCTTCAGATAATCGGGAAAACTCCCTTTTGCGGCCTCTTTCCCGGCAGACGCTGGTGGGGTGGACCGGCCAGTGGCAGGGGGTGTTTCCGATGCTTTGCCGGAGGCAGACCGGGCGTTTGACGGCCGGGTTTGGGGCGACCAGGTGCGGGAGTGCTCCTGGCGGCTATTCTTACTACGCGGATGCTCCCTTTCATGCGATGAGGGCTGCTCACCTCTGCTGCGAGGCCCGGAGTGCCGGGAAGAAGAAACCCTCCCCTGCGGCTCTGTGGTCCGGGGAGTGTTGCTCCGGTTACGCTCTTCAGAGGGCCGGGCTGTATTGCTCCGGTTACGTTCTTCTCCAGTTCGTGCAGAATGGCTCCGGTCACGCTCTTCTAACGGCCGTGCAGAATGGCTCCGGCCGCGCTGTTCAAAGGTTCGGTTATCGGAAGAAATCCGGGGATGACCGGAGGCCTCCCTGTTTCCCCGGGAGGATCTCCCCTCATTTCCGGGGGA
>ERZ1645192.2951-NODE-2951-length-14021-cov-5.402334_pt1 | contig 14021 bp, 25 predicted proteins | sample MGYA00575354_ERZ1645192 | MGnify/ENA primary metagenome ERZ1645192 (study PRJEB40844, sample SAMN11349763) | freshwater sediment metagenome | isolation source: river sediment | host: Sediment | place: India: Faizupur Khadar , New Delhi | collected 2017-02-21 ... | reverse complement strand
AGGAATAGAGCAATTGGGATGGAAATTTAACCATACCTCTGGATGGAATGGGAAAAGGTTGATAGCGCTGTTGTTCGTCTCATAAAACCCGATACAGTATTGGTAGCAAATCCAGATACTCTGACAATTCCTGTAGAATATCAATATGTGGATTCTCATTTTAAAAGCAATGGTGATACAACTTATTGGTTCTTAACTGGAAGCTTAAGAGGTCCAAAAGATTTTTATCAGGGGGTTTCTCGAGTGATAAAATTACCTTATTCAACTTTCAATTTTTATGAAGCTGCTGAACTAATGAGAAAAGGAACCAAAGAAGCCAACGATGCTTTTATAGAATCCTTTACCCAGATTTCTAAAGCTTCCTATCTTAGTTATAGAAAATACGCAGATGCTAATTAATATGAAAAAAATTATTTTATTTCTGGGATTATTGATTTTAAGCCAATGTCAAATTGGCCCCAGAGAAGCTCAGGCTCAGAAATTTACTAAAGGAGTTACGGGGTTAAATGACTTAACCTCTTGGACGGAAACTGTTGATGATGGAATTACTTATCGTATATTTGCTTACGGAAACGGAGCAGGCTCAGCTTCAATTCAAGTTGTCAATGTAACTAAAGAAAAACTTGAAATTGAAAAGCTAAAGCTTGAAATTCAAAAACTCAAAACAGGAAAACCTGCTTTATGAAAATACTTGGAGACATAATTTTAGGTTTCTTTATCGTTATTATCGGAGCTGCTCTGATAGCTGCTCAATTTGCCTGTACCATTAATAATGCACTTGAAAAACATCAAAAAGAACAAGAAAATGAAGAGGATTAAAATACTTATTTTTTTAGTGACGATTTCCATATCGTCTTTTTCCCAGTCTCTACTGGATACGATTCAGCTTACCGAGGTAGCTGTAACTGGTTCATATTGTGCAACAAAACAAACCCCTTTTACCTTTCAGAATTTATCTAAAGAGGATATTTCTCTAAGAACTATGGGAACCGAACCCGCAGTTCTTCTCTCATATACTCCATCCATTAATTTTTATTCAGATAACGGAACTGGAATGGGGTATATGTATTACAGATTAAGAGGGATTGACCAAACCAGGATAAATTCAACTCTTAATGGAATTCCTCTTAATGAACCAGAGGATCAAGGAATCTATTATAATAACTATGGAGGGTTTCTTAATTCTATTTCGAACATTCAATTAATACGAGGAGCTGGTCTTTCCAAGCCCGGGGTTTCCTCTTATGGAGGAAGTATCAATTTTTCTTCATTAGAATTCTCTGATAAATTTTCCGGACTTGCAAATACATTATACGGTTCGTATAATACATTTCAGATAACGGGAGGCATTAATACCCCTAAATTTTTCTTGCTTGGATCAAAAATGCAAACTGATGGATACCGAAATAATTCTATGAATGATTCATGGTCAACGTTTTATGGAGGTAAATTATCGGTTAAAAAACACGAATTTAAACTCTATGGATTTGTGGGTCATCAGAAAAATCAAATGGCTTGGCTTGGGGAATCTTTAGATAGCATTTATGCAAATCCAAGATATAATTCAAATACCCCAGATGAAGTAGACGATTTTCTTTATATTCATAATCAACTATCCTGGCAATATGGGCATTTGAAAACAACTCTCTATCATACTTATCTTAATGGATGGTATACAACTGATATGGGACATTTCGATCCTTCTCATCCGATGGGGGGTCTTATCTGGAAATTAGCTCTTAAATCAAATTGGTTAGGAACAAATGTCAATTATAATTTACCTTTAAGTGATGTATTTTATCTCAATTTGGGAACTAATGCTTATACTTATTCTCGAGAACATATCGGAACTTATTCAAAGTCAAACACCGAAGAACCATGGTATTATAACTATGTCAATACAGGAACTCGATTAGAAGTAAGCCCTTATGCAAAAGCAGAATTAAGAATTAACAAGGTTTCTTTATACGGAGATGTACAATACAGATATACTACTTTCTCCTATGATGGGGATTCGCCAATGGAAACCCTGAAGTGGGATTTTCTAAATTGGAGTACGGGGGTTTCCATAAAAATTAAAGATCATAGCTCTGTCTACTACGGAATTGGAAAAACTCATAGAGAGCCTACAAGAAATGATTTATTTGGAGGTATGGACAATATGGATCCAACTCTATTTAGTATCATTCTTCCGGAAGAAGCTTTAAATAATGAAATTGGGTGGAAATATAAAACAGAAGGTCTTTTCTTAAATGCCAATCTCTATTATATGGATTTTAAAAATGAGATTGTTTTAAATGGAAAAGTAGGTCCAAACTCAATCGTTTTACACCAGAATGCAGCAAAATCATATCGAAGCGGGGTAGAAATAAACATGAATTGGAATGCAACTTCTCACTGGGAATTTCTTGTTTCTAACTCGTCCTCTTTCAATCAGATACAGCAAGATGGAGAAGTATTAAAACCCGTTTTAACTCCTTCATTATTAATGAGTTATGATGCCGTGTATAACCTATCTAAGAGCGTGTATACGGGACTCAATGTTAAGTTCAATGGTAAGTCTTACATTGACTTTTCGAATGAGCACCAATTACCCTCGTATGCCCTGCTGAACATCTACGGAGGGGTAAATTGGAAGGAATTTTCTATAAAAGGATCCTTAAACAATGTCTTAAATGATCTGATTTTAACTAATGCAGTTATATCTGGAAATAACCCTGCATATTTTGTAATGGCAGGAATAAATGGCTCAGTATCATTAACTTATAAATTCTAATATGAAACCACTTTCACCGAATGAGGTAAAACAAAAAAGAGTTGAAAGCATTCCCGATTTTGTTATCGAAGCTGCGAATAATCTTATTGCAAAAAAATGGGATGGTTATAGTTCTACTGTTAAATTAGATGATATAGTAACAGAAGCTTTAAAAATTGCAAAAGCTCAAGGAAAAACGGTGTCAAGTCGAGATCTTTTTGATGATCATTCATTAGATATTGAGCCTGCTTTCAGAAAAGCCGGATGGTCAGTAAAATTTGATCGACCCGGATATAATGAAAGCTATGACAGTTATTTTGAATTTACTCCTAAAAAAACAAAAGGATGAAAATAGTTGTTGCAGTGAATGGGGATGGCCATTTTATGGCAGCCTCATTATATGATCGAGAAAAAGTAGAAAAAATTATTGGGGATCTTCAAGATGGTGATTTTGTCGCGAATATGAGCGAAGAAGAAAAAATCGTTTATGATAATATTATTTACGAAAATCCTGCTCCGGTATCGAATATAACTTGGAGGGATTTTGTATATGGATTGCAGCAAAGAGGAACCATCGAAATAATTGAACTTTAATTTTTTATTTTGAATTTTTATAGTATATTAGCGAAATGGATAAGAAAATAACCATCGGGCTTTTTGGAACATGCGGTTCTTCCAAATGGAGAGAGCCTTTTATGAAAGCTTATGATGAGCAAGGAATAAAATATTTCAATCCTGTTAAAGAGGATTGGAAAGTTGAAGATGCTCAGATTGAAGCAGAACATCTCGCAAATGATGAAATTATCTGCTTTCCTGTAACGGATGAAACCTATGCTTTTGGAAGTCTTGGAGAGGTAGGATTTTCAATTCTTCAAGCAATTAAACTTAATTCCAGAAGAGAAATCATCATAATGATTGATCCTGACGTTAAAATTATCTCAGATCCTGAAAGTGTATCCGGGATGATGACAACTTCAGAAATTGTAGCAGAGCAAAAAAGAAAAGATAGCATCAAAGCAAGAGCTCTTGTGATGGCTCATTTGAAGAAAATCGACTATCCAAATGTTTGGATTGTAAAAAATCTTGAGAACATGTTGAAGCTCAGTCTTCATTTACATGCTTTGGCAGTATTAAAAGAAGGAGCAAAGCAATACACCCTTTAATCATGGAAAGAGAACCTTATTTCACAAATGAAGAAAGAAAAGAATCCTGGATTCGCGAAGAAGATTATCATAAATTTGTAACTAGGAGAGATCTTTCAGGGGGAGTAGATGTTTATCCAACCAGCTATTCCCCAATAAATGAACCTTCTTCTTTAGCTCAGGATGTGGCTTCTTTTATAGCTCAATTTATGCTATGGCATTATCCAAGACTGAATGGTTTTTCTGGAATGGATTGTATTGAATGGAGAATTCACGACGAACCCTATAAAAAATGAAAAGAGGACAAAATCCATTAATATCCATGGGAATCGGAAAGAAAACGGAAGAAGGTCTTATTATAACTGATGCTGATCTTTCTTCTTTTAAGACGAATCCAAATTTTATATTAGAAGGATTTGTTCCCGATCACATCTATTCCATTAAGCTTTTATTTGCTGATAATATTATGGGGGTTTGTTCCGGGAAAAAATCTTGGAAAGTTCTTAAAAAATGTATGAAAAATCATCGATTTAAGGATGAAGAAAATAGATGGATCTGGAAAAGCCGTATGATTTGGTGGGCAAAAGACGATAAAGTTCATCCGCAGGGTGGAATTCTCAAACATCAATACAGGAGCCCAGAGACAGCAAAAGAAAATCCCGATTTTTGGGTAGATTCAAATCATGATATTGGTTTTTCATCTTGTGATGGATTAATAATTGAATTATAATTATGGAATTTGAAAGAGGATTGGATCCAAAAGAATCGATGGGCATCGGAATAGATGCTCTTCTTAAACAATTGGGAATAAAATTTGTTCATACCCAAAATGGAGATCCTATTTTTGTTAAAGAAGAGGATGGATCTATTCTTCTTCGCCCTTTAGAATGGGATTCAAAACAATTAAGAGCTATTGCTGATTATCTCGATGCTCATCCGGAAGCTAACAAAGTTATTGAAATTATTGAAGATGACCGGCCAAAACGTTGGAAGGGGGCTTTAAATCCATCTACCCCGCAGCTTCCGGCTCTTGATTTAGATGATGATTTAGGGCCATTAATGAAAGCACTTAAAAAGAAATGATAAAAGGATTTGTAACAGGAAGTTTTCGCCCATTTCATAAGGGTCATGAAGCATTAATTGATTATGCAAAATCCAATTGTGATGAATTAACTATTCTTATCACAACTCTTCCAGATGAAGTAATTCCATATAAATATCGTCTCAAGTGGGTTCTTTCTACTTATTTGGATGACCCAAAAGTTCAAATTGTTGCCGATACAATTCAGGAACCAGATTTAAGAGGTGATGCTCTTTCCGGATGGTGGGGAATGTATGTCAAAACAAAATTTGGACAATTTGATAGGGTTTTTACTTCGGAAGATTATGGAGATGTTTTTGCAAAAGGAATGGGAGCTGAACACTGGAGATTTGATCAATCCAGAACAATTGTTCCTGTGAGTGCCACAATTATTAGAAACAAACCATTTAAATATTGGGACTATATCAACAACTTTGCAAAAGATTATTTTGTAAAAAAAGTTGCTATAGTTGGAACTGAGTCTACAGGAAAAACTACGATGTGTAAAAAATTAGCAGAACATTATCGTACCATTTGGGTTCCTGAAATGGGGAGGGAATTGGTTCCTGATACCAGACATTGTACCATTGAAGATTTAAAACTTGTTGCTTCAGAACATGCAAAAAGTATTATCAGACATACGAGATTAGCTAATAAACTTCTTTTTATTGATACGGATGTTAATATCACTAAAAGTTATTCTGAATTTTTATTTGGGGAAGTTCCGAAAGTTGAACCCTGGGTGGAGAAAGCTAACGATATGGATTTCTACATATATTTGTCAAAAGATGCTCCTTACGTAGATGATGGAACAAGAATGGAAAAAGATAGGAGAGATGAATTGGATAAAAGTCACCATAAATTTTTACGAGACAATAAGAAATTATTGCATGAATTTTCTTGGAATTCGGGAGGATATAATGAATTCTCTGAGGAACAAAAATATGAAGAAAGATTCAAAAACGTTAAATACCAATTAAATCGTTGGATTTGTCAATATGAATAAAACTTTCCGTCGCTAAGTCCATATTAATATACAATTCGGAAAAATACATAAAATACAATAAAACGTTCTTTATTTAATGATTTTCTAAAGTGTAGTAAGTTGTTGCGATACTTCGTATCATTGGCGCAAGCCGACCTTCGAGAGGGTATCTCGGTACAATTAGATGCTATGTTAATCTGGTAAACGGCAAAAGGCATGAGGAATACTATGTCTAAGTTAAGTCAGGCGAAATGCAGGGCTTATTTTCGGTAGTATTTCAAAAAGGCCAGGAACTTAAGATGGCTGGGGGGACGAACACATAAATCCCTCACTTAGGACAGTTATTAGAAGGGTCTGAGTTGAATAAAACCCTTTAGAGAGAAAACTCTAAAAAACGCGCAACCCGTAATTCTCACTTAATTTTTTCAAGCCGTAGTAAGAGCAGTGATACTTCGTAAGAATGCAAATGCAATTTGACTATGTTCTGCAGTTGAAACCGTAAGGTCTCAATGGCAATCGCTCTCGTAAGCTAAATCTCGATCCTCGCAAGAGGCCGTAATCCCGAAGGTACGGTGCCTTAGGCGTCTTTTAATCACGTACAGGGTCGTTGGGAGGAGGTGAGAGCAATAAGAGAAAACTTATAAAAACACACTTCTTATCATTCTCGGCGAATATATAAGCTGGATGAGGTCGCTAAGCGTCTTTATCCAGCTTTTTTTGTTAAAATATGTCATCAAAACATGAAAAGATTAAAATATCGCATCGAAAGTTCAAGCGAATGGACAGAGGAACAGATGCTAGAAGAACTAAAAAAAAGTACCCCAGATTTCTCTACGAAGGGGGAAAAACAAGGTGCAATTATCATTATAAGTATTCGAAAGGTTCCTAACAAATATATGAAAGATGAATGATTTTCTTAAACATGGATTTTCATTAAAACCCCAAACTTCAACAAAAGTATTTTTAACTGATAAAAGGATTGTTTGTGTTAAAACCAAGGATGGAAGGATAATAGAGCATAAAGATATTACAGATCCCTGGAAATACATTGCAAAGGTTAAAAAGGACTTTAATGTTGAAGATGCCTGGATTTCTGAATGATATATATTATAAAAAATGTATCATTACGTTTATCTTACTACCAATATAGTAAATTCTAAAAAATATGTTGGGGATCATTCGAGTGAAATATTGGAAGATAATTATTTAGGCAGCGGGGAATATCTTAAAAAAGCTTTTAAAAAATATGGAAGAAATTCTTTCACAAGAGAAATATTAGAAATTTTTCCATCTAAAGAAGAAGCTTTTAATTCTCAAGAGAAATATATTCAAAAATTTAATACATTAGTTCCTTCGGGATATAATATAAGCCCAAAGGGAGGATATGGGGTCCCAGATTCATATCTTCATGAAGAAACCAAAGAAAAAATTGGAAAATCTTTATCTGGCCCAAATCATCCTAATTTCGGAAAACCTGCTTGGAATAGAGGGAAAAAAGCTTCTGAAGAAACAAAGAAAAAACAAAGTGATTCCCATAAAGGCCAAATTTCATGGTTAAAAGGAACGAAGGGTTTAATTCATCCTTCTGAAGAAACCAAAGAAAAACAAAGAAAAGCTTTATTGGGAAAGCCAAATCCTCATAGAAGTCATCCCTGTTCGGAAGAAACTAAGGAAAAATTAAGAAAACCAAGAGGTCCTATGTCAGAGGAATCAAAACAAAAAATGAGAAAACCTAAGACAAAAAGAATAAAAATTTAACTCCGGAAGTTTTTTTATTTGAGTTTTTATTCGTATATTTGATCCATAAATCACTACTATGGAACTTATTATCGAAAAACTCAAAAAAGTTAAGGAATTAGCCGATAGAGGTGAAGCTGGTGAAGCCCTTGTAGCCAGAGAAAAACTCCATATTCTTCTTTCAAAATATGGTCTTTCCATAGAAGATCTCGAACAGGATCAGATTCATAGTTATAAATTCAAGTATGTTACAGCTGCTGAGATGGACATAATTACCCAATGTCTTTCCAAGGTATTGGATCGTCCTAGCCTGCAGTATTCCTATTATAAGGATAAAAAGAAAGAATTCTTTGTAAAAATGACTGAATGGCAGTATATTGAAGCAAAACATTTAATTGATTTCCATGTAAAACAGTTCAGAAAAGAACTTAAAGCTCAGTTAAAAGCTTTAGTAAGTGCTTATGTAAACAAACATGATCTTTTTTCTAAAACTAAATCCGATCAGCCGGGCAGAGAAATGACCCCTGAAGAAATGGAACGTTTGATAGCCATTTATCAATCTCTTGGAGACAAATTCTTCCAAAAACAATTAGCTGAAGCAAAATGAATTTTGAAAGAGGCGGAAATATAATCAAAAATATAAATATTGGATTAAATGCTTCTCCATCGGTGGGAAATAAATTTTTAGTCCATTTTCGTATCAGAGAATCCCGTGCTGATTATTATCCTCTTCAAAGAATGGAAGAACGAGGGGAGCCTATTATAGCAACCTGTCTTGAAGTTAATGAGAGAAATGTTAAATGTATGCTTTCTGGAATTAGTCATTATCTATTTGCATATAAAAATAATGAAGAATGGGTGATCGAATAAATATGACTTTTGTTAGGGGATTAGAGCCCAAACAATCTTTAGGAATAGGACTAGCTCCGAAGATTAAAGCTCAGATGAGCCGTTCTGAAGAATGGGACTATGAAGATTTTTATGATGTTTGGAAATGGGCTTTAGAAAAAAAGAAAAATATCTTTTTTTGGCTTATTAGTTTTAATGGAAAAAATTGGGTAAATGGAGAAAAAATAGATCTTTCAGATTATAATAATGAACTTCTTTGGTCCTCTGTAACCGAAGGTAATATTGAAGCTGTAAAAGCTCTTCTTACTATTCCAGGGCTTTTTCGAGAAGAGATATTTACTTTAGACCCCGGGACTTCTCAGCTAAAAGATGAATTTGTGGAAAGAGGAGATACCCAGGTTCCAGCACGAGCTACTAATTTTGGCGCATTCCTTAATTTATCTTCTCAGTATATGCACGAGAATCATCCAAATAAAGAAGTTGAAATGATGCTTAAAGAATATTATTCTAAATACTCAAGCAAATGAATTTCACAAGAGGAATGGATCCTTTGAGATCTATGAGAATAGGAATTATTACATGGGATAAATTGAATATTGGTAATAAATTAAGAAGTAAAAGATGGGTTCCTCTTACTAGCTTAATAGATGGAGGAAAATTTAGATTTACTTCCGATGGAGCAAAACAGAATTCTCATATATTAGCATTGGAGGAACTTACTATTGTAGAAATTGAAAGAAAAAAACTTTCTATTTTGAAAATTAAATTTCAATGGAATTCAAGAGCTAATATAACTACTATTGAGGGCTCGATAGAAAGATTCCGAAAATATTTTGATATAGTTCAGGAAAGATGAATTTCACAAGAGGAGGAGATGTTAAAGAGGCTTTAAAGATTGGAAGAAAAGCCAATTCCATCAAAGTAAAATATTTTGAAGTAAAGGGGGAAGTTGTAGCTTTTTTAGATCCTTCAGGCATTACGGAAGAAATGGTTATCAAATATAATCTCAAAGATAAAAAAAGTATAAAATTTACAGAGGGTTTTATAATGGCAGAACTTGCTTTAGAAACAGCTCTTGAAATTTTAAAAAGAGATGGTATATGTAAAGATTTTGATGATTATATAGCTGAATTAATTCTTAAAGTTTTTTTAAGGAACAAGAAAGAAAAATTTAAATTTCAAGAAGATAAAGATCCAGTGGTGAAAGTTGTTTGGGTTTTAGTAGTTTCGGAAAACGATGTTGATTCGGAGCTTCCAAAATCAATACTAAATAAATTTCAATTAACATTTGATCGAACTGGTTTGGATCTTATGTATAAAAATCAACTTTATAGAATTGCTCCGCCAAAAGATGGAGGATTAGAAGATGACAAATAATTTTGTAAGAGGACAAGATCCAAAAGAAGCTATAGGCCTAGGATACCGAGAGGTTTTCAAATCTATGGAAGGATGTCTTTTGCTTACAGAAAAAGATTTGTATCAAAATGTTAATAATACTTACTATGATCTTGAAACGGTACAACTCCAAAATATTCGTAAAAGAAATGACTTTATTTTTACAGCTTTTGTGATAATCATTATAATCGGGGACAGATTTAGAATTTTGAAAAATAGAATTTCAAATGATTATGAAATTTATTCTATAGAAGAACTCCCTGAAATGGTATTCAGATTGAAAATACTCTATGATAAGTGGATGAAAGAAAGGAGCCAATTATGAATTTTGTAAGAGGCCAGGATCCAAAAGTATCAATGAGTATAGGAAAAGAAGCTATACTCAAAGAAATTGGAGGTATTATATTCAATGGTAAAAATGCAATTGAAAGATGGGAAACTATTTCAAAATGGAATAATACAGGGCTGAGGACAACGGATTTAGATGAAGAAGGGATAAGACAGAAAAATGTCGTCATCGGGGTAGAAGACGGAAAATTTACTATTTTAAAGATTGGATTTCCATACGATGGTCCTAAAGAAGGAGAAGAAAAAGATCTAATTTATATTCTCTTAAAGATTAAAGAAGCTTTTCTAAAATGGGATCCAAATGATTTTTTTATGCCAATTGTTCAGCAAGTAGCTGCAAGGACAATAGGTATGGATTTGGTATCAGTTCAACCATTGCCGGGTCCAACAGGCAAACTCGGTTATCTTGATTGCAGGTATAAAAGACCGAACATATTTCAGAAAGTTTGGAATAAGATTTTTCCTACAAAACCCCACAAAAAATCTAACATATAATTAGATAAATACAACAAAAAATAACTAAAATTAATTCACTTAAGAAAGGTAGAAATTAAAACAAAAAATGGAAGAAAAAGATTCCTCTAAACAAAGGCAGTCTCAATCAGAGCACGTTGATTCTGCCGAACCTCCTCTCGTCTGCTCAACCCAATCGCAGGTATTCAAAAATAAATTCTATCCAAATGCAACCCCAGAAGAATGGGGGGACTGGAAATGGCAAATCAGAAACAGTATCACTTCCTATGAAGAACTGTCCAGAGTTTTCGGATCATCTGATTATGAAGTTTCAGAGGATATAAATTTACCACTTCGAATTACTCCTTATTATGCAAGCACTATAAAGGACCCTAAAGGGCCAATAGGTAGATGTGTAGTTCCTTCTCGAGAAGAACTTATTGTTACTGAAAATGAGGAATCAGATTCTCTTCATGAAGAACAATATAGTCCTCTACCCAATCTTGTTCATAGATACCCCGATAGAGTTCTGTTTTTAACTACGGATTTTTGTTCCTCATATTGTCGATATTGTACAAGATCTCACATGGTTTCTCATTCAGAAATTAATAAGAAAATGTGGGATAAAGCAATTGACTATATTCGTGAACATACTGAAGTTCGGGATGTATTATTATCGGGCGGAGATCTCCTCACCATGGATGATACTTCTATTGAATATCTTTTGAAAGCTGTTCGAAGTATCGAGCATGTTGAATTTTTAAGAATCGGAACAAAAATTCCTGTTGTACTTCCTCAAAGGATTACTCCAGAACTTTGTTCTATGATGAAAAAATATCATCCCCTCTTTATTAGTATTCACTTTAGCCATCCCGATGAATTAACTCCTGAGGTAAAACAAGCTTGTGAAAGACTTGCCGATGCAGGTATTCCTCTTGGTTCTCAGACAGTTCTTCTTAAAGGAGTAAATGATAACGTGCCTACAATGAAGGCACTTATGCATGGTTTACTTAAGATAAGAGTTCGACCATATTACATATACGCGTGCGACCTCGTACCCGGGACAAGTCATTTTAGAACCACGGTAAATACTGGTCTTCAGATTATTGCTGGTTTACGTGGCTGGACAACTGGATATGCAGTTCCCCAATTTGTTATTGATGCTCCTGGCGGAGGTGGTAAAATACCTTTACTTCCCGAGTATTTCTTAGGACAAGAAGGAAAAGAAATTCATTTAAGAAACTATGAAGGGAAAGAATTTATCTACACAGAAAATTAGTAGATAAATAAAGAAAACCTTTATATGCAAGCTAAGAAAGTCTTCGAAGTCCAAAATTTTGAAAGGGGGCAAAATCCCAAAAAAGCTCTTGATCTTGGGGGTCTTGATCTTGCTAAACAGATCAATAAAAGAATAAAAGATCTCGATGAAAGAAAAAAAGAAGCTGAGATAGAAGCAAATCAAGATTGGGATATGTTTCTTCAAGAGACCCTTGTTGGGAAAAAGATAACTGCTAAAATGACTTCTATGCCTTCTTGGAAAGTTAATAAAGATGGGGGTCTTGGCGAAAGGATAGGAACTAAGGAGACTAAGGATTTTACTATCACTGTCCAAGATATTCATACCGAAAATTTATCGGAATTACTTTTATCGATTGTTGTTGCAGATATGGACAATAAAATGTATCAACTTTATTTGAAAGATAAGATTTATTTCGAATGAAAGCAAAATTCATAAGTGAAACCTTAGATTTTGAGAGAGGGGATCCTAGAAAATCTTTAGGACTCGGAAAGATCCATTTAGAGCACTTCGACAATGTTATTATAACTGCTCTTGAAGGCGGATCGAATTATTGGTATCAGCTTTTTACAGATGATTATCGTGATCAATTAGTTCCGAAAACTGAAAAAAGACTAGCCCTTTCCGAGAGAATATCAGAATCCCTTTATATAAATCCTAAATTTGAGCTTAAGGTTTACGATGTGGAAAATCCGAACGATCTCTTAGGAACTGTAACTCAAGCATCTATGTTTAAAGCTTTTCAAATAGCTGAACAAGAATGGGACTCAGCTTATGAAAATATAATGGAAGAACAATATGATGTTTCAGACGCAGATATTGTATTTCAACTAGCAACAATGGGAAAAGTAGTTTTTGGATAATGAGAGCTCTATTCATATATGATTCTTTTAACTTTGAAAGAGGACTAGATCCTAAAGACTCTTTAAAAATCGGGATTAGAAATAAAAGATCTTTTAAAACCGTTAGAGAATGTGCGGAATTTTTTATAGCTAATATCCATAAACTTTCAGAGGGAAGATTTGAAACTCCAGAGGAATTAAAAAAATCTTTTGAAATCCTTGATAAAAAGAATCAGGATCAACGAAACCCCAGCCTTCCTGATGGAAAAAGCCCTTTAAGAATGTCTAAGGATTATCTTGACGGTTTTATTGAGAGAGATGCAAAAGGAGAAATGGTTACTTATAAATATCCCCCCGTTTATATTGAAGAATGGGGAGCTGATTTTCATCATATTCTCCAAAAACTACAAGGGATAAGAGATTTTCATGTAGAATTACAAAAAATCCTAGGAATTTATAAAGAGTCTATAATCAAATAGATCCAAAAATATTTTTTACTTTGGATCTTTTTTTGTATATTTGCTTTATGAATTGTCTTTAGCGATCTTTCAAAAGGATCGATGGGTATTCACAATTGAACCTTAACGAATTTTTAACGTAAAATATTTTTTTATTAAAAACCTTTTAGTATATTTGCACTAATAATTTTTTACTATCCGTGGTAAGCAGAGAGCTACTTCGTCCGATCCAAAACATCAGAACCTGAAAAAACCTCTCTACAATTTTCCCGGAATTTTTTTAAAAATTTTACATTAACTTAAAACTTTTCGGGAATTTCCCGTAATATATAGAGAAACTTAATAAATACTATCTTCAATGAAAAGGCGTGTAAATATGGTAAACTTCGTGAATTGGTTCGGCTTTGATAGAGCAGCCAATAAAGATGGAGGTTATGGATTCCCGCTTGGTGGAGGTAGGTAACAAGAAAGTTATTTTAACCTATATAGAGCGGGAACCTAAAAAATTCCCGCTTTTTTTGTTCGTTCTTTTAAATATGCGGCGGTAGCTCAGTCGGTAGAGCAATGGACTGAAAATCCATGTGTCGGTAGTTCGATTCTACCCCGTCGCACAGAAAGAAACTATGGGGGAGTAGCTCAGATGGAGCAATCGCGTAGAGCGCTGGACTGAAAATCCAGA
>ERZ1645192.2950-NODE-2950-length-14021-cov-12.539811_pt1 | contig 14021 bp, 12 predicted proteins | sample MGYA00575354_ERZ1645192 | MGnify/ENA primary metagenome ERZ1645192 (study PRJEB40844, sample SAMN11349763) | freshwater sediment metagenome | isolation source: river sediment | host: Sediment | place: India: Faizupur Khadar , New Delhi | collected 2017-02-21 ... | reverse complement strand
AAATCGAGGTATAACCTCCGCCATTCCTGAAATTGACAAAGTTTCAGGCAAAAGGTACACTTTTCGTGTAAGTTGATTAATCTTGTTATGTTAACAAAGGAGTAGTACACAATGGCTTTCAGTTTTAAGAACTCAAAAGGTAAAGAATATTTCCTCCACGTCAAGAAGGTTACGCGTGCGTCTGGGAAAGAAACCGAACTGTATTATTTTTCAACCGACCTTCGCAAAGGTCAGGAAGTTGATCAGGTCCCCGCGGGTAAAACCGTTGTGGAACTCGCTTCCGGTCTACCCGTCCTGAAAAAGATTTAGTTTCGTTCAGGTAATGAAAACCGACCCTGTCAATCGCAGGGTCGGTTTTTTTTCGTCAGATGGCATGGTTATTGCTACTTAATATGCAGGAAGTATGTCTGTATTTAAGGAGCTTGAAATGAAGAAATCATCGCTATTCTTACTTATCCCGCTGGTCATTGTGCTGGTGATCTCGGGCTGCACGCGAAAGGCTTCAACACCTCCCGCGACCACGGCGCATGTGATTGACATGGCGAACACGCCGCTGCCTGTTGACCAACAGATCCTCAGCGCCACGATGACCGCGCAAGCGATTATGCAGGAATTTAACATGCCGACTCAAATCGTGCAGAACCTGCTGGGCACTCCCGAGGTGATTACGCAAGTCCCGCCCACGCCAATCCCGGTTGGGACTGCCACGCCAACGCCGCTACCCACCCTGCAGGCGATGACCCGACCCACCACATGGACTGTGCAGAGCGGAGAGACGATCTATTGCCTCGCGCGGCGCTTCAACGTTGACCCGGGAGACATGCTGGCGATCAACAACCTCTATGCTGGCAGTATGCTGAGCATTGGTGATGTGCTTGAGGTTCCCCAAACCGGATCGTGGCCAACGGAGGACCGTGCGCTGCTGGACCATCCGGATGTGTGGAACGTTAGCGCGGGTGAGAGTGTGTATTACATTGCGTGTGCGTATGGGGATGTTTGGCCAGAGCAGATTATCCAGGTGAACGGTCTGACCGCGCCTTACGATCTGAGTGGGATTTCCACTTTGCAGATCCCGTAATTCAAAGCCGGGTTACAATACAGGAGGCGCGAGCCTCCTATTTTTGTTAACTGGAGAAAAAATGGAACCTGCTATTCTTTCAAGAAAGACGCTGATGGAATTGAGACCCTTTGATGTTGAGAGGGTGCATTTTCGCTTGCCGGATGGCAGGGAGCGGGACTATGATCTCGTGCAGCACGTGGACGCGGTCACGATCCTGCCTGTGGATGCGTTGGGGCAGGTCTATATGGTCAGGCAGTATCGGATCGGGGCGGAGCAGGAGCTGCTCGAGCTTCCGGCAGGGGTGATGGACGCGGGAGAGGAACCTGAGGTGTCTGCCCGGCGTGAGTTGCGCGAGGAAATAGGCAAGGATTGCGGTGAGTTGATTCGGTTGGGTGGTTTTTATATGGCTGCCGGATATTCCAGTGAGTATATGCACGTGTTTTTGGCGCTCGATCTCAAAGATTCCCCGTTGGAACAAGATGAGGATGAGTTCCTGACGACTGTCACTGCGCCGATCGCAGAGGTGTTGGAGATGGCACAGGACGGGAGGCTTGCGGACGGGAAAAGCTTATCAGCCCTCCTACTCGCGAGGAAAGAACTGGAAGCCCGCAGATTGTCTTAAGCACATGGAAATTGTGTTGGTAAGTTTTGGCGTCAACAGAGTAATGGAGAGTCTGTCTATCTTCCGAATCTATCGACCGCAAATGTGGCTGATGATGTCTACATTGAATGGAGTTTATGAGGGAAAATGAATGGCAGCTACTATTAAAAGAATTAGCCGAGAACGTAAAGAATTAATCGCACAATATGCCACAGCAGCCATAAATCTTTATGGTGTAATAAGCGTGGATGAATTTGTGGAGGTTTTTAACCACTATGAGGAAGCCCATACGACATCGGAAGAGGCAATTTTGGCATTGACCCGACTTGCCAGGACTGACGACGTTGATTACTCAATTTTCGGCGACCTTATTTGGGGACTCCTTTCGGTGCCTGACGATGATGATTTTGAGGATAACGTAAAGGTTATCCGCAAATACCAAAAAGGCAAACCCCGTTACCTTCCGAGCAAAGAGGAATTCCTGAAATATGTCGATTTTATTTACCGTGAGCCCGAAGCACCATACGCCGAACTGAAGGCATTCATCCTAAAACATAAACTTACCTCTCGCGGCGAGGGGCTTGAGGGAGTTGATGGTGACCTGATTGACCTGCACTCTATGATTCAATTTGGAGTTAGTGTCAAATACGAATTCGAATATTTCAGCCTTCCTGAATACACGTATAAAAACGAAGATGAATTAAGGGCTTTTTTCCAGTTAGTGGTAAAAGCTCATAACCACACAAGAATGTACGATAACAACGGTTTTACACCCAATGAGTTGGCTGAGCTGCAAAAACCTCAAAGAGCAAAACCAAACCTTAAAGAGCCAATCAAATCCAAGGCTATACCAAAGGTTACTTGGGACGACCCATGTCCCTGTGGGAGTGGGCTGTTGTACAAGAATTGCCACGGAAGGAGAAGTCCTGGCTAAGCCGCTTGAAGGCTAATACGTATGGGTGTTTACATCTTTTTCTAGGGGCATTTCCATTCTATTAATTGATAGCCTCGACGTCAAGGAATTAACGATTTGTGGGCAATCGAAAAGCCCCCGATTTCTGGTTTAAGGGTACAATTCAATCGCAAAAACCTACGCCTTTCGCGTCGGGTTTTAAAGTTATGACTAACAAACGGCACCGTCCGATAAAACTTAAAGGAGTTTTCTAAATGACACGGGAAATGGTAATGACAGACGCCAATGAGGCAACCGCTTATGTTGCTTACAGGCTGAATGAAGTAATCGCAATTTATCCCATCACGCCATCTTCGACGATGGGCGAATTTGCGGATCAGTGGGCTGCGGAACGGGTTCCAAATATTTGGGGGACTGTCCCTTCAGTGGTAGAGATGCAATCTGAAGGCGGCGCGGCTGGCGCAGTGCACGGTGCTTTGCAAACCGGAGCTCTGGCGACGACATTCACCGCCTCTCAGGGTTTGCTGCTGATGATCCCCAACATGTATAAAATCGCTGGTGAACTGACCCCAGCGGTGTTCCACGTTTCGGCACGCTCTCTGGCTGCCCAGGCGCTTTCCATTTTTGGCGACCATCAGGATGTGATGGCTGTGCGACAGACCGGTTGGGGCTTAATCGCCTCCAACTCCGCCCAGGAAGCCCAGGATACCGCCGCGATTGCTACGGCTGTGACATTGCGTTCCCGCATTCCTTTTATTCACTTTTTTGACGGCTTCCGCACTTCGCACGAAGTTAACAAGATCGAACGCCTTTCCAACGAAGACCTGCGTGCCATCATCAACGAAGATATGATCATCGCGCACCGAAAACGCGCCCTGACGCCGGATGCCCCCGTAATCCGCGGTACTTCCCAGAACCCCGATGTGTACTTCCAGGCTCGCGAAACGGTTAACCGCTATTATGACGAGAGTATTCGCATCGTTGAAGAAGAAATGGAACGATTTGCTGACCTTACCGGGCGCGAATATAAGATCATGGAATATCACGGCGCTGCAGATGCAGACCGTGTTGTCGTGATTATGGGTTCCGGCGCCGAAACCGCCGCCGAAGTTGCCAAATACCTCAATACCCACGGCGAAAAAGTGGGTGTGGTGGTTGTTCGGCTTTACCGCCCCTTCTCTGTTGAGCACTTCCTGGGAGTTCTCCCCAATACCGTCAAGAAAATTGCTGTGCTCGACCGCACCAAGGAACCAGGTTCCATCGGCGAACCGCTTTTCCAGGATGTTGTTAACGCTTTGGCAGCAGGTATTTTGAACGGTACTTCCCCCTGCCAGCAGATGCCCCACGTGATCGGCGGAAGGTATGGCCTTTCTTCCAAGGACTTCACCCCCGCGATGGTTAAGGGCATTTTTGATGAGCTTGGGAAGGATCAACCCAAGGAACGCTTTACCGTTGGCATCGTGGACGATGTGACTAACCTCAGCATCGATTATGACCCGACTTTTGAGATCCTGAAAGACAATGTAATCCAGGCGATTTTCTTTGGTCTTGGTTCTGATGGAACTGTTGGTGCCAATAAGAACTCGATCAAGATCATCGGTGATGAAACCCCCAACTATGCCCAGGGCTATTTTGAATATGACTCCAAGAAGTCTGGCACTGTGACGGTTTCGCATCTGCGTTTTGGTCCCGAACCAATCCGCGCTCCGTACTTTATCTCCGAAGGTCAGGCAAACTTTGTTGCCTGCCATCAGGTTAGCTACGTTGACCGCTATGACATGCTCAAATACTCGCGTCCAGGGTCGGTCTTCCTGCTGAACACCATTTATGGTCCTGACGAAGTCTGGGAAACGCTGCCGCGTGAGACCCAGAAAACCATTATTGAAAAGAAGCTCAAATTCTACGTGATCGATGCCTACGTTGTAGCTGAAGCTAACGGCATGGGCAGCCGCATTAACACCATCATGCAGACCTGTTTCTTCGCCATCAGCGGTGTTTTGCCGAAGGAAGAAGCTCTCGCGCAAATCAAGCATTCGATTGAGAAGACTTACGGCCGCAAGGGTGAAGCTATTGTGCATAAGAACTTTGAAGCGGTCGACCAGTCGGTTGCCAACCTGCATCAGGTTAATTATCCTTCACAGGTCACCAGCAGCCATGGCCTTCGCCCGCCCGTGCCGGCAGAAGCGCCTGAGTTTGTGAAAGAAGTTCTGGGTGAGATGATTAAACGCAATGGCGATGCCATTCCCGTGAGCCAACTCCCCGATGACGGTACGTATCCAGTGGGCACCACCAAATGGGAAAAACGCAATATCGCGCTTGAAATCCCCGTTTGGGAACCCGACCTTTGTATCCAGTGCGGACGCTGTTCGTTTGTCTGCCCGCATGCTGCCATCCGCACCAAGGTCTACCCGACCCAGCTGCTCCAGAACGCCCCCGAGACCTTCAAGTCTACCGCTTCCAAGTTCCGTGAGTGGAAAGACGGCTTCTCCTGGACTGTCCAGGTTGCCCCGGAGGATTGTGTTGGCTGCAGCCTGTGCGTTGAGAATTGCCCCGGAAGAGACAAAAACAATCCTGAGCGCCATGCCATCAACATGGCTGCCCAGCCTCCAATCCGCGAAAGCGAAGCGAAAAACTGGGACTTCTTCCTCAATCTGCCTTTCATTCCGCGCGAAGAAATCTCGACCCACCTGGTTAAGAACTCCCAACTGCTCGAACCCCTGTTTGAGTTCTCGGGTGCCTGTGCTGGGTGTGGGGAGACTCCTTACGTGAGGCTTGTCAGCCAGTTGTTTGGTGACCGTATGCTGGTTGCCAACGCCACTGGTTGTACTTCCATCTACGGCGGCAACCACCCAACCACACCCTGGGCGCCCAATAAAGAAGGAATGGGACCTGCCTGGTCGAATTCTCTGTTTGAGGATAACGCCGAGTTTGGCATGGGTATGCGCCTTACCGTGGATAAGTTTATGACCTACGCCAAGGAACTGGTGCAGAAGAACGCAGAATTCATCGGTCGCGAACTGGCAGATGAGCTTTGCAACGCCAGCCAGAACGGCGAGGCTGAGATCAACGCCCAACGCAAACGCGTCAAACAACTTAAGGCGCTGCTGAAGGATGAACAGGGCGGCGAGCTGCGCAACCTTTACAGCCTGGCAGATTATCTGGTTAAGAAGAGCGTCTGGATCATGGGCGGCGACGGTTGGGCATATGATATCGGTTACGGCGGTTTGGATCATGTTTTGGCATCCGGTCGGAATGTGAACATTCTCGTGCTGGACACCGAAGTCTACTCGAACACCGGCGGTCAGAGCTCAAAAGCCACCCCGCGCGCTGCTGTTGCAAAATTTGCTGCCGATGGCAAGGACAAGCCCAAGAAAGACCTCGGCATGATTGCCATGACCTACGGCAATATTTACGTGGCACGTGTGGCAATGGGCGCGAGCGATTCGCAGACCCTGCGGGCGCTCAACGAAGCCGATGCTTATGACGGTCCTTCTTTGGTGATTGCTTACTCGCACTGCATCAATCACGGTATCGACATGAAGAAGGGTCTTGTTCAGCAGAAAATGGCTGTCAATTCCGGCTCATGGGTTCTGTATCGATATGACCCGCGCCTGGCAGCCGAAGGAAAGAACCCGCTGCAGCTTGACTCGAGAGAGCCCAGCATCAACGTGGCTGATTACGCCTACAACGAGACTCGCTACCGTATGCTCCTGCAACAGGATGAGGAACGCGCGGAAGAGCTGATGAAAGGCGCCCAGGCAGACGCGAAACGCCGCTGGTCGCTCTATTCTCAGATGGCGGCGATGGATTACTCGCAAATGGCTGAAAACGCCGGGGGAGATGCTGAAGCCGACGTCAAGCCGGACGGGCAGAAGTAAAACGCAAGGTTGTATTCGAGTGGCACGGGAAACCGTGCCACTTTTTTTTTCATAAGATTGTTTTAACACGAATAGTTGGATGGGAGTTGAGAACTTGGGCGGGTCTGAAAGCTTGCCTGTTGGTTTGAGTGGCTGGCTTGAGGATCCAAACTGGGAATAAGCGCATTTAGAGACCATTGGACAACGGTTGTGTTAGAATAAATTTGTCCCTGTTGTTTCACAAAATACACTTGAAAAGGAGATTATGATCGATGGAAGTTCTAAAGCTTATTGGTGTTCTCATCGTAATTCTCGGTTTTGCCCTCAAACGAGACACCATCGCTACTGTCGTTGTGGCAGGTTTGGTTACCGGTCTGGTTGCCGGAATGACCCCGATGGAAATTCTGGAAGTTCTCGGGAATTCCTTTATCACACAACGCACAGCTACCTTGTTCGTGCTGACTCTGCCCGTAATCGGGATTTGCGAACGCTACGGATTGAAGGAAAAAGCGGTTGATTTTATTGGTGGCATCAAGGGCGCAACAACTGGAAAAATCCTCTCGATTTACCAGGCTATTCGTGCAGCTGCGGCTGCGTTCTCCGTTCGCCTCGGCGGACATCCTCAATTTGTTCGTCCTCTGATCAACCCGATGGCGCAGGCTGCATCGGAAGCCAAGTATGGGGCGGTTGATGAGAAGACAGTCGATATGATCAAAGGCGCTTCGGCTGCTTCTGAAAACTTTGGCAACTTCTTTGCGCAAAACGTGTTTATGGGAGCGTCCGGTACGCTTTTGATCGTCAGCACGTTGGTTGAGCAAGGCTATGCCGAGGTCACAGCGTTGAATATTGCCATGTGGTCAATCCCCGTTGCTGTTATTTCCGTCCTTTTGGGCATTGTCAAGAATCACTTGCTGGATCGTAAACTGGCGGTGACGCTTGGCGGGAAAAAGGAGGCATAAATCATGGAAACCAACGTTTTGATCGGCGAGATTTTCTACACCATCATCGGGATCATTTTTATCATCTGCGGCATCTTCGCGCTGAATGACAAGGAACTCAAAACCAGGATCCCGACCGCTATTTTTTGGTTCCTGCTCGCATTTACCTTTATTGTCGGACCACACATCCCCCGCTGGATTACGGGCGCTTGTATTCTGATTATTGCCGCGATTACCGCCCTGAACCAGGTTAGGCAGCCGGGTAATCTCGATATTCCCAAGCCGGAATTTTCAAGGGCGAGCGCGAATAAGATCGGAAACAAAATCTTTATCCCCGCGATTGCTCTGGCGGTTGTGGCTGTGGGGGTGGCATATATCCTCGTTGCCCTCAAGCTCAGCACCAATCATGCCATCGGTATCTCGGCGGCGATTGCCCTTGGGATTGGATTCCTCATCACAAAAGCCCCAGCCAAGTATGCATATAAGGACGGCGCAAGGCTGATGATAAACGTGGGACCGGTCGGGATTTTGCCGCAGTTGTTAGCCGCGCTGGGCGCGTTGTTCACCGCGGCTGGCGTTGGCACAGTTATCGCTAACGCGGTCGCAAGTGTTATCCCTGAGGGAAGCCGTTTTGTGGGTGTAGCGATTTATTGTATTGGCATGGCGCTGTTCACGATTATCATGGGCAATGGGTTTGCCGCCTTTTCCGTGATCACGGTTGGCATTGGTATCCCGTTTGTGATTATGCAAGGCGGGAATCCGGTTATTGTTGGCGCGTTAGGACTTACGGCTGGTTATTGCGGCACACTCCTCACACCGATGGCTGCCAATTTTAACATCATGCCTGCGGCGCTTTTGGAAACGAAGGATAAGTATGCAATCATAAAATCGCAGGCGCCATTTGCCTTGGTTCTTCTGGTGATTCATATTTTCCTGATGTATTTCCTTGCCTTCTAAGAAACGGCACCCTAAGCGGGTGGAAAGGAAAGGCAACTGATGAAAATACTTGTTACGGCATTTGATCCATTTGGGGGTGAAAGAATCAATCCAGCCCTGGAGGCTGTTAAGTTAATGCGGGACCAGATTGAAGGCGCGGAAATCGTCAAACTGGAAATCCCGACGGTCTTTCACAAATCGATTGAGAAGGTGAAAGCAGCCATCCTCTCTGAGAATCCGGATGTTGTGCTTTCCATAGGTCAGGCTGGAGGGCGTTTTGAGGTGACGCCGGAACGTGTGGCTATCAATGTGGATGACGCAAGGATTCCGGATAATGAGGGAAACCAACCCCTCAACCAACCAATCTTTGAGAACGGGGAGCCGGCTTATTTCGCCACTCTGCCTGTTAAAGCAATTGTTGAGGCAATTCAGGCTGAGGGGCTGCCAGCTTCGCTCTCGAACTCTGCAGGGACATTTGTTTGTAACCATATCATGTATGGCGTTTTGTATCACATCTCAAAAATGGGGAAGCCCATCCGCGCCGGCTTTATCCATGTGCCATTCACGCCGGAGCAGGTTGCAAAAAGACCAACTCCCGCTCCGAGCCTTTCCGCTGTTGATATTTGCCGTGCGTTGGAAGCAGCGGTTGCGGCAATTGTCAGGAATGAGAGTGATATCGCGGCTGTGGGTGGAAAAATTAGTTAACCTACCTTTTTGTTCGTTCATAAAACAGCTCCTTCTCCATGGAGGGGCTGTTTTTATTACTTTCCACACATAGAATTGCCTGTTTAGGTACTCTGGCAGCGGAAAATGGGGAGGTGAAGCAACCGTTGCTTTCATTCCTTGGGGAGATGCATGACAGATTGAACGATCTGAGCTTGTACCCGCCCAACTAAGGTAAAATTCAGTTGGTGGGGTGTTTTAGCAACCCTATAGAGTACCAAAACCGCACCAAAAACCTGAGGTAACTGATGACTGTTGTAGATGACATCAAAGATCGCCTGGACATTGTTGAAATAGTCGGTCAGACGGTCAAATTGCGGCGTACTGGTAAGAACTACATTGGTTTTTGCCCGTTCCACAGCAATTCGCGCACGCCGGCGTTCGTGGTTTTCCCTGAGACGCAAACCTGGCGCTGCTTTGGGCAGTGCAACGAAGGCGGCGATCTTTTTGGCTATATGATGAAGAAGGAAGGTTGGGACTTCAATGAGACCCTTCGCCGGTTAGCCAGCCAGGCTGGGGTAACTCTGGTTCAGCACAGCCCCGAAAGCGCGGCAGACGAGCAGACCAGGCAGGACCTGAGCGCCGTCCTTGAGGAAGCTGCCACTTTTTTTCGCCAACAGATGCTCACTACGCCTGCGGGGAAAAATGCGCTTGATTACCTGCACAAACGCGGTTTGAGCGATGAGACTATTAAGATTTGGGGCTTGGGCTACGCGCCTGAAAGCTGGAACGCCCTGCTTGATCACTTGAGGCAGAAAAACGTTCAACCCGCGGCTATGGTGGCGGCGGGTCTGATGACCGAACGCGATGATGGCAGCATTTATGACCGCTTTCGCAACCGGTTGATGTTCCCCATTCGCGGTCCGTATGGTCAGATGGCAGGGTTTGGAGGGCGTGTTTTGGACCCGAACGACGTGCCAAAGTACCTCAATTCTCCCGCGACGGAGATGTTCGATAAAGGACGCCTGCTTTATGGGCTCGACATGGCGCGCAAAAGTATCCGCTCAACAAACCAGGCGGTTATTGTTGAGGGGTATATGGATGTCATTGGGCTGCACCAGGCGGGTTTTGGCAACGCGGTTTCCCCCATGGGCACCGCGCTAACCGAGGACCAGTTCCGGTTGATCAAACGATTGACACGCAACGTCATTCTGGCGCTTGACCCCGACGCGGCTGGTCAGAACGCCACCCTAAAAGGGCTTGAAACGGCGCGGAAGGCGATGGACCAGGAGTCTGAGATACGGTTTGATTCGCACGGCTTGATGCGCTTTGAACAGCATCTGAGTGCGGATATTCGCGTAACCGCCCTGCCAGACCAGAAGGACCCGGATGAGATCGCCCTGGCGGACCCCGATGCCTGGAGGCAGATTATTGCCAGGGCAAAACCAGTGGTTGTGCATGTTATGGAAACGCTGGCGGTTGGCAAGGATTTACGGGACGCCAAGGTTAAACGCGATATCGCCGCGCAGGTGATGCCGCTGATTGATGACGTCGCAGACGCAGTGGAGCGGGAGGCTTACCGCCAGCAGTTGGCTACTTTTTTGCGCGTAGATGAGCGGTCTCTACAAAGCACACGAACTGACCTCTCGCATACGCGCCGAAAGAAGATCGAAACCGACCTGTCGGACGTCATCCCTGCCAGTATGTTGAGCAAGCCTGCGAACAAGAACCAGAAACTCGAACGCTACCTGATGCATGATCTCTTTCTGGACCCCGAAGGGCTTTTCAGGCTTAATAAGACTCTTGTCAACTTAGGGCTTGACCCGATTATGGAATCTGATTTCCTTAACGCCGATACCCTCGCCGGCTTTGAGCTGGTCTCCGACAGTCTGCGCCAGGTGGACTATATGCCGGCGGATTACATTGAAGCCCACTTAACCGCCGCGCTTGAATTTGAGGAAAACCCCAACTCCTCGGATAGTAAATACACCATAACCAAAGAAAAGCGCGATCAACACGAAATCCGGGCGGTCGTGCGTATGCGCCTGAACCGACTGGAAGACAGGCTGGATGAAATAAAATTCCTCCAGTCTGATGAACTTGAATCCAGGACGTATACGGATGAGGAAGTCCAGGTTTTGTACCTCGAGTTACTGCAAAAGCGCCGCTTGTTAGACAAGGCATTGCTTGCGCCTGAAGCCGGGGGGAGCACGCGTGTTCGTAGAACTTCTTCCATTAAAAGCAATTCCAGAGATAAGGCTTAACGATGTCTGACGACGATATGGATGATTTTGAACTGAGTGAGGAACAACAGGAACAAACCCCGGAAATTGAGAGTGGTGAGGTGATTGATGACCCCATTCAACTCTATTTGCGGGATATCAGCCGGGAGGAGCTGCTGCTGGCGGAGCAGGAGTTCTACCTGGCGATCATTGTCCAGGCGAAGGAGCAGTTAGGTCTCTATAGAACTGGCGATGACGGTTTGCACCTTGAGCGTATCTATGCTGATATGAAATCCACCTGGCAACAAGTGGAGATGGACGCCGCCAGGCTCTCGTATCCAGCGCCTGAGGCGCAGAAGGTGCTTTTGGAAGCCGCACAATTGCAGCAAAGCATTGAAATGCCGGATCCTCCGTACATCCGCGCCTATCTGGATGATCCCCGTTGGGGCAGCGATAAACATTGGGAGGATCTGGCGCGCGACCTGCTGCGTTTCTTTATGGACGCGTATATCCTGCCCGCATGTTTGAACGATCAGGTGCTCGAGCAGTGGGAAAGCGGCGTTGAACCGTTTTTGGAGGTTAGCCAGCGTGAGATGGAGAACTGCATCAGCCGGGTGGAAGAAAGCGCAATGATTGCCACGCGGAAGTTGGTTGAATATAATCTGCGGCTTGTGGTGAGCATTGCCAAACGCTACAACAATAAGGGCATTGCCATGGAGGATTTGATCCAGGAAGGCAACATGGGTTTGCTGCGGGGAATCCAAAAGTTTGACCCGGCTAAGGGCTTTCGGTTCAGCACGTATGCCACCTGGTGGATTCGCCAGGCGATCACGCGCTACATCCACGAAAACGCCCGAACCATCCGCATCCCGGTGCATATTGTTGAGGCGATCAGCAAGCTGATCAAGGTGCAGCATAACCTGGTGCAGACTTTGGGGCGGGATCCGACCTATGCCGAGATGGCGGTCAAATCGGGGTTTCTTTCCGCGGAGGATGTAAGCGCCATTCTGGAGATTGGAGGCAGCCGCGAATTGGCGGATCCCGGTCTTTTGCACCGCTGGGATGATGCCACCATGAAGGTGGAGGCAGTTCTTAAATCCGCCGAAGAGCCTGTCTCTCTGGAAAGCCCGGTGGGAGACGCGGAAAACAGCACGTTGGGGGATTATATCCCCGACATGGACGCGATCGAACCGATGGAAGAAGTTATGCGCGATAACCTACGGGAAACCGTGCGCAATTCGCTGATGGGGTTGCCTGAACGCGAACGCGAGGTTCTCGAGCTACGTTTTGGGTTGAAAGACGGAGTTTATCACTCGTTGGAGGAAATCAGCGTTCTTTTTGGCCTGACTCGCGAACGAATCAGGCAGATTGAAAGCGCGGGGTTGCGGAAGCTGCGGGATCCAAAACGCCGAAATTCTCTGAAAGATTTTGTTCAGGGAGTTTAAGCATGAAAACTGTTGGTCAAGGAACGCTGCATGACCGTATTTTTGACATGGTAGAAGCGATTCCATCGGGAAAAGTTGCCACGTACGGTCAAATTGGCAAGCTTGTGGGCGGTTGCAGCGGGCGGATGGTTGGCTTTGCTCTCGCATCGCTGCGCTTTGCCGGGGGGAGAAAAGTGCCCTGGCAGCGGGTGATCAACCGACGGGGCAAAATCAGCCTGACAGGGCCTGACGCGGCACTGCAGCGGGCACTGCTGGAAGAAGAAAGCCTTCGCTTTGACCTTGAGGGCTCTGTTAACCTGGACGATTTTGGCTGGATGCCGTAAGACCACAAAGAGGTGTAAATGTTCTCAGTTACTTTTTTTGATGACGCACTCGCTTTTTTTGATCAGGCGTGCCATCTTTGGGAAAACTTTGAAACGAAAAACAACCTGATTTTGGGGTTGGCACTGCGCCTTCAGTCCGACCCGCACGCTTATGGCGAGCAAGACCCCCTTATGGCGGTGGTTAAGGATGAAGCCGGGGTCATGAAAGCTTCAGCCCTCATGACCCCGCCTTACGCGCTGATTGTCCAAAGCGAACCGTTGGTTAGAGGGGCGTTAGAGGCACTTGCCGATACATTGGTGGGCATGGGCTGGGACCTGCCAGGAGTTAATGGCGTGGACGAGGTCAGCGATTGTTTCTCGGAAATCTGGCAGAAAAAGACTGGGCAATTGGCGCGGCAGGTTGTTCGTACACGGGCATATGAACTGCGGCAGGTTGTGGATGTGGATTACCCGGCGGGGAAAATGCGATTAGCGCGGGAAGACGAAGCGCAGCAGGCTGCGGACATGCTGAACGCGATGACTGAAGAGGTCGTGGTCGGGCACAAAAAGCCGCACACCGCCCAATCCATGCTGGAAACTATTCAAAGGCAGCACGTTTTCTTCTGGGAGGTCGAAGGCGAAGTGGTCAGCATTACGATTGCCAGCCGTCCGCAGATCAAAGGCATTTGCGTTAGCGGCGTTTACACCCTGCCAGCCGGACGGCGGAAGGGGTACGCGAGGGCTTTGGTGGCGGAGGTTTCAAAGGAACTGCTTTCGCGGGGTTACGAACAAACGAACCTCTTCACAGACCTCTCCAACCCTACGAGTAATAAGATCTACCAGGAAATCGGCTACAAACCGGTTGCTGATTACCTTCAGTATGAGTTTGTGCAACACGGCTGATTTTCCCTTCTGGCGATAATTTTTGAATCAGGCAAAAAAAAGAGGCTGACTTGATGGTCAGCCTCGGTTTCCTAAGAGGGGTACTACTCGCTTTCGTGCAGTTCTTTCTGACGGGCGTCCATGATCTCGCGCGCCATCTGGGTGGGAACCATTTCGTAGTGGTCGAATTCCATCGTGAAGA
>ERZ1645192.2949-NODE-2949-length-14021-cov-22.702492_pt1 | contig 14021 bp, 10 predicted proteins | sample MGYA00575354_ERZ1645192 | MGnify/ENA primary metagenome ERZ1645192 (study PRJEB40844, sample SAMN11349763) | freshwater sediment metagenome | isolation source: river sediment | host: Sediment | place: India: Faizupur Khadar , New Delhi | collected 2017-02-21 ... | reverse complement strand
AGTGGATCAGACAAGTTCCGCAAATTTTGATTGGAGAAATTTTAATGGCTCAAACTGGATGACCCCTATCAAAAATCAGGGTAGTTGTGGTTCATGTTGGGCAGTCGCTACAGTGGCTGCATTTGAAGCAAAAATAAAGATTCAAACCAATAGACCTGATTTAGTTATCGATTTATCAGAACAAGAGTTCCTTTCATGCGGTCAGTCCAATTATAATTGTGGTGGAGGTAGTGCCACGTGGGTATTGAATTATATCCAAGATTATGGAATTGTTGAAGAATCCGTTTTCCCTTATACTTCAGGAAGTGGGACAGTCCCTCCATGTATTTCACTTGAAGGTCAGAAAAAGTATAAAATTAATGGATGGGAAATGCTGCCATATAACATGGACCCGCATGATATCAAGGAAGCCTTAAGAGAAAAAGGGCCAATAATCTTCTATACTTTTGTGGATAATGATTTATATAACTATCAGGGCGGTATACTTAGACCCACTTTCAAAGAAGGATTACCTCAGAAAACAATGATTTTAATCGGGTATAATGATAGTGAAGGGTATTGGATTGTAGAAAATACTTGGGATAGTTGGTGGGGTGAAGATGGTTATTATAGGCTGTCCTATGACGCAACCTCATATTTCATAACATATAAATATGTTATTAATAGTGTTGCAATAACTAATTAATATGCCCCTCAAAGACTCCAGTTAGTCTTCGTAATATAAATGTATATAATTGCTCATTAGTTTAAGTTCTTAGGTATTCCGGTTTACAGATTGCTAATGCGTATTTGATTAAACAATTACAGTTTAAGAAATTTAATATATCCAGCCCTCGGATCAGCTCCGGGGGCTTTTTATTACCTTTGGATTGAGGTAGCCCTCAATCTTGACAGACAGTACCCCAGCCAGGGGATAATGCAGCGAGACCAGGGGCGGTCTATTTATATGGACACAACTACACCCCTATAAATAAGCAAAGCCCCTGAAGATCAGAGGCGTTGCATTGTTTTGAGGGCGGTGCGGACGGGACTCGAACCCGCGACCCTCGGCGTGACAGGCCGATATTCTAACCAAACTGAACTACCGCACCAAAAGCGATGCAAAATTAATCCAATTTTTTATTCCTCAAAATTTTTTGCTCAAATATATTTCACTCCCCTGACAGCCTCATTACAGGACCCGGAAAGGCCTGAAAATTCATATGATATATGATGTAAATCAGCCGGATATTCAGCAGGTTTATTATATTTGTTCTGAAGCCTCATTATGAAAAATATTTATTTCAAGCTCGCAGAAACCGGGAACTCTGTTTCAGGAGTCGTATTGGCAACCGTAGTATCGGTCAGTGGTTCAACACCTCAGAAGCCGGGCAGCTCTGCCATCTTCTCCAACGGCAGGCTTATCGCCGGTACTGTCGGGGGAGGGGTAATAGAGAACAGGGTAGCTCTGTATGCCTCCTCATGCCATGAAGGAAAAGAATCGGCCCTCCTTACTTACCACCTGGACAAAGAGACAAACAATCCGGAGGAAGCCGTATGCGGAGGGGTTATTACAATCCTGGTCGACGGAGATCCCCTTGCAAACCTTCAGGCGTTCCGCGAAATGGAACAGGGAATAAGGGCTGGTCAGGCCGGCGTGCTTGTAACAAGGGTGGTGCCTTGGAATGACACAATTGTAATGATAAAGCGATGCTGGGCTACAGGTACCTGTGACCTGCAACTCCCCGGAAATAATATGCAAAGAATAAATGAGGAGGTGCAAAGAATACTTGTAACCGGCAGCAGATCAGATTACCGGCAGCTTGACATTGCAATCCCTGGTGAACAGTGCAATGCAAAATTATTTCTTGAACCTGTTTTTCCTCCGCAACAGCTTGTAATAGCAGGTGCAGGGCATGTGGGCAGGGCTGTCTCACATCAGGGTAGACTCCTGGGTTTTGAAGTCACAGTCATCGATGACCGCCCTGAATATGCGAACAGCACGAACCTGCCTGATGCCGACTACATTGTTGTAAATGACATTGGGCAGGCAATGCAGGAACTCCCGAAAGACAAGGATACTTTCATCGTGATCGTAACAAGGGGCCACCGCCATGATGCCGAAGCACTTCGTCCCTGCATAGGCTCTGCGGCAGCATATGTGGGTCTGATGGGAAGCCGGGTGAAGGTGGCAAAGATGCACGAAGAGTTCATATCCAATGGCTGGGCATCAGAGGAACAATGGCAGCGTATCTGCACCCCGATCGGAATAGAGATAGGCTCCGTAACCGTTGAGGAGATTGCTGTCAGTATTGCTGCCCAGCTTATTAGTTATAGAGGCAATAGGCAGTAGAGGGCCGAGCGTATAAAAATGATCCGCTGGCTGGCGGATCATTTTAGAGAAGGAGCCAGGTTGCAGGGATGGAATGAGATTGAATTAAAAGATTGAAATTGAATTTGTTGTAAGGTGACAGGGATATGGGCAATAGTGCTGGCGGCAGGTGAGTCAAAAAGAATGGGTTCACCAAAGATGCTACTGCCATATAACGATGTGACGATTATCGGGCAGGTCATAATCAACCTTCTCGACTCAGATGTGGACAGGGTTGTGGTGGTGGTTGGAGCCCACAGGGATGAAATAATGAAGGTAACCCGCCGGTATGATGTCTTTCATAGTTACAATGAAAATTATCGCAGTGGCATGCTCTCGTCAGTGCAATGCGGTTTCTACTCTCTTCCGGCCGGTTGTACCGCAGCACTGATAATGCCGGGTGACCAGCCAATGACTGGTCCGGGCGAGATCAACCGGGTAATACGCTCTTTCACTGAAAGCGACAAAGGGCTTGTGATGGCAACCTGCAACGGCAGGCGCGGCCACCCGCTGATTGTTGACCTGAAGTATATGGACGAGGTACTCTCGCTGCAGGAAGGAGAAGGACTGCGGGTGCTTGCAGAGAGGCATCCGGAGGATGTGCAGGAGTCCGAAACCGATGACCCGTCCGTACTGCGTGACATCGATACGCATGAGGACTACATGAATGAAATAAGCAAAACCTGAAAATTATGGAAGAAACGATCCGGTTCAAACTTAACGGAAGGGATACGGAGCTGGTAACCGATCCCAACCAGATTCTGCTCTGGGTTTTGAGGAACAATATCGGTCTGACCGGTACCAAGTTCGGCTGCGGGATAGGATTCTGCGGTGCATGTACGGTACTGATCGATAATGAACCTGTGAGAGCATGCATGACTGCTGTGGGTGATATCTCCGGAAAGAGCATTGTGACAATCGAAGGTATGGAGATGAATGGGCAACTGCATCCGCTTCAGCAGGCCTTCATTGATCATGATGCCCTGCAGTGCGGTTTCTGCACTCCCGGTATGATACTTACGGCATCAGGTCTCCTGAGCAAAAACCCTTCTCCCACACGCGAGGAGATAGTGGCAGGGCTCGAGGAAAACCTTTGCAGGTGCGGCGCACACACCAGGATCATCGATGCGGTACAGGATGCTGCTGGCAAATTAAACGGAGGGAACAGAAAATGAAAGAGACAACAGAAATCCGGAAAAGCGGCTCAGCCAGCCAGGGGATAAAGCGGAGAAGCTTTGTAAAGGCTCTCGGAGGAGGGATTGTCCTCTTCTTTGCGCCATGGAGCGCACTCGACCTGATGGCCCTTCCTGCTGAACAGAGAAGAAGCCTCACCAAAGACTACAATGCATTTCTCCATATTGCGGAAGACGGCACGGTAAGCTGTTTCACGGGCAAGATTGAAATGGGTCAGGGAGTAATCACCTCGCTTGCCCAGATGATGGCGGATGAACTCAACGTGCCATTGGAGAAGGTTAAGATGGTTATGGGAGACACAGAGCTGTGCCCCTATGATGCAGGTACATGGGGATCACTCACCACACGGGCATTTGGCCCTGCAATGCTGGCTGCCGCTGCAGAAGCCAGGGCAGTCATGATACAGATGGCATCCGAAAAACTGGGTGTTGAAGCGGGCCGGCTGGAGGTAAGCAACGGAGTTATCTCAGAAGCAGGGAATCATGAGACTAAGATTACCTATGCTGAGCTTGCCCGCGGGAAGAAGCTTGAGCGATACATGGATATCAAGCCTGCAGTGGAAGATTGCAGGAAATATACTCTAGTGGGGAAACCACTGAAACACAGTGATGCCCGGGAAAAGGTCACCGGCAGGGCGAAATATACAGGTGACCTGAAATTGCCGGGTATGCTGCATGCCAGGATCTTCAGGCCACCATCACACGGAGCGAAACTGGTATCGGCTGACCTTTCCGGTGCCGAAGCAGTAGCGGGTGTAAAGGTGCTGCGCGACGGCGACTTCATTGCTGTTGTGAGTGAAAACCGTGACCTGGCCGACCTGGCTGTTGTGAGAATCAATGCTGAATATTCCTTTGACGAGCTGAAGGTAAATGATGAAACTCTCTTTGATTACATTAACCTCGGTGAATACCGTTCAAACGAAGTGGCATCGGCAGGGGATATGTCTGCAGCACCGCAGCTGTGTGACAAGGTGTTCGAGCATGAATACCATGACCCATACCTTGCACATACTCCTATTGAGACCCATACCGCGCTGGCTGCCTGGGAAGGAGACAAACTGACGGTCTGGGCCTCCACGCAATCACCTTTCGGTCTGCAGGATACGCTTGTCAGGGAGTTCGCGACAACCCTTGAAAACGTAAGAGTGATAACTCCCTTCGTTGGCGGAGGTTTCGGAGGCAAGGCTTCATCACAGCAGGGTGTTGAAGCCGCGAGGCTGGCACGCATGACGGGCAAACCGGTAATGCTGGCATGGACACGCGAGGAGGAGTTTATGTATGATTCCTTCCACCCGGCTTCAGTAATAAAGGTGAAGTCAGGGATAGACAATGACGGAAAGATAATTATGTGGGACTATAATATTTATCTGGCTGGCACACGCGGTTCAGAAGCCACATATGACATTCCGAACGTAAGAATCACAAATTACCGTGAAGACCGGACAAAATATCCCGTCCACCCGTTTGCCACCGGCCCGTGGAGAGCTCCCAACAACAATACAAACACTTTCGCCAGGGAAACTCAGGTAGATATCATGGCTGCGGCTGCCGGCACTGATCCTCTCGAATTCAGGCTAAGGAACCTGAAGGATGAAAGGATGATCGGAGTACTTAAAGCTGTTGCTGAAAAATTCGGATATGTTCCGGGACAGAAGTCGCACAGCCCCGTAAGAGGAATCGGAATAGCCTGCGGAGCTGATGCCGGAACATGGGTTGCCGAGATTGCCGAGGTTGAAGTAAACAGAGCCACGGGTGAGGTAAAGGTTGTCAGGATAGCATGCGCACAGGATATGGGCCTGTGTGTCAACCCGCAGGGAGCCCTGATTCAGATGGAGGGTTGTCTTACAATGGCACTCGGTTACACCTTTACAGAGGAGGTCAGGTTTGAGGGAGGCGTTGTAAAGGACCGGAACTTCGATAGTTACAGGATACCAGGATTTTCATGGGTTCCGAAGCTTGAGTGTGTAATAATGGACAGGAAGGATCAGCCACCGCAGGGAGGAGGTGAGCCTGCCATTATTGCAGTAGGCGCTGCAGTGGGAAATGCCATCTTCAATGCCACCGGGGCAAGGCTGTTCAGGGTGCCGTTCACACCGGATCGGGTCCTGCGGGCTCTCGGGAAGTCTGAAGGTCTGAAAGTCGGAGAGTCTGAAGGTCTGAAAGTCGGAGAGTCTGAAGGTCTGAAAGTCGGAGAGTCTGAAGGTCTGAGAGTCGGAGAGTCTGAAGGTCAGGGAGGAGGGAAACGGAAGAGGCATAAAAGACCTAAGAGCCGGATAGCATGAGCTGAATAAAAAGGAGGGAAGCCGCTGGCAACCCTCCCTTTTTTATTTGTGAATTTCTGATTATTTACCGGCTGAATACCATTCGTTCTGTTCAAGAAGGTCATTCACCTCCATCTCACGGAACGGAACCGGGAGAATCAGGTTGCCGGCATTGTAAGGATCAGTGCCGACATTCATCTTCCACCTCTTCAGGTCATGCAGACGATGTCCTTCCCAGCAAAGTTCGAGGTATCTCTCCTGCCTGATCTGTTCCCTTGTCACAGTTGCCGTGTAAAGGGGGGCAAGAGCTCTTGCACGGATGACGTTAATGTCCTGTGTGGGAGTGTTGGGACCCACATCTGCTCCAGGATCTTCAAAGTTAGCTTCTGCCCTGATAAGGTACATCTCAGCAAGGCGTATCAGGGGAATATTGCGGTAATAGTCGCCCCATTTTGCAGTGTTGATGCCGTCCTTGTTGAGGATGGTTCCAACTCCCTTGTAATACATCATGGTGATGTTGTCTATTGTGTATCCATCCTGTGTGTCAGCCTGGTATTTACCGCGCAGGTCAGACGGATCGAACCTGTTGAGGAATGACGGCACAATCTCATAATCACCCCTTCCTGCTCCGGCAAGGGATGCATACATCACCGGGAGCCAGCCGAGAGTGGAGTTGATGTTCATCTGGATGGCGAAGATATCTTCAACACTGTTTTCCGGATTGTTGAAAGCCTTAAGAGGAGTGGCGGCAAGGTCAAAATACCCGCTTTCAACCACCCTGTTTGCCTCTGTTGCTGCCGATCTGAAGTTGCCGGTCTGCAGGTACAGTCTTGCGAGAACGGCGCTGGCAGTCATCGAGGAGGCATAAACTCCGTTTTCGTCCGGCAGAAGATCCCGTGCTTCAGTCAGGTCTTCAATAGCCCGTGCATAACATTCTTCCACAGTATTTCGTGCCACCGTCACTGCATCAGACACATCTTTGGTGGCTGCAAGCACAAGCGGGATGCCAGGTTGGTTGTTGGTCTGACCAGGTTCATACGGAAGACCGAACAGCCTCGTCATCTCGAAAATGGTCCATCCCCTCAGGAACAGAGCCTCACCCTTTACCAGATCCGCATCGTCTTCACCGAGGAGTGCAATCACCTCCTCCTGCAGAACTGTGTTGCAGGTATTAATGAGCCTGTAGGCTTCCGTCCATGTGAATTCAACATATTCGTTTGTAGTGGTGGCAGCTTTGTTGTAAAATTCACGGGGTTCCTCATAGGTTCCCATGAATCTCATATCTCCGGTTGTGGCATACAATTCACTGTACTCATTGAAGTACGATCCGAAGGTGCCGTAGCTGCTGACCTGAAGATATGCTCCCACCAGCGCTGCCTTGATGTTGTCAGGGGTGGTCAGTGCCACATCTGCGTCAATTGACTGTTTCGGTCTGATCTCAAGCTTTTCTGTGCAAGAGATGAGCATGGCAATTACCGGAACAACAAGTGCCCATGTCATGTATCTTTTTAATGCGTTTTTCATGGCTTTAGTTATTAAGCGTTAGAATGAGAGGTTTACGCCAAGAGTATATATCCTTGCCTGCGGAGCAGTGTAAAAGTCATAGCCCTGTATGATGTTGGTATTCTGGGTGGAACGTCCGGTACCGGTATAGTTTACCTCAGGGTCCCAACCCTTGTAACTGGTCAGGGTGTACAGGTTCTGAATGCCGGCATACACTCTTACTGATGTCATTTTCAGACGCGTTGTGAGGGTCTTTGGCAGAGTATAGCCCAGGTTGACATTTCTGAACCTGATGTATGACCCATCATAAAGGTACCTGCTTGATATCTTATTGCCATTGCCCAGACCCAGTCTGGCCTGAGGGACATCAGTTATGTCACCCGGATTCTGCCACCTGTTCATCTGATCAATAGTCTGGTTGTCAAACCAGTCCGCATTGGCAGACTGGTAACCGCCGCCGCCGTTGTATACCTCGTTGCCGTACACAAAGCTTATCAGGACATTCAGATCCAGTCCGGCATACTCGAAATAGTTGTTGAAGCCGCCAGTGAATTCGGGGTTTGGTGAACCCACTATCTGCTTTTCAGCGAGGTTGTAATTATTGGTTGTCTCATCGCTGTCAGCGCTTAAGTAATACAGTGCATCACCGTTGTCAGGATCAACTCCTGCAAACCTGACCAGGTTGAAAACACCTATTGGCTGTCCCTCTATCACGTAGTTAATTGAATTGGGAGTGATTGCCGGGCCGTCGATATTGATAATTGTGTTATCGTTAAAGGCCATGTTGAAGTCAGTGGTCCAGATGAATTTCCCTGAGAGGTTGTTGGAGTGGATTGCGAATTCAATTCCTTTGTTTTCGAGTTCCCCAACGTTGCTCCAGACTCCCTCGAAGCCTGAGGTTGAAGGGAGTGTTCTGTAAAGGAGCAGGTCAGTTGTATTCTTCTGATACCAGTCGATTTCGCCGGTGACCCTGTTGTTGAAGAATCCAAAGTCCAGCCCCAGGTCAAGCTGGGCGGTGTTTTCCCAGCCGAGTTCACGGCTCTGTAGCTGTGTGGCCTCAAGGCCTGTGCGACCTGCATAGTTGACACCGTCATAGAGTGCCAGGTGGGCATAGTCAGGAATTCCGGAGTTCCCGGTTATGCCGTAGCTGGCTCTTATTTTCAGATAGCTGAGCACATCCTTGATGCCGGTCATGAATTCTTCCTGTGAAATAATCCAGCCTGCTGATCCCGCCGGGAAAAACCCGAAGCGGTTGTCAATGCCGAAGCGTGACGAGCCGTCCACACGGCCGCTGAGCGTGAAGAAGTACTTGTCATTGATCTTGTAATTTGCACGGGCAAAGTAGGAGAGATACGAGGTTGCATCTTCCCAGCCACCGTAGGTAGTCACTTCCGCAGCGTTGTCAATGTTTGTGAAGTCATCGGTCGGGAAGCCTTTCCCTTTGATATTGGAACCGATACTGTTCGATTGCTGGAATGACATTCCGCCAACCAGATTCAGGTGATGCACACCCAGGGTTTTGTTGTATGTAAGGTAATTCTCCCAGTTGTAGTTGATTACTCTTACTGAGCGGTTCTGGGCTTCTCCGGCAGGACCGCCTGTAATTGTTTCCCTGCCCCAGAAGTTCTTTTCCCGGAGGTCGTATATGTCAGTTCCGAACTCGCTCCTGAAAGTAAGATCCCTTAGCAGGTCGTAAGATGCATATATGTTGGCCAATGACCTGAATGAGGTCTGGTTGTTTTCCTCGTCCCTGAGGGAGATAAGCCCGTTATAGTAGATTGTTTCCGTATTCAGTTCGCCTGTAGTGGGGTCATAGACCGGGGTGAGTGGCGACTGTGCTACCAGCTGCAAAGGGGTGGCGAAGGCGTTGTCATTCTGGACCCTCTCCATCTGGCTGCGGATTACGTTCATCTGCATTCCGAAGCTGAATTTGTCAGTGGCTTTCTGGTCAAGATTAAGCCTGGCGCTCATCTTATTCATGTTGTTCCCGCGGAGGATGCCCCTTGTGTCATCATAGCTGAGACCGGCATAATATCTTGTGGCATCGGTACCACCGGACCCGGAGACATTGACCCTGTTCAGAGATCCCTTCTGGAATGCTTCCTTCTGCCAGTCAGTATTGAAACCGTCATCCCAAACCGGGCCTACGAATGTTTCCCAGACAGCATCCTTTGTGAATCCCTCTTCTCCCCAGAGCCATCCGTTCTCATCCAGTGCATTCTCGATTGATTCGTCCATCAGTTCAAGGTACTGATCGGCATTAAGCCATTTGACAAGGCGGCTGGGTTCACTAATCCCCGTTGTGTACTGGACGTCAAATTTTGTCGTACCGGCTTTGCCTCTCCTTGTCTGGATAATGACTACGCCGTTTGAAGCCCTTGAGCCGTAGATGGCAGCAGCGGAGGCGTCTTTCAGAATCTGTATCGACTCTACGTCTGTCATGGCCAGGTCTGCCAACGGGCTGGTAGGCTGGTTTTCATCATTGGAGAGGTTTTCCGCAGTAATCGGCACACCGTCAACTACATAGAGAGGCTGGTTGTTGGCTGAGACGGATGATGATCCTCGGATCCTCATTTTCACAGTCTCTCCCAGCTTGCCGCTGGCCTGTTCAATAAAAACACCGGAGGTTTTGCCCTGTATTGCAGATTCGAAGCTTGCCGTTGGCATCTCGGCGATGCCCTTTGTCTCAACCTTCGTGATGGAGCCGGTCAGTTCCCTTTTTATGGCTGAACCATAACCGACAACGACAACCTCATCAAGGCCGACGTTGTCAAATTCCAGCGCCACATCAATGACAATATCAGTCCCTACAGCAATTTCCCGGGATTTCATCCCTACGAACCTGAAGACCAGAATATCTCCCGGAGATGCCTTTACTGAGTATTTCCCGTCCATGTCGGTGGCTGTACCGACAGAAGTTCCCCTGACAAGCACGGTCGCCCCGATGACGGGCAGTTTGTCAGATGTGTCTGTGACTGTTCCTGTAATGGTTTTCTCCTGCCCTAAGGCATTGAATACCAAGCAACAGGAAATCACTACTGTCCAAAGTAATTTTCCCATGGCTGAAAGTATTAGTGTTTAATAAGTCCAATATAAAGACCGCCAGAGAGAGGTTTTATCTCAGTTTTTCCGGAAGTATTTTTTGTTAATGATCATTAACAAATCCTTCCTTGTACCTCAAAGATGCAGATTATGAGTCAGATAAGCCGAAAAAACTGAAGTTGACGTTTCCGTATTTACGGTGGTCGGTTCGCAGAGGGTGTTCGGAAAAACCGATTGATTTCGGATGTTCGAGTATAAAGAGAGTTGATTTATGTACTGCCCCGGAAGCCATTACCATATCAGGGATTGCCGTGAGCCACCTGAGTGCATAGGGAGGGTCAGCAAAGATTATATCATACTGTTTGTGACATATTTTCAGCCAGTCGCGCACGTCGAGGCGGTGAACCTTTGCATGATCAGGTCCGAGATCCCGAAGGGTCCTGCTGATGAATTCGCAGCTGCGCCTGTCAGTTTCAACAACATCGATATCACGGGTTCCCCTTGAGGCAAACTCGAAGCTGATTGCTCCCGTTCCTCCGAAGAGGTCGAGCAGCGATATTGCTGAAAAGTCATACCTGTTATTCAGGATATTCATCAGCCCTTCACGGGCGAAGTCGGTTGTGGGCCTGGCAGTGAAGCCTGATGGCGGCTGGATGAGCCTTCCCTTGTATTTCCCTCCGATTATTCGCACGAAGCTGCAGTAAACAGGTTCAGCCAGCGGTGCAGGTGTACCTCGTTCATTACATAGCTGAAGCTCTGCCTTATGACAGGCGCCGCGAATCTGATGCCGGAGGAGAAGTTCAGGAGCGCAATGTGTGTTTCGCTGTATGGTTCAACCAATCCGCTTACAAAGATGGTTTCGTCATGCCGGATGCCCTTCCTGTCTAGGACGCTGAAGAGGAAGTAGGCTCCGTCTTGCGGCGAGGAGATAGCAAAGCTGTTGCAAAAGGTCAGGTTTCGTTTTTCTGCGATTATCACTGTCACAAAACTCTTTTCGATGTGCAGGTGTACATAACAGTCGTCAGAGTTCCTGCAGGCTGCTGCCGCGTGGGACAGCAGAGGTTTGGTATGATGCCACGGTGTCACTCCTTGCCAGCGTGAGGGGATTATTCCGGCTAATTCCTTACCAGGAGAAAAGAGCACAACTGCATCGGGAAACGAGATATTGTTGGCTGTTATCGCGTCCCCGGCGGATTCGCCGAAGTTGAAACGGAAATAATCATCACGGAGACCGGGTTCATAAACCGGTGCCGGGATCATTGTGGAATTCAATGAAGGTGTGATAATGCGGATTTTCCTGTAACGCCTCCTGAGAAAATCATCAGTATCAAGAATCTCAGTAAAGGTGCGGGAGGGTCTCTCCGGTGGTCCTTCAAGAGGATAATGCCTGAGCATGACATATTTGCCGCGAAGGAGGTCAAGCACGGCCAGGGAGACACCCTCTTCAGAAAGCTCCAGCGTAAGGTCGTAATTGTCGGTCGCGTTTATGTCGAGGGTCTCGTCAATGAGCTCCAGGGGATATATCTGCGACGCGGTCATCAATCCTCCCAGTTCCCGGCATTGTTATTGGGTATCTTTACGTCACCCACCTTCATACCCGGGAATCCCGTGATTTTTGTTCTCTGATCATTGTAGTTGACAACCAGTTGCCTGTCAAGGTCACTTAGAAAGACATCATTGAGAACGTAGGCCTCAAACACGTTTACAAGCACCATTGAGGTTGTCATTACCCTGCCGGCTGACATCTGGAAGTCTGTTTTTTCCAATCCGGGGACGTATCTGAGCTGGTCTATCGGATAGCCTTTGTCGAAGATGGAGTCAATGACGGCGATGTAGCTGGTGTCACGGCTTATAAGACCTTTTTTAACGGCTTCTCTTTCGGTTGTGATTCCGGAGGCAATCATTTCATCCGTCAGCGAACCTCTCTTGAATACAAGAGGAAGCGAATCAGTCTTCAGAAATGTAATCAGGGTGTCAAAACTACCTGTATAATAACCCTTTACTGATTTGAATGCCTCCTGTGCAGTTCTGATATCAATGAGTTTTTCCTTGATTGCAGTCTCCCTTGCATCTTTCTCCTTATTGAAACGGATGGGTTTCATGATGCTTTCCAGAAGAAACCAGGCAAGCACGATAATGATAATTGTAAATACGATGTTGAGAGCCGTTTTCATGACTTTTATGATCGATTGTTGAATAACTTTGTGCAAATTTATAAAAAAAGCAGACGGTTATCAGGTTTGTCGAAATAAAATGAGGCAGGAGAACATCTACGATCTTCTCAGTAAAAATCTGGGTTACCTGCCTACGCAGGACCAGTCTGACTGCATGCGTCTGCTGTCAGGGTTCGTCGTAAACAACACCAATGACGTTATCTTCCTGATAACCGGATATGCAGGTACCGGGAAGACCAGCGTCATTGCCTCGCTGGTAGCCACCCTGAATACACTCCGCCAGAAATCGGTTCTGCTGGCACCAACCGGCAGGGCAGCCAAGGTGCTCAGGTCTTACACCGGTATGGAGGCCTACACAATTCACCGTAAGATCTACAGGCAGAAATCTGCTACTGACGGGGTAGGCAAATTTGTCCTTGACCGCAACCTTCACAAGGATACTTTCTTCATTGTTGATGAGGCTTCAATGATACCCGATGAGTCATCGGAAGGTTCGATGTTCGGCAGTGGCCGTTTGCTGGATGATTTGCTTGAGTATGTTTATACGGGGACTGACTGCAAGCTGATTCTCGTCGGAGATGTGGCTCAGCTTCCCCCGGTCGGATCGGTAGTCAGCCCTGCACTTGATGAGAATGTGTTGCGTGGCACGGGTTTCGCCCTGGAAGCGTTTGAGCTTCGTCAGGTGATAAGGCAGAGCGAAGGATCAGGGATACTGATGAATGCCACAGCCGTCCGGCAGCAGGTAAGTGACGGCGACCTGTCTGTGCCGGAACTTGTTCTTCATGGATACAGTGACATCGTACGGCTGGGAGGTGCCGAACTTATTGATATACTGACAGAGGCTTATGACAGGTGCGGTACTGACGGCGCAATTGTGGTTGTCAACTCGAATAACCTGGCTAACAGGTATAACCATGGCATCCGCAACAGGGTCTTCTTCCGCGAGGAGGAGATAAGCACCGGTGACATCATTATGGTTGTCAAAAACAACTACTACTGGCTTAAGGAAGAAGAAAGCACCTCTTTCATCGCTAACGGCGATATTGCCGAAGTGAGGAGGATAAGCAAGTACGAAGAGATGTACGGGATGCGGTTTGCTGACATGACGCTCTGGTTTCGTGATACTGAACTGGAAATTGAGGCAAAGGTTATGCTTGACACGCTGATGATGAGCACTCCGTCATTGTCACCCGAGAAGTCACGCGAACTGTATTTTGCCGTTCTGGCAGACCACCCGGGTATCAAATCGAAGAGGAAACAGTATGAGGCAGTGAGGGATGATCCCTATTACAACGCACTCCAGATCAAGTTTGCCTACGCTGTAACATGTCATAAGTCACAGGGAGGACAGTGGGAAAGGGTCTTCATTGACCAGGGAATGTTCAACAGGCAGGAACCGACAATCGATTACCTCCGATGGTTTTATACGGCTCTCACGAGAGCGACGGACAAGGTTTACCTGGTCAATTTTCCGGACAGATATTTCAGGCAATAGCCA
>ERZ1645192.2947-NODE-2947-length-14022-cov-9.188301_pt1 | contig 14022 bp, 14 predicted proteins | sample MGYA00575354_ERZ1645192 | MGnify/ENA primary metagenome ERZ1645192 (study PRJEB40844, sample SAMN11349763) | freshwater sediment metagenome | isolation source: river sediment | host: Sediment | place: India: Faizupur Khadar , New Delhi | collected 2017-02-21 ... | reverse complement strand
TGCGAGAAAAATCACATTTATTCAAAATATTGTTTATGAAACCAAACGAACAAACCCAAAATGAACAATTCGCCAAAGAATCGTTAATTTTAAAAGGAATTGCCAATAATCTTTTATCTATGCAATTTCCTAAATTTAAAAATCTTATTGAAATGCTTGAATACTTCGACTATGAAGTGAAAATCGACCCAAAAATATTTGAAACAGGTAATGTTGTTGTTGATTTTGCACGAAAAAATCGTGAAGTGTTATCGGCAATGAATTCTTACGAACATGAAATATCAAGCCGAACCAATTCATATGAAGGAAAAAGTAATGTGTATACTGGTCTTTTGAAAAAAATTGTGTTGTGCGAAAACATAATGTCGTTATATGAGAATGACAATAAAACCGAAATTAATTATCTTAAATTACTTATAGATTTTGATGGGAACGATAAAAGATATATGAGAATCATTGATTTTCTATCAGAAAGAGGAAACGTGTTTGCACCAAATTTACCGATTTTTAAATATTTAGGTAAAACATATTCAATCGGAGAGCAACCATTCAATAGTGAAAATGATTTGATTGAATTTTTTATGCAAAAAAAAGAAAATATGTTTGTTTATCAATTTAAAATATTGAATGACAATTCGGTTGTTATTAGATATTGTGTTGAAAAAAAATAACATTTATTATAAGAAAAATGCTTAATGATTTCCAAAATAGCACACCTTGCCGACATTCACATACGCAAAACTCCAACTCGAAACGATGAATATGAAAAAGTATTCAAAAATCTTATACAATCATTAAATAAAAAGAAGCCAGACAGGATTGTTATTGTTGGTGACTTAGTTCATGACTATCTTGACCTTCAAGGTGAGCAATTAATCATGGCACACGAATTACTCAATGCTCTGAGTAAAATTGCACCTGTGCGTATAACCAGAGGTAATCATGATTGTCGTAAAAAGAACTTGAAAAGAGTAGATAGCATTAAAGCTATTGTAAAAACACTTAACAATCCAAATGTTGTTTATTACGATAAGACAGATGTTTATTATGATGAAAATATTGCATGGATGGTCTGGCATCATGGCGATGCAAAAAACAATCCTTGGAAAACAAAAGAGGGTAAAATATACGAGAAATTGAGAACCAATGGCGATTATATTGCCATTGATTTATTTCATGACCCCGTGAATGGTTGTAAGTCAACAACTGGCTTCGATATGAAAAGTAAATCATATTACAAAACCAGTGACTTCAAGGGCGATATTTCGATGTTTGGTGATATTCATCGTGCACAATTTTTGGATTCGGCTCAAACAAAAGCATATTGTGGCTCATTGATTGCGCAGGATGTCACTGAAGGTGATGATAATTTTCATGGCTACATGCTTTGGGATGTTGAAAATAAAGTGGCTGAATTAATACCAATTACAAACGAATATTCATTTAAAAACATTCGAATAACACCTTATACTGATTTCGATGATTTGGATTTTGAAATTGATAGTCCAACTAAATACATGAAAATCAGATTTGTTTGGGGTACACTGCCACAAGTCAGGACAAAGGAAAATGAAAGAAAAATCGTAACTTATATTAAGTCAAAACACAATGATGTAGTAGTTTCTCATAAAAATGAATTTATTGAAGCAGATAAAGTTGAAGTAAATGAAAATGTCACGTTAGAAAATGTTACATCAAAGGCAGTTCAACATGAAATATTTAAAGAATATCTCACGAAGATTGGAACTGAAGAAACAGTCATTAATGATATTATCGCACTTGATGAGGAAATATTGAATGAAATTGATATTACTGATGAAGCTGGCATTGAATGGAATATTATAAAGTTTGGTGGCACTAATTTCATGTCATATGCCCAATTGGATGTTGATTGGAGAGATATGGATGGATTATTCCAGATAACTGGTATAAATACCGCAGGTAAAACCACCATAATGAAACTTATCTCATATATCTTATTTGGTGTCGTACTTGAAACCGAAACAAGAAAGAAATTCGGAGACATAAGATTTGTCAATAACAGAAATGGTGCAACATATTGCGAAGGATATCTTGTGCTTGAAGCTAATGGCGAATATTATGGAATCAAGAAAAAAACTGAGATAACCAAGAACAGGTCTGGCGAAATCACTGGTGCTCCAACCACACTTAGTTATTTTCTTCTTTCCAATCCAGATGAGGAAATGGACGATAAGACTTCACTTGAAAAACTTGATGAAGATAGGCGTGTAAAGACACAAAAAAGAATTAATGAAATCATTGGCTCTTATGATAATTTCATGCGTATTGTTATGACAACATCCGATACGCTGAACAGGATATTATCAAATGAAATGGCAACATTCATTGATTCATTATTATTTGATAGTGGTTTGGATATTTTCGATAAGAAACTTGAAGGATTAAAGGTATATCAGAAAAGAGTTAATGAGTTGAGCAGAGTAACATGTAATGTTGAAATGACAACAGCACAAAATGCAACTTTAATTCAGGAAATAACAGTCCTTGAGGGTGAGATTAGTGAAATTGAAACAGTAAAACTACCAGATGTACAAAACAGAATCAGTAAAGGTCGTGAATACGTAGAAACTCTTACCAAAAAATTGTTTAAAATAGACCCCGAAATAGCTAATTTAAACGTAGATGATACCAAAGAGGATATTGGGGTTCACCAGAAGGAGATAAATGATTTAAAGGCACGCAAAAGCGTTGTGGAGGAAAGTATTAAGCCATTAAAAGAAACGTATGATGAAACGAAGTTAAACGAACTGCTTCAAAAAAAGGATGAGCATAAAACAACCGAATATAATAAAAAGTTGGATATTAAAAATCTTGAGCAGGATGTTCGTGATGAAGAACATGCAATTGAAATAATCAATGGTGAGATTTTTAGATTAAAAGAAGATGGTGCTAAACTGAAAAAAGAAATCACCGATGCAAAAAATAGTAAGGTTTGTTCACAATGTGGTCAGGAAATTAAGAAACAGGAACATATTGACCATATAGCTAAAATTGTTAAGGAAAAGGAAACCGAAATGTATTCGATTGCAAGCAAAATTAACATAAAAGAAACGGTTAATAAAGTTGAGCATAATCGAATAATTGGGGAAAAGAAAGAGGAAATTCAAAAAATTAAAAAGTCCATTGAAGAATCAAGTGTTGCAATGGAAGCCATATTAAAAGAAATTGGTGAACTTACCAACGATAAGAATGATGTGGAGAAACGCAAGGAATATGTGACTGAACTGAATCAAATCCCAACCAAAATTCAAGTTCAGGAACTTCAAATTGCTGCACTACAACAAAAAATTGATAATTATGAAAACAGTTTGAAGCAAATTGAAGAAAACAAAAAGATTAATGTTGGCATCGCTGCTGCAAAAGAAAAAATAACCTTACTTGAAACAGAAGAAGCGGATGAAAAGGAAAATGTATTCATAAGAAAAACCGCAATCGGTGAGAAACAAATCAGAATAAAGAACAACGAACTGCTAATTGCTGAATATACTATACAGGAACACCGTGACATGGTTATGAATCTCTATAAGAAATGTGTTCACAGGGATGGTATTCCAAGACAAATGCTTAGTAATTATATTATACCAAAAATAAATCTTACATTACAAAACATACTCTCAACAGCACAATTCAAAGTTTGGCTTGACCCAGACGATTTGAGACCGAAGCTGGCATATAACAATAGACCTGCCTCAATCATTGACTGTATAAGTGCAAGTGGCAAGGAAAGAACTTTTGCAAGTGTTGTGTTGAAATTTGCGTTAAACCAAATCAATGTGAAGGCGAAACCAACCATTTTCCTACTCGATGAAGTTATGGGTAAATTGGATGAGGATAGTGTTGAAGAATTTATTGAAATACTTCAATTAATTAAAAACGGCATGAAGAAGGTTTTAATTATCGAACACAATCACGAAATAAATCCTGATTATCTGATAAATGTGACGTTAAATGAGGATGGCATATCATCGCTTGAAATTGAATAAAACCATATTTTTTACTATTTATTGGTAAAGATTTTACATATGGATTTAAAAAAATATGATGAATTAAGAAAGAAAATCAACACCAAAGATTTTGAAGGTAACAATAAGGGTTTAGATAAATGGTTATGGAGATTTTCTTTTGTTGGTAATGCCAGTGCAATATTTTTTGCGTATTTTTTAGTTTATCCCGCATTACTTAAAACAATCGGACTACATTTTGTCTCAGGATTTTGGGGTGGATTTATTGCAGTATCATTGACTTTGATATTTCTTACGATATTTGAAGTAACGAAAAGGTATTTAATCAGAAACTTTTCCAGTGATTATATGGCAAATTACAGGAAACTAAACGCTAAAATCATCGGATGGGTAGGTACTGCATTTGCGATAATTGCATTGAGTTTTTATTTATCAATTGCTGGTGCTAAAAATTTAGCATCGACAAGTACATTTAAAAACATTACTGCACAGACCGAAATTTCAACAGTTGGTGACAGTATATCATTGGTATATGAAGACAGAAAGAAAATTTATGAGGAAGATAACGAAGCATTAAGAGCAGTCACCAATGATTTACGCCTGAAATTAGCTGAAACCCCATTAAATTATGTGACAGCAAGAAAAGAATATCAGGCAAGTATTGATAAAAATACCAGTATAATTACTGATAATCAAAATGAAATTAATAAATTAAACGGTGAATTAAATTCCAAGCTATTAGAACTTGAAAACAAGTTAAGCACCGCACAAATAACACACAGGACAGAAGATGTCAAAAACATATTTTTGTTTATTATAATAGTTATTTTTAATGAATTGGTTATCATTGGTGGTATATATTTCAGGGAATATTTTGAGCATACATTATTTGAAATCAATAAACAAAGGTTTGAAAAAATTTATCAAAAAAGAGATAGATATCGCTCATTGCTCACCTTTATATATGGTGATGGTAAATTAACCACTGGTGACCAAGTAATGCCAGTATTGCAGCTAAAAGAAATTGTTGCCGAGAAAACAACAATTCAAAATTCTAATAAACTTGTTGATGAATTCTTGCAAGATATGGATAGATTAGGTATCTTTGTAACAAATGGCAAAAGAAGGCATGTTGCTGCAACATATAAAGAAGCAGTTGACATCGTTGAAAAATATGATGATGCATTCCGTGCCATTGAAAATATGAAATAATATGGGAGAAGAACAAGAAAAAGCGGAATTAATTAAAGAGGCATTAAAAATTGTCAATTCATTGGCAACATTTGATGAAGAATATATTATGACCGATGAAAACGAATACGAGAAATTAGAAAAGTTAATAAAGAAGGCAAAAACATTGAAAAAAAACAGACTATGGATACTGAAATAAAAAGAGTGAAAATCCAAACCCCATATGTGTACGGTGAAGAAGGGTATCTTTTAACAAAATGGGATTTAAGATTCATGAAATTAGCAGATGAAGAGGTTGCTCAATGGAGTAAAGACCGTTCAAGAAAAATTGGTGCTGTTATTGTCAGGGATAGGGAATTAATATCAACTGGTTTTAATGGTATGCCAAGAGGATGTAATGATGATATTGATGCAAGGCATGAGAGACCCGAAAAGTATCACTGGTTCATTCATGCGGAAGCTAATGCAATAATTAATGCAGCACGACAGGGAAAAAGTACGTTAGGCGCAGACATATATGTTAATTTATTTCCGTGTGATACTTGTGCTGGTTTTATTGTACAGGCGGGAATAAAGAGGGTTTTTGTTGATAAAGAACCCGATTTTACTGACCCTAAATTCGGAGAAGCGTTTAAAAGAGCATTAGTTATTTTTGAAGAAGGTGGGGTTGAGGTGATATACATGGATTATGATGCACATAGATAATGAAACATATAACGTTAAGGAAGCTAATCGATATAAAACACAAACTGTAAAAACTCAGATAGTTTTAGCGACAAGTTTAAGAAAAGATAGTTATCATATCACCAGATTGCTTCACAAAGAATTTGGAAAAACAAAAAAGTGGAACACTTACACAATTTCCAGAGATGGATTAGTCTTTGAACATTTTGATAGTAAATTTCATAGCGATTTCCTTGGAATAAAAGAGGCTGACAATCAATCAGTATCAATTGTGCTGGAAAACATGGGATGTTTATTTCAATCTCCCGATGGAAAATATATTAATTGGTTGAATGAGATTTGTGATGAAGACAGGGTTGTTGAAAAAGATTGGTTGGGATATCATTATTGGGAAACGTTTTCAGATGAACAGATTTTAAGTACGATTAATTTATGTAAAGTATTGTGTGATAAACATAACATTCGAAAAAAATGCATTGATTTTCATCATTACCATAAAGACACGATAAAATTCAAGGGAATTGTATTCCGAAGCAACTATGTTGAAGACAGCAGTGATGTTAATCCATTGTTTGATATAGAGAATTTTAATGAAATGCTCAATAATGAATCAGAATAAAGTATTTATAATAAATATCTAAACATGAACGATAAGACCACACCAAATCAAATGAGAATATTATTGCGCAGAATGCGTGGTGAAAAATTTGTGGTAAGTGAGGAAACTCAGAAGCCAAAAAAAGAAATAAGTATGCGTGATATGCTTAAAATTACTCGTAAACTTAACGAAGCGGTTGAAACTTCTGAAGTTGATACTGAAGAGGATAAAAAAAAACCGAGTGATAAAGAAACCATCTACGACCAAAGACGTGAAGAAGATAAACTCATAAATTTATTTGATGATAATGTCAGTTTTGAATTTATGGATTTGGAAGTATATGATGATTGGGTTCTTTGGAGTGGTGTTGTGAATGGTGTGATTCAATTTTTATTTGTAGTAACACGTGATGAGATTACAAGCAGGATTGAATTTAATTATCTTCAGGGGTTTTCTCCAGACAATCCCCAGAATGATGAAATCATAGAAAAACTACAAACATATTACGAAACTACGTTTTCAAAATACTGGAGAAATAATTTAATTCAACAATAAGTAAAGCCTGACACTCAGGCTTTTTTCTTTTCCGATAGTATTTATTATAAAAAATTATAATTATGAAAAAGATTTGGGAATGGCTTAAAGAAAAGTACCTGTGGTTCAAAAAACAAAAGAAGATGTTGATGACATTGGTAGCCGTAATAATACTCATATTATGTGCAATTATTTACTATCAGCGTAATCGAATTGATAGTTTAAAGGAAGACAAGGAAAATACATCACAGGTATTGGATGCACTTCAAGATACAGTAAAAATTTATCAGAACAAGGAACAAGAATGGGTAGCTGAAAAACTTACAATTCAAACTTCAATGAAAGAACTTGAAAAAATCAATGGATTGTTGAATGAAACCCAGAAAGAAATGTTCGAAAGAATGAAAAAAATTGAAGATGGTAATAAAGTAATTGCAGCAGCAGTTATTAAAACAAATGTTAAATTAGATTCGTTAATCGCTGGTGGAGAAGTTGCTATTGATACAACAGAAAAAACAATTACGTTTTCAGATTCAACAAAAAACATACAGTATGATATTAGGGCAAATAATGTATTGCCAGCATATCCTGATGTTAAACCAACACTCATGTTCCAAAAATTTTCTTTGCCGAATTCACAATTCATTGAATTTCACTATAAGGACGATAAAAAGAAAAACTATCCAATATCGTTTAGTGTAACAAATACAAATGATTATTTTAAAACAATTAATGTGGAAAGCTATGCCATCCCGGGCATTGAATATAAAACTGGTTGGGATAAATTTGGCAATTGGATGAAACAGAATGCTAAACCATTAATATACATTGGTGTTGGAATTGTTGGGGGTGCAACAGCAGTTGCTATTTGGGGGAAATAACACACCACATGGGTGGATATTTATATATATTTATTGGGAGCGCATTCTAAAATGAGGATGCGTTCCTTTATTTAATATCAATTTTTTGTGTCTGCTAAGTATTTATAAACAAACATAACATGGACAAGAATGAAGTAAAAGAAATCGTTAACAGTGAGATAAAAAAATTTGTTGATGATTCTTTAGATAAGGAGATGAAGAAGATTTTACGTAATTCTAATAGTCAATCAAGAGATGAATTGATTTCGACTATTAAAAATGCGATGGAATCGGTTTACAAATTGTTATGGCAGAAAAAAGAATTTTGGAAATCTGATATTAAGTAATGGAAAAGTTTAATGAAGATATAAAACCGACACTCAGAACACCTGTTAGTAATCAATCACAGAATTTTGAGAAAGATTTTAAAAAAACTATGAGAAAAAATGGTGTTAAATTGACAGAAGAAGTTGACGGACTGTTAACTGAAAAGGAATTTTCATTGAAGAAAAAAATCTTCAGACTTCCGAAAATGGAAGCATTGGTGTTTTCAGACCCGAAACTATTGGCAGTTTATAATGAAATGTCAGAAGAGGGTGAAGAAAAATATGGTTATCATTATAATGAAACTATTATGAATATGATATTTAATGATTATGTTCTTAATAGTCCAAAGTATCTTCAAAAATATAAAATGGCAATTCCGAAAGAAAAAAAGAGAAGGGATAAGAGCGGTATAAATCAAGCGAAAAAGGCTGGTGCTGAAGTAATAAAAAAAATGAACCCACAATTTAAAGTAAAAAAACCTGAAATTAAACCTGCAGAACCAATGAAAATGGCTGCTGAAGGTGTTGAAGTACCAGAACAACCAGTTATGGTAAAGTTTTTGGTTAACGAAAAAGACCCACAAGACCCAGATTTGTTTGCATATTTTCCTGAAGAAAATTACGACAGAGAGGGTAAGTTTAAGGTATCATATTCTCATGTTGGTCAGCATTCGGCTGTTCATCCAGCATATGCTGAAGAAAGCAGAGAAGCCTTACCATATGAATATAAAGACTTAAAAGCCGAACTTGAAGGCATTGGATATAATCTTGAAGTGGTTAATCAAGCGAATGAAACCACAGGTGCTGGCGCAAGTTCAGGTGCATTTGTTGGAAAATTAATGGAAGATGAAGATGTAATATCGTCTGTTATGGATGGAAAACAACAGCCAGACGAAGAGGATTGCTACATTGAATCAAATGGCTGGAAATATAGCGTTTCATGTGGGGGGAAATTTATCGGTGAATTTAGCGAGATGGATGATGCGTTAAATGCTGTTAAAACTTGGAAGCAATCCAATAAATGGTTTCCAAATACTTGGTTCGTGTCCGACCACGGAAACGTATCGTTAATTGATGATGAGGGAAATATTTTACAAGAAAACACAACAACAAGTAGTGTTGGTGGAAGTGGAATGGGTTCTGGTGGTTATGCGGGTCCTGCAGCTTGGGGAAGTGGTGATTTAATGAAAACAGGTGGTAAGAGCAAGGCAATGCGCAGACCAATCTGGCCCGGGGGCACAATCATTGCTGAAGCCAATTATTTGATTGACCCGTCTGGCTTCGAAAAACTTGCTGAAACACTTAATGAAAGTTCTGATGTTGACTATATTCAGAAGCATAGTGAAGCGTTTGGTAGTTTAAATAATATGAATCCAGAAGACAAAAAAATTATAAAGAAAGATATTAAGACTGGTGTTTTAGACCAGCCTAATTTAGATGAAAAATCAACATCAAAATCACAACAACGTTTATTTGGTATGGCACATGCAGTACAAAAGGGCGAATTAAGTCCAAGCAAGGTTGGTGGAGCAGTTAAGAAAATTGCTAAAACCGTAAGTCCTAAAGATGTTGAAGACTTTGCTTCAACAAAACACGATAAATTACCCGAAAAAATTAATGAAAACCCAGCATTAATGGCACTTGGAACAGCAGCAGCAACTGGTGCTGGACAAGCAATCGGTAATAGGGTTGCTGATAAGGTTGGCTTGGAAGAAGAAGTGCAACATGGTGAATGGGTTGGTTCTGATGTAAATTTAGAGATTAGTTTGGAGGACTATAACGCAATTGCAAATCAACCAGCAAATAAAGACAGTGATGACGAATGGTTTGTTTTATATAAAATGGGCAATGATGCCTATGGAACTGGCTGGGTTACAGAATCCGAACTTAATGATATTGTGTTAGGTAAAGAATGGGCGAATGCAGAAGAAATTCAAAGATTCTTATCATATATTGGTATGGATGCTGAACAATGGCTTCAAATGCCATTTATTTCAAAACTAACTGATTTAATTAGTTATTGGGGAGTTGAAAATATTATGAATACAGATTACAGTCCATTAAATAAAGAAGAAGCATATGCAATGGCTGGAATCGAAAATACCACAAACGAAGATACACAAACTATGATACAAAATAATGGCACATCGATGTCCAACAAAGCTACTCCGACTGGTGACCAGCCAAGTAACGTTGATATGGGCGCAAGAGCAACTGGTGGAATGAACGAAAGTGACCAGAGACTCTTGGAAGAATTAAATAACGAATTGGAAGCATATTCAATTCATCATAATAAATTAAAAGTTATGGCAGAAGACAGAAAACCATCAGCATTGGTGTTAAGAGACCGTGTTGGTAGTGAAAATGAGAAAAATTTCAAGAAAGACTTAGGACAGAGTGGTACTAAGGAAATTATTGATATAGAAAAAGAACTTCAATGGAAAGACCAGCAAACTGATGTTCCAAAAGACCCACAGAAATTAGGTTTGGATATTGAAAAGAAAGAAATTAAAACAACTGATGCAACTGGTGATGAACATCTTAAAAACGTTGGTGATTCAACCAATGACGAAGGTGATGAAATACCAAAGCGTAACATGACCGATGATGAACAGAACGAAGTTGATATGATGCGTCTTGGACAGCATAGTTTGGTTTATGACAATGAACCAAGTAAGCGTTTCGAAGACCGTATGAAAGCAGACATGGGCGATAAAGTCTATAAAATGAGACAAGACCAAATGGAATATCGCAGCAAAATGCCAACATACAATAAAGACAATCAACCTGTTCAAGATGGTGAACCTGAAAAATACCAGTTTAATAAAGAAAAAGCAACATACAATAAGCAAACTGGAATTAATGAATCAATTGTAAGCGGTAAGTATTTTGATGTTCTTAATAAAAGACGTATTATCGATTTTAAATTGAATGAAACAGTTGAGATTGTTAACGAAAAAGATGCTGAGAAATATTTTGAGTTGAATTTTGCTGGTATGGGAAATACTTATACCAATAAGGTTGATGTTAATGAAAGTGTTGTTAAAGCAATCGGCACATATAAATTCTATACAGACGGCAGTACTGTTTACAGAATGAAAACACCAACCCAAAAATTAAACGAGGCATCGCAAAAAACAAAACCAGTAATAAATGAGCAATTTGAAAAAATGAAACATTTGACTGGATATAAACCAGATAATTTCGTTAATACTAAAAATATTAAGAAAAATCGTGGATTTTAATAAAGTATTTCATAGAGCAGAAGAAGGCATAACCAAAGAACAATTCTTGGAAGCGTATAATAAATTTCCACCAAGTGGATTTGTAAAATTTGCCTTTAAGTATTTTTCAAAAAGCACCAAGCCAGAAGATAAATGGTTGAAAAATACATTTGTTGGTGTTGAGATTACATTATTCCTCTTAGGAATGTTGGGAACGATTTTAAATTGGAGTAAATTAGCTGTTGCAATACCAACAATTATATTTTCCCTATTATTATTGTTTTTGGTGGTATATTTATTTACCGCAGCAATGATTTGCAATAATTTAAGAATAAGAAAAATCAGGAAAGAACTTGGTGGTATTTCCAAATGGGAATATGAGAGTTTGGTGAATAAATATCTGGACTAATTCAAGAATTTGTATTAAATTTGTGGGGTGTTAAGTTAATTAATGCCCCATTTTTTATTTTAATAATGAAGTATTTATATGAAAATACATAATTATGAGTTGCTTCAGTTGGAATAAGGTAACGTTAGGTTTGGTTGATGACACCAAATCGTATGCAGATGAGGTTAAAACCGAAGAAAGCATAGAAATGATGAACTTGAATTTGAATGATATAATTCAAGTTGATTTTCCTGATGACCAATACTTTAGGGAACAAACAGATAAAAAACAAATAGTTTTGCATCATACTGTATCAGGTCAGGGTGTTGATGGTGATATTTCATGGTGGAGACAAACTGCAGAAAGAATTGGTACAGCTATTATTATTGGATGGGACGGTAAAATATATCAATGTTTTTCAAGCAAGTATTGGGCACATCATTTAGGAACAAATGCAGTAAATAATAAGGCACTTAATAAAGCGTCAATTGGCATTGAGATTGATGCTTGGGGTGGTTTGGTTCGATATAACAGGTTGTGGTATCCAGCCAAATGGGATGTTAACTTAAAACGATATGTTGCCAATACCACAGTAAGACCAATACAAAATGTTGAAACATATCCGAATGGGTTTAAGGGATTATTTGGATTTGAAAAATATACAAATGAACAGATTGAAGCTGTCAGAAAACTCTTAATCTATTGGAATGAAAGATATGGCATTCCGTTAACATATAACGAAGACATGTGGGAAGTATCCAGCAGGGCAATGGCTGGTGAAGCTGGTGTCTGGACACATGTTAGCTTCAGAGAAGATAAATCGGATTGTCATCCACAGCCAGAACTAATTCAGATGTTAAAATCGTTGTAATTGTGGGTACAAGTCAGAAATATATAATTGTTAAAGACCGTGTGGAAATTTATAAGGATTTTGCACTAAATCTTTTATATTACATTCATAATTACTATATTGATTACGAGAGCATTCATGAAGACGTGGATATACGAAACCATTATATTTGGTGTTTTAATAAAGTTTGCGATGAGTTTAAAAAGGAAGACATTGATTTTTCAAAAAACGAAGAATTGAGAGAATATTTTTATGCGTATTATTATCACCAATTTTATAAAGTAATGGGTACAAAAGGCAGGGATACTTCTCTGGGGTACTACGAAAAATTCTGGAAAAATATTTTCGAAATCGAAAAACAAAAAAACAAGAATATCATCAACATTCTCATTGAGATATACAATATTTACGATAAATCAATAAATCAGGAAAAAAATATTCTTGAAATCGTTTAAAAATCCTTGACATTCGTATTTATAATCGCTAAATTTACAAGCGAAAAAATAATATTATTTTAATTTAGAACAAATTATGGCAAATTTAAAACTTGACCTTTTAAACAAACTTAGAAATGACAAGTATTATGAAGAACTTGAATTAGTGCGTCTCGCACAAGACCCAAACGCAAATTACAAAGAAAAAATTGATGCAATGTCATTCAGGCTTTCAAACCTTGCAATGTTGAATGCACAAATGGGATTGGTTGAACAGTATTTCCAAGAACCAGTACCCCAGCAGCAGCCACAACCGCAAGTGATGCCTGAACAAGTACCAGTGGGAGCACCACCAGCAGGTAAGGTTCATCAGGGACAGACACACGGAGAATAATATATGTCAGAATTAATGGCTGAAATATATCAGTTTTTATTTATATCTTCCATCATTTTTATGCTTTATGTTATTGGTGACTTGAGTATAAAAATGTATGGAAGATTTAAATTGAAAGAAAATACCAGATTTCAACTCACATCGTTTGAGAAAGTTGCTCTCTGGTTATCAATTGGATTGTTTATTTCATATTTAGTATAATGAAACCTATAGAGTCAGCATTAGAACCAATTACTGGTTATTTAATTTCAATATCCAGAGATACCCAAAAGGGATGGTATTTTCTCACCGTTGGCATTCCCAAAGGATGGGTGGTCAGCGAAAACAATGAAATTGTTTGTAAGATATTTGAAGAAACAGGTGAGGGTAAGTTAATTGAAATTGCACCCAGAAATGAAAATATTGCAGTAGATGATTTGGTTGATTTCGTTATGGTTATAATCGAAACCAATGAAAAAATTGCGCAAAAAGAGCAGGAGTTCACTAACGAAATGCAGGAAATGAAACGCATGCTTGAAGAAAAAGCGAAAAGATT
>ERZ1645192.2946-NODE-2946-length-14023-cov-5.161584_pt1 | contig 14023 bp, 7 predicted proteins | sample MGYA00575354_ERZ1645192 | MGnify/ENA primary metagenome ERZ1645192 (study PRJEB40844, sample SAMN11349763) | freshwater sediment metagenome | isolation source: river sediment | host: Sediment | place: India: Faizupur Khadar , New Delhi | collected 2017-02-21 ... | reverse complement strand
GTCGTTGGTTTATATTTAGCCGTTACAATACTGGTATCGATGGCTTTGTCTTTCTGAATTAAATAATGTTTATTATTTACTTTTTATTTTGTCTGAATATGCTTATTTTTATTCCGTTCTTAAATGAATGCGGTTCATCCGGAAAAAACGGCGTTTCATCCGTTATGCTTTGTTGTTTTGAACCGGTAAAAATATATTTAACCAAAATTCAGGAGCGAATGATGAGAAAACTGATGACGGCGTTAATAATTATGGCAATTATTTTCGCAGGCTGTTCAAAAAAAGTTGAGAATTTCAAGACCGAAGAGCAGAACGGCATAAAGATTTACAGCAACACCGAAACGCCGAATGATCCTACCGCAAAACTTGAGTTGAAGAAGCTGTTCACTATATCATCTGAAGCGCAGACTGATACCAGTGCTTATTTAAAAAGGCCTATTACGATAACAGCTGATAATAATGACAATATTTACATTCTTGATCTTATGTCTATGAGCGCAAAGAAATTCGACTCTTCAGGAAATTTTGTAAAAAGCATCGGCAGAATGGGGCAGGGTCCGGGTGAACTGTTCTATCCGTCAATAATGTTCATTGATAAAGATACCTTGAACATAATGAGCGCAGCATCCAGAAAACTGTCAAAATATGATCTTGACGGGAATTTTTATTATGAAAAAATGTTGACAGATCAGTCACAGATTCAGAATTCGAAGATTTCAAGGGACGGTCAGAAAATGGCTGCTTTCGTAGTCAAACAAATACCGAAGGAAGGCCAGCAGCCTGATATAGATTTCGCACTCTCGATAATTGAAATGTCAACTTTAAGTCAGAAATCATCTTTAAGCAGCAAAATACTATCAATTCAGGATCTGATGAGCGGTAAAATAGATTTCAATGACCTTGTTATACCTTTCATACCCGGAAATGAATATGTATATGTATCTGAAAATTCAGACAACCAGTACAGAATATTCGGCTATGACTATGAGGGAAAGAAAAAAGCTGAGATTAGAAAAGACTACAAAATGATCAGATATGAAAATAAAGAGAAAGAAGAATACATAGCTTCAATGAAGAAGATGATGCAGGGTGGTCAGCAGCAGGAAGTTAAAGTAGGCAACTTTAAAAAGGCGATTGTCACGATGCATACCGATAAGTATGGAAGACTATTGGTATATCCGAATGTTGACAGAAACCTCGATAAAGAAGGAGTGTATCTGGACATATTTAAAGACGGAATGTTTTTGAACAGAGTGCCTTATTCGATCCAGGAAAAAGGAAACACCGGACTTGTAGGCATGTTCAAAGCTCAGGAATTTTTCATCGGGAACAGACTATATGTTCTAAACGGCGAAGAACTGACTCTGGATGTTTACGATTACTAAAATAAAAGGGATAAAAAATCGTTAACCGTATAAAAATTAATGATCAGGGAAGAAAATGAAAAAAATAATTTTACTGCTTGCTGCTGCGCAAATATCTTTCGGTGTCACTATGACACTGGATCAGTGCATTCAGACTGCAGAAAAGAATAATACTGATATAAAAATATCAGGTTCGGATAAAGTAATTTCGGATCATTACCTGAAAGATGCAAGGAACCGTTTCTTAGATGTTACCGGTACGGGATCATATTCATATTATTCTTTTTTCGGGGATACCGATACCGAGAATTCAAATCTGAGCGCTTCGGCGGGAGTTGAGGCAAAGATAAGCCCGCTTCTGTTCCACAGCTATCAGTCTTCAAAGATATCGAATCAGTCTGCTGAAATAAGCTATAAAGGCATCGAAAATACGGTCAGATATACAGTCATAAACTCTTTTTTTCAGACGCTGATAGCCGAAGAAAGGCTGAAACTCCAGAGAGATATTTCGGAATACAGCCAGAAAAAATTTGAAGAAGCGCAGCTTAAATATTCTATGGGAAATATTTCAAAATCAGATCTTCTGAATTTTGAAGTATCAAAATCTTCCGATGTGATAGACCTTAAAGCGGCCGAATCGAATCTTAAAAAGAACAAACAGAATCTGATCTACTATATGAACGCCGAGATAATGCCTGATTCATTAAGAATTGTTTACGAACAGGCTGAAATTAAAGACGAGATTCTTGCTGAAGCTGAACTGATAGATGAAGCATTGAAAAACAATCCGGATTTAGCCGTTCAGAAGAACTACCTTTCGCAGAAAGAATTATCTTTGAAAATGGAATATGATAATTACCTTCCGTCCCTGACAGGATCAATCAGCTATGGCTACGAAAAAAAAGACGACCTGAATAATGACTTATTATCTTATTCATCAGACGGTATCACGGCAAGAGCGGGACTTTCAGTCAATCTGACCTATTCAGGACTGAACGGAATAGACAGAAATAAGGTCGAGGTCAAAAAAAGCAGACTTCAGCTTGAAAATAAGATAGAATCAATTAAAAACGAGATCAGGATCAAACTGCTTGAACTCGAAAATCAGAAGAACAGCCTTGAACTTGCAGGAAAGCACGTCGAACTGGCCAAAGAAAACCTTGATCTCGCAGATAAACTTTTCTTTATAGGCGACAAATCGGCTACAGATTATCTTCAGGCGAGAAATGATTTTATAAAAGCAGAATATAACAAGATCAATACGCAGTATAATTATATACTTTCCAAATACGACCTTTATAATTCTCTGGGGAGAAAGCCGTGAAGAATAAAATGTACATCGGTTTTACAATAATCCTGATCTCTCTGGTATCGGTAATAATATTAAAACCCGAATCAAAAAAAGATGAGGACAAGCTCAAGGAACTCAAAGATCAGGCCGAAACGAAAAAATCATTCGTAAAGGTAAGGACAATAGATCTTGCCAAAGCTCCGCTTATCATGTACATAAATACGACAGGCACGGCGAAAGCCGAAAAATCTGTCGAGATATATCCGCAGATATCGGGATATATTGAAAAGCTGAATGTCGAAGAAAATTCGTATGTGAAAAAAGGCGATATCCTTTTCACGATAGACAATCAGCAGTACGAACTGAATTATCAGAGCGCGCAGGATAATCTGCTCAAAGCCAAGATCGACTACGGAATGAGAAAGAATCAGATCAAGGACAGCGATCAGACCCAGAATCAGGCTAAGCTCGATGAAGAGATCAGGAAGCTTGATGAGAAAAAGAAAAGCGGTTCAATAACTTCAGAGCAGTATGAAAATTTAAAACTCGATCTTGAGATCGAATACCTTTTTAATAAAGGCGGAAGCGAAGAAGTGCTTAAATCTTCGACCGGCCTGACACAGGCTATGATAAATTACAAGAAAGCAAAACTTGATCTTGAATATACAGTCGTAAAAGCGAACATTGACGGTTATGTCGCCGATCTGAAAATTGTCGAGGGACAGCATGTATCATCAGGTTTCAGGGCAATGAATCTCGTTGACTACAAAAGCATTATAATGGAGATCCCTGTGCTGGAAAGCGAAGTGTCGGAGCTGAAAGAGGGCAGGCATGTCGAAGTGAAATTTGAAGCTATGAAAGACACCGTTTTCACAGGTATAATAAAAAACATCAGCGCTGTCGTGGATAAATCCAACGGAACAGGTATGGCTCAGGTTAAAATACCGAATAAGGATCTCTTAATAAAGTCAGGCATGAGCGGAAACGTCAGGATCGAGGGAAGAATATATAACGACAAAGTGATCGTTCCCAACGAGGCGATACTTACCAGGGACAACAGAAAACTCGTATTCACTGCGGAAGGAAGTAAAGCAAAGTGGGTATATGTGACTACAGGCCTATCAAATTACAACTACACTGAAATAGTACTTGAAAAGGAAGATCCGAAACTCAAGCTGGGTGATAAGATCATTGTTACCAATAACTATACCCTAGCCCATGATGCGGACATAATCATAGTTGATAAATAGTTTTCGGATTTACGGACTTTTATAAACGCTCAGAGGTATAAATGTTAAAAACTATACTCACAAGACCGATAACCGTAATAATGATCTTCACAGCTGTTACGGTTTTCGGAATAATTTCTTATCAGAAACTTCCGGTAAACCTGCTTCCGGATATAAAATATCCTTCACTTACGGTCTGGACAGAGCTTGAAGGAAGCAGTCCCGAGCAGGTCGAGAGGCTTGTTACCGAACCGCTTGAAGCATCTATCGCCGGATTAAAAGATATAATCAAGATAAAATCAGAATCTAAAGAGTCAATAAGTCTGATCACCATTGATTTTGCATGGGGAACAGACATGGATTTTGCAGTTCTTTACCTCAGGGAAAAACTCGATGCCGCCACTCTGCCCGATACCGCAGGCAGACCTAATATTCTGAGGGTCGATCCCGCCGCAAAGCCGATCATGATCATTTCCATATCCGGTAAAGATCAGAAAACAACGCGTGAAGTATCAGAAAATATCATAAAAAAGAGGATCGAGCAGATAGACGGCGTGGCTATGGCCGATGTGATCGGAGGAGAAGAATCCGACATCAGGATAGAGGCCGATGTTGAGAAGCTGAATACTTACGGCCTTTCATTCGCCGCTCTCGTAAATGTGGTCAGATCAGCAAGTACGAATTCTCCCGGCGGAACCGTAAAGGATGATGTTTATATTTACGATCTCGTGATCTCATCCGAATTCAAAGATCTTTCCGATATCGAAAATACGCTTGTGAAGCAGCTTGACAACAGGCGGAATATTTATGTGAAAGATGTCGCTAAGGTCAGCTATCAGGTAAAAGAAAAAAAATCTTTCACAAGATTCAATGCCGTGAATTCAACGGCCGTTCTCATCAGAAAAGACGGGGACGCAAACGCTGTTCTTGTGGTAAAAGATGTAAAAAAAATACTGGATGAATTCGAGAAAACCACAGATGTAGATATAAATGTGGTTTACGACCAGTCTGAATTTATAACAGAATCCATAGACAATGTAGTTTCCGCGATACTTCTCGGCGGAATATTGTCTTTCCTCACTCTTTTCCTTTTTTTAAGAGAATTCAAGTCCCCTTTCAATGTGTCCCTTGCAATGCCTATAAGTATATTTTCAACATTCACTCTGCTTTACTTCTCCAACATTTCATTGAACCTTATGTCATTATCAGGCTTTGCGCTCGGAATAGGAATGCTCGTAGATAATTCAATTGTCGTGCTGGAGAACATCAACCGGCACAGGCAGATGAATAAAGGCGTGTTCGATTCATGCTACGCGGGAGTGAAAGAAGTAATAATGCCGGTTTCGGCATCGACATTTACTACTATAATCGTATTCATGCCCGTTGTGTTTGTTTCAGGGGTCGCCGGAGAGCTTTTCAAAGACCAGTCCGTTTCTGTAGTATTCGCGCTGATAAGTTCACTGTTCGTTTCGATCTCACTTGTGCCTGTACTTTATAATAAACTTTCAATTGAAAAGAAAAATGCTGTTGTACTTGACGACAGCCTGAAAAGCGATAACGGGCCTATCTTTAAGACAGGCATTTACTGGACGATTCTTATAATACTTTATTTCACTATAATCAAGATCAGCAAAATACCGGTTGACGAGCACGCTTTCGCATATATTCTTTTCCTTGCGGTCCTTACAGATCCGTTTATAAAAACCTTCGATTTTTTCGTGTTTTACAGAAAAAATGAAGAGATCACCCGTAAAAAAAGGATACGGTTCATAATAGTAACCGTGATATGGCTGTTCCTGCTTTTCCTTCTTACCGTTCCGGCAGCCTATATTTCCAAAGTTGATTATTTCGAGCCTGTACACGCGTTCATCTCTTATTTCAGCCTGACCTCACTCAGCTGGCTAGACGGAATTCTTTATGATTTCTCATCTTTTGTAAATGAAATATTCCAGCCTTACGAGGAAGAGCTTAGCACCAAGTCATATATGCTCTATGCCTACTCTCTCGGCGGTCTGGTGTTTATTGTAAATTTATTCGGACTATTTAATCCCGCCAGGTTTTACGGTATAAACAAAAATATTATGCGTGATATCTTTCTTGTTGAAAAATTAAGAAGCACAATAAAAAAGATCTTTATGATGATCTTCGGTTTCATTACGGGTCTCTCGGTATTCTGGTTCAAATTAAGCGTCAGATTCACCAAAACGGTCTTTAAACCGGTTCTGATCGTCTATGATAAAGCTTATTCATATTTTGAAAAGACTTATAGAAGAGTTCTGATAAAAGCGCTCGACAACAAAGCTGAAACTTATGCTTGGATAGGCGCAGCGTTATTGATTTCGATAATTCTTATGCTCAATCTTGAACGAAGGATGATGCCGGATGTTGACAGCCACGAATTTATGCTTTCGCTCGAAATGAATCCGGGTACGAGCATCTGGACAACAGAAAGCGTAATTCAGGATTATGAGCAGATGCTGATCCTGAAAAAAGGCGTCAAATCCATATTTGCGACAGGCGGGATATATGATGAAAAATCCCTTCTTACAGGCGCGACGGTCTATAAGGGCGACATTCAGGTTAAACTTGAAACTGATATATCAACGAAAGAATTTCTGAACGACTTGAGAAAAGATAGCGGCAAATATAATTCTGAAAAAGATCTTGATATAAAAGTAAGCATAAATACCGATGTGTCCGTACTCGGGGAACTTCTAAAATCAGATGAAGGCGATCTGAGCGTAAAAGTTACCGGGAGCGATCTTAACGATCTCCGCGAGATTACCGATAAAGTTATAAGTAAGTTAAAGACCGTCAAAAATCTAAGCGAGATCAAATCTGATTTCATGGGTAATAAACCACAGATCAAAATAGACTTCAACAATGAATTTCTGGAAAATAACAATATTTCCGAACAGGAGATCACAAACTACATCAGAACAATGATAAAAGGGGAGACGGCAACCCAGATAACGGAGAACAACAAATCCATAGATATAATTGTAGGCACAAATGAGGATTTTAATGACGACATAAAAAATATTATCGGATCAGTTTATGTCAAGAACGGATCATATTATCCTCTTGATAAGCTCGTAAGCGTAAATTTCGAGAACGGACCAGAGTCTATCAAGCACGAAAGTCAGGGCAGGGTTATAACCGTAACCGCAAATATCAACGAGGGAAGGCTTGATAAAGTTGTTGGCGAAGTTAAGGCTGACTTGGATAAAATAGATCTTTACAGAGGAATGCGGATCGAAGTCGGAGGGCAGAATACCGAAATGCAGGATTCCATGATGCAGATAGTATTTATGTTCATGCTTTCTCTTATTCTGGTTTATATGGTAATGGCTTCACAGTTTGAGTCACTGCTCAGCCCGTTTATCATCGTGTTAAGCATTCCATTCTCTTTCATCGGCGTAGCGGTCGGACTGACTTTAACCGGGGAATCGATAAATATACTTTCGGGTATCGGTATGATTATGCTTGTGGGAATATCGGTCAACAATGCGATCGTCGCAGTTGATTTTATAGATAACAGCGTCAGGGAAGGTCTCGACATAAGAACATCGATCGTAGAGGGAATTCAGAAAAGGCTGAGGCCGATGCTGATGACGACCATCACGACCGTATTCGGAATGATACCGATGGCTGTAGCATGGGGAGGTTCATCCGAGCTCAGAAAACCATTGGCGATAACAGTTATTTTCGGATTGTCGGTAGCTACTTTGCTTACTCTGGTCGTTCTGCCGGCAGTATATGAATCCTTAAAAGGCAAGAAAAAATAAATGTTTGAAAATCTTTTAAAAAGACCCGTCACTATAATAATGTTCTTCAGCAGTCTGACCATTCTCGGGATCATCGCCTTTAATTATATTCCGCTCGAATTAAAGCCCGATACGGAATATCCCACGCTCATCGTTGGCGCATCATGGGATAATGTTTCCCCGGAAACGATTGAGACTAAAGTCATAAGTCCCATAGAATCGGAGATTTATACCCTCGACAATATCTATAAAGTATCATCAAGTTCAGAAAGTTCTTACGGGTCTATAACGATCGAATACGAAAGAGATACGGATATGAACTTTGCGTACCTGGCGCTGAACGAAAAGCTTTATCAGATAAAAAAAGATCTTCCCGAAGCTGTCAGGAACAGATTGTATATCAGAAAATATGTGCCCCGGGAAGAACTTGACGAAAGCAGGGAGCTGATCAGCTATAATATTTTCGGAGATATTTCACTTGACGAACTCGGATTATTGATCGAAAATGAACTGAAGAACGATCTTCTTGCCGTAAAAGGTATCAATTCAGTCGAGATAACAGGAATCCCGGTAAATGAGCTGAGAGTGCTGATAGACAGAAAGAAAGCGGATTTTTACGGAATATCAATATCAAATCTGAATAAGCTTTATCAGTACGGAAATCAGATCAATGCGGGAGAAGTAAGGGACAGCAATAAGATCGAGTTTACTATCTCGATCGATAACGAACTCGGCAGTCTGGAAGAGCTGAAGGAAATTATTCTTAAATACAACAACGGCGTTCCCATCAGGATAAACGATATTGCACAAGTAGTTATTTCAAATAAAGAAGCGAACAGCTTAAAGAGGATCAACGGCAGGGAATCTGTTGATGTGGCGGTTTTCAGAGAACCCGGCTCGAACGCTATTTCGACCTGCGACAACGTTTATAAAGTGTTTGAAAAATTCAAAGAGGACCATGCTTCGTATAAAATTCAAACGGAAACGAAGTACGATTCGACCGAATCAATAAGAGAAGAACTCGGCGATATAAAGATCAGAGGGCTGATAAGTATTCTGATAATAATTTTCGTGCTCGTATTTTTTCTGAGGAATATAAAGCTCTCCGTTGTGATAGTGTTATCTGTAGCCGTCAGCCTTTTCATGAGCGGTTTTATTTTATATTTCTTCGATTTCACTCTAAATATAGTTACTCTCTCAGGTCTTGTTCTGAGCTTCGGATTACTTGTTGACAACTCTGTAGTGGTTCTAGAAAATATAGTCAGGCTCTATAATCACGGATACGATAAATTCAAAGCCGCTTCAGAAGGAACTAAAGAGGTTCTCAATCCTATCTTAAGCTCAACTCTTACGACCGTTGTCGTGTTCGTACCGTTTTTATACATGTCAGGCGAAAGAAGGCTCTACTGGATACCTCTGGCTATTGCGGTAAGCGTAAGCTTATTATCATCTTTCGTTGTCTCAATATCTTTTACCCCATTGCTAACCCGATTTTTTCTGACAGAAAAATACAGGCATGTTATTCAGCAGGAGAACGGAGATGATTTTAAAGGTTATTCGAAATATCTGAAATATTTTGTAAACAACAGAAAAGTTGTGCTTATTCTTACCGGCGTAGTATTTTATCTGTCATTTTTTCTTTTCGACAATTATGTGGATCAGGGAAGAAGGTTCAGCTGGAACGTTCAGAACACGGTCAGCGTTTACATATCTATGCCTGTAGGATCGACCGTTGAAATGGCTGACGATATAATAAAAAATTTCGAGAAAAGAGTTCAGGAAACAGGCAATTATGATAATTTCACTACCACCGTGACTTCGCAGAGCGCATATATCCAGATAAATTATACCGACGAACAGTATTATACTATCGAACCTTTCAAGATGGAAAATGAGCTAGTGTCCATGGCCGTAAATTTTTCCGGCCCGTTCATTTCTATTTATAATCCGCTTAATCAGTCGGGCGGATACAGATCAGGCGGTTCGACATCTAAGTCGTACAATTCATCCCTGATCCTGAAAGGTTACAATTATGAAGGTCTGAAATCTGAAGCGCAGAAACTGGAAAGATTCCTGCTTACAAATTCACGTGTCAGCGATGTTGACATTACCGGTACCGGCCGGTGGTGGCAGTCTTCAGACCAGTTCAACTATACCATAAGCATCGACAGAAAGAAGCTGGCTCAATTCAACGCGAATGTAAGCGATCTGGTGCGGGAGATAAGATCATCCTGCGGCGGAAGCGGAACCAATATCATGTTCGGCGGCGATGAGATAGAAATGAGCGTAAAATATTCTGACTACGAGGAATTTAATGTCAGAGACCTTCTCGACAAGACAGTAATATCGGGAAATACCAGTTTCAGGATCAGAGACATTGCCGAGATCAAAAAAGAAGCTCTCATGAATGAGATATCAAAGGAAGATCAGAGCTATACCAGATATGTCAGGTACGATTATAATTCATCTACAAAGCAGGCGAATGAGTTTTTAAATTCAATAAAAGAAACCTATCCGCTGCCGTCAGGATATAAGTTCGACGAGGAAGACGAAGATTATATGACAGAAGAAGAAAAAAAGGAAATGATCTGGCTTATATTTTTCGCGGTCGTACTTGTTTTTATGGTAACAGCCTCACTTTTCGAATCGCTGCTTCACCCGTTCATAATCATCCTGAGCATTCCATTAAGCATAGTCGGTGTTTTCGGGATCTTTTTCGGTCTTCAGGAGATTTTCAACGAAGACGCATATATGGGAGTGGTCCTGCTTGAGGGAATTGTTGTCAATAACTCAATAATTCTCATATATCATATAAATACGAAAAGAGCCTCCGGTCTCGACATGATGCAGGCTATAATCACAGGCACGATCGAAAGGATCAGACCTGTCCTTATGACTTCAATTACCACCATCCTGGGCGTGGTCCCGCTTATAATAAATTCAGATGTAGAGAAAAATTTCTGGTACTCATTCTCAATAACAACGATAGGCGGACTTTCGGCTTCAACATTTTTCGTACTGACGGTCGTGCCTGTTATGTACGCATTTTTTGAGAGAGTAAAAGCCCAGTTCATGGATATTTTCAAAATGAAACAAACTTAATCTTCCGGGGAGAATTCAGTTTGGATATTTCGATCGTCATACCTGTTTACAACGGAGAAGAAACAATAAAACTGTGCCTCGATGCAGTTCTCGGTCTGACCATACCCGAAGGCATGAATATAGAGATACTGCTTATAAACGACGGCTCAACAGACAGAACAAAAGAAATTGCATTGAGCTATCCGAATGTGAAAATCATCGATCTCGAAAAGAATATGGGGCGTGCAAAGGCTCGTAAGACCGGAGCTGAACATGCCAAATATGAAAATATTCTTCTTATAGACACTAGAATAGAAGTATTCAGTGATCTTCTACAAAATATTCAGAAGATCGGATATCAGCCTTTAATGGCAGGAAGCCTTAATGACGAAAAATACAAATCCGAATATGACACACTGCTTTATCTCATTAGAAGGAAGTTTTACCACCCTTACTATCCGCAGTTCAAGTATGCAAAAGAGTTATGGATAACACAGGAGAATTTTCTTAAAGCCCCCAAAGGGACAGGCTGCCTTTTATTGAGCAGGGAGTTATTCTTAAAAAGCATTCCTGATGTAATAGCAAAAGATTCCAGCGATGACACAGCCATTCTCAAAAATATGGTTTTTCAGAACGACACAAAAATATTACGGCATACTGATCTGAATATAAAATACCATTCACGGGAAGGGAATGATGTTTATTCGTGGATAAATCACAGAGGAAAAACATTTGCCGACCATTATCTGAGATTCGTAAATAAGTTTTCAATTCTATACTTTTCAGCACTTATTGTATCTGCGTATCTGTTTCTTTTTTATCCGTTCAGGCTTTTAATGCTGATCGTTTCAGCAATTATTCTAACTGCGCTTTATTTGTATGAAGATCATAAAGATATTATTCCGGTTATGAAACAGCTTCCAATACTTGGTTTCGCATTTTTTATAGGGTCTTTGGAAAAACTGATCAAGATTATATTTAAAAAATAAATAATTAATTCAACATTACTTAAATTTATTGAAAGTCTTCAATTAATAACTTAAATTGCTGTCTAATTGTTGAAGGATGAACTTTTAATGAATAAATCTGTAACTCTTAAATGAAAAAAGCAATTATATACATAATTTTAGCTGCATTACTGGTAACTTTTATTTATAGAACCGATTTCGATTTTTCCAGAATACTTAATATGGATCTGCATGATTTTATACTGCTGTCCGCGGTCATTCTCATTTCATACATAAACTCATTTTTTGCAATAAAAATACAATTCGCCATGCTCGATGTATTTGAGAGCAAAATAAATATCGCACTGTTAACTCTGGCGTCAAATATTTTGAATTATCTTCCGGCAAAGGGTGGAATGTTGTCGCTGGGTACATTTCTAAAAGTTAAGAAAAAAGTTCCTTTCAATAAATTTGTGTTTACGACAATGCTGATCTATATTTTGGTTACGGTTGTTACACTGCTCATGTCGCTGTTCTTTATTTTTGATGATAAGATGCTGTCTTTCTACAACAAGATCAATTTTCCTTTTGTGATATTGTTTTGCCTGATCACAGCAGTATTAGTGTTTATATCGTACAAAATTGCAAAGAATAACAGGGAAAATAAACTGTCTCAGTATTATATTCTTTTCGTGAGTAACAGAAAGCTGATCAATAAAAATAAAATGAATCTGTTCTATACAGTTCTGACCATATTAGGCGGAATCACTCTGTTCTCTGCGAGAATGTATATTTCTTTCGGGATAGCCGGATCCGATATTTCAATATACCACGCTTTTCTTATCGGGATAATCGCTAATTTATCATTCTTCCTTTCTTTCACACCGGGAGGTCTTGGAGTTAAGGAAGGTTTTGTCGCAGGGATATCTTATCTTCTGTTCGCTGACGCCGGAATAGGAGTGGTAGCTTCGCTGATCGACAGGGCGGTGAATCTGCTTCTGACGCTTGTTACAGGAATAATATCTATAAAAATTTTAGATAAACGGTTTTTTTCAAAGAATCCGGAGGAAAAATGAACATCAGGATGATCTTAATACTTATTACATTCTTATCATGCATAGTTTATGCCTCAGCACCGATAAATATTCCTATGACGGACAAATATACTTATGAGTACCTGGATTATCTGAATATTTCGGGAATGATAAATATTCCGTTCACAGGATCAAAACCCTATAGAGCTGATGAGATTTATAAAAAACTGATTGAGATCAAAGATCCTGATCCCAAAACAAAGAATTTCGTTAATAGATTTGAAGAAGAATATTTAGACCAAGATAACCGTTTCGGCAAAGCTGAATCGAAAAACACTGTCGGCTGGTTTGAAGCCTATTGGAATCAGTCCTATATATCCCAGAACGCCATAGAAAAACCGCTTTTTCTAAGGAAGCCTTTTTCTGAGAAATATTATAAGTTCGATGATATATCCCAACATGTCACCGACGGCGGGATAGAGGCCTATTTCGGGTACAGGGATTTTTTGTCGCTTCACACAAATTCAGGCGTGATGCTCAAACATAATTATACGAAACATTTGAGAGATGAATATGAAACGCTTGTGCTTGTGCCTTCCGGCGGTGAGGCTGATTTCTCCAGCGAAGATCACACTGAGACATCTTTACTGTTTGCCGGCGAAAATATAAATTTCTCTATTGGTAAATATCCGGTTTCTTTAGGTTCAGGCATGATGAATTCCCTGACTTTAACGCCGATCAAAGCGTACTATGAGAATTTTATATTTTCAATAGCGGGCGACAGGCTGAAATTCACAACAGTCACCGGTTCGCTGCTTGCCGATTCGCAGACAAGAAGAGAAAGCGAAATACCATACTATGCAATATCAAATGAAGATTCGATAAAATGGACGGAATATGTAAAAAGGGAAAAATACCTTTCAGCTCACAGACTCGAATGGAGAGCGCTCGACAATCTCAGTTTCGGCGTGAATGAAATGGTGATCTCAGGGGATAGAACAATAGAAATTGGTTATCTGCTGCCTGTACTTCCTCTGTTCTGGATGGGTCACTATTACGGAGACCATGACAATTCTCTGATCAGCTTCGACCTTTCATACAGACCTTATAAAAACTATTCAGTGTACGGTGAATTGCTGTTCGACGATGAAACTTTTACAGAAAGCTGGACGAAGAATTATATGAACAAGTGGGCTGTTGCAGCAGGATTTTACAACTCAAATTTTCTTTTTGTTGACGGGCTTACATTCAATTTTGAATACGCAAGAGTAGAACCTTATGTTTACGGGCATAAATTTCACATAAACAGG
>ERZ1645192.2944-NODE-2944-length-14028-cov-40.696271_pt1 | contig 14028 bp, 15 predicted proteins | sample MGYA00575354_ERZ1645192 | MGnify/ENA primary metagenome ERZ1645192 (study PRJEB40844, sample SAMN11349763) | freshwater sediment metagenome | isolation source: river sediment | host: Sediment | place: India: Faizupur Khadar , New Delhi | collected 2017-02-21 ... | reverse complement strand
CCGCAGAGCGTGGAGTGCCACCCCAGGGCGCGGGGGTTGATCACGGCCCCGATGCGGCGGACCAGGCCCTGTTCCTTGAGCCTCTTCACCCGCCCGATCACCTCGCCCTCCGATATGCCCACCTGCTCCGCGACGGCGAGGAAAGGGCGCTCCTTCAGGGGCAGGGCGTCGGTCAGGAGGGTGAGGATCTTCCGGTCGAGTGAGTCCATCTCAGCCCTTGTACCAGCAAATGGGATCGGTTTTCATCAGGTCCCCGCGGACCTCGAACGCCCGGGCCCGGCAGCCCCCGCAGAGGGATTTCGAGGCGCAGCTCCCGCATTTGCCCTGGAGCATGCCCTCGTCCCGGAGAAGCGACAGCTTGGGGTTCCCGGTCCAGGCCTCCAAGAAGCCCTTTTCCCTGATGTCTCCGCAGGGGATCTGCAGGAAGCCGCAGGGCTGGATGATGCCCGTTGAAGACACGAAGCCGAACTGCGTCCCCGCCAGGCAGCCCCTGGTGCGGACGGGCTCGTTCTTCTCGGACAGGAGCCGGTAGAACTGCGGGGCGCAGGTGGCCTTGCACTCGATGCGGGAGGTCTTGTAGACCTGGTAGAATGCGTCGAGCATGCCCTTGTATTCCAGGATCGTGGCGGGCTCGAGATCGACGCCCCTGCCGGTGGGAACCAGGAAGAACACGTGCCAGGCCATGACGCCGAGCCCCTCGAGGAAGGTGGGGAAGTCTCCCATCTGGGCGACGTTCATGGCCGCGACCGTGGTGTTGACCTGCACGGGCACGCCCTTCCTCACCAGAAGTCCGATCCCCTCCACCGCAAGATCGAACGCCCCTCCGCGGCCCCTGAACCGGTCGTGCATCTGTGCGGTGACCCCGTCGAGAGAGATGGACACCCGGGCGATCCCGGCCTTTTTCATCTCGATGAGAGTCTCTCCCGTGATGAGGGAGCCGTTCGTGGCCAGGGTCATGCGCAGCCCCAGGGAGGTGCCGTGGCGGGCGAGCTCGAAGAGGTCGTCCCGCATGAGCGACTCCCCGCCCGAGAGGATCACCATCTTCGTGCCGGCCCGGGCCACCTCCTCGAGGAGCGAGCGGCCCTCGGCGGTGGTGAGCTCGCCCGGCCTGGGCTCGGGCGTGGCGCTGGCCCGGCAGTGCAGGCACTCGAGGTTGCACGCCGAGGTGGTTTCCCAGGCGAGGATCATCGGCGCGTTCATCCGAGGCTCTCCGCGACCTCCGGGGCAAAGTAGGTGATGATCATGTCGGCGCCGGCCCTCCTGATGGCGGTGACGCTTTCCAGCATGCACGCCTTTTCGTCCAGCCAGCCGTTCGCCCCCGCGGCCCTGATCATGGAGTACTCCCCCGAGACCTGGTAGGCGGCCAGGGGCTCGTCGAACTCGTCGGAGACGGCCCTGATCACGTCCAGGTAGGGCAGGGCGGGCTTGACCATGATGATGTCCGCCCCCTCCTCGACGTCGAGCGCGACCTCCCGGATGGCTTCGCGGATGTTGGCGGGGTCCATCTGGTAGGATTTGCGGTCCCCGAATGCGGGCTTCGAGCCCGCTGCCTCGCGAAACGGCCCGTAGAACGCCGAGGCGTACTTCGCGGAATAGCTCATGATGGGCAGAAGCTCGTGGCCGCCCTCGTCGAGGGCCTCGCGGATGAAGCCCACCCGGCCGTCCATCATGTCCGACGGCGCGATGATGTCCGCGCCGGCCTTGGCGTGGGACAGGGCAACCTTTGCCAAAACCTCGAGCGTTTCGTCGTTTTCCACCTCGCCCTCCGGGGTGAGGATGCCGCAGTGTCCGTGGCTCGTGTATTCGCACAGGCACAGGTCCGTGACCACGAGGAGGTCCGGGCACGCATCCTTGATCCTCCTCACGGCCTGCTGGACCACCCCGTCGGCCTTGTGGGCCGCCGTGCCGAACTCGTCCTTTTTCTGCGGGATGCCGAAGAGCAGCACCGCGGGGATGCCCAGGGAGGCGACCCGTTTGACCACCGGGCCGAGGGTGTCGGGGGAGTACCGCTCGATGCCGGGCATGGCCGCGACGGGCTCCCGGACCGATTTTCCCTCGCGGACGAACAGGGGGTAGATGAGGTTGTCCGCCGAGAGGGAGGTCTCCCTCACCAGCCTGCGCATCGCGGTGTTCTTTCTCAGCCTTCGCGGCCTCTGTTCAGGAAACATGGCGCCCTCCCTTCGACAGGGATCAGACCCTGCCTGATGTCCTTATTACCCTATATAATCAGCAGGCAGACAAAGCAAGCTATGGAATGGTGAACAGCACCGGGATCGCGCCGGAGGCATGGAGCGTGTCGATCATGTGCACGGCCATGTAGACCAGGGGAAACCACACCACGCTGAAGAACGACCGCCTGAAGAGCCGCGTGTCGATGGCGTAGGATGGTTCGTCCCGGTAGAGGGAGAACTTCGGGATGATCATGGGGACCCGGGCGAGGTACTTCTCGAAGGCGCTGCCGTGCACGTCCCGGAGCCGCCTCTCCTCCCCCAGGATGACGAAGGGGTAGTAGATGCCGAACTGAGCGATGACCAGCGCGACGATCAGGATGTTCAGGGTGTAGACTGCGACGCCCATGGCGCCGATGAAGGAGAAGAGGTACAGGGGGTTTCTCACGATGGAATAGGGGCCCGTGGTGATGAGGTCCTGGGACTTGTGGCCGCCGATGTACGCCAGCGCCCACAGCCTGCCGAAGGTTGCCGTGAGCACGAGGGTGAAGGAGAACAGGTCCACCGCCAGGTCCGCATACACGCTCATGGTCCAGGAATGGCCCGTGAACAGCACGAGCAGCACGGCCAGCACGCCGATGACCCGGGAAACCCCGATCCGATATTTCTGGGTGAGATTCGTTCTGCCCGCCATATGTGACCTCACGTTCTAAGCTACCCGCTCCGGCGTGTCAATGCATTTCAAAAAATTGATTTCAGGGCCGGAATATGAGATGTACGGGGGGTGCCCATGGAGAGGGAAAGAGAAAGGGAGGTGCTTTCATGGCCATACATGCGGTGATCATGGCGGGCGGCAGGGGCGAGCGGCTGTGGCCCTTTTCGAAGCCGGACAGGCCCAAGCAGCTCCACGCCTTCGGGACGGGCAAAAGCCTCATCCGGAGCACGTACGAAAGGCTTGCCGGAATGACGGACAGCTCGCGCATCTACGTGGTCACCGGGGAAGACATCGCGGCCGGGATCAGGGAGCACCTGCCGGAGCTTCCCGCGGAAAACATCCTCCTGGAGCCGGTGGGCAGGAACACGGCGCCCTGCATAGCCTATGCGGCGCTCCACATCTCCCGGAAGGACCCCGACGGGGTCATGGCGGTGTTCCCGGCGGACCACCTGGTGGGCAAGCCCGAGCGGTTCCACGAGGCCATAGGCTTCGGCATCGGGTGTCTTGCCCGGCGGCCCGGGCTCCTCATCACCCTGGGCCTGGTGCCCGACCACCCGGAGACGGGCTACGGCTACATCGCCCCGGGAGAGGCCCTGGAGGGCGCCGGGGGCCTCGAACTCCGCCGGGTGCTCGCCTTCAGGGAAAAGCCGGACGGGGAAAAAGCCAGGGAGTACATCGCACAGGGATGCCTGTGGAACGCGGGCATGTTCATCTGGCGGGTGGGGGCAATCCTGGAGGCCTTCAGGAAGCACCTCCCCGTCATGTACGGCCAGGCCATGGCCATGGTCTCCGGGGGCGAAATCACCCCGGGCGGGGTGAGCGCGTTCTATTCCGCCGTGGAGCCCGTTTCCATCGACTACGGCATCATGGAGAAGGCCTCCGATGCGGGCGTCATTCCCGCGGAGTTCGGCTGGGACGACATCGGCTCCTGGGACGCGCTGGGCAAGGCGCTCCCCTCCGACGAGGCGGGCAATACCTGCCGGGGGGAGGTGGTCGTGGAGGATTCCCGCGGGAACGTGGTGTGGGCCACGGGCAAGAAGATCGCCCTCATCGGGGTGAACGACCTCGTGGTCGTGGAGGGGGAAGACGCCATCCTCGTATGCCCGCGGAACCGTTCCCAGGACGTGGGCAGGCTGGCGAAAAAGCTGAAGTGACGGGAAACGGCCCTTTTCATCCGTACAGCACCCCCTACAGGCACCTTTTCCGCCGGGGACGCAGCACTTTGCGCTACAGTTTGCCCTGCCGGATACCGATGAGGACTGGAAATGAAGCATGCGTCCAGGGGTGTGAAGAATTGACAGGTGCCTATGAAAATTGAGATTCTCGGTTGCAGTGGGTCCGTTGCGCAGGGATACAACACCACGAGCATCCTGCTGAACGACAGCGTCCTTCTCGACGCGGGATCCGCCGCCTCCGTCCTGCCCGAGGAGCGGCTTCGCGGGATCAGGCACATCCTGCTGACCCACGCCCACATCGACCATGTCAAGGAGCTGCCCTTCATCCTCGAGGCCCTGTATTCCCAGACGGACCACGACGTGACCGTCTGGGGGAGCGCGAACACCATCGAGGCCCTGAGAGACAACATCTTCAACGGCGTCATTTGGCCGCGAGTGGCCGAGCTGAACCGTGCCAAGGCCCTCGTGTCCTTCCGCACAGCCCCCGACGACGGGTTCGCGGCTGACGGGCTCGCGGTGGAGACGATCCGGACGGAGCACATCCCCGGGTCGCTGGGCTACCTGGTGTCCGACGGCCCCTCCAAGGTCATGTTCAGCGGCGACACGGGCCTCGCACCGGACCTGTTTCACCTGGTGAAGTCCCTGGAAGGCAGCCTGAAGGCTCTGTTCGTGGAGGTGTCCTTCCCCGACAGGATGGAGGCCTTCGCGAAGCTCACCATGCACCTCACGCCGTCGCTCCTCGGCACGGGGCTCGCCGGCCTGGCGCCTACCCCGGCACGTGTTTTCGCCTATCACATCAAACCGAGATACCTTGACGAAGTAGTTGCGGAACTCCCCCCGAATGTTGCATATATAACCGGCGGGGAGGTGTTCCGGTTTTGACCGAAGTTCTCGATATCGCGAAAAAGGACGGGAGATGGGTCGAGTGCCCATCCTGCTCCGAAATCATCCTGACCAGAAAGCTCGAAGAAAACCTTTGGGTCTGCAACCACTGCGACCACCATTTCCGCCTGGGCGCCGACGACCGGATCAGGACCCTCTGCGATCCCGGCAGCTTCATCGAGCTCGGAGTCGACGAGCAGACGGTTGAGGAGGCCCAGGAGACCGCCTTGAAGAGCGGCTGTGCGATGATCTGCGGCCGAGCGTGCTTTCTGGGGGTCATGGACTTCAAGCAGAAGGGCGGATCCATGGGGGTTGCCATGGGCCAGAAGATCGTCAGGCTCATGCGCGCGGCCCGGGAAAAGGGCCTGCCCCTGGTCTTCTTCTCGGCATCGGGCGGGGTGAGGGTCCAGGAAGGCATCTGGGGCCTGTTCCAGATGCTCAGGACCGTGCACGCCAGGGACCGGATCGCGGGCTCTCCCGTGATCACGGTGTTCACCGATCCCACCTCCGGTGGTGTGACGGCGAGCTTCTCCTCCCTGGCCGACGTCCTGCTGGCCGAGCCGAAGGCCCGCATCGGCTTCGCCGGTCCCCGGGTGATCGAGTCGACGGTGAAATGCGCCCTGCCGCAGGGTTTCCAGGACGCGGAGGTGCTCCTTTCCAACGGCCTTCTCGACCGGATCGTACACCGCCGCGATCTCCGTGAAACGCTCGCCTTCTTCCTGAAATGGTTCTGAACGGCATCCCGCCCAACGTGTGGGTCTTCGGCCTCGAACGGGTGAGGCGGGCCCTCGACCTCCTGGGCCGCCCGGAAAAATCCTATCGTCACGTCATCGTCGCCGGCACGAACGGGAAAGGCTCGACCTGCGTCTACCTCGAGTCGCTGCTCACGGTTATGGGATACCGCGCGGGCACGACCATCTCGCCGCACATAAGCAGGTTTGCCGAGCGGTTCAGGCTGAACGGCAGGGAGGCGAACGAAGCTGAGCTCGAGCATATCCGCACCGGCCTGGAGCCCCTGGTCGGGAGCATCGGCCTCACCTACTTCGAGTGGTGCGTGATCCTGGCTGCCGTGCTTTTCCGAAACCACGGGGCGGACTTCGGCATCTTCGAGGCGGGGCTCGGGGGCAGGTACGACGCGTCGAACGCGCTGGACCCGGAGGTTTGCCTGATTACGGACATCTCGCTGGACCACACCGACCTCCTCGGGTCCACCATCGACGAGATAGCCCGCGAGAAGGGTGCCATAGCGCGGCGGGGCAGGCCCCTGGTCACCTCTGCCACGGGCCAGGCGCGGGAGACCCTCAGGGCATGTGCGGAAGAAGCGGGTGCACTGTTCCAGACCGTCGATACGCCCTGGGACGGCGTCACCCTCCTCAAGGGTGAACACCAGCCCATGAACGCGGCGCTGGCCCTGCAGGCCGCCCGGGCGCTCGGTGTTTTCCCCGGCCGGGAAGAGGCTGCCCGGGCATTCGCCACGGCCTTTCTCCCCGGGCGGATCGAGGAGATACGGGGCCGGGTCATCCTCGACGTGGCGCACAATCCCGCCGCCCTGGCCGAACTCCTGAAATATCTTGAAAAGATCGGCTTCCATGGGGTAGGTGTGTTGGGAGTGCTCGGGGACAAGGACTTCGCCACCATGGTGGACATGCTCCAGGGCGCCTGCCGTGCCCTGTACCTTGCCCCCGTCCAGTCGGAACGGTCGTGGACGACCGCCCAGATCGAGAGGTTCGCCGGTGAGGGCGTGACCACCTGCGCCAGCGTGACCGAGGCCCTCCGCACGGCGCTGTCCACCGGCGAGCAGGTCGTGGTCACCGGTTCGTTTTACACCGTGGGGGAAGTGAGGGAAACGGTCCTATGCTCAGGTTTCTGATCTGCCTTCTGGCCCTCGTGCTCGGCGGCGGGCACGGGCTTCTGGCCGCCATCGTTGACGTGGAGGCGGAGAACGTGCAGAGAAAGGAGGACCGGGTCGAGGCGTTCGGGAACGTCGTGGTCACCGGCGAGGACTTGAGCCTCAAGGCGAACTACGTGGTCTACGACACCGTGACCGAGGACCTCTGGGCGGTGGGCGGGGCCAGCATCAGGGAAAAGGGCGGGGAGATCAGCGCCGAGTCCCTGTACTACAACGTGAAGAGGAAGGACTTCCGCCTCGAGAACGGTTCGGTCTTCCTCTACGCCCAGCCGGTGATCATGTCCGGCAAGTCCCTCACCAGGTACGGCCTGGACCAGTACGAGGGCGAGGGCATAGAGTTCACGCCCTGCCTGGGGACCCCGCCGGCGTGGTCCCTGGCCGCGGGGTCCTTCGAGGCGCCCCTGGAGAAGTACGGCCACGCCACGGACGCCAAGTTCCAGATCCGCCGGTTCCCGGTCTTCTACTTCCCCTACCTGTACTTCCCGGTGAAGCTCCAGCGCCAGTCGGGGGTCCTGCTCCCCACGGTGACCAACGCCACGGACTACGGCTACCGCGTGAGCCTGCCCTACTACCGGGTCCTGGACCGGAGCTCCGACGCCACCTTCACCCCGAGCATCCTCACCAGCAGGGGCCTGCTCCTGTCGGGGGAGTACCGCTACCGGCTCGACGCAGAGCAGTACGGCGAGGTCTACGGCGAGTGGCTGCCCCGCGACGCCGAGGGCGGAAGCGGAACCGACGGCACCATCGTGGAAACGGCGCCCGACAGCAGGTGGCTCTTCCGGACCTTCCAGGCCGGCGGCGACCTCACCTGGGACGTGAAGCTCGTGAGCACCCCGGACTATTTCCGGGACATCGGCTCCCTGTACCCGAGCGAGGACATCTGGAGGGACACGGTGGCGGCGAACTCCACGGGGGAGGGGAGGAGCCTCGAGGAGCTTCTTTCCCGCGGGCAGTGGAGCGGCAACGCCAGGGGGTTCACCGCGAACGTCTCCGGGGTGTGGACCCAGGACCTCACGGTGGAGAGCAACGGCAGGACCCTCCAGGAGATCCCCAACGTGACGCTCCGCATGAAGCAGCGCAGCATCCCGGGCACGCCCGCCTTCGTCTCCTCGGAGCTCGACCTGTCATACGTCTACTCCCGGGACTGGATCCAGGAGTTCAAGGACAGGGGTCAGCTCAGCCTGTTCGTCCCCCTGAGCCTGTTCCCCTACGTCACGGTCATGCCCTCGTACACGCAGTACTACCGGGGGGCGAACATCACGTCGAACCCCGGGGGGTTCCAGGACGCTTCCGTGCAGGGCCTCTGGGAGGCCAGGGACCCCACGCTCACGGCCAGCTACAACGACCCCGAATTCCTGGCCCGCAACCCCGGCCTCTTCGAGGACGACTTTTACCAGGAGGTCTGGGCCAGGCGCGAGGTCTCTCTCAGCACGACCCTCTACAGCGGCCGGTTCCTGGACGGCCTGTACCACCAGGTGGCCCCCACGGCGACATGGACACATTTTTCCCGGCTGGGCGGCAACTACGACGAGAGCGACCCGGAGGACATCTTCCCCCAGATCCTCCCCGGGGACGTCTGGGAGCAGGAATACACCGTGACGGTGGGTGTGGACAACTACCTCCGGGAGACGACCGGCCGGGCGCTGGCGGAGTTCTCCCTGAGCCGCGTCTACGACTGTCTCCTCAAGGAGTGGGACTACTACGAGGCGAACGTCGTCATCGCGCCCGTGTCCTGGTTCTCCCTGCGGCATCTCAACCGGTTCGGCAGGGAGCAGCACCCCTGGTCCACCATCGAGCACTGGACCCGGCTGAGCTTCAAGGACCCGCGGGGCGACGAGGTCTACGCGTCCGAGGAGTACCGCGACCCGGACACCAAGACGGGCCTCCTGGGAGCTAAAGTGGTGGTGGGCCGGGGGTTCTCCCTGCGGCTGGAGTCCTCCTACGATTTTCTCCTCCACCGCTCCATCAGGTCGAGGCAGGCGGCCATGTACGCCGCCCAGTGCTGGAGCGTGGAAGCCTTCCGGGACGTGGACATGAGCGACGTCGACCTCCCCCGGGACACCACCGTGGGGGTCACGGTGAATCTCCTGGGCCTGGGCCAGGTGCTGCGCACCCGGCGGAGCGTGTCCGGGGAGAGCGGGGAATGATCCCCGGCCGGCGCTGGGTCTTCTCCCTCATCGCCCAGAGGGGGATGCCCCCCCACATCATCCGGCACAGCAAGATGGTCAGGATGGTCGCCGTGGCCATCGGGCAGGCCATGAGGGAAGCCGGGCTGGGCATCGACCTCGTCCTCGTGGACCGGGCCGCCCTCCTCCACGACATCTGCAAGGCCGACACCATCGCCCACGGCGGCGACCACGCGCTCCTGGGGCAAAGGCTCATGGAGTCGCTGGGCTTTCCCGACATCGGCGCCGTCGTGGGCCAGCACATCCGCCTGGCGTCTTTCGAGGTGAACGAGGCCATGGTGGTGAACTACGCGGACAAGCGGGTCATGCACGACCGGGTGGTGTCGCTGGAGAAGCGGTTTCTGGACCTCATGGAGAGGTACTCGCAAAACGGAGCGTTCAGCGAGAGGATCCTGGCGCACTTCGCCCACGTGGTCCAGATCGAGCAGGCCGTTCTGAAGGCCGCGCGCCTCGAGCCCGGATGGCTCGAGACCCTAAATCTGATACCGGGAGATCACCCGCTCTATGGCGGAGGCCGTTTCCTGGGGGAGCGAGGCCCGGCTGAAGACCAGGATCATGACGTAGATCTTGAACGGGTAGACCATGACGAGCCTGCTCAGGTCGATGAATGACACCTTCCGGGGCGTCGACTCCATGAGGCTGCCCATGCCCTCCGCGATGTCGAGGAAGAACTTCGCGACGAACGGCAGGTCGATGTCGCCCCCGATGCCCCCGCTCTGGTAGAGCACCTCGTTGTCCGAGGTGACCACCGCGATGCCCGTGCACTCCGGCAGGGAGGAGATGTTCTTCACCGCGATGCGGGTGGGTTCGTCTATGGGCGCGACGTCACCTTCCTCCACGCCGTCGCCCTGTTCGAGGGCGAGGCCCATCTCGTCGGCCTTCCGCATGCCCTCGATGAGGAGGTACTCCCAGTTGGTGCTGATGGTCCGGCCGGGCGCCTTCGCCCCGCCCACGAACCGGAAGCTCCCGCTCGACCAGGAGAGGATGCTGAAGAGGGCTTCTTCACCCTCGTTGGCCCCGATCTGGGCGTGGGTGATCTGGCCGTCCTCGAAGTAGATGCACCCCTCGCGGCTGCCCTTGCGCACGTACAGGGCGGTGGTCACCTGGCTCAGGCAGTTCATCTGGATGAGGTCCGGAAGCTGCAGGCCCGTGATGCTGCCGTCGAAACCTTTGGACGAGCCTTCCTTGAGCGCCTTGAAGATGAGCTCCCGCAGCTGGTCGATCTCGAAGGGCTTCTCGATGTAGAACAGGGAGCCCCTGGCCTTCGCCCGGGCCTTGATCTCGGAGGACCCGTAGGCGGTCATCATGATGACCTTGGTGGCCGGGCTCTTTTCCTTGACCTTCATGAGCACGTCGAGGCCGTTCATGCCCGGGAGCCTGATGTCGAGGACCACCACGTCGAAGGCCGTGCCCTTGAGCAGGGGCAGGGCGTCCTCGCCGCTGTTGACCACGGTCACCTCGTAGGTGTCGCGGTCGACGGCAAGGGACTTGGCAAGGGACCAGGTCAGGGTTTCCTCGTCGTCGACGATCAGTACCTGCTTGTGCATCTGCTATCCTCTCCCCAGCTTTTCCAGGGCGTATGAAAGGGAAGTCTTCAGCCTGAAGAAGGAGTCCGCGAGGCTCACGAAGGGTTTGCCGCCCGATCTCGGCAGATCGGCCTCGAGGTCGCCAAGGCTGAGGTCTTCGAAGGCTTTTGCTGCCCGTGACACGGGCGAGGAGACGGCGAGGGCGATGGCCAGGGAAAGAACCAGGGAGAGCGCGACGCCTGCGACAAGATAGCCGACAAGGACCCGCAGGGCCGAGCTCGCGCCCCGATCCAGCTGGGTGCTCTGCTCGGACAGGAGGCCCTTTTCCCAGGCCCTGGGCTTGAGCCCGACAAGGGTGCTGCCCGGGCCCCGGGGACCCAGGACGATGGTGTAGTCCTTCGTCGACACCGTGCCGGGGGCGGACCTGCCCAGGGATGCGAGCACCGGGGCCGCCTGGTCCAGGAGCTCGGGGATGGCGGAGATCTTCGCGCCCACGTGAGCCCTGCTGGTGGAGGACGTCACCGCGAGGCTGGCGTTGTCCACGATCATGATCTCGCCCCAGGAGGGCGGCAGGCCCGCGGGGTCTATCCTTTCGGGGTCGGTGTTCTTCATGGCCCAGGCGAGGATTGAAGCGTTCTCGGCGTAGAGCTTGTCCTCGAGCTTCTCGAGGCGGACATCCTTTATGGCCTGCATCTGCAGAAGGATGATCCCGGCCGAGCAGGTCAGGATACACACGAGGCCGGCGAAGGTGAGGAGGAATGCTCTCGTTCTCATGTGGTCAGGCCCCTTCCGTACTGATCCAGTCGGTCATGGTGTCGAGGAACATCAGCGACATGGGCTCGCTCGGGATCCTGTTCGAGAGGGTTTCTATGAGCTCGGCCTTCCGGCCCGCGTCGTCGGAGAGGAGGTCGAAGCCCATCTCCCGGGCGGTTTCCAGGATGACGTAGGGAGCGACGGGACCGATGGCCCTCGTGAGGTCTGTGCGCAGGGCGTCGATGAAGGGTGTAGCCGGGAGCTCGATGCCGCTGGCCTGCGCCAGCCCCGGGGCCCGTTCGACTTCCCTGAGCAGCCCCGCCCTGATGAGGGTGTAGAAGATCTTCATGGTGTCGGAGACGCCGAGGTTCACCTTCTGGGAAACCTCCGTTATGGACTTCCTGCCGTCTACGCAGGCGAGGACCTTCCACTGGATGGACTTGAGGGTGACCTCCTTTTCCTTGATGTCCGGGTCGTGCTCGTAGACCTCGGAGCTCGATGAGATCAGCGACGTGATCCTGTCCATCTGCCGGATGTGGTTTGCCGTTTCGGCGAGGATGTCGTCAACCGGGAGATCGACGGAGACGATGTCGGCGAGGTCGTCGGGGAAGAACCGGTACTCCCCGCTCGACCAGACGGCGGCCTCGTAGATGGCCTTCACCCCCTGCAGGGGTCCGCACTGGGCGTGGATGATTTCGCCGTCCCTGAAGAAGATGCTGCCCGTGTCCCCGCCGTTGCTCAGGTGGAGCCTTCCGGAGCGCTTCCCCAGGGAAAGGATCTTGATGACCTCGGAGCACCGGGTGTTTTCGAGGTCGCCGCTGATGTCCCCGTTCATGAGCTCAGCTCCTTGGAGATATTCGCCATGACCAGCTTCCCGGTCATTCTCACCAGGGCCTGGTTGACGCTGACGCCCGACACCACCATGAGCGAGGCGGAGCCGTTGATGAAGATCGTGAGCACGAGCTCGTCCCAGAGGACTTCAACCGTGCTGCCCGGCCTTCTCCTTGCCCGGACGAGGTCGTCGTAGGCGGCCTTGAAGCGGTCCTTCGCACCCGCGAGGCGGTGCTTCGAAGGCAGCTTGATCTGGATGCCCTTCGGGCCGGCCAGGACGTAGCCGTGAACGCCCGGCACCTTGAGGAGGTCTTTTATCGTGCCCTTCATGTCTTATGATCTATCGGAAAACGATTTATGTTTCTTAACCCGTTGCGGGGTTCTTTTGCCGGCTTAAAGGTTTGGCTCGGCAGACCGATAACCCGGATATCAGGATGATGTGCGAAAGGAGCAGGGATGCGATTCCTCCGCGGCATGTACAGGGCCTTCCGAAGGCTGTTCTCCCCCGGGCGCGAAAAATTGATTATCGACAAGGCGCTCAAGAACGGCGACGATATGCTCTCCCCCGGGCGCGAGAAACTGGACATCCAGGTGGCCGACGCCATGGAACTGGATGACCTTTTCGACGAGGGCCCGAGGGGTTCGGAGGGGGAAGGGGCAGCGCTTGCCGGGGATTTCAAGATCTTTTCCTCCAAGGACGAGTACAACAGGGAGTTTCTTTCCGTGTTCCAGTCGTTCAAATCGTCGTTTCTCCTGGACTACAGCCACAGGGACGGGCATTTCAGGGTCTGAGCCAGCCGGCAATTCCCGGCCCCTTTCCTGACCCCACGTCCTGCCGCCAGAATCCTTTCGATCTTGAATTGCTTTCGGTTCTCCCCTATAGTGAGGGAAATTCGCCGGCGGCGAGCCGCAGAGGGAGAGCATGGAGGAAAGAATACGGGCGATCATCCGGGAGAGCGAGGAGCTCCACGGCCGGATCTCCGCCCTGGCCCCCCGGATCGGTCAGGCGGCCGAGCTCGTGACGGGCGCCCTTTCCCGGGGAGGCAAGGTCATGTTCGCCGGCAACGGCGGCTCCGCCTCCGACGCCCAGCACCTGGCGGCCGAGTTCGTGAACAGGTTCCAGCGGGAGCGCGGCCCCATGGCGGGACTGGCACTCACCACCGACACCTCGGTGCTGACCTCCATCGCCAACGACTACTCCTTCGAGGAGATCTTTTCGAAGCAGGTGAGTGCCCTGGGCAGACAAGGGGACGTGCTGGTGGGCATCTCCACGAGCGGGAGTTCGAAGAACATCGTCCGCGCCCTGGAGGAGGCGAAGTCGATGGGCATCGTGACGATCGGCCTCACCGGCGAGGGAGGCGTGATAAAGGACCTGGCCGACTGCGCAATCGCCGTGCCGTCGGGCAGGACCGCGAGGGTCCAGGAGGTGCACATCCTCATCGGGCACATCCTGTGCGAGCTGGTCGAAGAAGAATCCTTGCGGGGAATTTCCCATCAAAAGTAACAGGCACTAAATAAAACTGGATAAGGGGGCGTATTGGGTTCGACGGGGGTAGTTGAGATACAAAGAGCATGCCGAGGTCTGCTACCTCGTAAAACTGGCAGAAAACCTATAAGTGCCGACGATTATTCTTACGCACTGGCTGCTTAGCAGCCACATCCTGCCTGAGCCCGCTCATCGGCTCTTGTAAGGGTGTCAAAATCAGATGAGCGAACCTGTCAGCTGTAGCCCCTTCGGCTGCCGGGTTACTTAAAGGGGATGGGACATGGGAAGCCGGTCCGTGGGCCGATCGTGTTCTTCAAAATCAATTCGCGGACTAAGCATGTAGCAGCTTTGTGTCGAAGGCCTTCGGACAGGGGTTCGATTCCCCTCGCCTCCACCA
>ERZ1645192.2943-NODE-2943-length-14030-cov-7.207227_pt1 | contig 14030 bp, 13 predicted proteins | sample MGYA00575354_ERZ1645192 | MGnify/ENA primary metagenome ERZ1645192 (study PRJEB40844, sample SAMN11349763) | freshwater sediment metagenome | isolation source: river sediment | host: Sediment | place: India: Faizupur Khadar , New Delhi | collected 2017-02-21 ... | reverse complement strand
GTCCCCAGAGGTGCCACAGGGAGCCTCGCGTTCCGACAAGAAGCGACCGCTCCATTGCGTTCAGGGAAGCCCATGACACGGCGTCCCCCCCGATATTGTCCGTCCCCCCCGCGCAGAGGACCGAGATGTCCTCGCCGCGTTCCCGCGCGGCAGCCGCCAGGGAACCGATCACTTCCGACTCCCACGGAAAGGGCGAGTCTTCGACGAACCAGTAGCACGCATGTCTCTCCATGAAACCGACTCCTTTATACCCCGTGTCGTTTCGTCCTTACGGAACCACGGACGGATCGTTCATCGGCGACGTCCATTCCGCAACCCCTTCATCGAGCGTTGGCAGGACGACGGAAAGCGTCCCCAGACGCCGGACGGACTTCAGCGCCTCGTAAAGCCCCGACAGCGAATCGGCGGCTGCGCCGAACTTTTCGGCGGCCATGCGCGCCTGCGTCAGAGACTCCGTCACTTCATCGAATCGCTCCGTATTCACGTGAAGCCACGCGACGGAGCGCCTGAATTCCCGAAGAACCGGCACTTCGGAGCGAAGGGGAAATCGTTTTCCTTCGGCGAGATACGCCCTGTCGAGAACGCCGTAGATTGCGTTTTTCGCGTTTGAGAGTCCTACAAGCGAGAAGGGCGTGGACGCCGTCCCGCCGGATTCGTATCCGTCGATCCGTTCGACGGCGGGAACAAGGAGGTTCCAGTCCTTGTTCCAGAACGCTCCGGTGACCTTGTGCGCCGATTTTCCCCTGTCGGGGAACTGGAGGATCATTCCCGGCAGGGAGAATACGAGAAAACGGGCGCTTCCCCCGATGCAGACCACGGTCGGACCTGAAAGGAACTTCATCGTCTCTCCCCGCTCGAGCCCCATTTCTTCGGCCAGATTCTGAAGGCCGACGGCACGAAGGCGGCCCGGAGACAGAATTCCCGGTGAAATGCCGCAGGCGAGCAGAAGCGGTCTTGGCGCAATCAGCGCATCGCTCCAGGACACGGGCTGCAACAGGTCCGCCGTTTCGTCGGGGAAGAGCGCCGACAGGCCGTTCATCTTCCACCGGAGCCGACCGAACGGGCCGTCTTCTTTCCACGCAACGTCGAACAGCAGCGCGCCGGGCTTGAGAACGAAGCCCGAGAGGGCCGCCCAGTGTGCGAAAAGCCCTCCGTCGAAGAAACGCAGATGATTCGGCCAGAGAGGTTCGACATCGAAGCGGGCGTCGATGGGCGCTTTCGTCCCTTCCAGTGTCGCCAGCATTCGCCCCAATCGTCCCTCGTCCGAGGCAAGAAGCGTCATTTCGCCGCCGGAGCCGAGAAGAATCCCCCGGCCGCCGCCCCTCAAGACGCGCGCCGCCCCCCCATCCGGACTCACCGTAAAGCCCATCGCGCTCCACGCTTCCGGCGTCGCGCCGTGTGACGCCCTTTCGGCGACGGCGCGGGGGAAAAACGCCGCCGCGCTGCACGAGAATCTTCCCGCTCCCGGTGCGGCCAGGAGAACCGCCCTCTCCGCGACCGAAAGCAGTGCGAGGAAGTCCGCGACAGATGTGTTTTCAATCTGCGCCATTGTCGCCGTTCGTATGCTTTCGAAGGCCCGGCCGCGTCCGAGAACGAAGAAATACGGAGCCCCTTCCGGCGGAGGAGGAATCACTTCCGAGAGACGCCGTCGATCCGGTTCGCGGCCAACGGTCAGAAACACGGCCGCAAGAGCGACGCTTCCCGCAAGTACGCCGCACCAGAAGCGCGCATTTCGTCGCATGGGACCACCCTTTCAGGCTTCTCCGTCGTTTTTGGGGAGCGCGCAGGGCGACCCGTCCCCTGTTTCATAGTGTGTCGGATGCTTCCGAGGCCGAAACGAGTTCCGGAACCGCGACTTCCGGATCGCCTACCCCCTGGGCTTCGATCCTGGAACGGCCTCCTTCGCCATACGTCCGTCCGCGGTTTCGAGCAATGTCCGGCTCGACTGAAGAAGCGGCAGGATATCCGCGTAGTCCCGTCCGGAGACCGCGTGTTCCTTCATCGCGGACGCCAGGACCGCGATTTCGGAGAGCAGACGCTCCACGGAATCCGTCGCGCTTGCCGCGGGGATCAACCGGAGGATTTCCCGTTCGGCTTCTTCCCGTCGGGATGACAACAGGATCTCCTGCCCCGGCGTCGGAACGATCGCCGGTCGGCCGATTTCCCTGATCCCTTCCGCGAGCGATTCCGAAGCGTCCGGTTCGCCGTGGGTGATGATGAAAACGGGGCCGGCGGCGCCGGCTCCCGGAGCCGGAATGAAGTTCGCGGCCCAGGTCAGAAGATCGTTGCGGTCTCCGTGCGCCGAAAATCCGTTGATGGTATGAAGCTTCGCCTTGACGGTCACGTCTTCGCCCGCGATCCGCAGGTTCGTCTCGCCGTCGACCAGACGCCGTCCGAGCGTTCCCTTCGCCTGGTATCCGACGAAGACGACGTGATTGTTCGGATCCCATACTCCGTGCTTGAGGTGATGGACGACGCGTCCGCCGGTGCACATCCCGCTTCCGGCGAGGACGACCGCATTCCGCACCTCGTTGATCGCCTGCGATTCCTTCACCCCTGAGACATACTGCAGGTTGTCCGGCATAAACGGATCGATGTCTCTGGCCGTCCACGACTGAATCTCCGAGGACATGAGGTTGGTATGCTTCCGGTAAATCTCCGTCGCCTTCACTCCCATCGGCGAGTCGAAGTAGATCGGCGCGCTGTCCATGGCTCCCGTCTTCTGTAATAGCATCAGTTCGTACAGGATCCGCTGCGCCCGGTCGACGACGAACGTCGGGATGATGACCTTCGCCCCGGCCGACAACGCATCCTTCATGACCGAGCGGAACTCTTCGCGGCTTTCGAGGTTCGATTTGTGCAGCCGGTTGCCGTACGTGGACTCCAGGATGACGTAATCCGCCTCCGTGATGAAGGCCGGATTGCGTTCCATCACCGTCTCCTGCGGGCCGAGGTCGCCGCTGAAGACGACCGTCACGCGCTCGTCCCCTTCCGTAAGCCGGACCTCCAGAATCGCGCTCCCGAGGATATGCCCCGCATCGCGGAAACGCACCGCGATTCCCGGCGCGACGTCGATCCGTTCGTCGTAGCTCGCCGGTGAGAGATACGACAGGGCCTTTTCCACATCCTCGAGCGAATACAGGGGCTCCACGGGCGGAATGCCCTTCCGTTCGTTCTTTCGGGTCTTCCACTCTGCCTCTTCACGCATGAGATTCGCCGAATCGCGCCAGAGGACATCGAGAAGATCCAGCGTCGGCAGCGTCGCCCGGATGGTTCCGGTAAAGCCCTGCCTGACGAGGAGGGGTATCCGGCCGGAGTGATCCAGATGCGCGTGGGTGAGCAATACCGCGTTCAGCGTAGAGGGAGCGAAGGGGAAGGGAGTCTTGTTCCGCGTTTCGTCATCGCGGCCCTGAAAGGTTCCGCAGTCGACGAGGACTCTGCTTCCGGCGCATTCAATGAGGTAATTCGACCCGGTCACCTCTCCGGCGGCTCCTAAAACCGTCAGTCTCATCAGCGTTCCCCGGGGCCGTCACCGGCCCTCGGGCCACCCTCCTTTCGAATCCCTTCCGTGCAGGGGATACCCGGTTCTTCGGGCGGCCGGTCCGGAAAACAGAACACGAGCAGCGTTCCCCGTCCCGCATCCGATTCGATCGTCATGGTCCCGTCAAGCAGGGTCATCCGTTCCATCATATTCGCAAGTCCCCGGTGTCCCTGGACCCGCAAATGCTCGAAGTCGAGATCCGGCGTGAACCCGCTTCCGTTATCGCGAATCGTGAAGCGGATTCCTCCGTTTTCGCGTCCGATCTCCGCCGTGATCTCCGTCGCGTTTCCGTGACGGACGGCGTTGGAAACGGCTTCCTGCAAAATCCGGAAGATCGCGAGCACCCGCTCGGGCGTCGTTTCGACCGTTTCGTCCGCCTCGACGACGACCCGGACGCCGAACGACCGCGAAAGACGATCCGCAAGCCCCGTCAGTGCGGCCGCGACACCAAGTTCCAGCCACGGGGGGGACAATTCGTCGCACATCGCCCGAAGCTCCCTGACGGCGGATTGCGCCGTTTCCTCGACGAGATTCAGATGCCGACCCCGTTCCTCTTCGGCGCCGGGCATCCGGTAAAGACGCACCTGCTGGATCATCGCCGTGATGTCCTGCAGCGGGCCGTCGTGCAGTTCCCGAGCGATGCGGCGTTTCTCGTCCTCCTGCACCCGGACGATATCCGTCACGTACCGGTTCCTCAGGTCGTTCCGCTCGATGGCCGCAGTCGCCAGACGGTGCAGCGCATGCCGGATCCGTCCGACCTCGAGAACCGCCTGCGGATCATCGGCTCGCGGAAGATCCCGCCCCAGGCGCAGAGCGGAAATCTCCGTATCCATATTTCGAAGCGGGACAATGAGCCATCGCCAGAGGGCCCAGATCGCGAGAAGGCTCGCGAGCGTCATCAGGACGATCAGGATCGGCCAGAGGTGCCCGATCCGGACGAGCGGCCCGAGCAACTGGTTCCACGCGACGGCCGCCACGACATACCGCGACCCCTCGTCAACGGGATAGACCGCGATCGTATATCGTTCCCCCTGCTTGTCCCGGACCTCGACGGCCTTTCCGAACGGCAGTTCGGGTCGCCACAGCGCCGCCAGATTCCGCACGCCGGGCGACGCCATCAGAACCTTGCCGTCCGCCGCGAGGACGGCGACCCATCCGGGAAGCGACGGCCCCCAGGAAAAAATCCGGAAGCGATGCATATCGGTCGGAAAATACGGACCGGCGTCCCGACTGATCCGGGACGCCACGTTTTCCGCCAGGTCTTCCACGTAGGAGCGTGCGACGAACTCGACCGCCCACTGGTGATGCACGAGGCCGAACCCCGCGACGAGAAGCACGGCGAACATGGGCAGCAGAATGGAAAGCGTCAGGACGACAAGGAGATGTCGCCTCATTCAAGCAGTTCCTCCAGCGTCACCACGCCGTATTTCAGCGCCAGAAGCAGGGCTTCCGTCTTGTTGCGCGCGCCGAGCTTGTCGTAGATCGAGGCGAGATGCGTCTGAACGGTCCGTTCGCTGATGAACAGGTCGGACGCGACCTCTTTGCTGGAAAGCCCTTTCGCGGCGAGAATGAGGACTTCGCGCTCCCGGACGGAAAGCGGTTCGGGCGTGAAATCGCGGTCTCCGACCGCGGACGCGACCTCGGGGTCCAGATAGAGCCCGCCGCGCGCGACGGTCTGGATCGCACGGGCAAGGTTGTCCGGGGTGACCGTCTTGAGGACGAATCCCTTGGCCCCGGCTCGCAACGACGCCAGGACATACTGCTGCGCGTCGTAGGACGTGAGCATGATCACGGCGACGGGGAGTCCCGCTTCCTTGATCTGTCGCGCGACCGTCACTCCGTCGGCGCCGGGCATCCGTATGTCGAGAAGCGCCACGTCGGGTCGCAGTTTTGAAACCAGATCCCAGGCCGCGATGCCGTCTTCCGCCTCTCCGACCAGTTCGATCCCGGTTTCCTTCTGAAGATATGCCGACAGTCCGGCCCGTGTCAGCGGATGATCATCTGCAAGCAGCACTCGTATTGTCATGGACGCCCCTCCTGCTCGTATATTCACTGTGTTTCGTTCACAATGGTAGCAATCATACCCCGTAGGAGCATCCGCAATCATACCGACGAAAGCAGGCTATTCCGGAAGTCCCAGCCCAAGTTCCCTTTCGACGGGACGCATCGCCTCGATGACGCCCTGAATGAGATCGTCGAGCTGCACGCCCATCATATCCGCTCCCTTCAGGATCAGGTCCCGGTCGACGCCGCGCGCGAACGCCTTGTCTTTCCATTTCTTCTTCACCGATTTGACCTCGAGATCCGACAGCGAACGGCTCGGACGGACAAGCGCCGCCGTGATGACCATTCCGGTGAGTTCGTCGATCGTGAAGAGCGTCTTCTCCATCGGGCTCTTCGGCTCGACGTCGGAACAGATCCCCCAGCCGTGGGCTTCGACGGCCCGGGCGATCTCTTCGGGGTATCCCTCGGACCGAAGCCATTTCGCCCCTTCTTTGGTGTGAAGTTGCGGCGTCGCCTGCATTTCCTCCCAGTCGATGTCGTGGATCAATCCGGCTATGCCCCAGAGGTCCTCGTCGGCGCCGGCTTTCCGGGCGAACCATCGCATCGTCGCCTCGACGGCCAGTGCATGCCGGATGTGTCCCTCGTCCTTGTTATGCTTCCGGAGAAGCTCAAGCGTATCGGATCGTGATAGTTCCATCTGTCGTTCCCTCCTTGGGATAGAGTCCGTTTTCCGTCCGGTTCATTCGAGACACGGAGCCATCGCGTCGAGCACGGCGTCCGGAAGGCGTTCGACGGAAAGAGCCGCCTGCGTGCGCAGTTCGACGGCGAGGGGGTCGGGATAGGACCGAACGAATACGACCCGACGGATCCCCGCGTTGATGATGGCCTTCGTGCAGAAGGAACACGGTTCGTGCGTGCAATAGATCGTCGCCCCGGACGTGGGCGCCCCCACCGAGGCCGCCTGGACGATCGCGTTGATTTCGGCGTGCGAGCCGCGGCAGATTTCGTGGCGTTCTCCCGAGGGAATGCCCAGAAGCTCGCGCAGGCACCCGACCTCTCCGCAATGCGGCAGCCCTTTCGGCGCGCCGTTATACCCGGTGCTGATGATCTGCATGTCCCTCGCGATCACGGCTCCCACCTGACGCCGGAGACAGGTGCTGCGCGTCGAGGCGACGGCGGCGACCATCATGAAGTACGTATCCCAGTCCGGACGTTTGCTGCGCATCCTGTCCGCCCCTTTCATTCACTATATGTGTGCATTATAGCATCGGCATACGAAACCTCCCCTTTTGTGCTAGAGTGATACAGCTTCGGAAGGGGGCGGATTCATTCGTGTTGTCCGTTCTGAAAAGACGGAGTATTCTTTCGTGGTGTCTGTACGACGTCGGCAATTCCGCCTTCGCGACGACCATCATGGCCGCCGTTCTCCCGGTGTACTACCGGGAAGTCGCCGCCGCCTCGCTGCCGGGAACGCTTCCGACGGTCTCGTGGGGCTATGCCTCGGCCGGAGCGCTCCTGCTCGGAGCTGCGATAGCCCCGATACTCGGCGCGGTCGCGGATATCCGCGCGTCGAAGAAAAGCTTTCTGGCGCTGTTCACGCTCCTGGGCGTCCTGGCATCGGCGGGGCTCTGGTTCGTCGGCCCGGGAGACTGGGCGCTCGCGCTCGGGTTGTACATCCTCGGATCCATCGGGTTTTCCGCGTCGATCATTTTTTACGACGCGCTGTTGCCGTCTCTGGTTCCCGCCCACCTGGGCGACGAGGTTTCCTCCCTGGGCTACGCGCTCGGGTATCTCGGCGGAGGCATTCTCCTCGCCGTCAACGCAGCCATGATCGCCTGGATTCCCGGCACGCTGGGCATCCGTCTTTCTTTTGTGACCGTCGCGATCTGGTGGGGGCTCTTCACCCTTCCTCTTCTTCACAATGTGCGGGAACCGGTATCCGCGACATTCCGCCCGGGAGAGCGATCGTCGGTTTCCGAAGGCTTCCGCCGTCTGCGGCAGACCTTCTTCCGGGTGCGCGCGCACAGGGATCTCTTCGTCTTTCTCCTCGCCTTCTGGCTCTACAATGACGGCATCGGGACCATCATCCACATGGCTGCGATCTACGGCTCGCAACTGGGAATCCCGATGGGACACCTCGTCGGCGCGCTGCTGCTGACGCAGTTCGTCGGCGTTCCCTGCGCGGTCCTTTTCGGCGTCCTCGCGGGCCGCACCGGCAGCAAGCGGGCGATTTTTCTCGGACTGTCCGGATACGTCGCCATTTCTGTCGGAGCCGTCTTTCTCACGCAGACATGGCACTTCTGGCTTCTGGCCGCCGGAGTCGGCGTCGTACAGGGAGGAACGCAGGCCATCAGCAGAAGTCTGTACGCGTCGATGACGCCGCGGGGACAGAGCGCGGAGTTTTTCGGTTTCTACGACATCTCCGGAAAGTTCGCGGGGGTCATGGGCCCCGCCCTTTTCGGGTTCGTCTCGCAGGTGACCGGTTCCATGAGGCTCGGCATCGCCGTGGTCGCGTTGACCTTCGTGGGAGGAATGATGTTGTTGCGGTGCGTCGATGAAGTCCGGGGCCGTCGCTCCGTCGGCGGATAGCGGCGCAATGAACGAACGAACCGGCCGCTTCGCGCTCGCATCGCTCGCGGCGTTTTTCGGCGCCGTTCTCATCCTCCTCGGCGCAGGCGCCTGCGAGGCGGTCCGCCGAGAAAAAACCGTGGCGCTCACGTTCGATGACGGCCCGCATGGAGAAAAGACGCTCGAACTCCTGAAGGTCCTTTCCGATGACCGCGTCAAGGCTTCCTTCTTCGTCGTCGGCAAGCAGGTGGCATTCAACCGGCAGGTATTGCGCCGCATACGCGACATGGGGCATACGATCGCGAACCACTCCTATACCCACCCGAACCTGACGGAACTTTCGCCCGCGGCCGCGCGCGACGAGTACGCCGCCTGTTCCGAACTCATCCGCGACGTCACGGGGCAAACGCCGCGCTTCTGTCGTCCCCCGGGCGGCAGGACGAACGCGGCCGTCGAAAGAGCGGGCAGGGAGGCGGGACTGCAAACGGTCTACTGGACCGTCAACAGCCGCGATTACACCGATCTTCCGCCCGAGGAAATCGCGCGAAAGGTCGCCGGCCTCGTACGGCCCGGAGGCGTCGTGCTCCTGCACGGGGGCGTGACCGCAACGATCGGGGCGCTCCCTGCGATCATCCGGGACCTCAGAAAAAAGGGGTATCGTTTCGTGACGCTTGACGAGCTTTTTCCGGCCCCGGAGAACCGCAAGGCCGGCATTCGCAGACGGGGAGGGAGCGATTCATGAGATTCTGCGTCATCTCCACGGGAGGGACCATCGCGTCAAGCCCCGGCGACGAGGGGCTCACGCCGACGATGCGGGGGGAGCAATTATTGTCGCACATCCCGGAGCTCGAGCGTTCTGGGTCCGTTTCCGTCGTGGATCTCCTTTCGAAAGACAGTTCGAACATGCACCCGGACGACTGGGTGCGCATTGCGCGATGCGTTCTGGAACGGCGCGACGAAGCAGACGGCTTCCTGATTCTCCACGGAACCGACACGATGGCCTACAGCGCCTCGGCGCTCTCCTACATGCTTCTGGGGTTCGACCGGCCGGTCGTCCTGACGGGGTCGATGTATCCGATCGATGTTCCCGGAACGGACGCTATCGACAACGTCCGCGATTCCCTGCTCTTCGTGCGCGAGCTTGCGAAACGGGGACAGATGGGCGTATCCATCTCTTTCGGCGGGCTCCTCATCCACGGGCCGAGGTCGCAGAAGATCCTGAGCCACACGCAGACCGCCTTTTCGAGTATCAACTACCCTGTCCTCGGAACGATGGACGGCGGCGGGCCGTCGCTCCGGCATCGCCCCGCATTCGCATCCGCAGCAAGCGCGCCGTTTCTCCGGGGAGACGCGTCGTTCCGGATGGAGCGCTCCATACTGCTCGTCACGCTCTTCCCGGGCTTCCTCGCCCGGCACCTCGAGGCCGCGGTCGCGATGCAGCCGAAAGCCATCGTCATTGAGGCGCTCGGCATGGGGGGCGTCCCGTATCTCGGCGAGAGCCTGCTTCCGCCGATCGAGCACGCAAGGAACCATTCGATCCCGGTCGTGATCACGACGCAGTGCGTCTACGGCGGCGTCGACCTGAGCGTCTACGAGGTCGGACGAAAGACCCTCCGGATGGGCGTGATCTCAGGGAAGGACATGAGCCGCGAGGCGATCATCACGAAGCTCATGCTGCTTCTCCCGCATCTTCCCGAAGGGGATTCCGACGCGCTTCGCGAGAGCTTCCACGCTCCCCTGTGCGACGAGGTCAGCCGGGACTGACAGACGCCCATGAGCGATAGGTCCGGTCAGTAACTCGCGTCGTTCAGCTTCCAGAAAGCCTCGGTTCCCTTCAGTTTCGCGTTGTCTCTGGCGTAGTCGACGGCCCGCCTGCCGTCCCCGGAACGCGCCGACGCATCCGCTCCCGACCGGAGAAGCGCGACGATGACATCGGGGTTCTCGCTTTTCGACGCCGCCGCCATCAGCGCGGTCCGGCCGTTTTCGCCCCTCGCGTTCACGTCGGATCCGGCCCGGACCAGGGCGACGATCATTTCGGGGTTGGGGTTGTACTGCGCGGCGATCATCAGCGCGGTGTTTCCGGTCCTGTCCCTCGCGCCCATGTTCGCTCCGGCCCGTGAGAGGGCCGCGATGACCTCCGGGTTGGAATTCTTTATCGCCGCCGCCATCAGCGCGCTCCATCCCCCTTCGTCACGGGCGTTCACATCCGCTCCGGCCCCGACCAGGGTGGTGATCACGGCGGGGTCGGAGTTGAAAAAAGCGGCCTGCATCAGTGCAGTGCCGCCGGTCGTGTCCCTCGCGTTCACGTCGGCTCCTGCCCGTATGGCGGCCTGAATCTCCCGGAGCGTTCCCAGCTTGCACAACTGGAGGAAATCCCCTGAGTACGTCCCCGCACCGGCTTCGTTCAGCCGTCCGGCGACTGGGGAGTCCTTCAGTTTTGCGTTCTCCCGGATGTAGTCGGCGGCCCGTTTTCCATGGACGTCTTTCGTCGCGGCGTCGGCTCCCGCCCGAAGAAGGGCGTCGACGGCCTCGGGATTGGAGTTGTACCCGGCGGCCCACATCAGCGCGGTCGCATTGTATTTGTTTTTCGCGTTCACGTCCGCTCCGGCGTCGATGAGGGCGAACAGGACCGCCGGAATCGGCGTGAGATACGCAGCCCACATCAGCGGCGTGTTGCCGGACTTGTCTTGCGCGTTCACCTGGGCTCCCGCTCCGACGAGCAGCGCGATCACCTTCGGATCTCGATTGTACCGCGCCGCGAACATCAATGGAGACAATCCGTCCCTGGCCTTCGCGTTCACGTCGGCTCCGGCCCTGATGGCGGCGTCGAGAACCTTCGTCGTTCCCGTCGCGCACAGAGAAAAGAACTCTGCGTCGCTCGCGGCGGAAAACGCCGTCGCGGCGAAAAGCAGAAGCGCCGCCATTCCTGCGAGAACTCTCCGAACTCTTTTTCGCATGGGTCCCCCTCCTCCGGAAACGATACTCGACGGAAATTCCCAACACGATGCCGACACTGTGGTCATGATATTGTATCTCAAGCACGAATAGATGCGCAAATACGATTGCCGATCCTGACGTCCGAAGACAGAAGAGCCGGACGGTTCTCTTCGGAGAGAAACGTCCGGCTCTCGCGTCCCCTGTAATCCCGCGCGCGGAGGGAACGGGGATTCGGCCGTCACGTCGCGCGCCGCATCTTCTCGCCTCCGCCCGCGGGGAACCTTCGCATTTTGAAAGCGCTTCGGCGCGTCGCACGGCGGCGAAATCAGCCGCGACGCACGGCCGTCGCACACGTTGCGAGCAGGTTTTCCATCTTCAGATCGGACCGGATTCCGAACCGCGAAAGACAGAAGTCGTACTTCGTGGGGTCTTCGGGACAGATCCGGGCGAAGGCTTGCGTGATCTCCCTGCAGGCGCGGAGATCCGCCTGCGATCGGGACGTGAAGCCGAGCGTCCGCCCGATGCGGAAGATGTGCGTGTCCACGGGCATCATGAGGGAGGACGGCGGAACGCCGGCCCAGCCGCCGGGGTCGACGGCGTCCCGGCGCGACATCCACTTGATATACAGGAAGAGGCGCTTGCACGCACTCCCGTCCGCCGGAGACGGCAGCAGAAAGGAATCCTGCATTTCCCCGCCTTTCCTGAGGGTCGAGACGAAGGTCTCCGTCGCCCGGACGATATCGCCCCCTCCGGCCAGGGCGGCGCGGAAACACGCTCCGAGGCTCCCCCGCTCGCCGATGACGCGGACAGCGCCCCGGAGCAGACCGACGACCGAATCCCCGGACGTGAAACGGTGGCGGAATCCGGCGTACAGTTCCCGAAGGTCGCGATTCGTCATCGCGCAAAGCGTCTTTCTCGGGGCAGGCGTCAGAGGCGCCAGAATGCGCGAGACGCTCCGCGAAATCGAGGCGGCCCGTCCGTATGCGAGGCACGACGCGACGAGCCCCGCGATCTCCCTGTCCCCGGGGTCGTCGAACGCGTACAGCACCTCGACCGGGTCCGGTGGAACGTATTCCCTCCGCGTATAGGCGTCGTAGAGTTCGTCGAAAAGGACCCGAAGGCAACGGGCGGCCTCCGGGTCCGGAACGTCTTTCCGCTCTTTCGTCACGGGTGCGGTTACTCCGGCGTCGATTCCACGATCGCCCGGCCGATCGTCCGTCCCATTTCAAAGCACTGGGCGAGCTCTTCCGCCCTCGGGACGTACTTCACGCGGACGCCGGGGTGAACCACAGCGACCTTCATCGCCTCCAGTTCGGCGTTCAGCAGCTTCACCGACTCCCCGCCCCAACCGTAGGAGCCGAACGCAGCGCCGATCTTTCCCGCCGGACGCAGCCCCTTCACGTAACACAGCGTATCGGCCATCCGCGGCAGGTATCCGTTGTTGAGTGTCGGTGAGCCGAGAACGAAGCCCTTCGCCTCGAGAAGCTCCGTGATGACGTCGCTGTGGTGGGATACGTGAAGGTCCATGGACGTCGTATGGACGCCCTCGCTGATGAGCCCTTCGACGATATGCGCCGCCATCTTCGCGGTGCTCTGCCACATCGTGTCGAAGACGACGACGGCCTTCCGTTTCGCGAAGCCGGTCGCCCAGCGCCGGTACGCGGCGACGATGTCCGATACGTGGGAGCGCCAGATGACGCCGTGATCGGGTGCGATCATGTCGATGTCGAGCTTGAGCTTTTCGATCAGGTCGAGCGCCTTGACCATCATCGGCGAGTAGGGCAGGAGGATGTTCGCGTAGTACTTCGCCGCCTGGCGCATCGCCTCTCCGAAGTCGACCTCGTCGTCGAAACGCTCGCTCGTGGCGTAGTGCTGCCCGAAGCCGTCGCTCGTGACGAAGAGCCTGTCTTCCTTAATATAGGAAAACATGCTGTCGGGCCAGTGGAGCATCCGCGCTTCGATGAACGTAACGGTCTTGCCGCCGAGCTGCAGTTCGTCGCCGGTTGAAACGATCTGCACGGGCCAGTCGCGCGGTCCGAAATGCGCCTCGACGGCATCATGACACGGTTTGCTCATGAAGATCTTCTCCGGCCGGATCGCCTCGACCATCGCGGGGAGGCTTCCGGTGTGATCCATTTCGGCGTGGTTCACGACGATATAGTCGATCTTCCCCGGTTCGACGATCTCGCGCACGCGGCGCAACAATTCATCCGAATAGCTTGCCTTCGCCGTATCGAAAAGAACCGTTTTATCGGTCCCTTTCGCGATGAACGCGTTGTAGGTGGACCCTCTCTCGGTCGAATAGCCGTGAAAATCCCGGAGCGTCCAGTCGATGACTCCGGCCCAGAATACATTCGGTTTTATCTCGAGCGGGTACATGTCCGTTTCTCCTCCTGTCACTTGAGTGTGTTGAACACGAAGGACGGCGCCTTGTCGGGCGATTTTCCCTTCTTGATGTTGTGGTAGTTCGCGTACGTGAGGGGCGTCCCTTCTTTGAGAACCGCGGCCCGCTCCACTTCGCCGATGAAAATCGTGTGCGTGTGGACATCCACGGATGAAACCACTTTCGCCTCGATCCCGGCGATCGTAAAATCCGTCACGAGCGGCATGCCGGCCTCATCCACCGTATAGGCGCATTCCTTGAACTTGTCGAACTCCCGGCCGCAGCGAAAGCCGAAAACCCCGATAAACTTGAGGGGAACGCTCTCCTCCAGAACGGACACGGAAAATCGCCCGCTCTTGCGCACCAGCTCGGTCGTGAAATTTTCCCGGTGGAGACACGCGGCGATACAGATCGGATCTCCCGTCACCTGCATCAGCGCGTTGATGATCTGTCCGTTCATCCTGCCCTCGTGGGCCGTGCTCACGATGTACACGCCATAGTTCAACGTAAACAGCGCCCTCGCGTCGATGCCCCCTTCGCGGCAGACATCGTGTTGCCGCACCTCCATCATCATCGCTCCCTCCTGTAAAAAAAGGG
>ERZ1645192.2942-NODE-2942-length-14036-cov-4.559402_pt1 | contig 14036 bp, 9 predicted proteins | sample MGYA00575354_ERZ1645192 | MGnify/ENA primary metagenome ERZ1645192 (study PRJEB40844, sample SAMN11349763) | freshwater sediment metagenome | isolation source: river sediment | host: Sediment | place: India: Faizupur Khadar , New Delhi | collected 2017-02-21 ... | reverse complement strand
TTATAAGAGCCGCTCCTATATCAGGAAAATGGGCGATCTATAAATTTCGCATCCTGAAGGTTCTTTCACCGTTGCAGAATCCCGGGGCCGCGATTACACTACCCTTTCATTCGATTTTTCCAAAGGAACCGACCGGCTGGTTGCAGAAAGCTATTTCCCCCGATATCAGCGGAATGAGCCTGAAATAAAAGAGACCATTCAGACATTTCTCTTTACCGACAGGGCCATTTACCGGCCTGGACAGACCGTCTGGTTTAAAGGTATTGTTGTGGCTAACAGCAGCGACATCAGCAGGATTGTTCAGGATCACCATGCATCTGTAGCGTTGTTTGACGCTAACGGGCAAAAGGTTTCCTCTACAGCAGTTGTCACCAATAAGTCGGGTTCATTCAGCGGTTCGTTTGTTCTTCCGGCTTCCGGCCTCGGGGGTCAATTCCGGCTTGAAAACAACTCGGGTAGCTGCTATTTCAGTGTTGAAGAGTACAAACAACCAAAGTTCAAAGTTGAATTTCAGCCCATTACCGAAAATTATCGCCTCAACGAAATTGTCAGGATTACCGGCAAGGCTGAAAGTTACTCCGGAGTGCCCATCAGCGAAGCAATGGTAAACTACCGGGTTGTCAGATCTGTTTATTTCCCTTTTTATCGCTATGGTTCGCGCATATGGCCCGGTCACCGGCCCGAAAGTGAAATCGCAAACGCCCTGCTCACCACTGAGCCAGACGGCACATTTGTGATTTCGTTCCCTGCTTTACCCGGGACTGTAAATGCCGGAAATCAGAACCCGGTATACAATTTCACCGTTTATGCTGATGTGACCGATATCAACGGCGAAACAAGAAGTTCGGTGGCATCCGTTCAGGTAAGTAGTAAAGCATTGATTATTGGCGCCGAAATTCCGGCTGAAATCAACAGGGACGATGCAAAACCGATCGGATTAATTTCGACCAACCTGAACGGCAGAAAAACACCGGCATTGATCACTGTTGAAGTTTTTCCGCTGATTGCCGACAAACGTCTTACCCGTCCCCGGAATTGGGAAACACCCGACACCACCGCCTATTCCAGGGCAGAGTTCATCCTTCAGCTGCCTACCGATATTTACTTCAACGAAAATGAGCAAAGCTCAAAAAAAGGCAACAGTCTCTTTAAAAAAGAGTTCAACACAGCCACTGACAGCCTCATCAGCCTGCCAGACCTGACGGCATGGGAACCGGGCAGATACCTGGTTTCACTCACTGCAAAAGATCCTTTCGGGGAAACAGTCAGCACAGACAAGGAATTTGTTTTGTTCTCCCCTTCTTCACGTAAAGTTCCGGTAGTTGAGACTCTCTGGTGCAACCTGGTCAATTCTGAAGCCGGGGCAGGGGAAACAATTCAGCTTCTGGCTGGCAGCGCAGCTAAAAATGTGCGCATCCTCTTCAGTGTTCAGGACCGGGGAAAAATTGTCAGGCAGGAGTGGGTTAACCTCTCCCGCGAAGTTAAAAAATTCAGTTACAGCATTCCGGAGGATTATTCAGGAGAGATCACCTTCAGTGTTTTATCAGTGAACGACAACCGCAGCCATAATTTTACCGGTTCTGTGATTGTTCCAGATAAAAAACATCAGCTGAAGATTGCATTTGAGACCTTCCGCAGTCCCCTTTTACCCGGAAACACGGAAAAGTGGAAGCTGAAAATCACGGATGCTGACAACAATCCGCTTTCGGCAGAACTGCTTGCGGCCATGTATGATGCATCGCTCGATGCCTTTGTGCCGCATTCATGGGATTTCAGAATTGCTCAAAAATGGTTTCAGCCACTGTTCTGGGAATGTACCCGGGCATTTGAAACCACTAACGGGATTTCATTCAGGCTGATCCGCCCCGACCAGGCCACCGGGGTTTCGAGAACCTATGACCGTCTTAACTGGTTTGGCTACAACCTTTCAGGCTTTGGCTATGGGGAGGTGATGTATATCGATGGTATCAGGGTAAGGGGAGCCAAATCCATGCCTGAATCAGCCATGGCAATGGATGAAAATGTGGAAATAACCCGCAACGCAGAAGCAACACCCATGGCTGATTCTGGAGGGTCAACATCTGAACGGCCTGTCATGGCTGAACCCAAACCTCAGGTACGACGGAATCTGAACGAAACAGCTTTCTTCTTTCCCCACCTGAGCAGCAATGCAGCAGGTGAGGTATGGGTTGAATTCACCGTTCCGGAGGCCCTGACGCAGTGGAATTTTATGGGGCTTGCCCATACGTCAGACCTGCGTTACGGACAGATTGCCCGCCAGGCAGTTACCCGTAAAGAGCTGATGGTTACCCCCAACCTGCCCCGTTTCTTCCGCGAAGGAGACAAGATAACCATTCAGGCAAAAATCAGCAGCCTGGCTGAAAATCCGGTTCAGGGAACAGCAAAACTTCAGCTTTTTGACGCCATCAGCATGCAGGTGGTTGATCCGGATTTTGACAACAATGACCCCTCAAAAACCTTTGAACTTGAATCAGCCGGGAATACGGTTGCAGAATGGACTCTGAGGATACCTGAAGGCATAGAAGCCGTTATGGTCAGGATTACTGCTGAAGCAGGCAACCACAGCGACGGAGAAGAGGTAATGCTGCCGGTGCTGACCAACAGGATGCTGGTGACCGAAACCCTTCCCCTGCCAGTCAATGGCAAAGAAACGAAAGAATTCACTTTCAGCAGACTGACTCAGTATGCCGGTGGCAGCTCCACCCTCCGCAACCACCGGTTAAGCCTTGAGTTTACCTCAAACCCGGCCTGGTACGCAGTGCAGGCACTACCCTACCTTGCTGAATCGGAAAATGAAAATACCGATGCAGTTTTTAACCGGATTTATGCCAATAGCCTGGCTTCATTTATTGCCAACAGCAGCCCCAAAGTACGCTCAGTATTTGAAATCTGGAAAAAGCTTACTCCCGATGCGTTGCTGTCGAACCTCGAAAAGAATCAGGAGTTGAAATCACTGCTTCTGGAAGAAACACCCTGGCTGATGGAAGGGAAAAACGAGTCGGAGCAGAAACAACGCATTGCAGTGATGTTTGATCTTCAGCGTATGGCCGGAGAACTGCAATCGGGAACCCTGAGGCTGCAGCAGCAGCAATCGGCCAACGGAGGCTGGCCCTGGTTTGAGGAAATGCCCGAAAGCCGTTACATTACGCAGCTCATCTTGACAGGTTTCGGCCGTTTGCACCACCTGAAGGTGATAGATCTTAAAAACGACCATGCGTCCATGCAGATGGTTAACCAAGCCGGACAATATCTTCAGAGGAGGCTGAGAGAAGATTATGCTCAGATCATGAAGGATCATCCGGAAGATCATGACCAACTTGAGCCAGGAAATGAACAACTGCAGTTTCTTTTTGCCATAAGCTACCTGAAGGACGTGGTCAGAATGGAGGAAAGTGTTGCTGACGCGGTAGCCTATTTCGGGTCCCAGGCACGCAAATACTGGACAAAACAAGGGCTGTATTCGCAGGGAATGATTGCTTTGTGGGCCGGTCGTAACGGTGATTTGAAGACTGCCGCTAAAATTATGAAATCACTGCGCGAACGGGCAGTTGTAAATCCGGAACTCGGAATGTACTGGCGTGATAATCAGGGCGGATATTCCTGGCATCAGGCGCCTGTTGAAACCCAGGCGCTGCTGATTGAGTTGTTCGAAGAACTGGGCAATGACACCAAAGCTGTTGACCAGATGAAAACCTGGCTGCTGAAACAGAAACAAACACAAAAATGGTCAACTTCCAGGGCTACCGCGGATGCCGTTTATGCACTCCTTCTGCGCGGCAGTGACTGGCTGCAGACTGAACAGGGCATTGCTGTGACCCTGGGTGGCAAGCCTGTGGATTTCTCCTCACCGGATAACAGACCAGAAGCGGGAACCGGATATATAAAATCGGTCTGGACCGGCAGCGAAATTGACCCGCAGATGGGTCAGATTGTGGTGAGCAAGAGCAGTGCCGGACCGGCCTGGGGTGCTTTGACATGGCAATATTTTGAAAACCTCGACAAGATAAGCCTGTACGGAAATTCCCTGAAAATAAGCAGCAAACTCTTTGCCCGTGTCAACACTGATGCAGGGCCGGTCCTTCAGGAGATCACCGAAGGAGATCCGCTCAGTGTCGGACAGAAAGTTGTTGTCAGGATTGAGTTGCGATCAGACCGTGACCTGGAGTTTGTACATCTGAAAGGCATGAGGGCGGCAGGTTTTGAACCGGTCAATACCCTTTCAGGCTATCGCTGGAACAATGGCCTGGGTTACTATGAAAGTACCAGGGATGCTTCCTCTGACTTTTTTATCGGCTATCTTCCCAAAGGAACCTGGGTATTTGAATACCCGCTGACAGCTGTTCAAAAAGGAGACTTCTCGGGTGGTATCAACAGCATCCAATGCATGTATGCTCCGGAGTTTGCAGGGCATTCCGAAGGCATTCGGGTGGTTGTGAGGTAGAACCCTTTCCGGGCTGTGAACAGACAGTCAGGCAGGCTGTAATACAAGTTTCCAGCGGTAACAGGTGTTGCCCCAGTTATTGCAGCATGAGTGGCCGCAAAGGGCTTCATCCATCAGGGCGTTTTCAATTCTGAACATCAGCGGGCAACTCACAGGATCGCTGACAGTGTAGGGTTCATCCCCGGCACAGATCCAATCAGGATACCGGTAATCCCAATGGGTGAGGTTCCCATCGATGTTCATGTTTAACGCAACCACCAGATAGTCTTTTCCGTTGACTGATTTCAGGTTCCCCGATATTGCAGAAACCTGGATAACACCGGTTTCTGTCAGTTTTATGCGGTCCCCATCCATGATTTTTTCCGAAACTGCCTCAAAATAAACTGCTTCGGGCTGAGAGAAACCAACATTGCCATCCGCATCGATGCTCACATCAACCGCAGTTTCGGCATGTAATGTTGGAAATGTCCTGGACAATACGAATGTCAGCCTGCCTGAATAACTTTTGCCGGAGGGAGTGTCATCTTCTTTCTTATCGCAGGCCATCAATAAGAAAAGACTCAATGACACCAGCAGAACACGTGCAGACATGATGTCACTTTTTAAGGTTTAATACTCCGAAATATACGAAATATTTGCCTTAAAATCAAGCAATTAATAAGAAACTTCTGAAAGTGGCTAATTCTTGCCTGACGTAGGCTGTACGCTTGAATATTCAATTAGCGTAATGTAGCCTGCCTGATCGATTTCTTCATAGCACTGAACCCACAGATCCCAGCTGTATTCCTTTGCGCTGATCGGTTTGGTAATGTATGCGTCAGCGGCACCACCGGTTGCAAACATCTGACCCGACTGTAACTCCAGCTTGTTGAGGTATTTCTGCATAATCAGGTTCATTTCATTTACCAGAACTGCCTGCCCGTCGTCAAATTCACGGTAGTACTTTGTGGAAATCTGGTTGTACTGGTTGATCAGGTTCTGAATGTCAGCTTCCTCATACCCGTATTTGGCCGATGAGTTCTTTAAGCCAGAAAAAGGAGCATAGAGCAATTCAGGTTTTTTTTTCTGGTAAGATTCGAGTCGTTCGCGGGTATTAACGGTAAAAATCTGAATCCAGTCTTCGCCGCTGTTCCCGTCGCTTTCTGCCTTTGTATAATAAATTCTGAAACCATGATGGTATCCATGATCCATCCTGATGATGCGGTCAGGCTTAAGGCCAGTTTGATTTTCAAAAAATGATCTGATTACAGAAGCATCCTGGTTGGAGAGGAAATATTTGTTGCCTTCACCCGGTTTCAGTGGCACTGCGTCAAAAAAAGGATCTATACCAGCAGGCTGGGCATTCAGAAAAATCAGATTGCAAAATATAATGTACAGAAATACAAGTAGTTTGCGCATAGAGTTGGTTTTTCGTCAAATCAGATTGAAAACGCCGGGTATGGATTAATCACTGTTTACGCAAAAGGTAATACCAGAAAATTGAAAAAAATCAACTTTCTGGTAAAATGTTCTTTAAAGCATTCATTATGTGGCACTTGATAATCAGAATAATTTTTATTTTCTGACTATCGCTGCTTCCTGTTATTTTCCTTCGCTAAAAACCGGAAGGTCTGTAGTGTCAACATTGTACTCAATCAGTGTGGTGAAGCCGATGAGGTCAATTTCTTTCAGGTACTGATCCCAAATCTGCTGCATGTTGAAATCGGGATCTGTATTGATCACTGAAGAAACATTGTCGCCGGAAGCCAGCATCATATCATAATTGTTGGAAACTTTCATGTTATAACTTTCCTGAACGACGGCCATTTCATCCCTTTCGCTACCATCCTGAGCTTCAGTTAAACGATAGAGCCTGCAGGCAAGATGCTGGTATTTTTCGAAGGTATTCCTGAATTCGCTCTGCATCCTTTTATTTTTCTTTCCGGATTCCTTCATGGCCTGAAAAGGGATAAGAAGAAACTCAGGATTTGTTTTCCTGTACCAGGCCAGGCATTCCTCAGTATCAATGGTAAGTACCTGTATCCACGTGCTTCCGTTTTCAGGATTTTCACAATCGGTGCTTCCGTAGCAAATCCTGTAGCCGTGGTAGAAACCATCGTCTACGGGAATGATTCTGCCGGGCTTCAGCCCCTGCTGATTTTCGAAAAATGACTTTACGGTTTCCGCATTGCGGTTGGTAAAATAAACGTTGGAAGAAGTTTTTATACTATAGGGCACTGCATCAGCAAAAGGCTCAACCTTAACGGGTTGAGCCTTTGTAACAGAAGCCGTCAGTGCCAGCACGACAATCATGTTCACGAGCTGTTTCATGGCACATTGAGTTAGGTATAGTAGTACGAGTAAATCTGAGTGGGGAAGCTTCCTTGCTTCTTTTGATATATAATAACGAAAAACAGAAAAGGTAATCTGAAGTTGTGATCTTTTTTCAGGATCCCTTCAATCCGATAGTCAACGGACTTTACCCGAAATTAGTTAAATTTGCCCCTCATTTAATCACCTGACATTTATGCTACGTTCACACACCTGCGGAGAGCTTAATATTTCTAACTGCGGACAAACTGTTACACTCAGCGGCTGGGTTCAGCGCTCCCGCGATCTCGGAGGAATGACTTTCGTGGATCTGCGCGATCGTTATGGAATTACCCAGCTTGTATTCAACATGGAAACCAATGCCCCGCTGTGTCAGGAAGCCCGCAAACTCGGCCGTGAGTATGTGATAACTGTTGAAGGTCTGGTAACTGAGCGGAGCAACAAAAACCCTAGAATGCCCACCGGTGAAATCGAGATCACGGTCGGCAGCCTGAATGTACTCAACGAATCAAAAATACCACCATTCACCATTGAAGACAACACCGACGGGGGCGATGAACTGAGGATGAAATACCGTTACCTCGACATCCGCCGCAACACGGTAAGGGATAACCTCATGCTCAGGCACCGCATGGGCATTGAGACAAGAAATTACATGAATCAGATCGGATTTCTGGAAGTAGAAACACCGGTACTGATAAAATCAACCCCGGAAGGTGCCCGCGATTTCGTGGTTCCGTCACGCATGAATGAAGGACAATTTTATGCCCTCCCACAGTCACCTCAGACCTTCAAGCAATTGCTGATGGTTGCAGGAATAGACAAGTATTTTCAGATTGTCAAGTGTTTCCGCGACGAAGATCTGCGTGCAGACCGCCAGCCTGAATTTACCCAGATTGACTGTGAAATGTCGTTCATTACCCAGGACGACATCCTCGAAACCTTCGAAGGCCTCACCAAATACCTGTTTAAAACAGTCAAAGGCATTCAAATTGATAAACTCCCGCGGATGACCTTTGCCCATGCCATGAAGTATTATGGCAATGATAAACCCGACATCCGTTTCGGAATGACTTTCGTGGAAATCACTGACATTGTCAAAGGCCATGATTTCAAAGTATTTGACGATGCAGAGCTGGTGGTGGGTATCAACGCAAAGGCTTGTTCTGCTTATACCCGGAAACAGATAGATGCCCTGACCGATTTTGTGAAACGTCCCCAGATCGGAGCCAACGGACTGGTGTATGTGCGTTACAATGAAGATGGTACACTGAAATCATCGGTTGATAAATTTTACACTGAAGACGAACTCAGGCAATGGGCACAGGCATTCGATGCGCAACCCGGTGATCTGATGCTGATATTGGCTGGCAATGCTGGCAAAACACGCAAGGCTTTATCAGAACTGAGGCTGGAAATGGGTCTTCAGCTGGGCTTCAGGAATCCTGAAGTGTTTGCCCCTCTCTGGGTTGTTGACTTCCCTTTGCTCGAATGGGACGAAGAGACCCGGCGCTTTTATGCCATGCATCACCCGTTTACCTCACCCAAGCCCGAGGACATTCCGCTGCTCGAAACCGATCCTGGTAGTGTTAGGGCGAATGCTTATGACCTCGTAATCAACGGTGTTGAAATCGGTGGTGGCTCAATCCGTATCCATAACAAAGATTTACAGAAAAGGATGTTCTCCATCCTTGGATTCAGTGATGAGGATGCACAGGCCCAGTTCGGCTTCCTGATGAATGCCTTTGAATACGGAGCTCCCCCGCACGGTGGTATTGCTTTTGGTTTCGACCGCATGTGTTCTCTCTTCGGCGGATCTGACAGTATCCGTGATTACATTGCATTTCCTAAAAACAATGCCGGACGCGATGTGATGATTGACTCACCTTCCCCGATCAAACAGGAACAACTCGATGAACTGAAGCTGAAAATCAACCTTCCCGGATTCTGAAACCCGGCAAGTTATTAAAGCAATGAATTATATTAAAAACCCCATGCATGAAGCCAGTTAAATCATTGCTCCCTTTTTCCCGCTGGTTGCTCAGAATCAGTTTGTTGCTTTATATGGTACTGCAGCATGGCCATACTTTTAAAGCCATGCAGGTGGATTCGCAATCCTTCTTTATTGCAACTGCATTCCTGCTTCTTTCGGTATTGGTATTTGCGGGTGGTTTTATGTCAAAAAGCTCCTTAACAGTAGTTTCGGCCTTGCTTTTAAGTCTGCTTACTGTCTATTACATCTATCTGGGATTCAAACCGGTGTTGGATATCCGCCAGGTGCTGAACCTGCTTGTTTTGTCGGTGTCGTTGATTTTTATGACTTCGCCCGACAAATAAATTCCTGAAATTTCCTGATTTCTGAAGTTTAACTATCGTCCGGTAAGCCAGCGCTTGAACTCTCCGGAACGCTCGGTACTGGTGACGGTATCCAGATTGGTCGGTGGGTTCAGGATTAGTTTTATCCTCGATTTTGACCAGGAGATCATCTTACCGATGGCATCGTAGTTCACAATAAAACTCCTGTTGATTCTGAAGAATTTCTCCTTGTCGAGCAGTTCCGACAACTTGTCGAGGCTGTATTCTGCCGGATAGTTATCGCCGGTAAACGTCGTGCAGAAAACCTGCTTTTCAATGGTATAGAAATAAGCTATCAGGGCATAGTCCACTGCTTTAATCTGATCGCCGAATCTGACCAGCATTCTTTTGGGAAATTCACTGGCCGGCTGTTGCAACAGCAGTTTTGCCAGTTGCTGATAATCAATCATTGGTGCCGGGGCAGCATGGAGTGCGTGAAACTTACTGAGAGCTTTTCCCAGGGCATCCTTTTCAACGGGTTTCAGAAGGTAATCAATACTGTTTACTTTAAACGCTTCAATGGCATACTGATCATAGGCCGTGGTAAAAATTACCGGTGCACTGACTTCTGTTTCTCTGAAGATCCCGAAACTGTTGCCATCGGCCAGCTGAATATCCATAAAGATGAGATCCGGATGCTGATTCTTCTCCAGCCAGGCGACAGTACTCTCAATACTGTCTGTAATTCCAGCCATTTCAGCTGTTTGTTCCGTTTCCGAAATTAATTTCTGCAACCTTCTTGCGGTTGCCTGTTCATCTTCAACAATGAGTATTCTCACAGCCCCTCCCCTTTTTTTATAATAACGGGTAAATAAACACTGAACGACTTTTCTGTTTCATGGATTACGATTTCCCTTTTCGTATAGATTCTGTACCTGCTTCTGATGTTTTCAAGTCCCATTCCTGTTGAGATTTCAGGGGTTTTCTTCAGTTGCAGGGTATTCTCTACGATAAGGGTATCCTGTTCGCTCCTGATGCTGACATTGAGCGGCCGGGATTCAGAAACTATGTTGTGCTTGACAGCATTCTCGATCAGCAGTTGAAGCGTTAACGGAGGTATAAGGCTGTTCAGGAATTTCTCTTCGGTTTGAATGCGGATGCGAAGATTCTCACCATACCTTTTTTTCTGAAGAAAAATATAACTTTCTGCTATCTCCAGTTCTTCTGACAGCGGAATCAGTTCTTTGTCGCGGTATTCAAGGATATTTCTGAAAAAGGCCGACAGTTTCCCGACGTATTCAATCGCCACATTTTTATCTTCTTCGATGATGGCCATGAGCGTACTGAAGTTGTTGAAGAGAAAATGAGGATTAACCTGGCTCCGGAGCAGCTGAAATTCAGATTCTGCCTTTTCCTTGAGCAATTGCTGTTCCCGTTTTATACGGTTTATTCTTGATCTGAGAATCAGGTAGGCAAGAAGGATGATGAGCAGGATCACCGGAACGATAAACCACCAGCGCGTATAAAAGGGCGGATCGATGCGAAATGGGAATGATGCTTCGGAGGCAAAAGAAAAATCGCTGTTAACCGACGACTGAACCCGGAAAGTATAATTACCCGGCCGAAGATTTGAATACACGGCGACCCTGTTACCGGTGGGAACCCAGCCGGGATCATGGCCTTCGAGCATGATTCTGTAAGTTACTTTCGAGGGACTGTTGTACCAGAGTCCGATGTATTCGAAGGAGAGGTGATTGCTGGAATACGGGAAAACATCCCCGGGTTTCGCGCTTCCACCAGAGAGAAATACCGACACATTTCTGATGGTGGTAGACGGCACTTTCATCGCATTCATAAAAGCGGGGGTGTACTGAATGATGCCATCCTGTGTGCCAATCCATACAGAACCGGAAGCATCGGCGGAAACAGCATTGAGATCGGCATTGAGGTCCTCTATTCCGGCTTTGATACCCAGATAGGATACCTGACCGGTACGGGAATTGATGAGGTCAATCCCCAGATCATGCACCACAACAATCTGATTCTGTGGAGCACTGATGACGGAAGTGATTTTGTTGGTTCTCAAGCCTTTGGAAAGAGAAAAATTCGTTACTTCATTCTTGTGTATTCTGAAAACCCCTTCATCGGAGGAGCCTGTCCAGATGTTTCCATCGATGTCTTCATCTACCGAATAAATCACCCTGGCCGGGAATGCCCCGCCTGGTTCCGGAAAGGAAAATCTGCCGTTTTCGTAAGAGACCAGTCCTTTCCCATCGGTGCCGAACCAGAACTTACCATTCCTGCCTTTCCTGACTGTATAGATGAAATTGTTGCCGGGCCCGGATCCTGAATTAAAATTCCCGAAAGAAAACCCACCATTCTGATCCTGAACAATGTTGCACCGTGCCGGGCCACCCAGGGTTGCAAACCACAGAACATCCCTGTTGCCGGTAATGCCCAGAATGTTGTTGTTGAGGTTTCCGTTGCTGTCTGTCACTTTTGCAGCAGTGTGCGACCCGGGGGCGAACCTGTACAAACCATTGCCGAATGTTCCGGCCCACAAACTCCCGGTTTCGTCCATAAAAATGCTGGTGATTCCCGGTCCGCCACTACTTTGCGAGGGCAACAACTGAGTCAGTTCATGCTCGTTGTTAAACAAGGTTCTTAAAGCAAAAAGACCTTTGTCGTTGCCAAAATAAACCCTTCCGTTGGTGGCGGCATATAAGGCGTGAATTGTACCCAACGACTGACCCGATATTTCTTTATAATACCTCAATCCTGGTCCTGCCGAGAAAAAAAGTGACCCGCTTGAAACAGACCACAGGTTACCTTCCTTGTCTTTCAGGAGTTTTACAACCCTTTTTCCGGAAGAGAAGTTGTTGCGGATTCCGCTCACTGTTCTTGCATTCCCAAGGGATACCTCTATGATTCCGGAACCATCTGTTGCGATAATGAGTAAACCGCCATAATCAATTATATCGGTGACAGGCCCGAAATCCCATTGGTATCCTTCTGGGGTTGTGAACGACTTTTTTTCGGGATCGAAGTAACTCAGGCCTTTCTCCTGCATACCTACCCAGATTCCTTCTTCTCCGGCAGTCATAACCTTTTGTACAATCAAATCGGGAATGCCCTCGGTGGCAGAAAAATTGTCTATATGTTTTTTGTTTTTCTGAACGCTGCACAAACTGATACCGGCATCGCTTCCAACCCACACTGAACCGTTTTTACCATCCGCAAGTGAATAGAGGTAATCATTCCCGAGTCCATCACCCGAATTGAAATTGTACAGCCGCTTTTTGCTGAAATAGTACAAACCTTCACCATAGGTTGAAAACCAAAGGGTTGAATCTGCTGTAAACAACAACCCTGTAATGGGGACTTTGGGTAAACCTTCATCCGGGCTGAAGGCTGAAAATCCCTGTTCATGACCAAAAGCAATTTTTCCGTCACTGAATCCCAGCCAGACATTTTGATTCTGGTCGCAGGCAATGCAGCTGACAGCAGCATTTACAAAAGCTTCAGGGAGATTGATACTGCGGTATTCAAAACCATCGAAAACGAACACACCCTGATTGGTTCCTATCCAGATGAAACCCCGGGAATCCTGAAAGACCGTTGTTACGGTAGCTCCCGCCAACTGCTCTTTCCCTGCCATTTCAATGAAATCAATGTGCTGGGACCTGACCGGGTACAGTGTAACCGACAGAAAAAAAAACAAAAAGTACCTGATAAACGGCCTCATCCTTTACTTTTTAGTTCCTCCGGTGAGTACAGCCTCAACGGTGACAACAATCTCCTCGGCTATTTTCTGGTAAACAATTCTTGGAATGGTAATGTTGTGATCGGAGAGGGGAACAAGAAATTCGGAGGTAACAGCGATTTGCCCGTTTTTAACCTGCATGTTCACTTTGATGATTCTCTCCTGGGCAACCCCGTGAATATCCAGAATCCCCTTTGCCCTCACCTGGTAGTTTCCGGGTATGGTTAAATCGGTCTGCTCAATGATTTTTCCTTTGAAAGTTGACACGGGGTAACTGCCTGCCTCAATATAATTCTCATAAAAATGCTCTTGTTGCAAAGGGCTGTTAAAGCCTTTGAGAGTGCGGTTGGTCACAGAAAAGGTGAAACTTCTGCTACTGATATCAACGGCTCCCCTGAGTTCCGGAGAACTTGCAGTTATCAATTCGAGCGGAGCATCGGAACGGAAAGTGACCTTCCCGTTTTTCGTTGAGAAAATTGTTTGATTATCAGGCTGTTGTGCTGAAACAGAAACCATGAGCAACAAAACAAACAACGATATGTAGCACAGCTTAAACATCTTGTTCAGTGAATCAGGAAATGGCTTTAAAAAAGCCGGTAAAGGCGCATGAAGAATTCAGGAAATCAACAATTGCCGGTGTTAAAAGTTCAGTTCACTTATTGAACCCCGGCCGGATATAGAATTCCATGCCCTGGGGTATCTGCATGAAAAAAATGCCCTGCTGTTCCCGCATCCGGTCGGGAAAAAGCCAGCCAAGCAGGTGGTCAGCTTCATGCTGAAAAACTACGGCCGTGTTGTCGTCGAGCATTTCATTCTTTGTTTCTCCATTAAGTGTCAGATATTCAACCTGAATGGCATAACTCCTGTAAACCAGGCCTCTTTCGCCCGGCATCGACAAACATCCTTCTCCTCCCTTCCGGTGCAGAATAGAATACTTCAATATCCTGGGATTCATACAGAATTCATAGTGTACCCCTGATTTGTCGAATCGTTGTATCCAGAAAGCGTTGCGGTTGATTCCAACCTGCGGGGCAGAAATTCCGACTCCGGGATTGACTGAATCGAGCATGGATTTGAACATTCTGGAGGCCAGCAACGGCAAGAGGGGATCAGAAGGGTCAATGTCAGCTGAAGGGGTGTTGAGACTAAGCAGATCTGCCGGATTGTTATACTGAAGAACCCTCATCATGTTGGCCGTATCTCCCG
>ERZ1645192.2941-NODE-2941-length-14041-cov-11.969183_pt1 | contig 14041 bp, 14 predicted proteins | sample MGYA00575354_ERZ1645192 | MGnify/ENA primary metagenome ERZ1645192 (study PRJEB40844, sample SAMN11349763) | freshwater sediment metagenome | isolation source: river sediment | host: Sediment | place: India: Faizupur Khadar , New Delhi | collected 2017-02-21 ... | reverse complement strand
AGCAGATCTTCCGCGCCGGCACAGACCAAATCGGCCTCACGCGGTGCAGGGGTGAGCTCCTCATCCTCCAGTCGCTCTTCCTGGTCCTCCCCGTCGGCAGGCCGTTCCTCCTCAGGCCAGGGAAGAGTCTCCGCCAGTCATAGCAGCCCCTCCCGGTCAGGCGGGGCGGTTTCCTCCTCCCGTAGCGGGGGGAGCAGCTCAGGCGGAGGCGGCAGAAACAATTCCTCCGGAAGGAGATAGTTTGGTGTAATTTTTGCTATTGTTCAATCGATTGAAAACGTTGAAATCATGAAAAATGGCCTTCCCAACCAACTGGTTATGCTCAGGGCATCGTCCCTTGCCATAAAATTTATGGCTTAATTGTGGAAATAGTTGCACGGAGAAATAAGTTTTATTTCTATCTTTAGAGCCTTAAAAAATTGCGTTTTACTATTTGAAACAATCAAATTAATAATAGTATGGAACTCAAAAAATCTGAAAAAGCCGACCTGGAAAACAAAAAAAACATTTTCCTCCTTATCGGTCTGGTGGTGGCATTAGGAATTTCACTCCTGGCCTTTGAGTGGACAGCAAAACCCGCTGAGACCTCCTCTCTGGGAACCCTTGAAGCCGCTGCCGTGGAAGAAGAAGTCATCCCCATTACCCGTCAGGAACAGATCGCTACTCCCCCGCCACCTCCCCCACAAACTGTGGTTGAGATGCTTAATATTGTTGACAACAATACCCAGGTCAACGATGACCTGAGTATCTTCGACTCAGAAGCGGATAAGGAGACCTTTGTTGACGTGGCACCTATCGTTCAGGCCAAGGAAGAAAAGGAAGAAGCCGAAGAAGCCCAGGTGTTTTTCATCGTGGAAGAGATGCCTGAATTCCCCGGTGGGGAAGCTGCCCTTCGTGCCTTTATTGCCAAGGCCATTAATTATCCGGTGATTGCTCAGGAAAACGGCATTCAGGGTAAGGTGTACGTCACCTTTGTGGTAGACAAGGATGGCGGCATCTCCGATGCCAAGATTGCCCGTGGGGTCGACGCCTCCCTGGATAAGGAAGCCCTGCGCGTGGTCAACTCCCTCCCGAAGTGGAAACCCGGCAAACAGCGTGGCAAACCGGTAAGGGTCTCCTATACCGTGCCCATCAGCTTTGTGTTGCAGTAAACGTTTAAGACTATATCTTTGCACTCCTGTTTCGCATGCGGAACAGGAGTTTTTTTTACCCATATCACCCCATAAAAGATGATTGAAACCAGGCCATCAACAGAGAGGGCCGTGCTGGTCGGACTGATCAGCCAGCAACAGGATGAGAAACAAGCCAGGGACTACCTGGAGGAACTGGCTTTTCTGGCCGACACGGCAGGAGCTGTCGTGCTGAAGCAGTTCATGCAGCGCCTCGACCAACCTCATCCTGTCACCTTTGTCGGCCAGGGGAAGCTCAACGAAATTGCCGATTATGTGAAGGTCACTGAGGCCGATACCGTCATCTTCGACGATGAATTGACGCCTACTCAACTCCGGAATGTGGAAAAAGCCCTGGAATGCAAGGTGCTCGACCGCACCAACCTGATCCTTGACATCTTCGCCCGGCGGGCCCAGACCGCCCACGCCAAAACCCAGGTAGAACTCGCCCAATACCAGTATCTGCTGCCACGCCTCACCCGGATGTGGACCCACCTGGAGAGACAACGCGGGGGCATCGGACTTCGCGGCCCGGGTGAAACCCAGATCGAAACCGACCGGCGGATCATCCTCGACAAAATTGCACGGCTCAAGGAGGAACTCAAAAAAATTGACCTTCAGAAAGCCACTCAACGTAAAAACAGGGGTAAAACCGTCCGTGTCGCTCTGGTGGGCTATACCAACGTCGGCAAGTCGACAATCATGAATATGCTGAGCAAATCGGAAGTCTTTGCTGAAAATAAACTCTTCGCCACCCTTGACACAACCGTCCGCAAGGTTGTGATCACCAACCTCCCCTTTCTCCTGGCCGATACCGTGGGCTTCATCAGAAAACTCCCCCACGACCTGGTGGAATCGTTCAAGTCTACCCTCGACGAGGTGCGCGAAGCCGATATCCTGGTCCACGTGGTCGATATCTCCCACCCCGGATTCGAAGAACAGATCGAGGTGGTCGACCGTACCCTGACGGAAATCGGCGCCGGTGACAAAAACAAAATCTACCTCTTTAACAAGATAGACGCCTTCAATTATGTCGAAAAAGAGGAGGATGACCTGACCCCCTCCACCCGTGAAAACATGAGCCTTGAAGATTGGCAGCGGTCATGGATGGCCCAGAACAACACCCCTTCCCTCTTCATCTCTGCCCGGTACAAAACCCACGCCGAAGCATTCAAAGCCATGCTTTACCAGGAGGTGCGGAAAATCCACGTGCAACGCTTCCCCTACAACGATTTTCTCTTTGATCTTCCGGAAGAGGAATAAAATCCCCATTACGCCATCAGCGAAGAAACCTTCTGACCCCCATCCTCTCCTATCCGGGTCTTAAGATGGCACAATTCGTCGATCTATCTTGTATTCTGTTTTTTAACCACTTAAGACATAAAACTCCAGATTCCAGACTCCCACATTCAAGACTCAAGATTCCAGACTCCAGATTCCAGATTCAGAGTCCCTCTCTGATGAGGTATTCGGCGATCTGAACGGCATTGAGGGCGGCCCCTTTTCTGATCTGGTCACCGACACACCAGAAGGTGATCCCATTGGAGCCGGAGATGTCTTTTCGCAGCCGGCCTACATAAACGTCGTCTTTGCCAGAGACGAACAGAGGCATGGGATATTTCTTTTCCGAGGGGGTATCAAGGAGGGTGAGTCCTTCTGCCTTCAGGAAGGCTTCCCTGACGGCTTCCACGGTAAGTGGCCGGGCGGTCTCCACCCAGATCGCCTCCGAGTGGGCCCTGGCTACCGGAATACGCACGCAGGTGGCACTCACTTCTGCTTCGGTGTGCAGGATCTTTTTAGTTTCCCAGCTCATCTTCATCTCTTCCTTCGTGTAGTCGTTATCGAGGAAAACATCGATGTGGGGAATGATATTCATGGCCAGTTGATAGGGGAATTTAGCCACTGTGGGCTCATCGCCTCCGGCAATCTGCCTGATCTGCTGCTCCAGTTCGGCAATGCCCTGCGCCCCGGCACCACTGGCCGCCTGATAGGTGGCCACATGAACCCGGGTGATGGGCGACAGATCGTGGATGGGCTTCAGGGCCACCACCATCTGAATCGTTGAACAGTTGGGATTGGCAATAATATTCCTGGGTCTTATTTTTGCATCGGCAGCATTCACCTCCGGAACCACCAGCGGCACATCCTCATCATAACGGAAGGCACTCGAATTATCGATCATGATGGTTCCATACTGGGTGATGGTCTCTGCAAACTCCTTCGAGGTGGAGGCTCCGGCCGAGGTGAGGGCGATATCTATATCCCGGAAATCATCATTGTGACAAAGCTCTTTAACCTTCAGCTTCTCACCCCGGAAGAGATATTCTTTCCCGGCACTCCGCGATGACCCAAACAACACCAGTTCATCCAACGGAAAATTCCTTTCTTCCAGCACCTGCAGAAACTCCTGTCCCACAGCACCACTTACCCCAACGATAGCTACTTTCATCATGCTTGCTTTTTACCTGAAAATTCCTTAAATTGTAAGGTTTACAAACCCATCGGAACAAAAATACAACATTATGAATTTGCCCCCTTGCGCCAATGGGGTAAAATCCCATTTCTTAACATTGGTTGCCTTATCCCTGGCAGTCAGTCTGTCAGCCTTCTCTGCTGAAAAAGATTCCTCCCCCGAAAGCCCGGGCCGGAGGGCCGGTCCAGCCTCTATTCCGGCGCCTGATGAGGAGACCTCTCCGGTCGTGGTCATCAATGAGATCATGGCCGATCCCACGCCCGTGGTGGGGCTTCCCGATGCCGAGTGGATAGAACTCTGCAACCCGGGCCTCCAACCCGTCTCCCTGAATGGATGGGAATTGAAGATAGGCAGCTACCGACGGATCCTCCCCGACACCCTCCTCCCCCCGGGGCACTATCTGATTATCTGCGCCCAGGCTGCAGCGGCTTCCCTTTCCCTCACCTCAAGAGTAGTGGCCCTCTCTTCCTTTCCGGCGCTGCGCAACAGCGGAACCTCCCTGATTCTGCTCCTCCCCAATGGAATAATAGCCGACCAAATCAACTTTTCGGATGGCTGGTATGGTGATGCCACCAAGAAAAAAGGGGGCTGGAGCCTGGAAAGAAAAGATCCGTTGCGCCGTTGCGGTCAACGGGCCAACTGGTGTGCCAGCAGCGACCCTGCAGGAGGAACACCCGGCCGCGCCAACTCGGTGATGGCTGCCAACCCTGATCTGATTCCTCCCTCGATCAGCACCGTCAACACCCTCTCTCCCCTCTCGGCCGAAGTTCTCTTTTCGGAACCGATGGATTCCCTGCTGCTCAAAGCGGCCTCCAACTACCACTTCACGGAAGAACGGGGCCCCCTGCAGGTCACCCTTCACGACGATTCCGATGGGGTGACCCTGGTCTGGACCAAGCCACTGGCCCCCAATCACCCCTGTGAGATGATCCTCAGCAATATCAGCGACGAATGCGGTCATTTGCTGGTCCATAACAAGGCAGAAATCGTTTGGGTGCTCCTCCAGCCCGGCGATGTCATCCTCCATGAAATCCTCTTTAATCCGTTCAGCGGAGGAAACGACTTCATCGAACTCCTCAATCTCTCGGAGAAAAAAATACCCTCCTCCCTATTAGTCCTGGCCACACGCGACCCCGATGGTCAGTTGAGGAAACCGGTCTTTCTCGGGGAGGCCGCCTTCACCCTGGGCCCCGGCGAGATCTTGGCGGTCACCACCGATACTGCGGGAGTGCTCCCCTACTATCCTTCGGCCCACCCATCACACCTCCGGGAGGTGACCTCCCTCCCGGCGATGTACAACGAACAAGGGAATATCGTTTTGCTCACTGACTCCCTGGTTCTGCTGGAAGAGATGAGCTACCATGAAAATATGCACCATCCCCTGCTGGCCAGCCATGAGGGGGTATCCCTCGAACGGAGCCATCCCCGGCTGCCTGCCGGTTCACCCGGCAACTGGCATTCAGCTGCCGAGAGTGCTGGTTTTGCCACCCCCGGTGCCCCCAATTCAGCCGCAGAGCCCACCGCACCATCAGGCACCGCAGTCTCCTTCCAACAAACCGCCTTCTCCCCCGATAACGACGGGTTCCTTGACGAACTGATCATGGTTTGTACCACCGACTTCCCCGGATGGCTGGCTGAATGCCTGGTCTTTGACCTCTCGGGGCAGCCAAGAGTCACCCTCGCCCGGAACCTCCTTCTGGGCACTACCAGCCGCATCACCTGGAATGGCAAGGATGAGACCGGCTCCCGCCTGCCTGCAGGTCCCTATGTGGTATCCGTGGAACTCTTCCACCCCGGCGGACAACGCATCACCCGCAAGTGCGCCGTCTTCCTCACGGCCCGGGGCGACCTCTGAATACACCCCGCAGCCGCCCCCCGGAAACAAAAAAGGCCGCCTGAGGCAGCCTTTCATCATCCTATTTCTTCAGGATCTTTTCCATTACCTTCTCCTTCGGAAGTTTCTTCAGACAGAAGAACCAGTCTTTGCATTCGACGCCTTCTTCCTTGCCTTCCATACGATCCTTAGCGGTACCGCAGCTTCCGGCCGTGGGAACGATAACATCATCGCCCGGGCGCCAGTCCGCCGGCAGGGCAATGCCAAAAGCATCTGCCGTCTGCAGCCCCATCAACACCCTCTTGAGCTCATCAAAATTACGGCCCAGGCTCAACGGATAATAGATGATGGTCCGGATGAACCCCTTGGGATCAATAAAGAAGACGGCACGCACGGCTTTGGTGCTGCTTTCACCCGGCATCATCATGCCGTATTTCTGAGCAACCTCCATGGTAATGTCCTCAATCAGCGGGAATTTAACCTCAACATCCTTCATCCCTCTGAATTCAATCTTCTCCTTGATCGTGCGCAACCAGGCAATATGGCTGTAAAGCCCGTCAACCGATAACCCTACCAACTGGCAGTTGAGGGCTTTAAACTCCTCTTCCATATGGGCAAAGGTCATAAACTCGGAAGTACATACCGGCGTGAAATCTGCAGGATGACTGAACAGAATCACCCATTTACCTTCATAATCGGCGGGGAAATTGATGTTACCCTGTGTGGTAACGGCCTTGAACTCCGGAGCCTTCTCTCCGATACGCGGCATTGAAACAACTTGATTTTCCATAATTGTGTTATTTAAACATGAGTAAATATTAAGAGTTAACGATGTAACCAACACCGGTTGTGTTTGGTAAATAGGGCACTGTAATCACCACTATCCACGCCGTAAGGCATCAAGTCCCTTATGCTATGATACCCCCTGGCAGGACGCCTCTGCTCAGTGCTAGGAAGGATCCTTGAACTCTCCCATGATCTGAATGCGGACATCCGCAATACGAAACCCGGGAATCTCTTTCCTGCTGAAATAAGCCTCAATCCACTGGTTCAGCTCATCATCATAATAATCCTCTATTCTTCCGGAACCTACACCGTACAGATGATGATGCTTCTCCGTGAACGCATCATAACGCATGATATCGCCATCAGACTTCACCTTCTGAATAATCCCCTTCTCCACAAAGGTCTCAAGCGTGTTGTAGACCGTCCCTACCGCTATGTTGGGATACCGCTCCCTCACAAATTCAATGATTTGCTCCGCCGTCGGATGATCCCTGCGATTCACAATCGCATCATATACAGCCAACCGCTGAGGAGTAATCTTCAAACCATGCCTGGGTAGTATTTCCCGGATACTTCTGGATTCCATTCTCCTAAATAAGAATTATTACTATTTAAAATTTCGATACAAATATAATCAAATTCCCCCATCATTACCGTTAATAATTGTGAAATAAGATTTATTCCTGATTAAAATTAGGGTGAGGAAGGAATCAGGAAAGCTCAAGAACATTTTCTGCCTGGTTTTGTTATAGGACATAAAGATGTTTAATTATTAATTTTAGGAATATGTCATTTGAATTACCACGTTTAACGTATGCTTACACCGCCTTGGAGCCTTACATTGATGCCCGCACCATGGAGATTCACCACACGAAGCATCATGGGGCCTACACGGCCAATTTGAACAATGCGCTGCATGGGGGGGCATGGGAAGGAAAAACGATTGAAGAGATATTAGCCTCCGCCGGAACGATTTCGGCAGCAGTGCGCAACAACGGGGGTGGATTTTACAACCACAACCTGTACTGGGAGATTCTGGCTCCCGGAGGGGCACGGCAGCCTGAGGGCGTCTTGTTGGATGCCATCCACGACGCTTTTGGCTCTGTAGCCGCATTGAAAGAGGCTTTTGCCAAAGCAGCGGTGACCCGTTTCGGGTCTGGTTGGGCCTGGTTGCTGCTTCAGGACAACAAACTGGTGGTATCTTCTACACCCAACCAGGATAATCCGCTGATGGATGTTGCAGAGGTCAAAGGCCGACCCATTCTGGGCATTGATGTGTGGGAACACGCCTATTATCTTAACTACCAGAACCGGCGGCCTGATTATGTAGAAGCCTTTTGGTCACTGATCAATTGGGATGAGGTGGCCAGGAAGTTCAATGGTTAGTTGATTTTTGGTTTTTCCCCGGAGCCAACGCTCCGGGGTTTTTATTTTGCCGAATTTTTCCCTTAAATTTACTATCCGAAAACCACTTCTATTAACCTTTAAAAATTCGGATATGGCATTTTCATTACCGGCATTACCCTATGCCATGGATGCGCTGGAGCCTTACATCAGCGCGGTCACCCTGGGATTTCACCATGGGAAGCACCATCAGGCTTACGTTAACAATGTCAACAGTCTGATTCAGGGCACTCCATTTGAAGAGGCCTCGCTGGAGCAGATCATCCTGAAGGCCGAAGGGGGGATCTTCAACAACGGAGCGCAAGTCTTCAACCACACCTTTTATTTTGAGCAATTCTCACCCGAAGGATGCCGCGAACCCAAGGGGGCTCTGAAGGAGGCCCTCGAAAGGGATTTTGGCTCCGTCGAGGAGTTTACTGCCCTGTTTAACAAGGCTGCCACCACCCTTTTCGGGTCGGGTTGGGCCTGGCTGGTACAAAACCAGCAGGGTCACCTGGAAATCGTTCAGACCTCCAATGCCGGCTGCCCGCTGCGCGAGGGTAAAAAGCCCCTGCTCACCTGCGATGTCTGGGAACACGCCTACTATCTCGACAAACAGAACCTCCGGCCTAAATACATCGAGGATTTCTGGAAAGTGGTCGACTGGAAAGTCATTTCAGAGCGCTTCGCCGGCTAAGGCGGTTCAGGTCGTCGCCTACCCTCCCCGGATAGAGCCCTCCACAGGAAGAGCCCTCCAACGGAACTGGCCTCCATTGGAACTGGCCTCCACTGGGACTGGCCTCCACTGGGACTGGCCTCCCCGGAAAGGATAATCAACCCGCTCACACAGAAACTCAGTTTATTGAATCATCACCATTAATAAATTTAACAACCATGAGTGCAGAAAAAGTTCTGGAAGTATTGAAAAATGCCGGAAAGGCATTGAAAGCCGGAGAAATAGCCGAAGCCGCAGGCCTCGACAAAAAAGAGGTGGACAAGGCCATGAAAACCCTAAAAACCGAGGGAAAGATCACATCACCCAAAATGTGCTACTGGGAACCCGCTAAATAAGAGCGCCGGAGCCCGACGGGACCCCACAACAGGGGTTGTTTGGTGCACCGCCTGGTGAAGGAGTGTTCTCCAGTGCGCCCCTTGCTGAGTCCTGGTCAGCCGGGGAACAGGCATAAAAAATCCTGCAGAAAGTTGTTTTCTGCAGGATTTTTATGTTGTAAAGAACTGTAAAGACTATTTTTCCTTCTTCCAGAGGGCTTCCATCTCCTCGAGGGTTTTTCCCTTGGTTTCAGGCACCATGCGCCAGACAAAGAAAAAGGAGAGCAGGCTCATCAGTCCGTAGAAGCTGTAAGTCATTCCACCGCTAAACTCCATCATGGCCGGGTAGGTCGAAGAAATGAAGTAGTTGGCGGCCCACTGTGCAGCCACGGCAATAGCGATAGCCCTGCCCCTGATCTTGTTGGGAAAGATCTCCGAAATCAGCACCCAGGTAATCGGCCCCCACGACATCATGAAGGAAGCCGTATAGATGATGATAAACACAAGGGTACTGATGCCGATGACCTTGAAGAAAGCGAGGCCACCGATGGCAAACATCCCGATCGCCATCCCGAGGGAGCCGATCATCAACAGGATTTTCCTCCCATATTTATCGACGGTCACAATAGCCAGAACTGTAAAGATGACATTGACCAGTCCCATGACCACCGTCTGAAGCATGGAAGCATCCTTGGCAGCGCCCATGCTTTCAAAGATCCGGGGAGCATAGTAAAGGGCCACGTTGATCCCCACGAACTGCTGGAATACCGAAAGCAGGATCCCGATGAGGATGACCACCTTCCCATAGGAGAAGAGTTTTTCGGAAGCTGCCTCCACCGAATGCTTGATATCCTTGAAGATGACCTTGGCCTGGGTGGCTCCGTTGATGCGGGTCAGGATATTCAGGGCTTTCTCGTCGCGGTTGGTCAGGGCCAGGTAACGCGGCGTCTCCGGAACAAGGAATAGCAACAAACCAAAGAGTCCGGCAGGGATGGCCTCTGAGATAAACATCAACCGCCAACCTGTGGTGTTGATATACTCCAGCGACTGACCGCGGGCAATGCCGTAGTTGACGAAATAAACCACCAGCATTCCAAAGATAATAGCAAACTGGTTGATGGAAACCAGCCGGCCGCGGATGTCGGCCGGTGCTATCTCCCCGATGTACATGGGACAAACAGCAGAGGCAAGCCCCACACCGATGCCCCCGATCACACGGTAGAAATTGAACATCAGCAGCAGTCCCATGGATGGTTCACCATGACGGAAAAACATAAACTCAGGGTATCCCGATCCCAGGGCGGAGAGAAAAAAGAGAACGGCAGCCACCATCAGTGATCGTTTCCGGCCCAGGCGTGAAGCCAGCCATCCCGATAGGATCCCCCCGATGATACAACCGATCAGGGCACTGGAAATGGTAGCCCCATGGGCCAGAGAACCCAATCCCAGAGGAGTAATCAGAAAATTCTGCACCGATTTCTCGGCTCCCGAGATCACCGCCGTGTCATAACCGAACAACAATCCCCCCAATGTAGCCACCAGGGTGATGGCGGTGATATAAACCATATTGCGTTCCTTCATCGGATCAGATATAACTGCCGAGCAACTGTTCGAGCAATTCCTGCTTGCCGCTGATCTGACGGGGTTCTCCCACCTCCTTGGCAATCTGGTACAAGTCAGTGAAGCTCAGTTTACCGGCTTCAAATTCTGCACCTTTGCCCGAATCGTAGGAACTGTAACGGGCTTTTCTCCGCTGCAGATAATCCGACTGGTTCAGGATCTTGTCTGCAACCACCAGTCCGCGGGCGAAGACATCCATCCCCGAAATGTGGGCAATGAAGATATCTTCCAGATCGGTGGAATTGCGGCGGGTCTTGGCGTCAAAATTGATCCCTCCCTGGGTGAAACCACCGGCCTGGACGATTTCGAGCATCGCTTCGGTGATCTCGTAGATGTTGGTGGGGAACTCATCGGTATCCCAGCCGTTCTGGTAGTCTCCCTTGTTGGCATCGATCGACCCGAGCAATCCGGCATCGGCGGCAACCCGCAATTCATGGGCAAAGGTATGACCTGCCAGGGTGGCATGGTTCACTTCCACGTTAAGTTTGAAATCCTTGTCGAGGCCGTTCTTCCGCAGAAAACCTATCACCGTGGCCACATCAAAGTCATACTGGTGTTTAGTGGGTTCCATAGGCTTGGGTTCTACCAGGAAAGTGCCCTTGAATCCCTGCTTGCGGCCGTAATCACGGGCTGCCGAGAGGAACAATCCCATGTGTTCCAGTTCCCGTTTCATGTCGGTATTGTGCAGGCTCATATACCCTTCACGTCCTCCCCAGAAGACATAACCCGTTCCGCCAAGGGCAATAGTAGCCTCCATGGCATTTTTAACCTGGACTGCGGCATTGGTCAGTACATTAAAGTCGGGATTGGTGGACGCACCGTTCATATAGCGGGGATTGCCAAAGACATTGGCGGTACCCCAAAGCAGTTTAACACCCGTGGCTTCCTGACGCTCTTTGGCCAGTTCCACCATTTTCTCCAGCCGTTTCTCAATCTCAAAAACCGAACCATCGCCCACTACATCGGTATCATGGAAGCAGTAATAGGGGATGCCTATTTTAGTGATGAACTCGAAGGCGGCATCCATCCTGGCTTTGTTTTGATCCATCAGTTCAGCAGGGACGTCCCAGGGAAAGATCTGGGTGCCCGGTCCAAAGGGATCCCCACCTGTGCCACAGAAGGTATGCCAGTAAGCCACCGCGAAGCGGAGGTGCTCCTTCATGGTCTTTCCGCCGATCAGGCGGTTCTCATCATACCATTTAAAAGCCAGCGGATTGCGTGAATCAGGGCCTTCAAATTTTATTTTTCCGATGCCCGGAAAGAACTCTTTGTTTCCAACGAAATAGTTCATAATTAGATTTTTTAGTGATTATTGTTTGACTGTTAATTTCAGGGTGGACTGGGTTAGCCAGGGAAAGGAGCCCATTTCATCAGGCCAGTTGGCCTTTCAAAACAGACAACCAGCGCTGGTAGGCGTCGTTCCACAGGGGTTGACGGGAGGGATCCGGTTCCACCGTATGCAATTTGCGGAGCGTTTTGAAGGCTTCGGCCGGGGAGGCGTAATAGCCTGAGCCTATCCCAGCGCCTCTGGCGGCACCAGCGGCACCGTCGGTATTGTAGAGCTCTATAGCGGCGCCGGTAATCCCGGCCAGCGTTTCCCGGAAGAGGGGGCTCAGAAACATATTGGCTTTTCCTGCCCGGATCACCGAAGGCTCTATACCGGTAGCCCGCATGATGTCCATGCCATACTTGAAGGAGAAGACGATACCTTCCTGGGCGGCACGCAGCAGGTGACCCCGGTGATGGATGTTAAAATTCACGCCGCTCATAAGGGCGCCGGTTTCGCGGTTCCCCAGGACCCGCTCGGCCCCATTGCCAAAAGGCAGAAAGGTGACCCCTTCGGCTCCCGGGGGCACCTCTTCGGCCAGGCGGTTCATCTCCTCATAGGAGAGGGTGTTGCCCAGAACCCGCTTCAGCCATGAGTTGAGGATGCCTGTGCCATTGATGCAAAGGAGCACCCCCAGCCGGGGCTTCTCCCCACTATGGTTGACATGGGCAAAGGTATTAACGCGGGAGGCCGGGTCAAAGCGGATCTCCTCACTGACGCCGTAGACGACCCCGGAGGTTCCCGCGGTGGTGGCCACCTCACCGGGCTCCAAAACATTGAGCGACAAAGCATTGTTAGGCTGATCCCCAGCCCTGTAACTCACCATGGTGCCGGGAGCCAGCCCCAGTTCAGCAGCAGCAGCGGCCGTCAGCCGCCCCTGATCCCCGAAAGCAGGAACCAGCGGAGGCACCACCGACGCGTCGAAACCATAGGCTTCGAGAAGGAGGGTGGCCAGGCTGTTGCGCCTGAAATCCCAGAGAATACCCTCGGAGAGCCCTCCCACGGTGGTCCGGGCTTCCCCGGTCATCCGCAGGGCAATATAATCGCCTGGCAACATGATCTTATCAAGCCGTTCAAAGGCTGCCGGTTCATGTTCCTTCACCCACTTCAGCTTCGAGGCGGTAAAATTTCCGGGTGAATTGAGCAAATGCGAAAGACAGCGCTGCTCCCCGATGGCGGCAAATGCCGACTCCCCGATGGCGGCAGCCCGGCTGTCACACCAGATAATGGAAGGCCTGATGACTTCCCCCTTGCGGTCTACCATGACCAGACCATGCATCTGATAGGAGATCCCGATGGCCCCAATGGCTGCAGGATCCACCCCCGACACCGCCAGAACTTCGGCCAGCGCCAGCTTCAGATTGCTCCACCAGAGCTCAGGATCCTGTTCGGCCCACCCCTGCCGGGGGGCCATAATTTTCATCTCCTCCTTAGGATAAAATGCAGAGGCAGCCACCTCCCCCGTGTCGCCCTGCACCAGGGAGGCCTTCACAGAAGAACTGCCAATATCAAAGCCCAGTAGATACATGTAGTTTCAGTTGATTTAGTAATAAATTAGGCCCGCAGGCTCCGTCACAATGGGCACTACCTGCGGCAAAGCCGGCGGGGAGTCCGATCAGTGGATTTCAAAAGTAATTCATTTTTTGATTACTTTTACATACTTCCTGCATTAAATACAATAACTCATCATTGGTGAGGAAGGGGTCGCGCCTGAAGCGGGAGGGACTCCGCGGGTGTGATGCATTTTGATCAGTTACACCCCTGGATAGCGCTGAAGAACAGATCACTAAAAAAGCCGACATTAATGAACATAGGGGAATTGATCAGGAAAAATCGCAGTTACAGGCGATTTGTGGAGTCAGAGAAGCTGACTGCCGGTCAGATGGTGAAATGGATTGACCAGGCCCGGTTTTCGGCCTCAGGCCGCAATATGCAGCCCCTCAAATATGCCATCAGTACCGATGCCGAATTAAACGGGGCCATTTTCCCCCATCTGGGGTGGGCGGGTTACCTCAAAACGTGGAAGGGGCCTGCCGAAGGAGAAAGGCCGGTGGCGTATATTGCCGTGCTGCACGATACCTCACTGAGCGACCACTATTTCTGCGATGATGGTATCGCCATCCAAAGCATTTTGCTGGGGGCCGTGGAAGAGGGCTACGGTGGTTGCATCCTTGGTTCAGTGAACCGCAAGGAGGTGGCCCACCTGCTGGGCCTCCCCGAACATCTTAAAATCCTCTGGGTGATCGCCCTGGGCAAACCCGCAGAAACCGTCGTCCTCCAAGACCTGGAGGGTGACGACATCCGCTACTGGCGGGATGAAGCCCAGGTCCACCATGTCCCCAAGAGAAAAACAGAAGAACTGATCTGGAGCATCAGGGCCTCTGAAACCTGACCACGCC